>CDYK01009365.1_pt1 | contig 71404 bp, 26 predicted proteins | sample 554841 | NCBI WGS metagenome assembly CDYK01 (sample SAMEA3182102, study PRJEB8094) | gut metagenome | biome: human; feature: gut; material: Stool; isolation source: human stools | place: Canada | collected 2013-02-18
GGCAAGCTCATGCGCTTCGCTCCTTCGGACAGCCTATTACAAATTAAGAATGCGGACTCAGAGTAATTTAAGTACCCCATGGGCTCACCTGCTTGCTTTGCTGCCGCGCCCTCTCCACCGATCTGCACGGCTGCTAACCAAGCATTACCTATCGACTTATCACGATTTTTACGGTTGCGCTTTTTCGCCTTTATGAACATAAACACATTAAGGCGAAGAAGGGCTTATTTTGTGCGACATCTGTGGCAAAAAGATAAATAATCGCGCCTTTTTGCGATTTGAAGCGTTGAGAGCGATTCTAAGGCCATGGTTGGTATTAGGGCGAGTATTTGCTCATGCGCAATCAATATCGAACGAGAGACAGGATTACAGCAAGCCGTTTTTGAGAAAAGGGCCCAAAATTTTGGATTTGAGGGGTTAGATGAGGAAGAGGACCCAAAGTGCGTAGAAGAGGAGCGCAGGAGCTGCCGCAAGAATGGCATAGCGCGTGAGACGCTGTGTTCGCGCTTGCTCAAGCGTTAAAGCAGAGCCTTTGAGGCCTTGTGCCGCCTGAATGCTCTGCTTGCGCATGCGCATAAGCGCGAGCGATGCAGCAGTGGCTGCTGCAGCCAAGAGCAGGAAGAAGCCCCCTATTACCCCCGTAGAAGAGCTTTGAACGCGTTTAGCGAATGGATTCGCAGCAAGAGGGCGAGAATCTTCGGGGATGATCTCGCTGTTTGCGACTTGTTCAGGTTCCGCGCTATAAGAGGGCTCTGGTACCGCAATAACTGGGTTCACCCATGCACGCGGTGCAGCAGGAGCGGTCTTCACTGCGGCGCTCGAAGCAGAAGAGCTTGGCTGAATAGGCTTCTGAACAGAGGTTGAAGGCGTACTCGGCTGAGCAGGAGTGCTCGGCTCTACGGGCGTTACTGGCTCTACAGGGTCGTTTGGCAGCACGCTTGCGAGCGGCTTGAACACCAGGTTAAGCACGTTTTCTGCCGGAGTTGCCCCTACCGTAAACGAAGTGTCTTCAGTGAGCGCTGTATAGCCTTTAGGGCAGTACTTGTTCATATCCTCTGCCAGCAGGTCTACCACGCTGCCAAAGGGTTGCTCTTCGTATTCGATCGAAGTGACCAGATTGCCTTTTTCAACACAGTCTTTATAGAAGTTCACAAAGAAGGAGAAGAGCTCGGGAGCATAGATAACATTGAGCACGTTCTCCTCTTCGTTCTCCCCCACCGTAAGCGCACCTTCGATAAGCGCATCCTCTACCGTGTAGCCAACTGGCAGGAACTTGCCCAGCTCGTAGGGAATCTTGGTACCCAACAGCGCCTTGCCCAGTACTGCTTCGCCGAGCAGGTTCGCTGCGTCCACTGCGTTCTTGTAGTAGTTCACCGTGTAGGCATATTCAGCAGCCTCAACAGAATCCAGATCCGTGCCAGCGCCAGCACCAAAGAGCGGTGCCTGGTCTGCAGAAGAAGCAACGTCCATGCTTTGAGCTGCGGTTGCAACGGAAGCAGCCTTAGGTGCTGGAGCAACCGACGTGCTTGCCTGAGCAGCCTTTGCAGGCTTCAGGGTGGTGTTCGGCTCAGTTGCTACTGCATTGAGAGAAACTGCCTCGGAAACGACGCTCATGGTCTCCGCAGAGGTACCTGAGCCATTACCACCAGCTCCATCAGGAACGAAATAAGCATAGAGAGATGTAGATGTGACGGTATCGTTTGCTACCAAGTCAGCATATCGAGTTGTATCTGTAATCTGCACTCCATTACCATCGGGTTCAGTGAAGAAGCCAACGAAAGTATAGCCGGGATAATTGAATCCAAGACCGGTCGTCAGAAGAGCCAATGGGACATTGTAGAACTGAGTAACATCCTGCGTATATCCATTGGGGAAGATAAAGGTAACAGAATAAATTGTCTCAATCCAGTAAATCGAAATATACATGGTGTCAGCTAGCGGATCGAAGATGTAATTCATCAAAATATCTCCGCAGGTCAAAGTCTCATCAAGAGGGTCGCCCCATTCATCAGTTTGCACATCAAGAGTATGTGCACCCCAGTAAAGACCAGGATAGAATGGAGTTGCATCCCAAGTTATGTATCTGACTGGCTCAAAGTTGTGCTCAACATCGAATCCACCTGAGTCATAAATGACCTCAATTACGCGAAGCTCAATAGCGGAGTAAACGATAATAGGGCTTACGCCATCCCATCCGATGAGATCAGCAATGTACTGAATAGTCGGCTGTATGCCGCCCATCATATCGACCCAATCCTGGTTGAAGAGTTCAATTCCCCATTCATCCATCCAACCAACTGTCTTATGAGAAATATAGTCGTTCGATGGATCGCTATCCTTGTTTGGATCATAGGTCCAGTCAAAATCATCGCCAAGCTGGACGTATACCGTCTTCAGCAGCTGCTCGTCACCAGGATTCGGGTGGTCTTCCGTGCAGCCCCAGTACTGAAGTTCAACGCCCGCAAGCTCCCAAACTGCATAAAGGACGTTCGGGTTAATGATGTCGCCGGTGATCGGGTCAACGATCAGGTCGAGCATCTCATATTCATCGCCTGGCTTGTAGTCGATCTCGGTCGCGTTGGCCTTAACTGCCCAGCCCTTCAGACGATAACCATCGCGCGTAGGCTCTTGCAGAGTCACGTTCACAATGCAGCCGATCTTACCCAGCGTTGGGTCAGGAGGCGTGATGCCCGGATAGTTCGCATCGTATACCAGCTCGATATCGTTTGCCTGCCATACTGCATAAAGGATGGTGGGGTCTGCCGGCATAACCCAGTTGGTAGGAGCATCGGGGATGCCGTCGCCATCAACATCAACGTAGGTAAGGTCTGCATCGGGTGCCGTAGCGCCTAGCTTGGTTGACCAGCCCAGGAAGGTATAACCGGGGCGCTTCACCGAGTCGAAGTCGGGCAGCGGCACTACCTCAGAGATGTTGTGCATGGTGCCATCTTCGAAGCCGGCCGGCGGATTCGGACCAGGATTCCACTTACCACCTGGGGTTGCGGTGGTGGTGGTATCGTCGATCGTGCCATCGGGCTTCACATGCACATGATGCTTCGAGTCGGTAACGGTAGGATCGTTCACATCGGCATAGCCGTTCGGATCGAACGTGAGCGATTGTACCGAAAGACCCCAGATGGCGTAGAGCGTCATGTTCTCGTAGCCCATCGTCCAGATGGAGCCCGTGTCGTCTGCCTTGATGAAGATGCCCTTGCCGGTGTTAGGATCGATGGATGCCATGAGCGCATCGCGATAGGCGAAGTTCAGAAGGCCATTCAGGCTACGAGCCATCATGATAGCGTCGATCGTGCTCATCGTGGTGGGGGTGGTGTCGCCCGGCAGCAGAACGTTGACCGTGCCACCGTCGTCGAACGCATAGCCAATGAGTGAGTACGGACGACCCTGTGCATCAGGACCTGCAGTAACCACGCCACCGTAGCGTACGTCGATCGGCAGGATGATGGTCTGATCGCTCTTGTACTTGTGCGTATGGCTGTTCTGACCTGGAGCAGCTGGGAAGGCGTTAGGACGCGTCTCAGTAGCATCAGGAGTCCAGTGACCAGCGCCTGTCTCGCTCGGATCGCCCAGATCGATGGTAAGATCCCATTCCTCTGCATCGAAGTAGAGCTCCAGGACCAGGTGCGTGCCATCGTCCAAGTGACCCATGATGTAATCACGTGCCTTGGTGGTAACGTTAACGATATTGCCAGAACCATCGGTATAAGAGACCGTGGTGCCCGGCTCAACGTATTCATACCCCAGGATATAGGGGCGACGCTTGTCGATCGGGTGCTGATGCGGGCGATCGTCGTTACGATAGCTCACCTTCGGGGTATCCGTAGCATCTGCCCATGCTTCTTCGTCGGTAACACCCTTATGCGTGATGGTGTTGTGTACCACACGGTTACCATCGCCATCGATCTTATAGATGATAACTTCGTATTCGGTGTCTTCGTTCGCACGCCACACTGCATAGAGCGTTACATCGTGGTTCGGCATGGTGAACAGGTCGCCCACAGCGGTGAAGACCCAGAGGCCGTCTACCTTGCTGCCGTCGGCTTCAGCGGCATTAGCAGCCGCGATAGAGGCGTTACCCTTCAGGTTAACGGCGGTGTCGTAGTAGTACCAGCCCACCAGGGTGTAACCCGGACGCTTGACCTCGGTGCCATCCGGCAGCGGCAGGTTCTGGTCGGCACGTACGCCGTTGCCGTTCGCTGCGTCTGCATAGCTATCATACGGGCTGGGGATGGTGCCGTTCGGCTGCCACTCGCCGTAGATGCCCGGATCGAGGATGAGGTTCAACGGCAGCGTATCCATGACCACGGAGATTACCGTAGAGCCATCGCCTGCAACCGTAGCGATGATGTTGCCCTTAACGCCTGCGGTCCAGTTTGCCATTGCCTGGAGACCGTAGATGGAGAAGGTAGTGATGCCGTTCCAGGTAAGGGTGCTGTCGGAATTGTAGCCGTTCTGGTTGCCATTGAAGAGCGTGAAGCCATCTGCCAGGCCCATGTACTTGTAGCCGCGCCAATCAACACTGGAGAAGCTGAATGCAGAGCCATCCATCTTGTAGTACTGAGCGTTTGCTACCTCGGTAGCATCGTAGGGGTTAGCGATCTTGTAGGATTCGCCTGCGATGCCCTTGCCCTTCAGCTCCTGCCAGATCTGCAGGTTACCATTGCCGTCGACCTTGTAGTAGTGCAGCGTGAATTCGGTATCCGAAGATGCGCGCCACACTGCGTAGAGCCACAGGAAGCCCATGGGCTCAGGAGCAGGCATGGAATACATCGTGTTCGGATCGTTCAGCGTGAAGTGAGCGCCTTCCGTGTAGCTCCAGCCCGTATCGAGCTGTGCCACTGCTGCAGCCAGCTGAGACAGACGGCCTTCGGAAGTGCCTACGTAGACGGGGTTAGCCTGACCAGAAACGGTAACGCTCTGCTTGTAGTACCAACCGACCAGCTCGTAGCCATCGCGCTTCAGAACGCTCGAGCCAGGGAGCTTGTACTCTTCGTCGGTGACCAGCGAAACGTGGTTCTGCCATACGTTGTTATCGATGCTGGTGGTGGTACCAGGATTCAGATAGAGGTCGTAGGTACGTGCCGACCAGACCGCATAGAGCGTGGTGTCGCCGTTGCCCATAACGAAGGTGTCGCCCACCTGGTAGAAGATGCGGTTCGGATCGTTAGGAGCATAGCCTGCGTTAGCCAGCATGATCGCCTGCATGATCGCGCGGGAATCAAGACCCATAGCGGTTGCCACTTCGAGGGTGCGCGTAGAGCCATCGGCAGCCGTGAGCGTCCATTCCTTCTGCGTGGTCCAACCGATGAGCGTGTAGCCCGGACGCGTGATATGTGCGCCAGAGTAGTTCGCGCCGATGTCGAAGGACTGCTCGGCGTAGACCGGGGTCACATACTTCTTGGAGTGATCGTTCGGGTCGATGGAGGAATCGATAACGTTCCAAGCGCCCTTATCCTTGCCACCGTCGAAGGTGAGCGTGAACGGCAGTGCCTTGTAGTACAGCTCGAGCACGAGGCTACCATCACCGAAGATGCTGCCAGTGCGGATGTTCTGCTTGGTTACCGTAGCGCCCGTTGCATCCTTGAAGGTGATGGTGGTGCCATCGAGCACGATCTCGTAGCCCTTGAATTCATCATCCCAGTTATATGCCTTGGATGCTGCGTCGTAAGCATCCTTGATGTCCTGGTCGCCAATGCGATCTATCGCGGTTACCGGTTCATCGGTGATGCCTGTGATGGTTTCGGTGATAACGTCCTTCACGTTGCCGTTACCATCCACACGGTAGTGGTTCACAGTGTATTCGGTATCGTCGCGTGCGAACCAGACCGCGTAGATGACCACGTCGGTGCCTGGCATGATGAAGCCATAGCCGTTCGCATCGATCTTGGTAAACAGACGTGCCTTAGCGTTAGTGAGGTCGGTGCCAGCGAGCCATGCCGTAACATAGGCACCTTCGGTGGTATCCCAACCAGGCAACTTGGAGATGAGCGTTGCCGTGCTGCGGTTGTAGGAGCCCTTGGAGAAGGCTGCATCGTCGTCGGTGGACCAACCGAGGAAATCGTAGCCCGCACGAGCGATATCGTCGAAGAGCTTGCCGGTGTTCTGCTCGGTGAAGAAGTATTCCACGCGGTTGGTGTAGGTGCCCGCATTGGGGTTACCCGTCCAAGCGCCGTAGCCGGTAGTAGGCGTGGTACCTGCCGGAAGCTCGGTGGCATAGGTGAGCTTGTTCAGAACAGGGTTGCCATGCTCATCCAGCATGTACGGTGCGTAGTACAGATCGAACACGGAAGAGCCATCGGATGCCAGGCGCAGTTCGTAGATGGAAGCCAGGCCAGCAGCCGGGATACCCGGAACCGTGAAGGTGCGGGTGGAGCCATCGGCGAGCGTAACCGTGATGGTCTGCGTGATGATGCGCTCGTAGGTGTAACCGTTCATAGCCGTATCGTGGTAACGATAGGTGTGCGATGCGTCGGTGTCATCGACGGTGTTGCCCAGGCGCTTCTCATAGTAGTTGCGGTCGGCCGTGATGAGCTGATCGGTGTAGCCTGTGAACTTGTCGGTAGAAACGAGCGTCTTGTTGCCCTGGCCGTCGATCTTGTAGCGGTTCACCGTGTATTCAGTGTTGTTGTCGGGGTTCCAGATGGCCCACAGCTGCAGGTTGGTACCCGGCATGATGAACGTTGCACCGTCAGCGCTCCAGAGGATGGTGGAGTAGATGCCGTCTGCTGCGAGTGCGGCGGTGAGCACATCGTAGCCTGCCGTGCCGTTAGCCACCAGCCATGCTGGGGTGGTAAGCGCTGCATCGTCGAAGTACTTCTGAGCGATATCGTGTGCCTGCTGTCCCACATGGCCTGCGCCGTAGAGAGCGCCGGTGTTCTGGGTGGACCAGCCGACCAGCTCGTAACCCTGGCGATAGGGGTTCGCCGCGGTGTTGTTGTGCTGGTTGTTGGTGCCCATGAGGTCGGAAGGCAGCGGATCGACCGTCTGGCCGGTGAGGTAATCGCGATAGATGCTGCGGCCATCTGCCGAGAGGGTCCAACCAGCAGGAACCGTGAAGCTGCCCTTGGCAGTATCAGGATCGAGGTTCAGGGTCAGACGGTAGGTGTTCGCCTCGTAGTAGAGGTTCAGCACCAGGCCATAACCGTTGCCTGCCACGCTTGCGATAACACCGGAATCGGTGGTTACCCAATCGGGGTGAGCCGTTGCCCAGTAAGCTGCCGGACCCAGCAGGCTATCGCGGTAGGTGTAGCCCACGATGGCCTTGTCGAATGCATGCCATTCGGTGGTGCCGGTGGTGCCCGGGGTCTGACCAGAGTAGAGCGCGTCTGCGTAGATGGTGTTGCCCACATAGCTCTTGTAGTAGTGAGAGCTTACGAGCACGCGCTTACCGTCGCCGGTAACCACATAACGGTTGACCACATAGTTGACCTTGACCGAGTAATCGATCTCGGGCTCGGTAGGATCCGGGTTCGGAGTGGGGTTCGGATCCGGATAGTACGGATCGTTAGGATCGGGCTCATCCGGGTCCGGAGTAGGCGTCGGGGTATCCGGGTCGTCAGGATCGACCGGGCCGGGCTTCGGCGGGTTCACCGGGTTAGGATCGTCTGGATCGAACGGATCGGGATCAGGCTTGTCCGGATCGTAAGGATCGTGCGGATCGGTCGGATCGGGCTTATTCGGATCGGTCGGATCCTCAGGAACGAAGCCTGCATAGTAGAACACGTAGATGACGGTAGAGCCATCGGCCAGAACCACAGCGCGCTCATAGCCCGTTGCGTCGATGGAGCTATTGACCGTAAGGCCACCCGGCAGCACACGGTTAGTGAGGAACGGACCGGTCTTCAGATGCGTGTAGCCACGCCAGAAGAGCGGATCTGCGCTCAGGTTGGGGTTCAGACGGCCATAGCGGTCTACGTAGGTCTCAGCGTCGTGTGCGGTGGTGTTATCGCGCTCTGCCACGGTGAAGGTAAGGCCAGAGTCCTTCATGAAGGTGTCTTCCTTCTTGTCCACGTAGTTGCCTTCATGGTCGAGCTTCACATGAACCACGGTTACCTTAGCAGGCAGAGCCTTCCAAATCGCCTCGAGCGTGATGTTCTGGTTCCAGGTGTAGGTGATAGCGTCGAACGTGCCATCTGCCTTGATGTTGTAGGTGTCGCCCGTGGTGGTGTTGAGCCAGCCAACCAGCTCGTAGCCGGTCTTGGTAACCTGGCTTGCCGGCAGCGGCGTGAAGGTATGGTTGTAATACGCCGTGCGATCAACGTTCTCTGCCGTGGTGGCACCATCGGTGATTTGGCCACCCAGGCTCTTATAGGTGATGGTGTACTGATCGACCACGTAGAAGAGCTTCAGGACCAGTGCATCGGGATGCGAGGTAGCATCGCCGAAGTGACCCAGGATGCGGCCGTTGGAAAGCGTTGCGTAGAGCAGTGCTGCCGGGTCGCCCTCTGCGAGGTACTTGGAGAAGTTCGCGTCGTAGCTGAAGCCGAAGATAGAGCCGTTAGCGTGGAGGTACTGCCAGCCTTCTTCTGCACCTGCTGCTGCAGTTGCGATCCAGTTGTTGTACGCATCGAGCACAGCATTCAGGATATCAATGCCATTGGTATCGAGCGCTGCATCGACACGGACATACGAACCAGCGGTGCCGGTGTACTCGTGCGTGTCATAGAGCTTAGGCTGCTGATAGAGGCCTGCATTGTTCACATCGACGGTGTAGCGCTCTACGTAGAAGGTGGTGCCGTTCGGAATCGCCTTCAGGTAGATGTAGAGGATGGTCTGATCGATGCCTGCCGCCGTTGCATCGGGGCCAAAGGCGTTCAGGATGCCATCAGCCGGGCCGAGCGGGTTAGCTGGGTTGAGGTCGATCTCGTAGCCAGCTGCGATAGCGATAGCCTGCAGCCACTGAACGATGGATGCGTGGTTATCGGGGTTAGCCTCGTAAGGAGCGAGCGGATTCACGTAGTTCAGGTAGTTGCCCGTGGTGCCCGTGCGGGTGTATTCCGCCAGCTTCTCGGTAACGCCATTGCCCTGGAGCACGTTGACGATGACCTTGTATTCAGACTGAGCCGGCATCCAGATAGCATAGAGCGTGGTCTCTTCGTTGGGCATCTCGAAGTTGTTCGAGCCTGCCAGGAAGATGCGGCCCGCGTTAGCAGCGATCCACTGGCTTGCTGCATTACCGTTCAAGTCGCAACCATTGTAGAGGATATCGGCGATGGTGGTTGCAAGGCCATTGGTAGCCACTTTGTCGGCCGGAACGACATACCAGCCATACAGGGTGTAGCCCGGGCGGATGCCGGTCATGGCGTTCGGCAGGGTAACGAGCTCACCGGTCTTATAGATGTTGGTCGAGGGGTTAGCGCCACGCCACCAAGCACCATTGTTGTAGGTGCCGTCGTTGGCCTTGGTGCCCAGCTCGAAGTTGAGCTGCTGACGCTCTGCCAGGTAGTAGAGATCCAGGCGCATGGTGCCATCGGCAAGGATGGTACCGGAGAGCTTCTCGCCCGTGTGGGTGCCGAAGACATAACCCTTGATGTAGAGACCAGGAGCAACCGGGTTGTTCGGGTCGTAGACGAGCGCATAGCTGCGGCCTGTGGCCTCGTCGACGAAGGCGCCGGTCTTACCGGTGTAGGTGACCACATAGGGGTTGCCATTCTCGTCCACCACATCGGAGATGGTTACGCCATCGCCCTTCACCAGGTGGTGATAGACCTTGTATTCGGTGTTCTTGTTCGGCACGTAGACCAGAACGATCTTGGGCTCGCCGGTAGCCTGGCCCTGGATCTCTGCGATAACGCCTTCGGTGACCACGAGGTCTGCGTAGTTGACGCCGCCCACCGTAGCATCGGCAGGATCGTCATCTGCTTCGGAACCGAAGAGGTGGTAGCCGGTGATGCCCGGGATGGACCAGGTGTTCATAGCGCGGGTCTCATCGTGGTCGATCGCCAGCGTGCCGTCTGCCTGAATCACGTAGATCGGCGTGGTGGCCGTGGGGTTGGTGGGATCGACGAAGGAGACCGTGTCGCCCGCATAGCCGTGCAGACGGATGGTGTCGTACTTGGTTGCGGTGGTGCCGCCTTCGATCTGCCAACGATCGACGGTGAAGACGACGTCCTTCGCACGCCAGATCGCGTAGAAGGTCATACCGCGCTGAGGCATCTTGAAGCTTGCGCCAGCCGGAATGTAGACGCCAGAGCCATCGGCCGTGGTGCCGTTAGCAGCGAGCCACTGTGCCCAGGTATGGGAGTTGTAGCCCACCATGTTGGTGAAGACGGTATCGTTAGGACCAGAGTACCAACCCATCAGCTCATAACCCGGGCGGATAGCCGAAGAGGAGTTCGGGGTACGGATGGTCTTGCCAACGCGATAGTTACCCGAGATGTCCGCAGCGCCGGAGGTCCACGCACGCTTGTCGTAGTCGCTCGTGCCTTCAACACCCAGCAGGAACTTCAGCGGCAGCTCGTCTGCCAGATAGTAGAGGAAGAATTCCGTACCGCCAGCGCCCAGCGGTGCACCCTTGATGTGCTGTGCGAGCGAAGTCTGGTAGCTGGTGCCCGGAACCGTACCGTCGGAGTTCGGGAAGAAGATGAAGCCGTTGAAGCTGTAATGCAGGTTCTCGGGCTGACCATCATAGAGCCAGTAGATCTCACCATTCTTCACCGTGCCGCGGATAGCCACATCGGGGTTGTTCTGATACTTCAGACCGATGTCGGAAGGCTGGATCTCGGTGTCGGTCTCGCCCTGGCGAACTTCGACGAGCGCTTCGTAAGCGTTGCCGTCGCCATCGACGAACCAGTGATGCACCTTGTATTCGGTGGTGAGGTCTGCCACATAGTAGACCTTGAAGATGGTCGGATCGGTAGGATCGCCCTTGATGACGAGACGCAGGAACTGATCGTAGCCCAGAGCCGAATCCATGCTGAAGTGGTAGCCGCGGAAGTCGTATTCACGGCCACCATCGCTGAAGGTGCTGTTGGTGATGAGCTTGTAGATGGCCTGCAGGTCGGACTTATCGGCCGTGCGCAGGTCGACGGTGTCGCCCGTTGCATAGCGCAGGCTGTTCAGGCGGCTGGTGTATGCCAGCGTCTGACGGCCGCCCACTACCTTGTAGTACTCGATCTGGAAGTTGGACTCCTGAGCCACCCAAACGGCATAGAGGAACGTTTCGGGGTTGTTCGGGTCGGTCGGAGCCGGAACCGTGAAGAGCGAGCCTACTGCGTGGAACTTCGGATCGGTCTTGAGCACGTTGTTGTAGAGCGTGATGGAATCGTTGCCCACATAGTCGATATAGTCATTGGTCTCGTACCAGCCCACCAGCTGATAGCCCGGACGCGTTGCCGCAGCAGCACCTGGCAGATAGACCACACTGCCCGTGACCACGTTGATCGATCCAGTCTGGACGAACGCATTGCCCGCACCAGCGTAGCTCTTCACCCAGGAAGCATCCGTTGCGGTGCCGTTCAGGATGAGCGAGAGCTTGTGCGTGTCGGGCGCGAAGTACAGACGGATGATGGTGGAGCCATCGCCATTGATGAGCTTGTAGGGGTCGGACGTGTAGGAGAAGTCGTTGATGGTGAACGTGCCCGGCGTGTAGACATAGCCATTCGGGATGAGGAGGCTCGTGTAAGCATCGTCGGTGAGGAAGGCCGGGATGATGGTGTTGCCATCGGCATCGACGAAGGTGTAACCCTTCCAAGTGATGCCATCGGCTTCCTTCTCGGCGTCGGCCTTGGCGTAGGCGCCAGCAAGACCTTCGTGCTGGATGCTCACGGCATTGCCGTTCGTATCGGTAACACGCGATGCCACACCTTCACCGGAAACCTTCCAGAATTCAACGGTGTAAGGAACGTATTCAGAAACGTAATACAGCTTGAAGAGCGTGGTGCCATTCGGAGCCAGCGAAGCGATGGAAGAGATCTCGTCGTACTGGACGCCGTTCCACAGCTGGCTGAAGCCTTCGTAGTACGAATAGCCCTTCATGTTCGGGTAGAGGTTGTAGAGCGCTGCCGTGATCTTGTTGATCATATCGGCCGTGATGGCGCTTTCCGACTTGCCCTGCTGCGTAGTGGTGACCGCCGGTGCATCCTCGATCTTGTGGACCTTCACGATGTTGCCGTCTTGATCGACCTCTGCAACCACACGATAGTGCTCGACCAGGAAGGTGGTCTCAGCCGGTGCCCACATCGCATAGAGGAACTGATCGGAATCTGCGGTGACCGTGTAGTTCAGATCGAAGAACACGCTTGCGAACGAATCGCCCAGGAGCGTCTTCAGCGATTCGAGCGAACGGTTCGGATCGTTGATCCACGCATCGGTGATGGTGGTGTCGACCAGATCGTGGTTGGTGGTCCAGCCGATCAGCTCATAGCCCGGACGCGTGAGGTGCGTGTTCTGCGGGACGTTGATGGTCTGACCCGTGGTGTAGGTGTTCGACGAAGACGAGCTGAACGTATCGGTGCCGCTGACCCACACGCCCTGCTCCGGAACGAAGGTAACGTTACGCGGAGCAGGAGTGTAGAACAACCTGAGCACGAGCATGTTGTTCGGATCTCCTACGATAGTGCCGGAATAGGATGAGGAGAACAGCATGCCCTGCTGGAGCGTGAGCGTACGATACAGCGGGATGGGGTTGCCATCTGCGTCGAGCACGTAGGTGCCATCTGCGTCGGTCTTGTAGCCATAGATGTAGGTGATGGTGCCGTTGGTCACGCAGGTCCACGAACCAGACGGAGCAGCAACGAAGCCTTCGATATCCTTCCACAGCCAACCAAGCGAGGTGAAGTTGGTGTCGTTGGTAACGGCATCGAGCTTGGTGTCGAAGATGCCCGGTGCATTGGTTGCGCCTGCGGTGTTCACATTAGCGGTGTAGCCTGCGGTGCCCTTGATGGTAACCGTGGATGCGGTAGGACCAGTAGGCGTGGTGCCAGGAACGCGCTCGTCGAACTTGACGGGCTTGTTGGTGGCAGGATCCCAGTACCAGTATTCAACCTGATATTCAGAACCGTTCGGGATAGCCTCGTAGTAGAGGATGAGGGTGAGGCGACCGTCTGCGGTAACCGTGCCGGTGAGCTTCATCTGACCGAATGCCGTGGTGTAGTTCGGGTCGGTGATAAGACGATAGCCTGCACGATACGGGATCTTCATGAAGAAGCCGCTTAAAACGTCGTCATCAACGAAGCCTACCATGCTGTCGGTAGGAGCGGTGAGCAGCGAATTGCCGTCGAGGTCGACATAGGCGTACTTCTTATAGGTAACGTCGTTACCGTTGCTGTCCTTAGCTGTCCAGGTGTACTCGGAGCGCTCGAAGGCCTTATCACGGATGATCTGGCCTGCTTCGACGCGGTAGACATACACGTTGTAATTAACGTTCGCTGCCCTGTAGACCGCATAGAGGCGGGTAACGCCGTAACCGTCGATGATGAGCGTGGAGCCCGGAACTTCCCAACGTGCGCCTGCAGCGAAGAAGGTGTCACCGAAGAGCGTGTTAAGGTCGATGCTCGGGTCGGCCAGGATCGCATCGGTCATGGCCTTCGCGATGTCTTCGGAGGTTGCCCAGCCGACGAGATCGTAGCCGTTGCGCTCCACGTTGGAAGCCACCGGAAGCGTGATGGTGTCGTAAGGATAAACGTGCGTGAGCGTGCCGCCGAACAGGCCGTCGTCGCGGTTGAGGTTAGCCATTGCCCACTGGCCTGCACCCAGCTGATAGTCGATCGCTTGAGGATCGGCTGCGAAGAAGAGCTCGAGCACCGTAGAGTTATCGCCTGCAACGTATGCCTTGCAGGTGAGCTCGGAGAGCAGCTGGGAATAGCTGAAGCCTGGGATGTTGTTCGTGATGATGTAGTAGTTCACCAGATCGGCGGGGTTCACCACGTGGTTAGCATCTGGCAGGTAGGTGATGCCGTTGTCGATGAGGAACTGCTGGAGCACAGCGTGTGCCAGCTGACCTGCCGATGCTTCCACGTAGATGAGGTAGTCGCCGTAATTCTCTTCTGCCACCACGTTGCCGGAAGCGTCGAGGATCTGACCCTTAGCATTGCGATGGAGGCGGTTGCCGTTCTTATCCACTTCAACGCGCGTGTTATCGGAGAGAACCATGTAACGGTTGACCGTGAAGTGCACGCCGTTCTCGATGTAGCGGTAGAACAGGTAGATGGTCTTGCCGTTCGCATCGAGCACGATGGAGTTCACAGAGTTGAACACGTTGAGCGTCTTGTCGAAGCTGTTCGGGCTGATCGGCGTTGAAGGATCGCAGCTGAAGTTAGCCACGAAGGTATAGCCTGCCGGATCGGTGATGCCAAAGCCCTCGCCCAAAGAAGCACGATCTTCGGGGTTTGCGCCCCAGATGCGATACGGATCAGTAGGATCGTTGAAGTCGATGGTGTCGCCGAAGGTAGACTTCAGAACACCATTGGCATCTGCGCCCGGAAGCTTCACTTCGACGCGCTGCAGCGTACCATCAGCGTTCTGGACCCACACCTCAACGGAGTAGGTTGCATCCGTTGCGCGCCAGATCGCATGCAGCGTGTAGAAGTAGTTGTCGCCGATCTGCGTGAGGAGTTCAGAATCGTTAGCGAGCTCTGGCATCACGAACAGGCCACCCAGAGCGAAGAGGCCGCTGCCGCCATGTGCCAGAAGGTCGTTCGCTACCTGGACGGAGTTGGTGCCACGCGTATTGGTGCCACGGTCGGTGATGTACCAGCCGACCAGCTCGTAGCCTTCGCGAACTGCGCAATCGGCACCCGGCAGGATGGTCTCGTTGCCAGCCTGCATCGGGCGAACCTTGTCGTCGCGGAAGTCTTCAGCCCACTTGCCTTCGTTACCCAGATCGAACTGGAGGTAACGGGTGTCTGCCAGATAGTAGACGATGAGCTTGGTGGTGCCATCGCCTGCCACGTAGAGTTCAGTGGTCTTGGAGTAGAGCGTCATGAGAACGCCACCGACAAGGCCTTCAGCGCTGTCTACGTAGGAGTAGCCCGGATGACCATGTGCACCCGGATCGAAGAGCGAAGGATCGGTCATAACGACCTGGCCCGCGGTTACGCCATCGATCACTTCGGAGTTCAGGAGGGTGACGTTCTTCTTGCCGTCGATGATGTAGTGTTCGACGGTGTAGGACGTAGCACCTTCGGTTGCCTCGAAGTAGATACGCAGCAGCAGCGAGCCATCGCCCAGAACGATGCCGGAGAGGATCTCGTTCGGATGATCGATGTAGTGGTAGCCCTTAGGTGCGAGCACACCCAGGTAACCTTCAGGAATGGTCTGGCCTGCGTTTGCCATAACTTGAAGCGTAAGCCAGGTATCGGTGAAGAAACCGTTGTTATTGTAGTTGCCACCGTAGTACGTAGTGTCGTAGAGGTCGGTGACCTTGTTGTTGGGCTCGTTGGCGTTCGGGATGGTAACCGTCCAACGCTCGACCGTAACGAGCGTGTTCGGGTCAGCTGCGTAGTACATACGTAGCACAAGCGTACCATCGGCGTTGACCACACCAGATTCGATAGCCAGTTCATAACCCGGCAGGTAGGTGTAGCCTGCCCACTCGGTGAAGAAGTATTCGAGCGCATCGGCGAGCTTCTGACCCGTTGCATCGACGCCCGCCACGTAGTAGCGATCGTTATCAGCATCGTAGAGCACTGCCACATGCGAATCGGGCATTGCCATGAAGGTAAGCTTCTCGACCGGCGCCTTCGAAGAGAAGTTCAGCGTGCCGTCGGAGTTGATGTAGACCACGCGGCCGTTGATGACCTTATAACGCTCGACCGTGAAGGACACCATGTCGGTGGTGAAGTGAGCCGTGAAGGTCTGGCCGTTGTAGATGAGGTAGCTGCCGTTCACGTGCTGCGGGAAGAAGGTGGAGCCCATGAGCGATACGCCCTGAGGTACCTCGGTCCAGGTGTCGGAGCCTTCGATCGGGGTGCCGTCTGCAGCGATCCAGAGGCCATCTTTGTTGGTCCAGTGCGAGAAGCGGAAGCCGGGGTTCGGCGTGGTGTAGACTGCCTTCGGCTTGCCCGTGACCGGAGCGAAGGAATCGTGATCGATCGAAACGCTACCGCCGTTGGAAGGCGTGAAGTCGTAGGAGATCTCGATGTCTTCGAGCTCGCGGAAGATCGCATAGTAGGTGTAGGTGTCGCCAACCACCCAGCCAGCAGCAGGCACCGGCGGGATGAAGGTGAGGTCGGTCGAAAGCGGCGCTACCCCACCGGCGATATCGGAGAGGTGTGCATACCAGCCCAGGAACACATAGCCCGGAGGCGTTTGTGCCGTAGAGCCATTCGGAACGTTGTGCGTGCCGCCTGCGATCAGTTCGAAGGTGGGCTCGGTGGCACCGTAGTCGCCATTGCCGTACTGGTTATTGGTGCCGCTCGGGAGGTTGATCACCTGATAACCGATGGTTGCCACGTTGCGCGGATCGATGAGGTAGTAGAGATCCAGAACCAGCTTGCGACCCAGGCTGATGGTGCCGTGCGCGGTCTGTGCCGAGATATCGGGAGCATAGAGCCACGTGAGACCATTTGCACTCGTGTAATCGGGGCCGAGGAGGATCTCGTCGATGAGGATGCCCGTTGCGGTGCCGTTATCATCGATGAGGTAGAGGTGATACTTGCGCAGCGTGGAGCCATCGGGCTGCATAACGTCTTCGTAGCGAACGTCGACACGTGCATCCTGCGGACCCTTGTATTCGTCGGTCTTCTTCAGTTCGAAGGTCACACCGTTGCTGGACTGGAAGTGATGGTTCACGATGAACTCGATATCTTCAGCCGGCTCGATGATAGCGGTGTAGGTGTGGCCACCCTTCAGCGGATCTGCCGGATCGTAGAAGATCTGAGCACCTGCAAGGCCTTCGCCATAACGCGGCGGGTTGAAGATGATCTTACCCAGTTCGATGAGCTCGTCGATGGAAGGCATATCGCCACCATCCCAGTCGACCGCCCAACCGACAACGCGGTAGCCCGGAAGCAGATGCACTTCGGTGCCCAGGGCGCGACCCGTGGAAGGTGCAACCGATTCCTTATCGCGTGAGAGCCATGCATGATCAGGATCGGAAACCTGATACTTGATCATAACGTCTTGGTCTTCGGTGAAGATGGCGTAGTAGGTGGTCTCTGCCCAAACACCAGAAGAACCAGCAGGTGCTACGAAGGTAGCGTCTTCGCAGACGATAACGCCGTGCGAATCGACCCAGTGCAGGAAGTGATAACCCTGGCGAGCAATAGCCGTGATGGAGATCGGGGTATCGAAGTAGGTGTTGTAGCGATAGTCGTAGAGATAACCGCGCGTCTCACCCGTGATGGAGGAAAGGCGCATACGCAGCGTGTCGAACGTTTGCGGATACATAGCTGCGCCGCCGTTAACTGCCGGGTTGTAGACATAACCGGTGTGCGCACCTTCGCGCTTCACGACCGGCACGCCATTGATGCCGTAGTAATAACCCGTGATCTGGCCCCAACGGTTGTAGGTGCACATCGGGGTGCCCTGATCGGACACGATGTAGCCGGCGCCAGTGGTGTTGGTGCCTTCGGACTTGAAGGTGATGAACACCGTGATCTCTTGCCATACTGCCGTGAGCGTTGCACCGAAGCGAGGAACGATGAACACATCGGAGCTTTCCTCGTAGGTGCGATAGATCTTGCCGTCATAAGACCAGCCATAGAGTTCGTAGCCTGCCTTGGTAACGGTGCCCACGAACGGAAGAACGATCTGCTGATACGGGATGAGGTCGGTACGATCGTTCAGTGCAGTGGAGCCAGCAACCGGGGTGCCACCGTTCGGGTCGAAGTGAACCGTGACCGGCTTGCGGAGCCAGTTTGCAGTGAGGATGATGTCTTCGCGGCCCATGAGCGCCTTGAGCACGTCTTCGACCGTCTGGAAGAAGCGACCGTCGTTGGACACCCAACCGTCGAACATCCACTCATCGCTGTTGGATACCGGCATGGTGCGGACGAGCGCGCCCTTGCCATCGCCGTAGTCGAGCGGCGTGGTGAAGTTAGGATCGGTCTTGCCACCCAGGGTGACGTAGTCGATCAGGTAATCCTTATCGGCGCGCAGACCACCAGAAACGATGGTGTTCTCTGCCCAAGCACCGTGATCGCCAGGATTATAGGTGATGGTGTGGAGCTTCTCCCATACCGCACGAACGATGGTGCGGCCATAAACGGTGATGCCAGGAATGCCGTCGGGGCTCTCGAAGAAGCCAGTGAACTTCTGACCGTTCGGCAGGGTTACTTCGTAGTCCCAACCAGCAAAGGCATAACCGGGGTTTTCGTGAAGGATGAGGTCGTAGGTTTGACCAGGTTGGCTCGGATGAGGAATCTTCTCGGAGCGCGGATGAGTATTGTAGACGACCCACTGAGTGAGCTTCTCGTGGCCGTCTTGCAGCACATTGCCATCATTGTCGAGGATGATGCCGCCAACGTTGTCGCCCGAGGTGAGGAAGGTTACCTCGTAGCGCTGGATACGCCAGATTGCGTAGAGAGTGATGCTGCCAGGTTCGACCTCGAAGTCGGCAGCGGTCTTCGGACCAAAGAGCGCCATGTTCGCATAGAAACGAGCATTAGCAGAGTTGACCTGCTCCTTGATCATGTCAAGGGTCACGTTATAGTCGAAGTAGGTCTTCCCGTCGTATATCTCGGAGAGCGCCTTGGTAGACCAACCGATGAATTCATAGCCGACCGCTGCATACTGGTTCGGTGCCAGAGCGACCTCAGTTTCGTAGGCCATCTGCTGGATAGGCATCGTGCCAGTATTCAGGTCGATGTTACCGAAGCCAGAAGGCAGGCTCGGTTGCGGCGGGAACTGCGATTCGAAGTAGATGGTGTAGTCTGCCTCTTCCCAGGTTGCGACCAGGTAGAGGTTGCCAGTGCCCTCAAGGCCGAGCTCCTTGAGCTTGTCGATGAGGATGAGACCCGAAAGATCGGCAGCGGTGACTGGCAGGCCATCGGGACCATAGAGATACATTGGCGTCTTGCCATCTTCCATGGTGCGATAGACCGCATGGCCATCTTCCATGAGCGGCAGACCGTCGGGGCCGATCGCTGCGAGCGCCCAACCCTTGAATGCGTAGGTGATGCGACGGTTCGCGTCGATATAGGTGGTCGAGCGCGGCAGACCGTTCCACATACCTGCGTAGGTGGGGATGCCCTCGGTGCCAACCGCATGAGTGAAGCGCGTCTTGCCTTCCTCGCCACCAGTATGACCTGCATCGTGGCCACCATTGCTGTAGAAGTCGCCGTATTCACCTTCGAAGAACCATACGTCGAACGCATCGGTCCAGTAAGCGGTGAAGGTGGTGTCGCCCTGCAGGACGTAGTCCTTCAAGTCGGAAGGCTTGATGTCGTGATATTCATAGTAGGACGTACCGTCTTCATGGAACAGCGTAACACGCGCTTTCCAGTAGGACAGTGCCTTCTTGTAGCCCGGCGTGGTGTAGACCGTGCCCGTGCGAACGTTATCGCCCGCGTAGAGCTGCTGACGGATATCGCCCGTAACGGTGCCCTGCGTAGGATCGGAGGATTCGAAGATCGCGGTGACCTTCTTGCCCGACCACTTCGCCGTGAAGGTGACGATGCCGCCTTCAACGTTGCAGAAGTTCTTGTACCAACCAGCATCGTATTCACCATCGAGTACAGAGAAGGACGTTCCCCAGCTGCTGGAGCCCGTAACGATCCACTTCAGGAAGTCGAAGCCACTGCGATAGTAGCGCTCGCCTGCGTCGAAGAGCTCGTCGAAGGAGACCTCGAGCTGGAAGTAGGGCTTGCCATCGTTAGTGAAGTTGAGGTTCGAATCAGACGCATACGCACCCGAGATGTCGTAGCCTTCCGGCAGACCCGGATCGAAGATGACCGTGTACTTGATGGCCTCCCAGATCGGCTTGAAGGTAACGTCGTGGTTCGGCATGGTGAATTCTGCGCCGAAGTTGACTGTTTGCCAGGTGCCTGCCTCGGTGAGGTACTGCCAACCGATGAACTTATAGCCATTGCGGTGTGCGCCATGAGTGTCTTCGTAGGTGAGTGCATTCACCTTAACGCCCACCTGGTGGATGCGATCGTTGTCTTCAGGAGCGATCCAGCCCAGGAAGCGGCCATCCTTGTTGGTGTTCCAGTAGTAGTCGTTCTGACCATCCAGATCGTAGTGGACCTTCCAGCCAACGTTGAGCCAGACAGCCCAGAGCGTAACCTGGCTGCTGTCTTGACCTGCGAGGTTCACCACGCGAGCCTGGTCTGCCAAGAAGGAAAGACCACGGTCGGCGATCGCTTGCTGCAGATCTTCGCGATTCATGAGCGGATCGATCTGGCCGGTGGCCCAACCCAGGAACTCGAAGCCAGGACGCGTGATGCGGTTGGCGTTCGGGGTGAGCGTGACGTACTCATCATAGGCAACACGCTGGTTGGGCAGACCGCCCTGGCCGTTGTTGTTGTTGAAGATGATGGAGTACTGCTTGTACTGGAAGCGTGCGTAGTAGACCGTACCATCGAGCCATGCGGTGTCGGGGCTCTTGGTAGGAACGAACTTCGCCTCGGTGCCTACCAGGCGACCCTTCGCATCGTACCAACCGATGAACTCATAGCCTGCATCGGGCACGGCGGTGGAACCGGTAGGCACGCCGTCGAACGCAGAGATGCCAGAATCGCGCATGTTGGTGAGCGTGCCGCCCTGGAACTTCTGGTCGACGAAGTAGTAGATGTTCGCATAACCCGGAACGAACCATGCATAGATGATGATATCGGTAACCTCTTCGTTCGGCAGGATCTCATAGAGATGCGTGGAGTTGTAAACACGATCGCCATGAGGCACATCGCCGTAAGACTGGTTGGAGTTATCCTCGGTGTACCAGTTGTTGAAGGTATAACCAGGCCATACCGGGTTCGGGCTCGGCAGGAGGCCGGTGTCGTTGTAGGTGAACTTCTGAACGCCGATGTAGGTGCCCGTGCCGGTTGCATAGTGAACGTTGTAGGTACGGATGGTCCATACGGCGTAGAAGGTCACGTCGTGTTCAGGCATGGTGTAGAGGTTCACCACGTTGCCGTCTTCATCGTAGGTCGGATAGGTGACCCAACCATGAGCTGCATTGTATTCAGAGGTTGCCCAGCCGTTGAAGATATAGCCCGGACGAACGAGCGCATCCTTGGTAGGAATGTGCACGGTCTCGCCTGCGCCTACCATCATGGAGACAGGGTTCGAAAGGCCATCGGTAGTGTAACCGAAGTCGTAATCCTTGACCCATTCGCCGCCACCATTCAGATCGTAGGTGAGCTTGAAGGGCTTGTACCACTGAGCGGTGAAGTAGATGGTGTATTCGCCTTCATCGATGAAACCGAGGCTGCCCGTCTTGTCGCGCACCCAGGTCTCAGCAGAGATGAAGTAGCTCTCGCCGATGCGATGACCATCGTTATCGTAGGCGGTGCGTACCCAACCAGTGAAGGTCCAGCCTTCCTGACCCAGCGGCAGGCCCGTGGTGCCCGTAGGACCACGGTAAGCGTATTGATCGCCCATGGCGCCGAACGGAAGATCGGTGTAGAGCGTCTGGGAACCCGGATCCTTGCTGTGGGAAGCGAAGGAGCCGTGGTTGCCCGGCAGGTAAACGACCGCGCTCGGGCCGCCCCAATGAGCGGTGAAGGTGGTATCGCCCAAGATCTCGATAGAGCTGGGGTTATCGGTCATGCCAGTGAGGGTCTGACCACCGTTGATTTCCATGGAGTAGCTCCAGCCGATCAGCACGTAGCCTTGGCGATACGCATTTGGCGTGGTGGCATGACCGCCATGGTTGACCGTCTGCGGGTTCGCAACACCTGAAAGGGTGCCGCCTTCCCCACCGTTGAACGTAACGGTGTGCGGGAGCGCCTGCCATACTGCCGTGAGCGTGATGACCTTATCGTTCACCGTGGTGAGGTTGTAGACTTCGCCGCAGTTAGAGAACGAACCGTAGTCCGAAGTCCAACCCACGAAGCGATAGCCTTCGCGCGTCATGGTGTTAGAAGGCAGGTATGCGTGGGTATCGTAGTTGATGCGAACGTCGACCATATCTTCGTAACCCAGAACATCAACAGCACCTGGCTGGAAACGGATGATGTAGCTATTGGGCACCCAGTGAGCATACAGGACCACAGAACCGCCGGGCATCCAGTAACGAGAGCCCGGAGCAATGACCTTATCGCCATTGGGCTTATCCACCCAACCATCCATGGTGTAGCCAGTGCGTACGAAGGTGAAGGTGTCGGGCAGATGAATCGAAGAGCCTGCCACCATATGGTAGATAACCTGCGAACCGCTGTAGGTCACGGGCGGCTTAGCCACGTTATCCCATGAGTTCGGGCTACCACCGTTCGGATCGAGCGTAAGGGTGAAAACATTGCCTTGCCATACCGCATAGAGCGAAATGACCGCACCATTGATGCTGGAGAGGTTATGAACCTGAGCGCCATCGCCATAGTGCATACCCGAGCCATCGGCTACGGTCGACCAGCCAGCGAAGCCATAACCCACACGTGCCATCTGGCCATCGTTCACGGGGAGATTGCGGTATTCGTCGTACTTGACCGTAATAGCCTCGATACGACCGATGCCGCCGTTGTTGATGAACTCGATGGTGTAGGAGTTCGGCTCGAAGAGCGCATAGTATACGCTGTGGTTCGCGTCGCCCCAGTACTGACCGGTGAGGTTGTATTCGCTCTTGGTAGGAATGTACTTCTCGCTACGGGAGAGCAGGTTGCCCTGAGCATCGTACCAACCGAGGAAGTGATAGCCGGTGTTGCTCGATGCCTGGGAACCGCGCGGCGCCGTGAGCGTGGAGATAGCGTAGATGGTTTCGGAGCTTACCGTGAGCGAGCCACCCGTGGTCTTCACGAACCTGCCCTGAGCGTCCATAACGACCGGACGATAGTAGATCTCTGCCTGCTTCTCGAGCCACTTCGCATAGAGGATGATGCCGTTAGCGAGTGCGGTTTCGTCGGTGAGACCGTTGTAGCGTGCCAGGTCGGCGTAGGTGGTGTTGTTGGAAACCTTATCGATGCTGTCGTCGAAGCGATCGCTGTAGGGGTTCACGATATACCAACCGTCGAATTCATAACCGACCTTGGTAGGCGTATCGACACCTTGGAGCACGTTACGATCGGACCAGCCGATGCCCTTCTTGTCGGAAACAGGCGTGCCGCCATTGGAGTTGAAGGAAACATTGTAGGTAAGGCGCTGCCATACTGCATAGATGCGCAGACCATAGTAGGCCAGCAGCGTTTCACCGGGCTGCCATTTCACCGCTTCCCAAGCGCTGTCGGTCCAACCGACAAAGCGCCAGCCAACACGCTGCAGGATCTTGTCGGCAGAAGGCAATTCAACGATCTGGCCGCAGTACTGCGTGAGCATTGCGAAAGACTGACCGCGTTCGAGCACGAAATCACCCGCAGCATCGGGGTTCACCAGCTGGCCATTGGAATCGAGGATCCATTCGCCGCCGTTGGGGCTCAGGTAAACGGTAACCTCGGAAGGCTGCCACCATGCCTCGAAGACATAGTTGCGATCAACTTCGCTGGGCAGTGCTTCTGCGGTGTAGGTTACACCTTCGTACTCCGTGTTGAAGGAGAAGTGGTGCGTAACAACGTTGTTCTCGTCGGTAGTGGTCCAGTGCCAACCGATGAATTCATAACCTGGGATGCCCTTGGGGTTATCGATGTTCTTCGGGTTGGACGTTGCCGTATCGAAGTAATCGGGATCGAGCTGCGTGCCCGCTGCCTGACCACCGAAGGTCGGACGGGTGGAGTTAGGATCGAGGTTCACGAAGAAGGTCTTATCCTGCGTGGAAGGGAACGTGCCATGCGTGCCCGGTTCGTAGATGACCACGAAGACATGATCAGGTGCGAAGTGAGCCGAGAAGGTGGTCTTGCCGGTGATGGCGATCTTCTTCACGTCGGTGGTAACGCCCGTTTCGGTGCTGCCATCTTCGTGCTCGATGATGTATGACCAGTAGGACAGGAAGTAACCTGCTGCCTGCTGAATGTCGTTCTGGCTGAAGGTTGGTGCCTGATCGACCGCAACGAAGCCACCCTGCTTGACCTGAACGCCCTTGTACGGATCGTAGGATGCTGGCAGGTGCATGGTTGCCTTATCGGTGGAACCCTTATCCATCTCGAAGAACACGTTGTATTCGCCGATCGCTTCCCAATGAGCGAAGAGCATGATGTTGTCGCCATCTTTGCCCAGGTTCTTCACAGCCTGGCCATCGGTGTAGATGGGAGGATCGAAGTAGGACGTGGACCAACCGATGAAGCGATAACCGTTGCGGATGAATTCATTGGCGTTCAGGAACGACGTGACATCGTAGGTGAGCGTCTGCTTGTCCATCTTGCCGGTAACGCCCGTTGCGCCGTGGAAGAATTCAACGGTGTACTTGGAAGGCGTCCACATATCGTAGAGATAGATGGTGTCACCCTCGGTGAAGGTGAAGTCTTCGTTGAGCAGCTGGTTGATGCTGTAGCGCTTGCCTGTGCCGTCGGCCTTGGTGTTCCAACCCGCGAAGACATAGCCATCACGCTTGAGCATGATCTCGCCATCCATGTCGAGGATGTTCGGCAGACGAACTTCGACGCCGAAGGTCTTGGAGATCGGACCAGGCAGCGTACCGGTTGCAAGCTGCGTGTGATCGTCGCCACGAGCATAGTCGAAGGCGATGGTATAGGTGATAGGCCTGAAGATGGCCGTGAAGGACTGAGACAACGGCCAGAATTCGCCATCCTTGACCAACTTCAGCAGTGCTTCGGTGGTGAGCGTCTCGCCCGTGTCGGTAATGCGCCATTCCACAAAACGATAGCCTTCGTCTGCCACGGGACGCACGATGTCAATAGAAGGTGAAATGGTGGTGTAGCTCTTAGTGAGCGTAGTGGCCTGATGCGCTTCATCGCCATTGACGCATACCTTGCCGCCCGTGCCAGCGATCCAGGTGACCTTGATGGTCTGCGGACGCCACGTTGCCGTGAAGGTGATGGTGCCACCATGCGCTGCGAGCAGATCGTAGACCGTCTGGCCTGCATAGATCTTGCGCGGCGTGGAAGGATTCGATTCGTTATAAGGCTCGTCGGTCATCCAACCGTCAAAGACATAGCCATCCAGCCAGAAGGTGGAAGTGTCGCCTGCAGCCGGAGCTCGGAAAGCAATACCATAGGTTGCTTCCATGTCGGCGATGTTGCCTGCGCCATTAGCCACCTTATCGGGGGTGCCTGCAGGACCAGCTGCGGTACCTGGCTTGAAGACGATGGTGTATTCGTTCGGAGCGAAGTTCGCCGTGAAGACCGTCGGGTTCCAGTTGCCATTGATGAAGGCAACGGAGCGGATCTGGTCTGCCGTGAGCACCGCGTTGGTGAACACATCGCCCGTGCGGTTGTTCGTCCAGCTGACGAAGTGGTAGCCCTTTGCCACGATCACGCCAACGTTACGCACGCCGTTGCCATTGGAAAGCAGCGGTGCCTGTGAGGTCGGGTTAACGATGTTTTCCTTGGTGTTGGACTGGAACGTGAGCGGAATGTTGTCCTCTTCCCATTCAGCATAGAGATAAAGGATGTCTGCCACGTCTGCGGAAAGTGCGATATCGCGGAAGCGGATGGCAGCCTGGTTCTTGCTCGTGATGAGGGTCGAGCCATCAGGGAGCGTCATGCGGTTGCCGTCCGCGTCGAGCACATACCAACCTGCCAGCTTGTAACCAGGACGCTTCACCTTGCCTGCATCGGAGGGCAGGAGGTTGATCTCTACGTAAGAGAGACCAGTGCGGTTATTGGGCTTGTAGGCAGACTCAGGAGCCATGTATTCGATGGTGTAGCCGGTCTTCGGAGCCCAAAGGGCGTAGAAGGTATCGATAGCAACCGTATCGGCTTCCGTTGCATTCGGCGGCCAGAAGAGACGAATCTCGTTGTTCTCGCGGTTGAAGTAAATCTGGTAAGCACGCGTGACCGTATCGCCACCCGAAGAGATGTGGCGCATGTAGTAGGTCCAACCGATCAGATCGTAGCCAGGACGCGAGAACTCGACGAAGCTGGTCATATCCAGGATTGCATTGGTGAGCGCATCGTAGATCGAAAGACCTGCCTGCGTGCCGTTGAAGAGCTGGATGGTATCGCCCACCTTCAGGCCCGTGATCTCAAGATAACCCTGAGCGCGGTCGGAACCGATCGTGCTTTCGGAGGTGCTTGCCGAAGTGGAGCCCGTGGTATCGACCACGAACTTGATGGTGATGTTGGCATCCTTGATCCACTGTGCCCAGAAGGTGACCGAGACCGAGCTGGAGTCGCTCGTATTCGGTGCCGTGTAGCTGCCACCCCAATAGATCTGGGTACCACCAACAGGCTTGCCGTGCTTATCGGTGCGCAGATTCTGTTCAGTATTCCACAAGTCGAGGATGTAGCCATCGCGGACATACGCCTCGTAGATATCGCCATTCGGGAATTCGACGTAGAACTTACCATCATCACCCTTATAGAAGTTGATGGTCTCGCCACCATTCAGGAAGACATCGGGAATGTTACCCGTGGCCGAAGAATGGTTCGGGCGGAAGCTCACCAGGGTACCGAAACGCCAATCCCACGTGATGATGCCATGATCGTTACCTGCGTTGGTGTAGCCATAGAGCACCTCGAGACTACGGTCGGTAGAAGTTGAAGGCGATGTAGTGCGCGCATAGAGACCTTCGGAAACATAGTTCGCGCCCGAGTCGAGCTTGGGGTTCGCATCGTCTTCGGTAACGTTCGTGGCAACCCATACGCCGTTAACATGGCCCGGAATTTGACCGATGAGACTCGGGCTCTTGGTAAGCGAGGTGTGGTTATCCATGATCATACGCTCGAGCGCAGAGAGAGAGCTGAATGCGCCATCGATCTTAACGCTTGGCTTGATGGACCAACCGCGCAGATTCAGTTCCTTGAGCTTCGTGCGATTCTGGAAGATATAGGAAATATCCGTGGTAGAAGACACGTCGATACCCGAACCGTCGAACGATTCCAAGTTGCTGAAGCAACCAGAGTTGAACCATTTCTTGAGCGTTGGTGCCTTCCAGCGGCCGATAGTGGCAACATGATGGATCTTACCCGAAGGAACTGCCATCTCCCACGGCGGGGTGAGCACATCGCGATCGATATTGATGGTCTTGCCAGCATAGCCTGGGTCCGCACCGATAACGAGCGAGTTATCCTTCACTACATAGCCATCTTCGCGGGTATGACCGTCGGGGCGATAGTACCACCACAGATGATCGTCGCCATTGATGCGATCGCCACACCAGTTCGGATCCCAAATATAGGTGTACTTGCCCTTATTGGCTGTAACGTTATGGTGCTTCACCAGATTCGGTGAGGTGCCGAACCACGGTGCTTCTTTGCGCGTGAGCTCATCATAAGCACCATCACGGTTATGCTCGACCCAAGTGCCAGCGCCATAAATCGCATTGTTAGCAATGGGGCCGATCCAACCAATACCATAAGGATTGCTGTAGAAGTGTGCGTTCTTGCGCGCATTGAAGCTCGAATAGCTGTGAAGATCAGCGCCACCGATATCAGCCTTGAAGCCTGCATAGCTCGTAACGCTACCATCAGTGTAGAAATAAATCGTAATGAAAGGCACATCGAAATAGAAGGTCTTCCCCGCCATCTCTTTTGCCGTCAAGCGAAGCGGTTCGCGATCATAGACAGAGGTGCCGATGCCGTAGTAGATGTAAACGTAATCACAGCCATTTTCCAGCTCAGAGTTGCCATAGAAGTAAACACGAATAGAATCACTGGTCGTGCGACGGAAAACCCACTGATAACGCGTGCTGTTGGCGTAGTTTTTGTTGCTTACACCATAATTGTCGGACTGAATCTGCCAATGAGTAGAGCCATAGCCTGGAGTAGAGCCCAATGTCGTGTTCGGGCCTAAATCAAGGCGTGTAAGCGAGGTCGTACCATCGAGCATATTCTCGTAGTAGTAGCCCGAGCGCATGCTCCAGTTATGGATATCCACCGACTTGATGGTCCTGTTATTCCTGAAGGTGTTCGCATAGCTTGTCGTGTTCGCAACATTCAGGCCGGTACCATCGAAATGTTCAAGACCCGATGCTATGCCACTCTCATAGAGCGACAGATTGATAATGTTGAAGGCATACGTGTTCGAAGTATCCCACTCGTAGTAATTCAAGTAATACAGACCTGTTTCGGCAACCGTAAAGGTCAGGATCATATCGGTCCAGTTCTTGGTATCCGAATTAAGTGAGACCGCATATGCAAAGCTCGACGTATGCTGGCTTCTGCTCAAGCCGAACTGACGAGTAGTGCCATAGTGGTAAGTGCTGTAGTAGCTGAACGAGAGCGTATAGGTATAGCCTGCACGCAGCAAGATTTCGCCCGAAGAAATGTAGGCGTAATCGGTCCATCTTGAATAATAACCATCGTGCCATACGCCATTAGAGTCGCGATAGCCCGGAACCCACGTTGTACCCGTATTGGCACGAGCAGAGAACCACGTAGAGGATAGAGAAACCGAAGAACGATTCTCATACCAAGTCCAGTTATTGAAGTAGCGATAATCACTCAAGATCTCGCCATCGCCCTGAGCGAACCATGCCTTCATGTACGAAGGCGCCATGCCACCGAAGGTGCGTACATTCTTGAAAGACAGGCCATGCCAGGGCACACGATAGGTCGCATCGGTAGTCGAATAGGAACCAACGCGGCTCGTCGACTTGTTCGAAGCGGTAGGACGAGCGCCCACATAGAGCGTGCTTGCCTGGAGCGTTGTGATATCGGAAAGCTTGTAATCCTTATCGACGATAATCCAAGTAACTTCAGCGTTATCGGGGAACACACCGTAGTGTGAGCTTGGCACGAAGATGTATTCGATCTCGCCCAGCGCACGACCCGTTGCCTGCGTAACGCCCACGTTTGCCATGTAGCGGCCGCCGGAAGAAGTGAACAGATGCTCGGTGGTATCGAACCAGAGCGTGTCGACGTCGGTGTATTCGTTATCGTGCGTGAATTCACCCGCAGCCCACATACCATCATCGCGCACCAGACCCGAACCAACCAGATAGATCTGATTGCCCGCAACGATACGCGTGAGCGCCGAACAGCCTTCCAGCATGCTTGTGACCACGGGCCACGTGCTGCGGTATCCGCTGCTGTCCTTCTGGTTGAAACGAGCGTTGTAGACCATATTCCAGGTGGAGATGTTGATCTTCTGAAGGCGCGAATCGCCCTTGAAAGCTTCATTGAAGAAGTAGGTGTTCGACACATCCAAGCCACGACCGTCGAAATCGAGCAAGCCCGTGAAGCCAGCAAACCAGTTGCTGAAGTCGCGCACTTGGATGCCATTGGTGCCATCGCATACGCCGCCATCTTCGCCAGCTTTGCCGAAGTTGGTCTCGATGTGCTGTACCTCGATGATAGGCACCGAAAGTGCGCCCGTTGCCGTGAACCAGGGTAGCTTCGCGCCGTATTCGGTAACCAGATGGTCTGCTGAGGCAGAGTAATCATAGAGGCCCATAGAAAGCGTGTGGCTGTTACGATCATACTTCCACCAAGCGTTCGGGTTCTCGAATTCAGCACCGTAGTACCAGTAGTAGGTATGAACGCCCGTAGCGTCATGCGTATTCTTGCCGAAGTGGGTGTTCGCGAACGTTTGCGTGGTGCCGTAGCGGTTCTGGCGGGCGTATTCGTCGATGTACCAGAAACCGATCTTCTCGCCATTAAGGGTGGTAACCTCGGTAAGACCCGTGCCCTCCAGAACCACGTTGGGGTTCAAGGTGAGGGTCATCAGGCTCAGGCAGCCAGCGAACATACCGGTGAGCGTGGGATTACCCGCGCGCATGTTCCAAGCGGTAAGGTCGAGCTCTTCAAGAACGGAGCAGCCTTCGAACATAGATTGGAACGTGGTCACGTGCGTAACATCCCAGTTGGCAATGCCCTTCACTTCTTTGAGGCCCGTTGCATTGTAGAACGTACGGTAGAAGCTTGCCACGTTGCTGGTGTTCAAGTTGGTGCCGTCGAAGCTTACGAAGTTCTTGGACGGGCTCTGGAACCACTGTGCCATGGTGTTCGGAGCAACCGTGCCGTTGGTGGCATCAGCCTCGAAGAACTTAGCCGAGCTCCAAATGTTGTTCGGCTCGACCTTCCACGGCACGTTCGCCGTAACGTTAGTGGTATGCGATGCTGCATTGCTCACCAGACCGACGCGGATCATGCCAGTCTTCTCGGCGAGGTTAGGATCGGCCACGGAGGTGGTATCTTCCTTCGCATAGGTCCACCAGATGTTCGGGTTGTCTTCGAACGTGCCACCACGGTGGGTCGGATCCCAGGTGTAGGTGGTAACGAGCGAAGGCGACGTGGTGGCATAGCGCTTCATCAGATCGATGGAGTTACCGATGGTGGTAGAGAGGCCAACCGTGTCGGTATTCTTGATCCATACGCCATCGGAAGCGCTCATGAGCGTTGCATTATTGATGCCTGCATTGTTGGTATCGGAGATCCACAGACGGTTGTTGGGGCCGAAGATGTAGGAAACGAAATTGGTCTTGCCCGTGCCACCCTTGGAAATGGCCAGCATATCATTGAGCGTGATGGTGCTGTGTGCACGCATGTTCCACTGCGACAGATCGATAGTGGTGATCTTCAAGGTATTGCCTGTACCCAAGTTGTAGAACATCTTCGAGAAGTTGTTCACCTTGCGCACATCCCAGTGAGCTGCACTCGTGTTCGTGCTGGAGCCCGTGATAGGTTCGATGCTCGTGAGTGCGACACAATCGCTGAAGGCGCCTTCCATAGAAACGGCAGTGACCGAAGCGTCGCTACCAGGGTTCCAGTTGCGCAGACCTTCGATGTTGGCGAGCTTGGTCATACCCTGGAACGCATAGGCGAGGGTCTGCAGCTTAGCGGGGCGCCATGCTGCGAGATTGTCGAGCGATTCCATAGCGGTTGAGCCGGCGAAGAGATAGCTCATGTCGCGAACGTTACCCACGTTCCAAGTAGCCAGCTCTGCGAGGCTGCTGTTGGTGAGCGATGTGTTCTTGTAGAACATGTAGGACATATCCGTGAGGGAGGTGAGCTTGTTCGCCCAAGCAGCAAAGCCTTCCAGCTTGGTGAGGGCGTTAGCATTGCGGAACATGCCCTTGAGGGAGGTAACGCCTGTTACATCCCACTTATCAACACCCGAAACAGTGGTGAGCTGGGAAGCGGTGGTATTATCGTCGCTGCGGCCGAGGAAGTTCTCGAACGAGGTAACGCTGTTGGTGATCTTCATGCCCGAGCCGTCGAAGGTGATGATGCTCGTGTAATCGTTGAACCATTCCTTCGGAGTGGTAGGCGTGATGTCGAACTTGGTCTTCACATACTTGACTTGCGTCTTGCCAACCAGTTCGTCCTTTGCGGTGGTGGAAGGATCGTCGAGCCAAGGCAGTTCATCTGCCTCTTCGGTCACGACGCGATTCGCAGCCGTTTCATCAGCACCCAGAAGCAGCGTGCCTGCCTTCATCTCTTCACCCTTATAGTTGGTGTCGACCAGGAAGTAGATCCACCATGCGTTCTCGTTGGACTCGAAACGACCCGAGATGAAGGTCGAATCCCAGAAGTAGTCGATGTAGTTAGGCGTGAGGTAGGTGTTCGCCAAGCCGGTAATGCCATCCTTGTAGAGGCGGATGAGCGAATTGCCCGTGCCGAACCATGCCACCGGAATATCGAGCGTACGCACCCAGCTACCGAGCTTCGCGGTGCGGGTGGCGATGGAGTTGATGGCCGTATCGGTGAGCTTGTTCTTCGCGCCCAAGCGGATATAGCCATTGGTGGCCTTGTCGCCCAGCTTGCGGTTGTTGTAGAACATGTTGGTGACCGTTGCATCACGCATGTCCCACAGATGAATGTCAACCGTGGTGAGGGCGGTGTTGTTATAGAAGAGGTTGGTGAGGTTCGCGCCGGTCACGTTCCAGTCCTTCAACGGACTTGCGTCGACCAGTGCGGTGCAACCCGACATCATGTCGGTCATGTTGAGCGGGCTTGCTGCAGAAGAAGTGGTCTTCCAGTTTGCCAGACCCGAGATGTCGGTGAGCTTGGTCATGTTGGCGAACGCGAACGACATATCGGTCACGTGGGACACATCCCAGCCGTTTGCGCCTGCGGTCTGCAGACCGTCCAGGCTCACGATGCCCGTGCCATACATGAAGTAAGAGATATTGGTGATGTTAGAAGTGTTCCAACGATTTGCCGACGTGGTGAATGTGGTCAGCTTCGCATCGTTGCGGAAGAAGTTCTGCAGCGAGGTTGCTTGCGGAACGTCCATGCCAGAACCATCGAAGGTGGTGAGGTTCAGGTAGTTCATGAACCAGTTCTGCGGGAAGCGCAGGAGGATGCCGCCCTTGGTGGTAACGGTGAGAATAGAATCGCGTGTGGTGGGGTTGTACGTGCCCCAAGCCTCTTTAACGCTGTTGGATTCGTTGAAATGGCTGTAGAGCCACGGCAGATCATCTGCGGAAGGAGTATCAATCGAGATCGTGCCGTCGGCGTTCTTGGTGGTGGTGGTAACACGCTGTGTTTCAGTGACCGTATCGGCATACTGTGCTGCGGTCTTCGTGTCGCCAGGCTTAGGAGCATAGATGCTCGCCTCTGCGCCCTTGTCCACGCCAAGAACCAGGTTGCCGTTCTTGTCGTAGGTCCACCAAGCAAACGGGTTGGATTCGAAGCGTTCGCCGATCATGTCGCTGCGCCATACGTAGACGAGCGCTGCAGCATAAGCGGGACCGGTGCTCTTATAGCGCTCAGCCAGGCTACCCGTTGAGCCGAACCACTGAGCGGTACCGTGAGACGTACGCGGCAGATTGTCGTTGCTATCCGTTGCAGGATTGTAGATCTGCACGAGTTCCCACATACCACCGGTGTCGTTGTCTGTTGGGCCATGATTGGCCAAGCTGTTATTGAATGCCGTGCCTTGCAGGATGGATGCTTCGCCCAAGGTCATCTGACCGAGTGCTTTGCAGCCCAAGAACATGTCATCGACATTGATGTTGGCAGTATGGTGGACGAACGAACCGATGGTGCGCATCGCCCAACGAGAGAGGTTCACCGTGGTGAGCGCTACAGCATTGCGGAACATGTAACGCATGTTCTCAACACGTGAAACGTCCCAATCCTTGATGCCCTCTTGGTTAACGAGCTTGCTTGCCTGGAACATCCCTTCCATGTTGGAAACGTGGCTGGTGTTCCAGTAGTTATTGGTCTTATCGTAGGCGATCGAGAGCAGATCGGTTACGCCCGTGCCTGCGAACATGTATTCCATGTTGATGCTGTTCGTGTTGCCCAGCACCCAGGTGCGCAGCGTGGAGATATCCTTGAGCGCGCTGTCGCCATTGAACATATAGGAGAAGTCGGTCACCTGATCGACGTCCCAATCGCCCATGCCACTGATGGTGGTGAGGCGCGTGTTAGAGGACAGGAAGTAGGCGAGCGAAGTAGCCAGCGTGGTGTTCAGACCACGACCATCGAAGGAGATCAGGCTTGAGTGGTTATGGAACCAGCCTTCTGGCTTGGTGGGGGTGATCTTGCCCATCAGGCTATCATAGGTGATGGAGCCATCTTGATGGATGACCGCACCAGTCTTGATATGCTGCACGTTGCTTACGATGTTGGCACCTTCGTAGTTCGCCCATGGCAGATCGTTCACGCCGCCCGTGCGGTGCGAGGTGTTCGCCTCGGTGACCACGCCGGTAGTGGTATCGTTGCCTGCGCCTGCGATGGTGCCCATGATGAGCGTACGATTCAGATCGCCTGAAGTGTAGTAGCGCCACCAAGAATAGTAATGGTAGATGTCGTTCACATTGTCATAGACGATGGAGCTGTCGAAGACACCGCCATAGAAGCTATCGCCCCAACGATAGGTGGTGATGGCTGCTGGTGCATAGTGCTTCGAGTTGCGATAGAGATCGGCAAGATTGGTGGAAGTGCCCGACCAGAGGTTCAAGCCTTCGTAATCGTTGGTGGTTGGGCGGTTCGCATCTTCAGCGACCCATGCGCCACCCCAGTAGCCGAACTGCCACGTGTTGCCACCGAAGCTGACCGACTGATTATTGTTGTGCAGACGATCGCGCCAGAACACTTCGTTGCGCTGCGAAGCAGAGCCCGTTGCGTTGGTGGGATGCGTCTCGTAGAAGTACATGTTGTTGCCAAAGCCCGTGTTCTCGAGCACCGAGAGACGACCGAGCGTGATCTCTTGCATGCTTGCGTTGTTCAGGAACATATTGGCGATGTCGAGGTCGCGCATGTTCCAGCTGGAGATGTTGATGCGCTCGAGGCGGATAGCGTTAGCGAACATGCGTGCCATGGTGGTGGCAGCGGAGATGTTCCAGTTGTTCACTGCGGTAGCGTCCGTGAGGAGCATGCCGAGCGTACCGGCGGTCTTCACGAGCTTGCCATCTTTGTATTCGAAGGTAACGCCCTTGTCGTTCTGGGTACTGGAGAACATGCCGGAGAAGTTGGAAACGCGGCTGGTATCCCAGTTAGCCAGACCATTGAGCGACGTGATGCCACGGCAGTCCTTGAACATATCCTGCATGGTGATGAATTCACCCGCTTGGAGGTTGGTGCCGAGCGTCCACTTGCCGATCTGGGCAAGAACGCTATCGCCGAGCACGCCTGCTGCACCATTGGCGGTGGTCATGCAGAACATCTCGGTGAAGTCCTTGACGTGGGTCACATCCCACTTGTCGATGCCCAGGATCTCGTTCAGAGCGAGGCAGCCCTTGAACATCTTCTTCATGCTGGTGCAGGCGGCCATGTTGTTCCAGCCGTTCACACCTGAAGAAACACGGGTGAGCTTCGCGGAATTCTCGAACATAGAATCGAAGGAGACTGCGTACTGCATATCGGCGCGAGCACCGTCGAACTCGACCAGGTTGCCATAGTTCTGACCACTAACGGTTGCGAACCAGCCAGCGGGGTTAACGAGCGCGATGTTGTTCTGCAGGAAGACCTTCTTGATGACCGAAGCGTTGATGACCTTCAGCCACGGAATATCGGGAGCATTGTAGATACCCGTGGGAACAGGAGCGTTGCCGAGCACGACTTCGCGCCAATCGATGTAGCCAAGTGCATCGTCGTCTGCCTTCGTGTCTTCCCAGACACGCGTTTCAGTATTATTCGTTACGCCATTGGTGATGTCGGTATCGACGCTGATGACCAAGTTGCCATTCTTGTCGTACTTCCACCAAGCGAATTCGTTCGATTCGAAACGGCCGCCCAGGTAGTGGGTCTTCCAGGTATAGGTAAGAACCTCTGCCACATCCCATACATTCTGGTATGCCGGCCAGAGCCATGGCTTGTTGCCATTCGGGTAGCGGCTGCAGAGCTGACCAGCGTTGCCCCACCATGCCACATAGTTATTCTTGAAGGCTTCCTGCTCCCAGGTGCCGTCGGTGCTCTTGTGGGTCTTGCAGTTGTCGAGGCCCGTGCCTTCGAGCACGAAGTGCTGCTTGAGCGAGATGGTGCGCAGCGAATCGAGGTTCGCGAGCATGTTGGTAAGGTTATCGACCCCACCCGGTGCATTCAGCGCGGCGTCGAGGCGCCAGTTGTCGCTCGAGAAGTCGAGGTCGAGCACGCTGGTGCAGCCGTTGAACATATCGCGGAAGTTGATGCACTGCTGGGTATCCCAGGTCATAACGCCGTCAACGCGCTTCAAGCTGGAGACGTTGCGGAACATGGCCTCCATGGTCTTGACAGCGGAGGTATCCCAACCTGCCAGCTGCGAAACGTCGTTCAGCGTGGAGCAGCCGTCGAACATGAAGGAGAGATCGAGGATGGTGGAGAGGTCCCAACCGACCACGTACTCCAGATCCTTCAGGCTCGAAGCGCCCTGGAACATACCCTTCAGCGAGGTGGTGTTGACCATAGGCAGATCGTAGACGAGCGTACCTGCGTTAGCGCCCACGTTGAAGGAGCTGTTCCATGCCTGCAGACCCGTAACGAAGTTCAGGCTCGTGCAAGCCTTGCCCTTGTCGGCATCGTTCTTGCCGAAGATGCCCGGCCACTCGGTAGCGCCATCAGGCAATTCGGTAGGCAGCGTGCCGAAGAGACCTTCGAGGCTTCCTGCCAGTTCGATCTTCATGTGAGTAAGATCAGCGCTGATCAAGTTCTCGAGACCAGCGAACCAGTATTCAGGGTTCACGATGTAGAGATCGCCCACGAATTCGATGTACTTGATCTGATCGCGGGTGTAGGTTGCCTCGTTGTCGCCCGTGATGTTAACGAGCCACGGCAGTTCGTACCATTTCTCGGTGACCCACGTCTTGTAGTCGGGGTCGTTATTGGTGTTGTCGTTCAGGCCGATGATGAGCGTGCCCGAGTCGGTCATGAACTTCCACCATGCGAAACGGTTGGACGGGAAGATATGACCACCAGTCTGCTCAACGCGCCAGACATAGGTGAAGATCAGGTTCTCCGGCGCTTCGAAGACCGAACCGGGGGTGTAGACCGAAACGAGCGAGTCGGTAGGACCGAACCAAGCAACGTTGCTGCCATGACGGGTCCAACCACCGTTGATCGCGCGCAGGGAAGGAAGTGCGGTGCCGCCTACTTCGGTGTAGCCGAGCGCCGTGCCTTCGAGCAAGCCGTGCAAGCCCATGACGATCTGGTTGAGTGCGCCATCGTTTGCGAGCATGTTGGTGGTGATGACGTAGACCTCGCCGCTTGCACGATCGTACATCTTCCAATTGGTAAAGTCGACGAAGTTCAAGCGCGTTGCATTGCGGAACATGCCCGTAAGATCGACCTTGTCATCGGGCGTAGCGTTCTGTGCCACCATCCAGAGTCCCAGTGCATCAGCCGTGGTAAGACCGGTGCAGTTGTAGAACATGTAGGAGAAGTTGGTGACCTTAGCCACATCCCAGCGTGCCAGGTAGTTAGTATTCACGATGCGCGTGCAGCCTGCGAACATGTAGGAAAGGTTCTCTGCACTGGAGATCTTCCAAGCGAGACCGTTGGTCATGTCGAGGCCGCGCACGTTGTAGAACATGTAGGAGAAGTCGACGACCTTTTCCACGTTCCAGTTGGAGAGCGAAGTGAGCGTGGTAAGAGCCGAGCAGTTCTCGAATGCGTGCGACATATCGGTAACGTTCGTGGTGATCCAGGAGTTGATGCCCGAAACGTTGGTGAGCTTGTTCTCACCCTTGAAGAGATTCTTCATGCTGGTGACATGCGTAGTATCGATGTTGCCACCTTCGAAGGTGAGAAGCTCGACCGTTGTAGGCGCGAGGAACCAGCCTTCCAAGGATTCCGGTGCGACCTTGCCCTGCGTGCCATCGGTGCGGAACGCCGTGAAGGAAAGGTCGAGCTGGTGCCACGGTACGAATTCGTTCTTTTCAGTAACACGATGTGCCCAGCCAGTAACGTCCTTGCGATAGACTTCTGTGGTCCAGTTGTCCATGTATTCAACCGTTGCGTTCTTGTCGAACACGCCGATGGTGAGTACCTTGGAATCCTTGTTCAAGAGCCACCAAACATTACGGTTGGAATCGAAGTGACCGCCGCGATTAGCCATGTCCCACGTGTAGGTGTGGATGTAGCGCAGCTGCGTCTTGTCCTGCTGACGAGAGCCTTCGCCAACGCGGTAGCGCTCGACGAGGCCGTCGGTGTTGTCGAACCAAGCAACGTCGGTGTTAGCGACGGTAGGATCGAGGTTCAGCGGATCGCCCATAACCCAGCGACCATCGGTCTCTGGCAGGAAGGGGACGTTCTGTTCGGTATCGGTATCACGGAAGCCGAAGCCTGTATTCTCGAGGACCGCGTAGGGGCCAAGCGTGATGGACTGCATGCCCGAGGTGCCCATGCCCTTGAACATATTCTCGAACTTGGAGCTGTCGGCGACGTGATGCATCATCCAGCTACGGATGTCGAGATTCACCAGACGCGGGGTGTTGTAGAACGCATAGGAGAAGTCTTGGACACCGCGCGTATCCCAAGCATTGACACCCTTCAGCGAGCGAAGCGCCGTAGCGTTCTCGAAGAGACCCTTCACCGACTGGCAGTTCATGCCCAGCGGGGTGAGCGCATCGTCATAGAGTACGAGGCCCGAACCATCGAAGGTGGTGAGGCCCGTGTGGTATTCAAAGGTGCCCGCATCGGCATCGAGCGTGTTGCGACCGAACCATCCTTCGAGCGACGTTACGGCAACCTTGCCGCTGTAGTCTGCACCCGTGATGACCTCGGTGATGACCTTGATGCTGTCGAGCAGCTTGCGCCACGGCAGATCGTCGCCGAATTCGGTGACGATGGATTGTGTAATGTCGTCGGAGTCGGAGCCGATGCGCAACAGGCCAACGTGAAGATACGGATCGCCTGCTTGTGCAACACCGGTGTAGCGCCACCATACGTTGTTGTTGGATTCGAAACGGCCGCAGAGGTTGCCTTCGTCCCAAATGAAGGTGATGTAATCAACACCAGTTGGGAATTCCTTGAGACCTTCAGCGGTTGCGCCGCCCGGGGTACCCGGCAAGAAGAGGCCTGCGAATTCGTCGCCTGAACCGAACCATGATTCATGGATCCAGGAGCCGAGCTTCTGGGTGTGGTTGAGCATGTTGGAGTTGATGCCCGATCCGTAGAGGACCGCAGCCTTATTGACGATCAGGTACTTCAGCGCCGCGTTGTTCAGGAACATGTTGGCCACTGCGTTAGTGGTATGAGCGTGTGAGCCCATATCCCAGTTGCGGATGTCAACCGTGTGAAGCTTGCGGTCTTCAGCGAAGATGCCCTGGAACACGTCGTCGGCGTTCTCGATGCGCGACATATCGATGCCGCGACCATCGAAGGTGAGCAGCTCGCCCATGCCGGCGAACCAGCCGAGCATGCTGTTAGGACGGATGGTGTTCTCCTGCTTGGTGAGCACATAGAGAACACGGTTGAGGCCAGCAGCATCGCCACCCAGTGCGCTGTACCACGGCATGTTCGAAGAATCGTAAACGTTGCCCGTAGCGGTGCCACGAACCGACACTTCGATGCCGTAGGTGCTGTTGGGGTCTTTATCGTCGGTACCGATGACCAGCGTGCCCGCAACGATGTCGTTCACGGTTTCCTTATAGAACATCCACCAAGCGTTCGGGTTGTCTTCAAAGCGACCGCCCAGGATTGGGGTGTTCCAGGTGTAGGTGTGCGTGCCAGCGAGCAAGTTGAGCACGGTCCAGACGCCGTTCACTTTGGCGACAACCGCACCAGCCGAGTAACCCGGATAACGATAGACGAGCTTCTGGGAAGAATCGAACCACGGAATGTCTGCGGCACCCGCGCCCGTGAGCTCGGTCTCCATGACCCAGCGGCCTTGCGTGTTCTGGCGTGTGCTAATGGTATCGAAACCGGTGCCATCAAGCGCAGCGCCCGTTTCGAGGGTGATCTTGGTGATGGAGTTCAGATCCTTGAACATGTCGACGTGGCTCACGCCCGTTGCCTGCCAATTCCAGTTGGTCAGGTTCAGGGTGCGCAGCGCCGTGCAACCATTGAAGAGATTGTCGAGCGAAGCGGTGTTGCTGGTGAGCAGCGACGTATCGAAGTTAGTACCATCGAATGACGTGAGTGCCGTGTAGCCCTGGAACCAACCTTCCATGCTGGTGGGGCAGATCTTGAGCGTGCCATTCAGGACTGCGTAGATCTCGAGCGCCGCCTTCTTGATGGTGGGGATCGCGCGCTCCCATGGCAGTGCACCCGCAGTTGCGGTCACACGATAGCCCGTAGCGGGATCGATGGTTTCATTGAGTTCTGCTGCATCAACACCCATGGTGAGGATCTTGCGGTTAGCATCCCATGACCACCAGGTGTTGTCATTGTCATCGAAACGACCACGGAGCTGATCGGTCCAAGTGTAGATGGCGCCTTCGCCGTCGCCGCTGCCGTGGATGTTGGTGTTCTCGTAGTAACGATCGATCAAGCTGGCAGAAGAGCCGAACCAGGGGTCGGTGTTATAGGGGGAAGCCGTGCCGTCTTTGATACGCAGCCAGCTGCCCTGAGTTTCTGCGTGGGTCGGATCGCTCGTTGCGTCGTCCAGGCCGCTGTCCTTCAAGGAGATGTTGCCATTCAGAATGAGCGTGCGCAGCGAGGTGAGACCCTTGAGCATATTCACGTGAGACGTGGTTGCGTTGGGGCCCATGATCCACTTATGGATATCGATCGTGTAGAGGGATGAGCAGTTCTCGAACAGCGAGTCGAAGTTCGTGACCTGATCGACATCCCAGTCGTAGATGTTACCCACGATGGAGAGCTTGCGATCGTTCTGGAAGAGACCTTCGAGGCTCGTGGTTTGCGAGACGTCGAGGCCGAGTTCGTCGTTGTCGGCGCGACCGTTGAAGTCGGTGAGGTTCGCGTAGTTAGCGAACCAGAACGCAAATTTGGTCGGCGTGATACCACGCTCCATGGTGATGAAGGTGATCAGGTTGTTACCGTCGCGCGTACCTTCGGTGGAGAGCGCTTCAGTCCAAGGAGTCTGTTCCCAGGTTTCGGTAACCACACGGTTGCCAGCTGGGTTGTCGATGCCGATGGTCAGGATACCCGTTGCGGTCCAAGGGGTGCCGTTCCAGGTGACCGACCAGTAAGCATTGTCGTTAGATTCGAAGCGGCCGCGCAGGATGCCTTCGGCCCAAGTGTAGTAGATCTTGTCGCCGAGCGCGTTGCCCAGACCAGAAACGTTGGCCGGGTAGAGCAGAACGATGTTCTGCGTGTTGCCAAACCAGGTGCTGCCCTGACGATCCCACGAGCCATTCTTCTTCTGACGAGTAGCGATGTCCTCGAAAGCTGCGCCTGTGAGCGCGGTCTTGGAGCCAACGCCCAGGGTGGTGATGGACTCAAGGTCGGCCAGCATGTGGTCGAGCGAGGTTGCGTTCGACATATCCCACGCCCAGATGTCGAGCGTAGTGAGGTTGGTGCAGCCACTGAACATGTAGGCGAAGTTGCTGCCTGCGCTTACCGCCCAGTTGTTGAATGCTGTGAGCTCGGTGAGAGCAGAGCAGCCTTCGAACATGTGGCTGAAGTCGCGCACATTGCGCACATCCCACGTTCCCTTGGTGCCATCAGGAGCAAGAGAGGTAATGGTGGTGAGCTTGCTGTTACCCGCGAACATGTAGGACAGGTCGGTAACGTTGCCCGTCTTCCAGCCATCGATGCCGAGCACCTGGACGAGGGTCGAGGTGCCATCGAAGAGATGCGCAAGACTGGTGACGTTAGAAACATCGAAGCCCGTACCCGTGAAGCGAGTGAGTCCGGTATAACCCAGATTCGCTGCGAAAAGACCCGTGAGGCTGTCTGCGGAAAGGAGCAGGTTAGCTGTAAGGGCTTTGCCTGCCTGTGCTACAAAGTGTGTTACATGCGAGAGGCCTGCCTTCGCATCCGCATCGCCGAAGATCCTCCAGATCAGATCGACCCACGGAGCAGTATCAGGCGTAAGGGTGAGGTTCGTGCCACCTGCAGCATCGGTGCCGATGGTGAGCGTACCCGTGTTGCGGCCCGTTGCATCGTCGGTGCCCTTGACGAACTTCCACCAGAGATCCTCGTAGGGGTTGCCTGGCTCTGCATCCGGCATGCGGCCGCCGTAGACGCCTGGCTTCCAGGTGTAGATGATGTCGTCGCCCAGGTTGAAGCCCATGGGATAACGGGTGGGATCGTAGCGACGCATGAGGTCTTCGGAGGTACCGAACCATGCGTTCTCTGCGGTGCCAACCAGCGTGTTAGTAACGCGGTTAGCTTCCCAGGTACCGTTCGTATCACCGCGTGTTACGGTGCCATCGGTAAGGCCGAGGCCTGCGTTGTTAAGATTCGAGGTGTTGGAGAGAACCAGTGTGTTCAAGCGGTCGAGACCATAGAGCATGTTCTCGCGGCTTGCCGCAGTGGTTGCCTTGCCCATGTCCCAACCCGAAATGTCGAGCGAAACCAGGCGAGAGCAGTTCGCGAAAGCATAGGCAAAGTTCGTAGCGCTCGAAAGGATCCAGTCTTTGATGCACTCGAGCGTGGTGACGTTGCCATTGTTCGCAAAGATATAGGAGAGGTCGGTAACTTTGCCAACCTTGTCGTTCCAGTTTTCGAGCGCGCCCGGATCGGTGAAGTTCGCACCGTCGAACGCGTGCGACATATCGGTCACGTTGCTGGGGTCCCAGCTACCGAGACCGTTCAGGATCTTCAGCTTGCCGCAGCCTTGGAAGATCGAGGCAATGGAGGTTGCCTGCGAGATGCCCAGGTTCGCAACATATGCGTCTGCGAGGTTGACATAATCCTTGAACCACATCGCAGGATTCAGAACCTGAACGAGCTGCTTGAAGTCGATGTGCTCGATCATCGCACGTGCGGTTGCGGCGGGGTCGGCCGTGCCTTTACCCAGAACCGCGAGCCAAGGCACGAGGTCGTACGTTTCGTCGACGGCGATGTTGCCGCCTGCCATGTTGACACCAATGGTGAGCGTCTTCTCGTCCTTATCGAACTGCCACCATACGTTGGCGTTGCTCTGGAAGACGTTACGCAGAATGCTGTCGTCGAAGTAGTAGATGGCAGGTTCGTCAGGAAGACCGGCACCTTCAGAGGTGGGGCCGTTGTAACGATTCACGAGGTTTTCGCTCGAACCCATCCAGGAGTCGGTGGTGCTGTCCTGGCGGACCCAAGTACCATCGTCGGTGGTGTGGTTGGCGAGCGCTTCGAGGCCCGTACCCGTGAGTTCGACCTTCGGGCCAACCGTGAGCGTGAGCAGTGCGTCGCAGCCATCGAACATGCCAGCGCGGGTAGCGATCGAGCTTGCGCTCGTGTCCCAACCAGCAAGGTTGATGGAGATAAGCTTCGTGTCGCCCTTGAACAGGTCGGTGAAATCGGTGCAGTACTGGGTGTTGAGATTCGAGCCGTTGAAGTTGATCAGCGACGTGAAACCTTCGAACCAGTGTGCCATGAATTCAGGTGCTGCCTGGCCGACCATGTTGCCAACCGTAGAACCAACCGTGGTGATATAAGTGATTTGCGTGATGTCGACGATCGGTTGACCGTTCACCAGCTTGAGCCAAGGCAGGTCATCACGTTCGATGCGTGCGATGCGATAGTCGCCCGTTTCACCGGGCTCAAGAAGGTCGGCACCGATGGTGAGCGTCTTCTGATTGGCACCTACGGTGTACTTCCACCAGGTGTTATCGTTTTCGAAGCGACCACCACGATAAGCAGTGGTGAAGGTGTAGACCGCATCGCCGCGATCAACGTAGGGTGTACCGGAGCTGTAGCGCTTCTCAAGGTTGGCAGAGGTGCCGAACCATGGGTCGTTCGTCTTCGAGTCGGTGCGCTCCCACACGCCATCGTTGTCGCCACGGCCATAGAGACCATCGACGCCTGCATGGTTGGTGGCGCTCACAAAGAGAACGACATCTTTTCCAAGGGTAAGCGTGCTCAAAGCGTTGCAGCCTTCGAACATGCCACTGATCTGCAGATTGCCAGCATCACGCTGATCGCGCATTGACCAGCCACTCAGGCTGATGGTGGTAAGAGCGGTGTCTCCCTTGAAGAGATTCGAGAAATCGTTGACGCGTGTGGTGTTCAGACCAGAACCATCGAACGTGATCAGGTTCACATAGCCTTCGAATACGCCCGCGAGCGTCGAGAAGAGCACCTTGCTCAGATTCTGACCGCCCGTGTTCTGCGTCAGGAAGCTCACATATTTGACGGAGTTCTTGTCGATGGCATCGAGCCATGGCATGACCGCTTCAGTGACGAGCGTTTCGTTAGGAAGCGCGCTGTCGCTGGCGAAGATGGTCAGCGTAGAAGTGGTGGTGTTGAAGTCCCAATTGACTTTGTTGTTGCTGTCGAAGGTTCCCTTGGGATGGAAGATGTAATCGATGATGTCGGTGATGAGCGCGTTGTTGATCGAGACGCCACCCGTGAGCGGATAGCGCGCGATAAGCTGACTGCTAGTACCCGACCATCTAGCGTCCTCATCAGCCACTTTGTCTTCTGCATCCCAAACACCAAGCTTGTCGGTACGGCTGCTGATAGCATCCAATCCGGTGTCGACCAGAGAGGTCATGGTGCCCAAACGGATCTGCTTCAGAGAGGTCATTCCGGCGAGCATGTTAGTGCGATTGCGGGTTACCGTGCCTGAGCCTGAAGCAGGTTTGTCAGCGGTAACGAAGACCGACAGGTCGATCGACTCGAGAGAAGAGCAGCCAGCGAACATTTCTGAATAGTCAGTAGCTTGTTCAGCATGCCAACCGCTGATTCCCGTAATGGAAGTAAGGCTTACGCAGCCTTTGAACATGCGTGCGAAGGAGGTGGAGTTCGTAACCACGAGACCCATACCATTAAAAGAGATGAGCGCGGTGTAATTTTCGAACCAGCTTTCGAAGGAATCGCAGGTGATTCCGCCGCCATAAGCGTTCTGTTTCGTAACAATATGCTTGATGGCCTGGGGTGCTGCGCCATCTGCGGCGGTAAGCCAGGGCAGCGTTGATGCGGTGAATGCGCCAATATTAATTGTGGCGGTGTTCGTACCTATATTACCGATGGTTAAGGTACCTGAGACGGGATCCCATGACCAAAAGACATTTTTCAGGGTCGCAGAGAAGGGATTCTCCGTTGGAGTTGCCTGAGCGGCAAGGTTTGCCTTGTTTGACTCCGAGGCAGCGGAGATTGAGGAATTCTTTGGGGCGTTGACTGGAGGAGCGTTGGGGCTTGCAGTCAAATCTTTAGCGCTTGAAGAATTCGAATTATTGGAAGAAGACACACTGCTACCCGAGGAATTGGGCAGAGTTGTCCCTGAATTACCAGGTGAAACAGCATTTCCGCCCTGGTTTGGAGGCGGAGTGGTGTTCGAAACCTGGTTGTTCGTAGATGAATTGCCATTATTGACCTGATTATTCGATTCGTTCTCGTTCGGAAGGACAACATAACCAGGAGTGTTGGGGTCCTCGTTGTTGTCATCCGCCTGAGGAAGATCATCCTGACCAGGCTTTTCACCATTTACTGCACTATTGGAAGGATCCTGATCGGTTATCGTGTCGATCGAGGTAGAGCCATTTGCAGACTCAACCTTCCATTCAGCTGTGAGCGTTACATCCTTCGTCATTTCGAAATCCGTACCGCCCTTGAGCAAGGTGCCATCTTCAAGTTTCCAACCCAAGAAGGTGTAGGAAACACCATTAACTGTCTTAGATTCAAGCGTTGCGAGCTTAATGGTTCCAGCAACGCCATCAGTAGTAGCTGATTTGCCATCAACTATATACGTAATAGAAAAGGTCTTTGGATTTGCTTGTGAATTGCTGTTATTTGCTGCTTCCTGGCCAGCGTTTGCCGCACCATTGTTTGCCGCATTTTGCGCCGTGCTCGATGCGCCAGAAGCTGCCGCGCTTCCCGCATTTTTCGAGGTAGAAGCAGAATTCGTAGCAAGCGCGGCATTTGCCTTTTCGGAAGTATTTCCAGCATTTGCCGTTGCAGCTGAATCGCTTTGACCTGCGGTTTTATTTGAAGCGTTTTGAGTAGTTGCGGCTGTTTGAGCGGATGCCGCGCTTCCTGAATTTTCTGCGTTTACCTGGGCAAACGCGGTTGAAGTGAATAGGACTGAAGAGAGGATCAAAGTTGAAGCAAATGTGAGCGCCAGGGTGAGGAAACCTGCAAAAAGGGCAAAAACAGATTTAGCCGCTACGCAGAGTGCGCAGTGGCCACAACCAAACGTGTGTTGGCGTAGTTGTTGCATTTAAATTTCGTTCCTCATCACTAACCGGCATCGCCGATTTTAGCACCCTGGTCGCGGTCGCGCACGTGTATGGGGATTTCAAAAATGCGTCTGAACTGGCGCTTTAGTGAAGTGGAGAACACCGATAGCATTCGGCTAGATTCTTGATCATGATCCGATTTTTACGCGATAAAAATATATGGTCAAACCGTATAGCGCTCGCAAAACACCCATGAGAAACAGACTGCTACCTGCCACGTTGCCAAAATGACATCGAAACGTGATTTTTGGGCCGTTTTGACACATTTTCGTCAAGCAAATCTTCACATTTCCTACACAATTTGAGAGCCATCACAGTCCATTTCTGGCTGGATTTTGAGCGTTTTTCGCGACAGTTAAGCTCCTTGTAATTCTGCCGTGTTTTCCACATGATCGATTCTGATTTGTAATCTGTAGTTTTACTGGGGTTTTAGTCTAATCTGCGGCCTTTTCAACGCTGCGATCAGTGCTAATTAAGGGAATGTTTTCCACATACGTTTTCCCAGGTCACGTTTTCTCGATTTTTACCCGAGTTTGGACCCGATCTGAAAAGTGAACGAAATGTGAATGCGGATTGAACGCACGAAGAAGGCATTTTCTTTGTGGAAAACCTTTTTTACCAAACCTTTTGAGATATACATTTAGCTATACGATTCAGTGCGCACACGATTCGCTCTCATTTTTGCAGCATTTTTATCGTCTTGCATGTGCTATTTTTCTTGTTTCAACTGGACGTAATTCTATTGCTGAATTTGAGCAGCCTTCCCCGTTTTTAGCTGTCTTTCAAGCCCATTTCTAGCAGTTTTCTAGCAGATAGCTATACAGATGATATACAGCATGCTATCAGGCGTTTTCTGTGTGGAAAACCCCATTTTTTGCCCTTTTTTTGATTAGAATTCGCGGCTTGTCTTAGAAAGCATCTGGTGGCTTCTGGTGCGATTCTCTGCGCCCAAACCCACAAAAATGAAGCTTCGCAATAAGCTCAGTGAGCTCCAAATGAACTCTGATTTTGAACCCTCATATCAACCTGAAGCAAAAAACGGACTCGGCTCAAACGCTCAGAAGCTCTCTGCGGACAAAGCAACCAAACTTTGAAAAATCAAAGAGACTTTGTGTGTGCCTCATATTTCGTCTCTCTACGGTGATGAACGAGTGAGTAGTTCATCACCTTCAGAATCTTCGAGATTCGTCGAACCATCTGACTTCAGGCTCCCCTGGCAACAAAATCAATCAATTTTTGAAAATCGCCTCAAAAAAACGAGGCTCTGAGAGCCGTTCTAAGGCCCGCAAAAATTTTTTATGACTAGTAACTCAGGGAAATTTGGCCCAAAATTGGCCCGTTTTCTGCGCTTTAGCTTCGAATCACATTGCACTAAGCACAAAACCACATCTAAAAGAAAAAGCAGGATCGCCTACGAGCAACCTCGCGGACGATCCCGGTTCAAACGTTATTACCTCTCCCGCGCACGAATTCTTTGGGGATTGAGATTCAAGCGCTTTCTTTGGTAACGAACGAACAATCACTTTCCTTTTTGCGCTGAGTTCCGATCGAAGTCTTCGTAGGTTGAAACCTATGCGATTCGGATGTTACGGAATGTGCTGGCTTCGTTGATCTCGTCGAGAACGTTGATGATGGCGTCCGACTGATAAAAGTCGCCGCGTTGGCGCTTACCCATATGTCGGAGCATTCCGTATTCACAAGCGCGAAGGATGAGCGTGGTTGCTGTGCGCTGGGTTACTCCCAAACTGTCTGCAAGATAGGCGGAATTCACCACTGGCTGTTTCACCAACGTTTTGGGAAGCTGTCGAATCTTCGATCCCTTGCGATGGCCAACAAGGCTATCCCAATCTTCCAAAAGCGATTCGATCGAAGTCTCAGTAACGCGGCTTACGAACAATGCAAGCTCGAGTGCCGAGACGAGCTCTTCGATAATGACGAGCGGATCGCCTTCGCGATAAGACTGCAACGCATTGATAAGTGAATCGATGTTGTGAAGGAAACCGACAGAGACTGGAATCAGAGTTGAAGAAAGAACTCCTTCTGCTCTGAAGATGTGATGAATCAGAGCTCTGCCGGTTTGGCCATTCGCGGTGAGGAACGGATGCACGGTTTGAAACTGTGCGTAAAGAATGGCTGCCTTCACTACTGGGTTCAGATCAGATCGAGTGCCGAATTCGATCAGATCCGCCATGTATTCAGGTACATGTTGAAAAGCAGGGGGCACAAATAGTGCGGTATGAGGAGTGAATGAAGTGCCCCCCAGCCAGACCGGTTTCTGGCGTAGCTTTTCAAATGCCGAATTGGTTTGGTTTTCAAGATGCGAGTTGTCGAGCAGCAGATCGTGGATTTCCACGATTCCCTCGAGCGATAACCCGGCTGGCAATTCGAGCGCTCTTTGAGTAGCGATCATGTTTGCCACAACCAGGCGCGCATCGCTGGATGCCTTGGGATAAAGCTCTGCAAGCGCAACGCTCTGAGCGGTCGAAGTGAGTCGATCGATCTGAGAGCTTGCTGAGCTTTCACTCCGCAAGAGCATGGTCGGTACGTTATCCGCACGCTGCCCCAACTCCACATCGAAGCGCGCCATCTCTACGAGCAGTGCGCTGATGCGAGCTGACAGATCGTCCGGAACCGCCACGCTTCGCTCGGCGATCAACAGCGGAAGTGCAGCCTGGTATTCCATTTCAGTGCTGCGATTCAAGCCGAGTGAACTTGATCCACTATCTCCAGAACCTTCAACAGCCTTAGCGAAGGGGCCTTTGCTCTCACCCTTCACAACGTCTTCCTCGATACGCTCGGTCGCATCTTGGTTGCCGTCTTGCTGCCACACGTGTTTCTCGAAAGAAATCGGTGGCCACTGCTGAGCCTCAGTCGATTTATGTTGCGAATCTTTGTTCATGCACTAACCGCTGTTTTCTCTTCCGTTATTATAGCATATTCAGAAATTATACAAGCTTTATTTCTGAACTTTTTTTATTATAGAGAATTTTTTTATTTTGCAACCGTTTAATTACAATTTTTTGATTGTTTACATAAATTACTTCCGATTATTTAAGAAAAAGAGAAGTTTTGACCAAAGCGTAGAAATCTAGCTGAGATCAAAATCGAAAAAAATTTTGACTTTGTCCGAGAAGTTAACTTATAAGTTGATTTTCTTGCGATTAACCTATATGTTAATTACTAGAAGGTCTTGAAGGAGTGAGTGGATTGAATCAAAAATGGGATATTGAGAAGATCGCGCATTTCTTCTTTCTTCTCGTTAACGCAACCGACACATCAGGGAAGAACATCCTTGAAAACGTTTTAAGAAAGATCCAGATGCTTTAAAAAAGCTTCTGTTTCTTATTGATGGAATTGGCAGCCTTGGTTATGAGCAAGGTGTTAAGTACGCATTCTCAGTATCAATATTTGATACGATCAAGGGCCCAATCAAGGATCTGATAGAAATTAGAAAGATACGCAGCACTTGGCGTGTTTTGACGTACAACGCTAAAGCACAGAAGAAACTTGTAATGCTAGACGCTTTCGAATCGCATAAGCATACAAGCACGTTAAAGGCTGCACAACGCGTAAAACCAAAAGCAAAAATAGTAAAAGACATTCTTAGAAAGAGTGAATGAATAATGGAAAAATGTCCTACCGCGGAAGAGATTCTTGGGCTCGATGAACCGCTTCCACCAAATATCGATACAGTTCAATTCAAGCTCATGCTGGATTTCAGCATCGCAGTCTTTGTTCGCCTTGAAGAACTCGGCCTAAAACAGAAAGATCTGGCTGAGCTACTCAATGTCTCACCAGCAGCTGTTTCAAGGATGCTCTCACCTACCGGAAATATTTCGCTCCGAACAATGGCAAAAGTTGCTGTTGCACTTGGATGCGAATTTGATGATCTTCGTATGCATGGAGTTTCCGATACCGCCTATGTTCCCATTTCCGATCTTGGGCTGCTCACCACGCTCATGACAGAAGATGACCCATATGGCTTAATGATCGATGAAGATCTTGGCACAATATTCTATATATCCGACATTCCCAGCACTGAGGACCTAACTGATGAAACAGGATTAGTAGAATATGCGTTCATCGATCTTTCGGAAGAAGCAAAACAGCAGATAGAAGTATGCGCAGTCCCGCCCAATAAGGAGCGTAAGCGTGTTCAGGAACAAACAACGCGAAAGGTGTTAGCGGCATGAGCAGGAATAACGTACTGTCCCCCGTTAAGATTCTGGATTCAAAAGTACTAGGGGTTGAATTCAAAACCATCAATGAAGAAACTGAAAAAAGCGGGCCAGAAGACCTTCTTGCAACAAAATATGGTCGCGGTAGATCTTTCATCGAGAATGAGTGCTTACGTTGCGAGGTTATTCTTGAAGCTGCTCTAGATCGTGTTCGTAAAAAAAGTAATGTACCAATTCATTTTGTTGCATCGGCCAAGGTTGGGGTTACTATTGCAATTCCGCTCGAGGCGATCGGTGATCTTTCTGAGGCAAGATGCCTAGAGTATGCCCGAGCCAACGGGATTTCGATAGCATATGGCAAGATCAGAAGCATTATCGAGAGCATTACTGCCGAAAGCCTTGTAGGAAAGCAGACTATTCCGCCAATAGATCCTTATATGTTGCTCGAAAGAGATAGCGCAAACGAAGATCAAGATAGCTAATAGATTGCTAGGTAGCTTGTTGTTCGAAGCGCTCGCCGCACTTTAGTGATTGAGTTACTATTCGTTCGATGGTATTGCAGTGACGCTTATGCTTTAAATGGACTGATCAAGGAGCAAAAGGGGTGAATTCTGTTTTGCCTTAATTTGGAGACAACCTACCAGCTCAAAACCTTTGACACCACCGCTATGCCGCAAGTAGTTGCGCTCTAATCAGCAACAAAATTATAAAGCTGGATAATTGAAGCCTTGACATAAGAAAACGCACGTCAGGCGTGCGTTTTCAAGAGCGCTAGGGGTTGTATGCTAGGGGGTCGTTGCCGTGATAGAGGTGATAGGGGTCGGGTAATTCGACACATCTGCGATGTGCCGAATTACCCGACCCCCAACATATCCTAGTGTCTAAAGAAGCATGGTGAGGGCATCGATCTCCTCTTCGATGGCAGATCCCAGATCGGTTTGCGCGACCAAGATGGGCTCAGACGCAAGCTGGACATCGCGACGCTCCGAGAAGATATCAAGGCGCTCATCGATCGCTTCCTGCGTGGAAGGCAGCGGCTTATGCGCATCGAGGAAATACCCCTGCGAGCTATAAATAAGTGTGAAGCCCGCAATACCCGTTGTTCCCTGATAGGCGCTTGAAAAGCCACCGTCAATCGTAAACACCTTGCCGTTGCACTTCACGGGGTCTTCCCCATCCTTCACCTTCACGGGCACGTGACCGCATACGATGTGCGCCGTTTTTGGATCGAGCCCGAAGTCTTCGAAGATGCCATCGAAGACTGCCTCTTCGTCAAAAAGCGTATAGAAGGGGTTCTTCACCTCTTTGCGCGCAGCTTTATCGGCCACCAGATAGATCTCGAACGTGGCCATCTTGCTCTTTGCGAAGAGCGGCGAACCTGCGCCGAGCCACATGTACCAGATAAGATCTTTGCCGCGTTTGCGCAGTTCAGGGTCGGGGCTGTAGAACGCATCGCGCACGTACTGGTCGAATATGTCGAAGAGCGCGCGACCCTTGTAGATAGTGCCGAACACGTCTACCTCTTTGAGCGAACCATCTGGGTTCAGCGGCACACAGGCATGGAAGAGCAAGTTGCCATTGTAAATAGTGTAAAGGCTGCCCACATCAAGCATGAACTGCATGTGGCGCTGGAGCTTCTCGCAACCAATAAAGGCTTGCGCAAGCGAGGTCATGACCGCCTCTTCTTCGGATGTAAGCTTGTAGGGGTCGGACCAATCCACCGTAGGGAACACGGGGTCGGTGATCTCATATTCAACGCCGCTCACTTCGACGGTGCCTCCAGTGGGATTGCCGAACGAATCGGTTTCGGAGCTGAACTTGATGGTGTGAAGCTGCTTACGATCCTCGAGGTCGAACGAAGGATACTCATCGATGAGCTGGGCTTCCACCTTGAACTGCAAAATGGCCATGGCCTTCTGAATCTGCACGTTCAGGCGATGCTCTTCAGGCGTAAGGCCCGGATCGCCCTTCAGGGCGTAACCCACGCAGGGGTCTTCGGCGTAGGCAGTTTGCGCGAAAGTTGCGAGCGGACGCAGGTTGATGCCGTAGGAATCTTCCAGAATGGAGAGGTTGCCATAGCGCGCGCAGTTGCGCACCACGTGTGCGATGCAGCCCCACTGGCCCAGCGCCGCGCCCATCCACACCGCATCGTGGTTGCCCCACTGAATATCGATGGACGGAAAGCACATGAGCTCTTCCATGATGAGATCGGGGTACGGGCCGCGGTCATAGACATCGCCCACCATGTGCAGGTGGTCAACCGCCAGGTGCTGAATGAGCTCTGCCAATGCCACGATGATGTCGGGTGCGATGCTGGTCTCAATAGCACTGTTAATCAGGGAATTCGCGTAGAGATCGGGCTCGTAGGACTTTGCGATCTCGGGCGTGCCTTCGGGCTTGTGCGCGTAATGGCAATGCACGAGCAACGCGCGGATGAGCGCAGCGTATTCCTGCGGGAGCAGATCGTTCACGCGCTCGGCCGTATGACGCAGCACGAGCGGGTGCGCGAGCGCGACCAATTCAACGATGGCACCGAAATAATAGGCCGATTCGTCGATCGCGGCTTCGGCATCAATGGCCACGCGCTCTTCGGGATAATAGACGAGCGAAGCGAGCGTGCGCTTCTTGTCTTCGGAAAGGCCGTCCTCGAACACGAAATCGATGAGCTCGCGAATGCCGCCGGAAGCGTTGCGCAAGATGTGCGAAAACGCGGCGAATTCGCCATGAATATCAGAGACGAAGAATTCCGTTTCTTTGGGAAGATGCGCGGCCGCGGAAAGGCGCGCTACTTCGGCGGCTGCCTCTTCACGCGTGGGATAGAGCGCATGGAGGGTTTGGAGCTGCTGCTTGTTCTGTGCGTTCATATTTCTCCTGTTCATCGGAGGGACAACGCGCGCCTGTTCACCGCGCGGTTGGCAATACCATTGGCAATGATTCAACTGCCTTGTTAGCAATAATTCAACTGCCCTATTAATTAGTAAGAAACTTCCTTATTACATTAGTAAGTATACCGTAGGCGAATTTCGAAAAATCTTTCATCTTGCTTACTTTTTAGCGACAGTAAGGCTAGACTTACTTATAGGGGAAATCAAAAAAATGAAAGAGTCTACCTCGTGCGTTCAACGGATGCCCAAAAACGTGACGCTACGCGCGTCATCTCTGCTCGTCGTGTGATGTTCGCGGCGCTCGTTATCTGCGCGCTTATATTCGGCGGGACGTTGCTTGGCGCGATACCAGGAGTTTCGGGGGCTTTGTCGACTTCAGGAGATTCAGAAGCTTCGGCTACTTCGACAGCTTCAGGTAATTCCGAGATTTTCGCAGAAAAAGCTTTTGCCGAGCCTGCTCAATCTTCCTCAGAAGACAACAGCAAAGAGGTGAGCATCGGCTATTACTACGGCGATACGGCCTTCCAAGACGGCTTTGGCGACGACGAGCGCAATCGGGGTACGCCTACGAATACTATCAGCGCCTTGCGCCCTATGCCGGGTGGGATTACACCTATCGCTACCTCACGCGCAGCGAAGCCATCGAAGCACTGCGAAACGGCGAAGTGGACATTGTTGCCGGCATCAATAAAACGCCCCAGCTCGAAAAGGAATTCCTCTTTTCATCTGCGGATATGGGACTCGATGGCAATCCGCTCTACTTCGCAGTGAACAAGAACCGCGGTGATCTGCTGGCCGAGCTCGATCAGGCGCAGGAGGATCTACTGACGAACGATCCGAACTTCTTGGCGGATAACCGGAAGAAATACTATGCCAACAGCGGCATGACCACCGCTCTTACCAAGGAAGAACACGCCTGGCTCGAGGAGAAGGGGTCAATCACGCTCGGCTATCTCTCCGGCAACCTGCCCATCTCTGGCCACGATGACCAGGGGAAACCGACCGGCGTGCTGGGTTCGGCGCTTCCCATCATGGAGGAGTATCTGGGCATTCCCATCAAAACGAAGGCGTTCGATAGCCGCTATGCGATGCGCGAGGCCATCAAGAACAACGAGGTCGACGTAATCTTCCCCGTGTATGACGATGCGTGGTCGCGCGAGAAAGAAGACCTCTACCAGACCACGCCGCTCGTTGAGGACCGCATCATGGTCGCTTACACCGGCGACTACGACGATGACGTGCTCAAGCGCGTGGCTTCTACCGAAGCGGCCATTGGACAGCAGGAGTTCTTGGAGCAATACGACCCGAGTGCGGAGCTGGTGAACTACCCTTCGCGCGATGAGGCATTCAGGGCCATGTCACGCGGAGAGGTTGACAGCGTTATCGGCAACGCGAGCATCATGCAGCTCTTCATTGCCGAGCACCCCGAATACGATTCGTTCAACACCGCATACCTCGAGGCCAGCGAAGGTTTTTCGTTCGCCGTGAGCCGCGACGACCCTACCCTTGCGGTGATCATGCAAGAGGCCACGCAGCAGATCGACGACACACTGATCACGAACGCGATGATCCGCTACTCCGAGGCGCGTGCACCTTTTTCGCTGGTCGAAGTGATCAGGCATTACGCGCTGCCGCTTTTGGTGATCGGCCTGGTTATCATTGCCGCGATCGTGATCGTGTTCCTGCGTTATCGCAGGCAGGTGAACCTCTTCAACAAGCACCAGGCCGCTGCTCGAGAGGCGCTCCAGACCGCGCTTGATGCGGCCGACAACGCGAGCGCCGCCAAGACGAGCTTCCTTTCGAACATGAGCCATGACATTCGCACGCCACTCAATGCAATCATCGGCATGACCGCTATCGCGGGTGCCAACATCGACGACACGAACCGTGTGAAGGATTGCCTTTCAAAGATCGCCTCTTCGGGCAAGCACCTGTTGTCCCTGATCAACGAGATCTTGGATGTGTCGAAGATCGAATCGGGGCGCATTGAGCTTTCCGAGGAACCGTTCGATCTTTCCGTGATGCTGAAGGATCTGGTTGACATCAACCGGCCGCAAGCCGACGCGAAGCGGCAAAAGGTGATCATTCGCGTGAAGGATATCGTTCACGAAGAAGTGATCGGCGACCATGTGCGCCTGCAGCAAATCTACACCAACCTGGTGAGCAACGCGATCAAATACACGCCTGAAGGTGGCACGATCGATATCACACTGGAAGAGAAGAACGCTGGCAGTGCGAAAATCGCGCAGTACGACTTCACCGTGAAGGACAACGGCATCGGCATGAGCAAAGAGTACCTGCCACATGTGTTCGACGCGTTCTCGCGCGCTGAGCGTAAGGAGGTCGTGGAGCAGCAGGGCACGGGGCTTGGCATGCCGATCGCGCTTTCGGCGGCACGCATGATGAATGGCGATATCGAGGTGGAGAGTGAGCTGGGCAAAGGCTCCACGTTCACCGCCACAGTGTTCCTGAAGATCGCCGAGCTGGACGAGAGCGTGTACGAGGAGTTCATCGACTTGCCCGTGCTCATCGTAGATGACGACGAAGTAGTATGCGAATCGACGCATATCATGCTCAGGGATTTGGGCATGAAGCCGGAATATGTGCTGTCTGGGCGCGAAGCGGTAGACAGGCTCGTGGATGCCGAGGCTGCGGGCGAGCAGTTCTTCGCCGTGATCATCGACTGGATCATGCCGGGCATGGATGGCGTACAAACGATCCGCGAGATTCGCAAGAGAACGAACGGGGACGTGCCGATCATCGTGATCTCGGCTTACGATTGGACCGAGATCGAGAAGGAAGCGCGCCAGGCAGGCGCGAGCTTCTTCGTGAGCAAACCGCTGTTCAAGTCGCGCTTGAAGCAGCTGTTCGTTGAGCTGTTGGGGGCCGAGCCGGCACAGAAAGATATTGAGGAAAAACTCGATGTGAGTGAGGTCGATCTTAGCGGCAAGCGCGGGTTGCTGGCAGAGGACAACGATCTGAATGCTGAGGTGGCAGCCGCTTTCTTGGAAGCAGCTGGTTTTGAACTTGAACGCGCGCTGAATGGCCAGGAAGCCTTTGAAATGGTGCGCGATCACGAGCCGGGCTATTACGATTGTGTGTTCATGGACATGCAAATGCCCGTGATGAACGGACTCGATGCCACGCGCGCGATTCGCGATCTGCCGCGTGAGGACACGGACTATGATGCACTGCCGATCTTTGCCATGACCGCTAATGCGTTCGTGGACGACGTGCGCAAGACCAAAGAAGCGGGCATGAACGGGCACTTCGCCAAGCCGCTCGATTTCACTGTTTTGCTCACGACGCTGCATCAGCAGTTGAAATAGCCGGTGAACCAGCTGGGTTACTTGCATCAGCGGAGAGGGCGAGGCACGAGATTCCCCGCTTCCCTGTTCGCGAACCAGCATATGCTGCTTCGCTCATGCGTCGCTGCTTCGCTCGGGTTTTATTAAATCGAATTTAGTCGGCGAAGAGTCACCTCTCTACCTCACCCTCTCCGCTGATGCAGATAACGCACAAGACTATCCTCGTTGGGCGCAGCTGCTTATCGGCTTGAGAAAGCTGTGTCATCCTCGCAACCGCGCTTCAACAGATTGTTGACAGAGCCCTCGAGTGCTGAGGTTCGGGGCTGCCCCCTTCCTATAATGAGTGGAACACGCTAAGAAAAGGTGACAAACTACTCGGTCGTTCGCCACCTTGATGAGGGAGGGGTTTTGATGGAACTCAAAGATTCACAATCCTGGAAGAATATGGAAACCGCGCTGAACGCCGAGGCGTTAGCTTATGTAACGTACACCTTCTTTGGGCAGCAGGCGCGCAAAGATGGTTATGTGCAGATCTCCGATATCTTCAACGAGACTGCTGGCAATGAACTGGCTCATGCGAAGCTGCTGTTCAAGCGCTTGCATGATGGCGAGATACCGCACGTGCTCGACGGACTGAAGGCCGCGGCTGGCTCCGAGCATTTCGAAGCCGACGATCAGTATCCCGCGTTTGCGAAAGTGGCACGCGAAGAAGGCTTCGACGAGCTAGGCGAATTCTTCGACAACTTAGCGGCCATCGAAGCAACGCACGAAGAGCGCTACAACGTGCTGACTGAGCGCATCAAGAACGACGAAGTGTTCCGTCGTGAAGAGGCGCAGGTTTGGTATTGCACCGTTTGCGGGCACTTGCATATTGGCAAGGAAGCGCCCGAGAAATGCCCGGTGTGTGCACATCCGCAGAGCCACTTCGAGATCCGCGCCACGAACTACTAGACAATTCAGCTCAAGACATGCAAATAAAGAAAGACCCTGGTTTGGAATACATCCATTACCAGGGTCTTTCTTTGTATTGATCGGTCGCTGTGCGATTACTTAGCAAACGCGCTTTGCGAACGAGGGATGGAAATATTCCATCGACTGGACACGCACACCCTTGCCGCTTCCGGCTGCATGAATATAGGTGCCATCTTCAACATAGATACCTACGTGATACACACCCGATCCGGAACCCCAAAAGAGCAAGTCGCCGGGCTGCAATTCATCCATCGAAACCGATTCACCAAGAGCTGCTTGGCCGGCAGCGGTGCGCGGGAGTTCCATTCCGAGCGCCTTATCGAAGCAGTAGCGGGTGAATCCAGAGCAGTCGAATCCGCGAGGAGTGGTGCCGCCGTAGGAATAGGGGCTCCCTTCGAGCGAAAGTGCCGTGTCAAGAAGATTGGAAACCTTCGCTTGCTGAACGAGCGATGAGCTCGCATCGAGGATCGCGTTGGAGATTTCCGGCTGAACTGCTGCGTGGAATTCAGAAACTTCCGTGCTTGATTCAGTGGTTGATGCTTCGTTGTCTGCGAAAGCGACAGAAGGCATCATGATCAACAGGGCGACTGCAAGACCGAGCAGGGTCGGCAGTGCGGTTGCGCGCAACTTTTGTACTAGCAAATAACATCCTTTTAACGGGTTCGCGGCAAGCGGGTCTTGCGAACGATTCAGTTGGCTGCGATGGTGCTGGCGCGCTGCGCATTTGCTCGTGCACTTCGCACCGGAGGCCACCTCCACAGGTACAGGCGCTGCGTCCAAGAAGACCGCTCGGACGATACACGCAAAAAGAGAGAGCTTAAGCAACTCGCTACGAAATGGTTCGGTTGTGTGGTGTGTTTCGTAACAGGATGATTACATCAAAACGCGATGGTATCTCTACCATCGCGTAGCTGCTAAACTATTCGATTTGCTATCAGGGCGACGCCCGCGTAGTAAAGCCTACGAGTCTTGCGTTGATGGCGCAAGAAAAGGCGTTTTTTCTTCACGTTTTGTGCGCGCGAATTACGCGCAATCTTCACGCTATCTTTGCAGGAACTCCACAACTCGATCGCATTCGCGCCCGTATTGCCCAGAAAGCGCAAGATGTTGTGGGGCGTGCGAGGTGAACGCACAAGCATGCACGATGAAATGGAACGGTTGGTTTTGCCCTGTGAACGGGGGCGCGCTCACACGACCACCACATTTGATCGAGCAGCATTTTCGAGGGTCTTGCCGGGCAAGCAGCACGCCTATGGGGCACTTGTTATTACCCGCTCTCGCTGTTCGCTTATCTGCACCAGTAGAAAGGGCAAGGCACGAGGGTGACCCGCTTCGCTACCCTACAACTTCTTCGGTGACCTTTGCGGGTTCGGGCAATTCCGCTGCGCAATGGGGACAACGCGTTGCGCCCTCGTTCACCTCTTCGAGGCAGAAGGGACACATAGGCTCTTTGGTGATGACCTCTTCGCCGCGCTTGTTGACCTTCTTCGCGATGGCGCCGCCTGCATTATGTAGCTTGTTGATGCCTTTGATGAGCAGAAACACCACCAGAGCGATGATGAGGAAGTTGATGATCGCACTGATGAAAGCGCCGAAGTCGATGCCATTTGGTGTGCCCGCCACTGGGATGACCAAGCCAGATACGCCCGTGCCGCCACCCGTAATGAGCACGATGAAGGGCTGGACAATGTCACTGACGAACGACGTGACGATAGCCGTAAATGCTGCGCCGATGATGATGCCGACCGCCATGTCCATCACGCTTCCGCGGCTGATGAACTCTTTGAATTCACTGATGAACTTCATGATCCCCACCCTTGCTCGTTCGTTTTGACGCAGGGAATTTGCGCCTTTTTCATCCGTTTGTTCAATTCGCCCTTCGAGCATAGCAAGGACGTTCGCAGCGCGTGCAGAGGCATCTATTTTGTTTCTGTCGTGAAACCCCGCTGATATATTCCGGAGAGACAACTTCGCTTGTTATTGTTCGGGCTGCTCTTCGGCCGCTTTTGATAACACCACTTTGCGCGCGCCAACCGTATAAAGCGCGCTTGCGAAAGGCAGCCACATGCCTGCAAGGAGCCAGCCGCCAAGAACGTCGCTGGGCCAATGAACGCCCACGTAGATGCGCGAAATGCCAATGAGTATCGCGAAAATAACGAGGATGATGCCGGGCACGATGGCCACATTGTAGGAAACCCCCTTGCGGTTCAGCGCGCGGAAGATGAGCAGGCCGATCATGCCAAACACGATGAGCGAACAAAAGCTGTGCGCCGAAGGGAACGAGAACGACCCAGGGATAGGCACGAGCGTTTCGGCACCAGGACGCGGAACGGCGAAGATGAACTTCAGCGCTTGCACGCACACTACAGCCAGGATGACATTCGTGGCAAAAAAGGCAAGGCTGTCCCACTTTCGCGCGATGGCGAGTATGGCGCATACGACCAGACAAAGCGCCGTCATAGGCAGCAGATCGCCCAACATGGTGATAGTAACGAAGAAGCTATCAAGTGCGCCACGTGCGCCTTGGACGAGCGCGTTGATCGTGGCGTTGAACGAATCGATTGCCGGCGCCTGATCGACGACGGCAAGCGCGAGCAGCGCAAAGCACAAGAAGAATGCCACGAGCGGGATGCGCGTTGCACGCCAGGCCTCACCAGCATCAAGACGCAGCAAGTTGCGGAAAGCCTGCTCGAGCGACAGGCTCTTGATGTAGCGATAGCGAGGCGCGGGTTTCTTACGCTTCGTTGGTTTCGGACGCGCGGCAGCTGCAGGCGCAGAAGTGGGCGCGGACTTAGGTTCAAGCGCGGGCTTGGGTTTTTCGCGCTTGGTCGGCCTTGGGCGCTCGACAGGCTCGGGTGCAGGGGCTGGCGCGGAAACTGGTGTGGGCTTCACGCGCTTCGTCGGTTTTTGACGCGTAGGCGCTTCGTGCTTGAAAGGCGCATCCCATGATCGCGCTTGCAAATCGGCTTGTCTATGCGAGATGCGTTCGCGCTTGATCTCGAGCTCTTCGACAATCTCTCCTGCCTGTTCATTTTCGGGAGAATCGTCTACAAGCAGAGGCTCAGCAGGAGGCTCGTTTTCAGGCTCTTCTTCAACAACCTCGGATCCTTCGATAGCATCGAGTTCTTGCGAGAGTTCATCAACATACTCGCCAAGATCTTCAACGTCCTCTTCAGCGGTATCGCTTTCAGGCTCCTCTCCCCTGTCGACCAACTCTTGATCGGCCTCTTCATTGGAATCCTCTTCTGGTTGCTCTTCAACAACCTCAAGCTCTTCAACGATCTCTTCTTCAGGTGTGGTATTGTCAGCTGCAGCCTCTTCGCTCGTTAGTGCATCGAGTGCCTCTTCTGTCTGCTTATCGGCAAGAAGGTCTAACTGAACATCATGCGTTTCAACTTCAAGCGTTTGAGTAACGCTAGTTGTATCCGCTTTGCCCGTATCGTGGCTTGTGAATTTTACAGTAGTAACAGAATGACGGCGGCGCGCCTTTTTAGCCCAAGCTTTCTTTTCGCCCGACACCCGATCGCGCGACCTGATCAAGTCAGCTTGCTGACTATCGGCATGAGGCGCTTGAAGAGAGTCTTCTTCATGATGTGGCGGTTGCGCTGTGCTCACCGTTTCAGTCCTTTCCGTTTCATCTATTGTAGCGAAAGCACTCCCCTCTCGCAGGTGAAACAGAAATATAGAGGCAACCTATTTCTCGATGGGGTTTTCTGGATCGCTCGCCCAATCGTTGAAGCTGCCCAAATAAAGGTAGAGATGCTGGTAACCTTCGGCTTCGAGCAGATCGCACGCCTGCTTAGCATGGCGACCGACCTGACAATACACGATGATGGGACATTCTTCGGTGAAGGCGTGGCGGCGACATTCCTTTGAGAATTCGTCGGCCTCTTCGGCACCGTAACGATCGAAATCCGCGACACATACGTTTATAGCCGTGGGGATGTGGCCTTCATCGTAGAGTTCCGCGGGCCGAACATCGATGATGGGCAGTTTTCCAATATGTGATCTAACGAATTGTGCGTCCACTATTTGGGCAGCCATGAGTATCACTTTCTTTCACGTTGTGCGCACTTAAGCGTTTGGCAGCATTATTGCTGGAAGTGTGTGTAGTCTGAGGTCGATACTACGCTCGCCTGTGTTGCACATGCGTGGGACGAAGTGACTGTTTGTTTTTCGCGGCTTTCTGTTTACCGTTCTGTAACGAAATGCACACAAATCAAAACTGCCGCCCCATTCCGAGCGGCAGTTCTACCAATTCGCTATGTGCTGCAAGAATCGCAGCCAAAACGCTTACGACTCTTTCTCTGGCAGAATCTCGATCCAGCAGCCGTCAGGATCCTCGATGAAGTAGAGGCCCATGGCGGGGTTATCGTGCACCACGCACCCCATTTCGTCGTGAAGCTTGCGAGCTTCTTCCATGTCGGGCACGCGGAAGGCGACGTGCGTGTCCTTACCGCCATTGTTGTAAGGCTCGGTTACGCCCTTGTTCCAGGTAAACTCCAGTTCAAACGGGCTTTTCTCGTTAGACGCAAAAACGATGATCCATGAACCATCTTCAGGCTCTTTTCTGCGCGTTTCAGTTATACCGAGCGCTTTCTCGTAGAATGCAAGTGTCTTTTCCAGATCGAGCACATGCGTACAGCGATGGACGCATTTTCCGACAACGGTCATAGTGTCCCCTTTCGCTAAAGATAGCAAACTACCAGGTACCTATTATTCGGCGTTCTCTTCGAGACGGAAGGATTCTTCGAAGGTTGCGCGGCCCATCTTGATGCCGCCCATGATGTGCAGGTGCAGGTGCGGAACGGTGGAAGCGGAATCTTCACCTGTGTTGATGTTTACGCGGTAGCCGGAATCATACACGCCTTTGATCTTTGCGATCTCGGGCACCACGGAAAGCAGATGACCGAGCAACTCGGGGTCAGGGTTGTCGTTGAGATTTTCGTAGTGCTTTTTGGGCACGACAAGCGTGTGAACTGGAGCTTCGGGCTCGATATCGTCGAAGGCGTAGCAGACTTCGTCCTCGTAGACCTTCTTCGACGGGATCTCGCCCGCTACGATCTTGCAAAACAGGCAATCATCAGCCATGATGGCACCTTTCTCTTTGATTTTGGTAGCCTTATTATAGCGCCTCGGGCGACAAACTATATGTTAGGGGTCGTGTAATTCGACACATTTTAAATGTGTCGAATTACACGACCCCTAACACGAACGAACGGGCAGTTTGTCATCCGAGGAAGGCACCGGTCTGACGATCCCAGAGATGCGCGTATTCGCCGCTGGCATCGATCAGACTTGCGTGCGTGCCGTCCTCGACGATCTTGCCGTTGTCCAGCACCACGATGCGATCGAGCGAGGCCACGGTGGAAAGACGGTGTGCCACCACAATGGACGTGCGCCCTTGCATGAGGTTCGCCAGCGCATCCTGCACGAGCGCCTCGCTTTCGGAGTCGAGCGCGCTGGTAGCCTCGTCCAGCACGAGGATGGGCGCATCGGCCAGAATAGCGCGCGCGATCGCGATGCGTTGGCGCTGGCCACCGGAGAGCTTGATGCCACGTTCCCCCACCATCGTGTCGAAGCCGTTGGGCAGCTGCTCGATGAATTCGAGCGCGTTCGCCTTTTCCGCAGCAGCAACGATCTCTTCGCGGGTTGCATCGGGTTTGCCGTAGGAGATGTTCTCGAGAATGCTGCGGTGAAAGAGCAGCGCCTCCTGCGGCACGTAAGCGATCTGACGGCGCAGGCTTTGCTGCGAACACTTCGAGATATCCTGGCCATCCACAAGCACTTCGCCTTGCTGAACATCGGAAAGGCGCAGCAGGAGCTTCGTGAGCGTGGTCTTGCCCGAGCCCGATTGGCCCACCAGGCCAACGCGCTGGCCGCCAGGAATGTGGAGGTTCAAATCGGTGAACACAGGCGTGGCGTTCGCGGAATCTTCGTAGGTGAAACCGATGTGCTCGAAGTCGATGTTGCCGGCTTCGACCTGGAGCGCAGGTGCGTTCGGCACGTCGGAGACGAGACGCGGTTCGTCGAGGATGCGGGTCATTTCGGAGGCGTCGCCGAAGACCTTGTTCAGGCGCGCGAGCATGGAATTGATCATGTTGAAGCGCATGGTGAGGTTGTAGGTGTAAGTGAACATCATCACGAGCGTGCCGGCGCTGATGCCGAACCACGCGTTGCCGCCCGCGGTGAAGATCGAGACGATGGACATGATGACCACGATGAGCGACGAGGTCATGATGCCGCGCTTGATGGTAGCGCGCATGCTGCGGGAATCGGCGCGCATGGCTTCGAGGGAGGCATCGGTGAAGAGGGAGCGCTCGTAGTCTTCGCGGCCGTAGGTTTTCACGGCGAGGATGTTCGTAACAGAGTCGGAAAGTACGCCTGACAAGCGGTTTTGCGCAGCGGCGGCCGCAGCGGAGAGCGGGGTGATCTTGCGAAACATGATATAGGCCACAGCGATATAGATCACGAGCATGACCGTGAGGACCGCCACGTATGAGGGCACAATGGGCGCGAGGATGCCGATGGTGCAAACAATGGCGATAACGGTGGGCAGCAGCGAGAGCAGCGTGGTTTCCACAAGCAGCGAGTAGGAGGTCATGAACTTCGTGGTTTGACTGACGAGCGAGCCGCCGAAGCGGTTGGTGTGGAAGGTCATGGACTGGTTGGAGAGCGTGTCGAAGCAGAGGCGCGCGAGGTTGTAGTTGCCGTTGATCTCGGTCTTGAAGATGGCGTAGTCCTGGAGCTTCGAGCAGACTTGGCCGACCACGTTCACTAGGATGAGCGCGATGATGTAAGGGCCGAAGACTTCCCAGACCTGGTCGGGGCCGACCGGACCGAGCTGGATGCGATCGACAATGAGCGACATGACGTAAGTGTTCGCGTAGGTGAGCATGCCGATGAAGCCGATGGTGGCAATGACTCCGAGTGCGAAGGGCCACGGGCGCTTCTTCGTGATCTGCCAGAAGAAGTAGAGCGTGCGCTTGATGGTGGCGGAATCTTGGGTCTTCACCATGGTGAGCCACCTAGTCTTCGAGCGCTTCGAGGATGGATTCACACAGACGACCGCGCGCGTTCGGCGTATCGGTAGCTTCGTCGATGCCGTTTTCGATGAGCTCTTCGCCGATGGCATCATCGATCGCGAGGCGATCGTCGGTCGAGAGGTTCTTGAAGTTCGTGGGCAGGCCGAGCTCTTTGAGGAGCGCCTTTTGTTCTGAAGTAAGTGACATCGCTTCCCTTTCGTTGTTCGTGAAAACTATAGCATCTTGCCCACGAACACGCTAAGTCGCGCTGCTCAGCTGCTTGCTCGACCAGGAGCGTCTTGGCTCGATCAAGCAGGGAGGATAAGACACGAAGGAGACTTTCTTTGCTGGCCAAAAGATGACATCAGATTAAGCGGAAAGCTCTTTTTCAAGGAACTCCTGTAATTTAGGAATGTCGAACTGAATGGTATTCCAAGCCCAAAGCGGATCTACAACACCATAATCATGCGCGATGATATTGCGAAATCCTCTAATCGCAGGCCAGGGAATATCTCGATGGGATTCGGTGTACTCCGCGCTCAACGCCCCAGAAAGTTCGCCAATTTGAAAAACCGGCATTAAAAGCATGTCGAACAGGGCAGAATCATTAATGAGCTTGTTTTCATCTATACCATAATCTGCAATGCGCCACTCAACCGCATGGCAATAATCGAACAGCTGCTTGATTATCAGCTTATCTGCCTCGTTCATAGAGCAACACCCTGTCTCTCAGGTATCCCTTGTAGGCAAATTCGTACAACCCATCTTGCGAGACCATATCGATCGGAATGTTCAGACTATCTTCAAGGGCTGATACGAAAGCTCCAGCGTTAAAAAGTGAAAATGTGCTGCCTGTTTCAAGACATAAATCGATATCGCTTGCTTCGGTTGCCTCATTGCGCGCGTACGAACCAAATAGATAGATACGTTCTATATCAAAATCGGAAGCGATCGACTTCGTGACTTCGGCTATGTCGTTCAGCTGCAACATCAATCGAACTTTCTTTTCCCCTTGCTAGATGCAACTTACAGTATAGATGATTCAACTTTCGTTGCCCATCTTTAGGGATTGATAAAAGAGAGGGAAGCAGTGGGCAATTTATCATCCGCAAAGATCAAGAAGGAGAGGCAACAACGCCTGACAAGGTTCCAATAGCGATCGTTGCAACAATGAGCACAAAGACGATAAGGATCGCAAAAGGCCATGTTTTGCGTCGCGGAAGGAATTTCGCTTTTGGGAAGAGCTTCCGCAAAGGGCGCAAATCGAGCAGATAGTACACAAGTACCGTAATGGGTAAAACGATGACGCCATAGTATTCAACGATGAGGAACCACAGAGGATGCTGCGCTACTTCGCCGGTTGGGCTTACGATCACCGCGTTTGAAGCAGCAAAGAAAAGTAGCCATACAAGAAGTAAGATCACATCCCATGCAACTCCCACTCCCAGCGGGATACGGCTGAAAAACCCCTTCGGCTTGGTCGGCTTTCTTTGAGCAACTGGCTTTGGCGCGATGCTCGGTGGCTGTTCGGCTGGTCGCGCAGAAGCAAGCGCACCCAGAAAAGCGGCTTTGAGCGCTTCGACGCTTTGGAATCGTTTCTCGGGGTCGAGCTCCGTGGCTTTTCGTACTACACGCGCAATGCACGGGTCGGACACGGATCCTTCCTCATCACTGCTCGCTCCCGCGCAAAACGCCAGCACTTTGCCGAGCGTGTAGACATCGCTACGCACATCGGTCTGGCCGAAGCCGAACTGCTCGGGTGGCGCATAGGCGCGCGTACCGAAATAGGTCGTGTCCTTCGTAGCATCGGGTTGGAATGTGCGTGCGATAGAAAGGTCGATGATCGTGATGCCACCAGGCGAAACAACGATGTTCGCCGGGGTGAGATCGCGATGGATGAGCGGCGGATCGAAGGCCTTGTGCAGTTCGCTGGCCGCGTCGCAAATAGGCGGAAAGATGCGCAGCGCCAGTTCATAAGACGCACCGCGCTCCCCCACATAGTCTTGCAGCGTCTCGCCTTCGACGTATTCGAGCAACACAACAAGCGACGAATCAGCCACGTAGCATTCGAAAATGCGCGGCATATGGACAAAGCGTTTACCTTCGTGCTGCGCACGGAATATCTTTTCGTAGGTGCGTCCTTGGCCAGAATCGGTCGCGATGGTCTTGCGGATGAACGGTCCGAGTTCAGAACCATTATTGCCCACATAGAATACGCGCTCGGTGCGTTCGTGGGGTGCGTCGCTCAACACTGCATCGACGCGGTAATTATCGCTTCGACCTAACGCATTAAGGTATTCTTGCAGCTCATCAGTTTCCATGAAGAGCATATTAGCAGATAGTATCTTCTCCAAAACGATAGAGCTCTTCGTTCACTTTCTGGAGCGGATAGTGCTTTTCAACGCAGAATACGATGATGGCATCGCGGCGATCCTTGCAGTAGAGCGCGTTCGCCTCCCCTATCTGGAGCAGACGATTCGTTTCCTTCAGCGTACAACCCATGGCAAAGGCGATCTGAAGGATCTTGTTGCGCGAGGGCTTTCGCTGGCCCATGAAGATTTGGTAGCCGAAGGTCTCGTTGAGGTCGGCACTGCGAATGACATCGATGCGACGCAGGCCTTTCTCTTCAAGAAGTGCCTGAAGGTATTCGGAAAGACTGTGCGAAGTGATGTCGTATTTTTCGATGAATTCCTGCGGATCGCGCGAAAGCAGCAGCTCGGCAAGCAGGTCTTCAGTGAGAATCTCTTTCATGATCTTCCTTTACGATGAGCACTCTCGCGCTTTCACGATAAGCACGAGAACGCTGTCTCAAAAGAAAGGGCGGCTGAACGAACAACGGCACCTTTGGCTCATTGGCTCAAGCCACCCTTCGATTATAGGCGAGTGGGTTTGCCAAGACGACTAGTACTGCGAAACGCTCACGAGTTTGACCGTTGCTTTCTTCATAGCGTCGTATTCATCAGAGGAGACATAGGTGAACGCCTTGACGGTCTGGCTTTGACCTGCGGCTAGGTCATTCATGTAAGCGTAGTCTTGCGTGATGCGGTCGCCCGAAGCGTTGACCGCTTCGACTTGGATCTGGTAGGAATGCGATTCGTCGGTCAGGTTCTTCACGGTGATGGGCATAGAGCTTTCGACCATGCCGTAACTACCCTTCTTCATGGTCAGGTCGCCGAGCGTTACGTCGACTTCGCTGCCGAGGATCTCTTCGGTAGCATCGCCAGTGGCCTTGTCGAGCTGGGCGCCTGCTTCATCGAGTGCGGCCGAATAGACCGCTTGAGATGCAAGGACAATAACACAAGCCAGAGCAGCTATGATGACCGAAGCAACAGCCATGCCCTTGCCCGATTTCTTCTTGTCGCGTGTGCCCACGACGCCCACAATGCCGAAAATGAGTCCAACGACACCCAAGATGAAAGCGAAGTTGTTGATGATGGGCATCGCTGAAAGCACGAGCGCAATGATGCCTAGAATGAGCCCCACGATAGCAGCTATAGATTTCGGAGCTTTCGTTGCTGAAGCTGCTGGAGCTGGAGCCTGATTGGGATTTGCAGGGGTATTTGACATATGAACCTCTTTCTCATCGCTTTCATCGGGACGCGCTGCACGGTATGAAACATGCCGCATAATCCCTGGTAAATGCCATGGGAACAAGGTTATCTGTTTAGCGTACGAAAAACATTAGCTACCAGCTAATGCCAGCCTCCGCCTCCCCTATAGCAAAAACAATCCAGAAAGAGCTTTCTTGTCGAGAGCAGAAATAGGCTCTAAGCTTCGAGGTATTTCGGTGGGAGGACGATGGCGGGATCGAGTTTCTTAAGGGCATCTTCGACGGGCGAGATTCCTGCTGAGCAGTAGAGCTTCGAGATGCCGGTCGCCAAGAGCGTGCCGTCTTCGGTCTTGATGGTTCCCTCGCTCAGGAAGACGTGATGGCTTTCATTGACCGCGTGCGCTTCGCAGATGACCTTGCCCAGATGCGTGGTGTGCAGGTCGTTCACCAGCAGGTCGAGCGTGACATAACCTTCATCGAGCGGTGCATCGGCATACTGGGCCCAGTAGGTGGTCACGTCGAAGAGCGAGGCGAACACGCCACCGTGAATCTGCCCGAACGGGTTATGATGGCGCTTCGTAACCTCAAGATCGACGCGCGCATACCCTGGCTCGATTGCAACCATATCCATGTCGATCAAGTCATAGAAAGGGCTCTTGGCCAGGAGCTCCATGATCGCCTGTGCGTGAGCCGGATTGAACTTCTTAGTGATTTGGTTGGTGTTTTCCATGATGCCTTCTTCCTGGAAATGCAGTGCGAGCGCTTGCAAACGAGAGGACACAGCATTCGGTGGTACACGACACTGCCCTATTACAGATTCGATACGACTTCGCGCTTGTGCGTGCCAATCCTAGCACGCAGACTACGATAGGAGCATGAAGCAGTCAAACTGAAAACAAGCAGTAATGTTGGGCGCAAGGAGGGCATCATGGCAAAGATCGTGATCGCGGACAGTGATTTCGTGGTATCTGATATCGAGCAGAAGATGATCGAGGATGCGGGCATTGAATTTGCACGCTTCCAAGACAAGAGCGCTGCGGGCATCGTCAAGAATTGCGCTGATGCTGAAGGGATCATCACGGCTTATGGCGAGTTTCCGCGCGAGGTGTTTGCGGCGTTGCCGAAGCTTGAGGTGGTTTCGCGATCGGGCGTTGGCTACGATACGGTCGATCTTGCAGCAGCAAGCGAATTTGGCGTGGCGGTATGCAATGTGCCCGGTTACGCGACCGAAGTGGTATCCGATCATGCCATCGCGATGACGCTTGCGCTGCTGCGGCGGCTGCCCGAGCTGAACGCGGATGTACACCACGGCATCTGGGACCCAACAGGGCATCGCCCAATGGGCCAGGTGTACGGGCGCACGTTCGGCGTGGTGGGTATGGGCGACATCGGACGGGCGGTGGCACGGAAGGCGCGGGGCCTGGGGTTCGAGGTCATCTGCTGGTCGCATTCGCTGGTTCCGGGACGACGAACCCCTGAAGGGTTCGAAGTCGTTTCGTACGATGAGCTACTGAAACGAGCCGATGTGGTGAGCTTTCATACTGCGCTCGTGCCTGCAACGCATCATCTGTTAAATGCGACGAACATCGAGCTTTTGAAGCCAGGGTGCATCGTAATCAATACCTCGCGCGGCGCAGTGGTGGATACCGCGGCTGTGGCGGCTGCGCTCGAAGCGGGCGCGCTTTGGGGTGCGGGAATCGATGTGTTTGAAGAAGAGCCGTTGCCTGCGGACGATTCGCTTGTGAAAGCACCGCATGCCCTGCTCACGCCACATGCGGCGTATTGGTCGGAGGAAGCTGGGCTTGAGCTGCGCACGCGCATGACACAGAACGCGATCGATGTGGTGCTGGGGCGCGAGCCGCATGATTGCCTGAACAAGCAGGTGTTCGCGAACGGGAAGTTGAAGAAGCTTTCGGCTGCGAAGTAAGTGCGGACTCAGAATCGCCAAACACCTCACAGACTGCGCCCCTGGGGGCAGCGTCAACCAAAAGGTGACTCCACCCGGGTAGCTTGTCGCCTTTAGTAGATGTCGGTGCGGCGGTGGAAGAAGACGGGCATGCGCGAGAGCGCTTCCTCGCGCAGCGAGGTGTCGATCGTGGCGGTAACGAGCTCTTCGCCAGTGCCACCTTGTGCGACCAGGATGCCATATGGGTTTGCTATGGCGCTCTGACCGATATAGCCTTCGTCGACGCGGCTCACGCCTACCACGAACATCTCATTCTCGATCGCGCGCGCCGCGAGCAGCGTATGCCATTGCTCGGCCTTGGTATTGCCCGAGACCCAAGCGGCTGGATAGATGAGGATGTCGCACCCCGCGAGCGCTGCCGCACGGGCTTGCTCGGGGAAACGCAGATCGTAGCAGATCGCGAGGCCGATCTTGCCGAACGGCGTATCGATCGGCTCGAAGAGCGCACTACCCGCTGACATACGATCGGATTCGTGGGTGAAATCGGTATCGAACAGGTGAATCTTGCGGTAGATCCCGCGTTTGGTTCCCGTGCTGTCCACGATGATGGCGGTGTTGAACGGATTGCCTTTAGGGTTGCGTTCGTTCAAGGTGTAGACCATCCACAGCCCGTAGCGTGCCGCGACCTTATCGAGCGCCGTTGCGAATGCGCCATCGACTGGCTCCGCTTCGCGAACGAACGCTTCGGCTTCCTTTTCATAACGGCTCATGAGCGATTCGGGGAACACGAGCATATCCACTCCGCGCGAGTGCGCTTCAGCGGCAAAACGCTCCACGAGAGCGATAACGTCTCCGTCTTCAGGATGCTTGGTTTGAGCGAGACCGATGGTAACCTGCACGAGAACTCCCAGCTAGTCGGCTGTATTCTGCCAGAACATGAGGCCCTTGCAGACCTGCAGATGGGCCTTGCCGAGCGGATCCATCAGCTCATGAGCGGTTTCAGCGTCGCCCGAAGAGAGCGCGTCGCAGATTTGCGTGGCAAGTTCGTGAAGCGTTCCGAATGAAAGATTGCCTGAGGCGCCCTTCAGCGTATGGGCGTGCGTGTAGGCTGTTTCGTAGTCGCCCACCTTCATGTCGGCAACGAGCGCTTCGTAGTTCGTGTCGTCGAAGTAATGCATCGCGAGCTTTTTGTAGAGTTCTGCATTATCGAGCATGCGCTCCATAGCGTCGGCGATGTCGATGCCGTAGTCCGCGAGCTTTTCGGTCAGAGCAGCTGAGTTTAAAGCAGGTGAAGTGTTCGTCATAGCGTCCCCCAATTGCTGTTGCGACGAGCGTTTCTCCAAAAGGTTTACGAACAAACCCGATTTTGCGTTTCTATTCTAACCCTTCGTTCGCCGATTGTGCAGCGGCAACATGGGTATAATAGGACGATATTACAAAGATGAAACGTTCGAGCGCTTAAGGCGCACGAAGTTCTACTGTTAATTCTGCTGTTAAGGGAGAGGAATCATGGCGCTTGTCGCGCGTTTATTGCAATCGGTGCCGCTCGTTATTGCGCTCGTGGTACTCGCGATCGTGGTCTATATGTTCGTCGCATGGGTAAAATCGCCGCTGCGTGCGAAAGAGATCCTCATCAAGCTGTTCACCGTTATCACGATCGTGCTTTCGGTCGCTTTTGGCTTGGCCTCGCTCTACGCATTCTTCGAGCACAATGTGAAGGTGCTCGAGATCACCGGCACGTTCTTGGTCGTTTCGCTCGTGGCGCTCGGTATCACGCGCATCTGTCGCTGGCGCTTCGTGAAGCGGCACCCACAGTACAAGAACAAGGCCATGCCCACGAAGTATCTTTAGAGGTGTCGAACGACCGGGTAGTTTGTCATCTT
>CDYK01003447.1_pt1 | contig 65472 bp, 59 predicted proteins | sample 554841 | NCBI WGS metagenome assembly CDYK01 (sample SAMEA3182102, study PRJEB8094) | gut metagenome | biome: human; feature: gut; material: Stool; isolation source: human stools | place: Canada | collected 2013-02-18
TGCGACGTGATTCTCGGTAACGAAGAGGACGCTGAGAAGGTATTCGGCATCAAACCGGAGGGATTTGATGTGGCTCAGACTAACGGTGAGGTGAATGCTGCTGAGTTCGAATCGGTTTGTACTCAACTGATGAAGAAATTCCCGAGGGCCAAGAAAGTGATCATCACTTTGAGAGGGTCTATCAACGCAAACCATAATACGTGGGGCGGAGTGCTGTTTGCCGACGGAAAATTGTTCCAGTCGCGCCGTTACGATATTACACACATCGTGGACCGTGTCGGGGGCGGAGACTCTTTCATGGGAGGACTCATATACGGGTTGCTCACTTATACCGGTGATGACCAGAAGGCGCTCGACTTCGCTGTGGCTGCTTCCTGCCTGAAACATACCATATATGGCGACTACAACTTGGCGACTGTCGAGGAGGTCGAAAAGCTCATGAGCGGTGATGCTTCTGGTCGGGTGTCCAGATAATTGATCCTTTTCATAAAAAAACAGTAATTATTACCTAAATAAAACTAACAATTATGGCTAAATTTTCAAAAACAGAGGTTCTCCAAAAAATAGCCTCCACCGGTATGGTTCCGGTATTCTATCACAAAGATCCCGAAGTTGCCAAACAAGTAGTAAAAGCTTGTTACGAAGGTGGCGTTCGCGCATTTGAATTTACCAACCGCGGCGACTTCGCTCACGAAGTATTTGCCGAGGTGGTAAAATTCGCCGCCAAAGAATGTCCCGAAATGGCAATGGGTGTAGGTTCGATCGTAGACCCCGCAACCGCCGCCCTGTATATCCAGTTGGGAGCGAACTTCGTAGTCGGTCCGCTGTTCAACCCCGAAATATCCAAAGTATGTAACCGCCGTCTCGTTCCCTATACCCCGGGTTGCGGATCGGTATCGGAAATCGGATTTGCACAAGAATCGGGTTGCGATCTCTGCAAAGTGTTCCCCGGCGATGTTCTCGGAAACGCTTTTGTAAAAGGATTGAAAGCCCCCATGCCGTGGAGCAACCTGATGGTAACCGGAGGTGTGAAACCCACCCGCGAAAACCTCGAAGGCTGGTTCAAAGCCGGCGTTACCTGCGTAGGTATGGGTAGCAACCTCTTCCCCAAAGAGGTTATAGCCGCCAAAGAGTGGAGCAAAATCACCGATCTCTGCAAAGGTGCACTCGACATCATCAAAGAAATCCGCTAATTAAATCAGGTAAAGAAGACAGGTCCAGTCAAACCTGCCTTCTTTACTTTATCTCTGTAACTTTTCAATTATCATAAAAACACGTTTTATGGCTCAAACTTCAACAACAACTAAACTGGCAACAAACTGGCGATGGTGGATGTGCGTACTGCTTTTCGTCGCAACTACCGTCAATTACATGGACCGTCAAGTGTTGTCGCTTACATGGAAAGATTTTATCGCGCCCGAATTTCACTGGACCGATAACGATTACGGTACAATTACCGCCACATTCTCCATCATCTATGCCATCTGTATGCTCTTTGCCGGAAAATTCGTAGATTGGATGGGAACCAAGAAAGGATACCTTTGGGCTATCGGTGTATGGAGCTTCGGCGCTTGTGCGCACGCTCTTTGCGGCTGGTTGACCATGCATATTCAAGGTTATGAAACCGTAAAGCTCATGACGGCCGTGCAATCGGGAACCACAGCAGCTCTCGCTATCGCAACGACCAGCGTATGGCTCTTTATTGCTGCACGCTGTATTCTTGCACTCGGTGAAGCCGGTAACTTCCCAGCAGCCATCAAAGTAACCGCCGAATATTTTCCTAAAAAAGACCGAGCATTCGCTACCTCTATTTTCAACTCGGGTGCATCGGTAGGCGCACTTGTCGCCCCTGCCACTATTCCCTTGTTGGCCCAATATTTCAAAGATCGCGGTATAGGCGGTGGTTGGGAAATGGCATTCGTTATCATTGGTGCACTGGGCTTCCTTTGGATGGGATTCTGGGTATTCATGTATGACAAACCCGAAAAATCGAAACATGTCAACCAAGCCGAGTTGGACTATATTCTCCAAGACGATAACGAAACCGTAAAAACAGAAGAAAAGAAAGGCGAAGAAAAAACAATTCCTTTCTGGAAATGTTTCTGTTACCGCCAAACATGGTCATTCATCGTAGGTAAATTCTTTACCGATGGCGTATGGTGGTTCTATCTTTTCTGGGCACCGGCTTACTTCTCTGACCAATACGGCTATGAATCGAGTTCCGGTATGGGTATTGCACTCATTATTACGCTTTATGCCATTGTAACCGTTCTCTCTATCTTCGGCGGTTATCTGCCCCGTCTCTTTGTCGATAAAAAAGGCATGAATCCTTATGCAGGACGTATGTTGGCCATGCTTATTTTCGCATTCCTACCTCTGCCCGCTTTGTTTGCACAAGGAGCCGGAGCCATTTCGGTATGGTGGCCGGCTATCATTATCGGTTTGGCAGGAGCCGGACACCAAGCATGGAGTGCTAATCTCTTCTCGACCATCGGCGATATGTTCCCCAAAGGGGCTATTGCAACCATTACCGGTATCGGTGGTATGGCTGGAGGTGTCGGATCGTTCCTCATTAACAAAGGAGCCGGTGCGTTGTTTACCCATTCCGAAAACTTGGGAGCGGCTTTCCGCTTCATGGGATTTGAAGGTAAACAAGCCGGATACATGATCATCTTCTGTATTTGCGCCGTTGCTTACCTCATCGCATGGTTTATCATGAAAGCCCTCGTACCCAAATACAAACCTATCGTTGTGAAATAAACCCAACAATGTCTCTAAAAAGTCAAAGGCTGCTTTAATTAAAGCAGCCTTTGACTTTTTAGAGACAAATCGCCCACACCTACCCTTTACAGAAAACAAAGATTAAACAGTGAATATGTGTGTTTTTCGTAAAGTTTGTTGTACTTTTGTCCGAAGATAAGGTATATGTAATCGAATTGATATTTATCATCTACAAACTTAAACACACAAACTTCTTATGAAAAGATTTCTGTTTACTCTCGCTTTAGCCGGTGTCGTTTTCTCGGCTGCCGCACAAGAGCCTAAAAAGAAAGAGGAGAAAAAAGAGGAAGGATACCGGTTTACTGATGTGAAAGTCCTCCCGACAAATGCAATCAAAAATCAATATCGCAGTGGAACGTGTTGGTGCTTTTCGACCTTGTCGTTCCTCGAAGATGAAATACGCCGCGCCGGAGGTGGAGAAATAGACCTCGCCGAAATGTGGATCGTACGCAACATCTACTTCGAAAAAGCAGTAAAATATGTCCGTCTGCATGGCAGCCTCAATTTTGCCGTAGGGGGCGCCGCCCATGATGTAACCAACGGTATACGCGACTACGGTATTGTTCCCGAAGAAATCTATCCGGGGCTGAACTACGGTACCGAACTGCCCGAGTTCAATGAAATCGACGCCGTACTGAAAGCATACGTCGATGCTGTCATCGCCACGGCCGATGCCAACGGCGGCAAACTTACGACGGCTTGGCAAACCGGCTTGAATGGCATTCTCGATGCCTATTTCGGCAAAATGCCCGAAAAATTCACCTACAAAGGAAAAGAATATACACCCCAATCGTTTGCCGCTTCTCTTCCCATCAAAATGGAAGACTATGTCGATATTACCTCTTACATGCACCACCCGTTCTATTCGACATTCGTTCTCGAAGTTCCCGATAACTGGTCATGGGGAGAAAGCTACAATGTCCCTATCGACGATATGATGAACATCATCGATAATGCTCTGGAAAACGGCTATACGATTGCGTGGGGCAGCGACGTAAGTGAAAAAGGGTTCAGCCGTACCAAAGCCATCGCCATCGTTCCCGAAGTAGACCTCGAAAGCATGGAGGGAACCGAGGCTTCGCGCTGGGGCGACCTCTCGCCGAGAGAACGCGATAATATGATCTATAAGTTCGACAAACCCGGCAAGGAAAAGAGTATCACGCAGGAAATGCGCCAAGAGGCTTACGACAATTACGAAACGACCGACGACCACGGTATGGTCATCATCGGTACGGCCGTAGACCAAAACGGGAATCCCTATTATAAAGTAAAAAATTCATGGGGCGTAACGGCATCGCCATACGATGGCTATTACTATTTCTCCCGTCCATTCGTTGCATACAAAACCATGTCGTATATGGTAAACAAAAATGCCATACCCAAAGATATTCGTAAAAAACTCGGATTGAAATAAATCATATTCTATCGAGAAAAAAAGGCTGTACTATGTAATCGTAGTACAGCCTTTTTTTCTCGATAGAATCCTACAACGATTGTTCTGCACCTACCCATAATACTGGCAGAATAACGCAATAGAGCAGATAACACCACTGCTAAACACAAAACGGAAAAACATAGTCATTCCGAGCATATGCGAGAAATCGTTATCCATTAACACAGCATAAGATCCCCTCTTGCCTCTCCCCTATTCGGGACAAGAAGATTTGCAAAAGAATCATTCACAAGGAATTTCACTGCATACGTATCGGGCATCTTTGCATTCGTCCCAGAAAACGAGCAACAACAGTCCACAAAAAAACCTCCGCTTTAAGCGGAGGTTTCCCCATTCTCATGATGTATTATCATTTCAAAATATCGAGTTTCTTGAAACATTTCTCGATCTTCTCCAATGCAAAATCTACCTGCTCATAGGTGTGTGTTGCCATAAGAGAGAAACGGATAAGGGTATCCTCAGAAGGTACAGCCGGCGAAACAACGGGATTAACAAAGATTCCCTCTTCGAACAAGTCCCGCGTAACTTGGAACGTCTTGTTATTATCGCGGATAAACAACGGAATGATAGGCGTTGTCGTGTTCCCTATCTCACACCCTATGCGACGGAAACCATCAAGGGCGTAATGGGTAACGTCCCACAGATGCTGAATACGTTCGGGTTCACTTTCGATAATGTCGAGTGCTGCCGAAACAGCAGCCGTCGATGCTGGTGTAATACTTGCACTGAAAATGTAGGAACGAGAGTTATGCCGCAAATAATTGGCCGTAACCGAATCGGTAGCAACGAATCCGCCAAGCGAAGCAAACGATTTACTGAAAGTTCCCATGATACAATCGACATCATCGGTTACACCGAAATGATCGCAAACACCGCGACCTTGACGGCCAAATACTCCAATACCGTGCGCTTCATCGACATATATCGAAGCATTATATTTCTTAGCTAATTCGACAATAGCAGGCAGATTGGCAACATCGCCTTCCATGCTGAAAACACCATCTACAACAATCAACTTCACTCGATCTTCTTTACAAGATTTAAGTGCTTTTTCGAGGGAAGCCATATCGTTATGTTTGAATTTCAACGAATTGGAAAAGCTGAGGCGGCGACCCTCTATGATCGAGGCATGGTCGAGTTCATCCCAGATCAGATAATCCTCACGACCAGTAAGGCAAGAAATCACACCCATATTTACCTGAAATCCGGTAGAATATATGATAGCTTCTTCTTTCCCCACAAACCGAGCCAACCTATTTTCGAGCTCCACATGTATATCGAGAGTTCCATTCAGGAAACGGGAACCAGCACAGCCCGTACCATACTTTCTGATAGCGGAGATTGCAGCCTCTTTTATCTTCGGGTGGTTGGTCAGTCCCAAATAACTATTCGAACCAAACATTAAAACTTTCTTGCCGTTGATTATCACTTCGGTATCCTGCTCGCTTTCTATTTTACGAAAATAAGGATACACCCCCAAGGCTTTCGCTTTTTGAGGGGCGTCATATTTAGCAAGTTTCTCCTGTAAAGGCTTCATCATATTTATATATTAATTATCTTGTTTAATTTTTCCGTCTATTGGTTTTATTCTTTCCTAAGAAAGGTTTTCTATTGTAAAATCATACAAAAGTAATTATTTTATTTGAGAAATCGTCTATATTATATACTTTTATTTATATAAAAAGACAAATCGTTATACTATGAGACCGGGGTAAGAAAAAGCAATGAAAATATGGTTAGAGATTATTTCTTAATCTCAAAAAAAAATGCGTACTTTGTCGATTTTAGAAGAAGACCGAACGATAAAAAATAAAATAACTTATGGAATTTTCGGCAAAAGACATCGCCCATTTCCTAAACGGAAAAATTATCGGGGACGAAAATGTAAAAGTAAACAATCTGTCTAAAATAGAAGAAGGAAAAGCCGGGACATTGACATTTCTCGCCAATCCAAAATACACCCCCTACATATATACAACACAAGCCAGCATCGTATTGGTAAACAAAGGCTTCGTTCCCGAGAACGAAATAAAAGCCACACTTATCGAAGTAGACGATGCATACTCCTGCCTTGCCATGTTGCTGAACATGGTCAATCAGGCTCGTCCCGAGAAAAAAGGTATCGAAGACGGAGCTCATGTTGCAGCGTCGGCCGTACTTCCCGAGTCTATATACATAGGAGCCTTTGCATATATCGGAGAGAATGCAGTCCTCGGCGAAGGGTGTAAAATCTATCCACAAGCCTATATCGGCGACAATGTAAAAATAGGGACGGGAACTATCATCTATCCGGGAGTAAAAATATATCACGATTGCGTGATAGGCAATAACTGCATCGTACATGCAGGAACCGTTATCGGTGCCGATGGGTTCGGATTTGCTCCGCACAACGGTTCTTACGTGAAAATAGCGCAAATAGGGAATGTCATTCTCGAAGACCATGTCGAGATCGGAGCCAATACAACCATCGACCGGGCCACTATGGGATCGACCGTCATACGTCAAGGTGTAAAACTCGACAACCTCATACAAGTAGCCCACAACGTAGAAATAGGCGAGAATACCGTAATGGCTGCCCAATGCGGCATCGCCGGCTCTACAAAAGTAGGCAGCCATTGCATGATGGGCGGACAAGTGGGAATAGCCGGGCACATCACCATCGGAGACCACGTGAACATCGGTGCCCAATCGGGTATTCCCAATCATGTTGATTCGGACTGTAACCTGTTGGGTACTCCGGCCATGCCTGCCCGAGACTATGCCCGGGCATCGGTATTGATACGGAAATTGCCCGAGTTGAACCAGACCGTGAGACAACTGCAAAAAGAGATAGAAACACTAAAACGAAAGCTGGGCGAATAAAACTCCTTCAAAGCGCCCCTAACAATAAGGAGATATGGAAATGAAACAACAAACACTGAAAAGTAGCTTTACCTTGCAAGGCAAAGGTCTGCATACGGGCCTCGACATCGAAATCACGTTCCTGCCGGCTCCCGAAAATCACGGTTACAAAATACAACGTGTCGACCTCGACGGACAACCCGTGCTCGACGCTGTCGCCGAAAACGTAATCAATACCCAACGCGGAACCGTACTGGGAAAAAACGACATAACGGTAAGTACCATAGAACACGCTATGGCCGCCCTCTACGCTTCGGAAATCGATAACTGCCTGATACAGGTCAATGCTCCCGAATTTCCCATACTCGACGGAAGTGCTCAAATATATGTTGAAAACATCATGCGAGTCGGCATCGAGGAACAATCGGCCGAAAAAGATTACTACATCATTCGCAATAAAGTAGAAATCACCGACGAGGAAAGCGGCTCTTCAATCATCGCCTTACCCGACGACCATTTCAGCATAAGTACGATGGTGCTTTTCAACTCTCCTATCCTCAATTACCAGTATGCCTGTCTCGAAGATATGAAGAGTTTCTCCGAAGAGATCGCTGCCGCCCGCACATTCGTTTTTGTAAAGGAAATCGAACCTTTGTTGAAAAACAACCTCATCAAAGGCGGAGACCTCGATAACGCCATTGTCATTTACGACCACAAAATGGAACAGTCCGAGTTTGACCGTATAGCCGATCTCGTAGGAGTTTCCCACAAAAACGCCGATGAATTGGGCTTCATCAACAACCGCCCTCTTGTGTTCAATAACGAGCCGGCACGCCATAAACTGCTCGATATTCTCGGTGATATAGCCCTTATCGGGAAACCCATCAAAGGCCGCATCATAGCAACACGCCCCGGCCATAAAATCAACAATCTCTTTGCACGCGCCATACGCAAAGAGGTAAAACGGCAGGAAATACAAGTCCCGTTCTACGACCCCAACAAGGAGCCGGTCATGGACGTGAATCGCATCAAAGGCCTGCTACCTCACCGCTACCCGATGTTGCTCGTCGACAAAATTATAGAAATCGGGAAAAACCACATCGTAGGAATTAAAAACTTCACCAGCAACGAGCCGTTCTTTCAAGGACATTTCCCCCAAGAGCCCGTCGTTCCCGGTGTCCTGCTCATCGAGGCAATGGCCCAGACCGGCGGTTTGCTTACCCTCAATACGGTAGAAGATCCGTCCAGCTACTCGACCTATTTCATGAAAATAGATAATGTAAAATTCCGCCAGAAAGTCGTACCCGGCGACACCGCCATATTCCACGTATCGTTCATGACCGAGATGCGGCGAGGTTGTGCATATATGAAAGGGTATGTATTTGTCGGCGATAAAATCACTACCGAGGCCGAATTTATGGCACAAATCACAAAAAACAAATAAAGACCTAACCTTATTATTATCTCATGCAGCACCCATTATCATATGTAAATCCCGATGCACAAATCGGTAAAGACGTAGAAATAGGGCCGTTTGTTACTATCGACAAAAATGTCGTCATCGGCGACGGAACCCGTATTATGTCAAATGCGACCATTCTCGAAGGCGCCCGTATCGGTAAAAATTGCACCATCTTCCCGGGAGCCGTCGTTTCGGCCATTCCACAAGATCTCAAATTCAAGGGAGAGGAAACAACGGCCGAAATAGGAGACAACACAACCCTGCGCGAATACGTAACTGTAAACCGTGGAACCGCATCGAAAGGGAAAACCGTTATCGGGAACAACTGCCTGCTCATGGCTTACGTACATATCGCCCACGATTGCAAACTGGGCAATAACATCATTATCTCCAATGCGTCTCAAATAGCCGGAGAGGTCGTCATCGACGATTTCGCTATTCTCAGCGGAGGAGTATTGTGCCATCAATTCTCCCATATAGGCAGCCATGTCATGATACAGGGCGGTTCCCAAATCAATAAAGATATTCCGCCCTTTATCAAAGTGGGGCACACCCCTATCGCTTTCGCCGGCATCAACACCGTAGGTCTTCGCCGTCGTAATTTCAGCGACGAGGCCGTCGCCCTCATACAAGAGGTATATCGATGCATCTACATGGCCGGTATGAATACGAGCGATGCACTCAAATATATCGAAGACAATATTCCCGCCACTCCCGAACGCGATGAAATCGTGCGCTTTGTCCGTAATTCCGAAAGGGGTATCGTGCGGGGTATCAAATAAAATTTTGTGTATAACTAAGCAACGTAAGAATCATGGTTTATAAATTTCTGATCCTCTCCGACGAAGTCGATCATTTTGCCCGGGAAATAGAGATTGATTCCGAAGCGACATTTCTCGAATTGAATGACGCCATACTCGAATCGGTCGGTTATGCCAAAGATCAGCTGACTTCATTCTTCATCTGTGAAGACAACTGGGAGAAAAAAATCGAAGTTACGCTGATGGATATGGAAACCGGCTACGACGAAGACTCATGGGTCATGGGAGAAACCCGTCTGAGCGAACTGCTCGAAGACGAAAAACAACGCATGCTTTTCGTCTTCGACAATATGACCGAACGCGCATTCTTCATCGAACTGCGGGAAATCATTACCGGTAAAAACCTGAAAAAAGCGGTCTGTACCCAATCAATGGGCAATCCCCCCGCACAAACCGTAGATTTTGAAGAAATGGAGAAAACCATCAAAAACAATGATCTTGGCATCGACGAGGATTTTTACGGGAATGATGACTACGACCCGTCGGAACTTGATACCGAAGGTTTCGACGATCTCGACATGAGCGAAGAAGATACGAGATTCTAAACGAACTTAATAAACTCTCTTTCATTCATCGGGGAGAAAATCTTTGAGATTTTCTCCCCGATTATCATATATGACAATCCTAAAAACATGGATTGGATTACCCATGAATAGACAGCTTCAAAGGCGGCAACCTCTGAAACTCCCGTAAGAACCGAAATAAGAAAGTACCCATGCGGAGGCATGGGTACTTTCTTATTTCGGTTCTTACAAGTTTTTTCCTATTAATTTTGGTTTATTAAAAACGGTTATAAAAAAAGCGTGCAACAAGTTGGAAGCTGTTACACTCTGTTGGCTGGAATAATTCAGCGAAAACGGCTAACTTGAATTAGCCAGATAAACCGTTGTAGTTATGGAAATCCGATTTTCCGTAAGGGTTTGGAAGTTGAAAGTAACGATTATCGTTAATATTTAACTTCCAAACTGAGGGTAATGAAAGGAATTACCCCCGAACGGTTTAATTCCACATCGCAAATATAACCGTATTTCCTGAACGATAAAAAACCACACTGTAAAATTGAATTATTAACAATTTAAATCTTACAGATATGAAAACTTTTACGGACTACTGCAAAGATTTAGTTGAAGAAAACATTGACGAACACGAAGGCCGAAGAAATCGGATATATGATAACCGAGAGAATGAATATAGACGGGACAGCGGAGTATAACACAATAGAGTATTAAAAAAAATGGTGGTACAACTACACCGATCATGTAAATTACGAAAAGGATAATTTCGGTGAATTAATTTATAATCCATTCGAAGAGCCAGAAGCGTTTCAAGTTTACATGATTATAGCCGGTGTAAATAATCTACTTTATCAGTGCGATATTATATCGGAAAATTGCAATGAAGAAATAAAACTTACTCCCCCAATAATAGAGCGGATAAAAGATGAGGTACAAGATAAAGAAATACAGCTTTAAAAGAACTATAAAGCCCGCCCATCCTTTTTACAAAATCAAAACAAGATGAAAGAGAGTACGATATAATAATAGAAACGGACGAAATGATCGTTTCCGACTTCATAATAGAGGCAGAAAACCTCAAAGAAGCAAATAAGATCGCACAGTCGCACAAACGACTTGAACGAAAAGGTAGAACCCGTGTAAAAAGAATTAAATAAAATGGTAGAAATCGTTATTATTAGCTATATTGCGGGATTACTCGTCGGCGCGTACATCGCCCGAAATTGGAGAACCTTTTTAAAAGATTGATTTGTCGAACATTTAAAATATCAATGCTATGCCGTTTATCACTTTTTTATGTCTGATTATCTTTGTTTGCATACTAATGGGCGATGATGGGTTTAAAATTATGGGTGTGGTGCTTGCCTTCGGGGTAGTTGCCGGCGTGATTTTGGGAATTATAAGGAATTACAAACACGAGGATGAAGACGAATTACCGGACGAGGATGAAGAACAGGAAAGGGATAAGTAAGAATTTGGGCTCAGATGATTAAAACAATACCGCCCGAACGACTTAAAAAACCTCTACAAGACAAACACGACCGAACGAGTATAAACGTTTTTGCCATTCTTAGCCCTTTTTGAGGCTCAAAAAGGGTGGCCGAACGACTGGTATATAGATAACCCATAACACCGACATAGCCCACGCCGCACGACCCCGATAGCGGTATATAAATGATGGATAGAGCTACGTCCGCCGTCGACTTGTCCGGGGGCTATGGCATGAATAGGGCAAACCATGCGTACCAATGCGGTTTTATGTCCCGGTAAAGCGGGTGCGCATGTCGTGTAATGCAGCCTATATTTAGCCGGTTCCAAGCCCGGACGAATGCAGAGGACACAAAAAGTTAAAAACGAACGCGAGAGAAAAAAGGCCTGAGTAGATATAATGTCGCAAAACAGGCCGGGTAGGAAAAAATAGACCCGGTTGTTCGTATAGAAAGAGAAGAGAATTACAGCAGCATAGACACCGTTATTGCGTTATCTGAAAGCAACGGATATATACATCTTTTTCTCCGAAAAAAATAAATCTAATCCTGGTGCGATGCTCGATGTTGAAGATATGATGCAAGCCATAGATAAGAATGACCCAAAACTTTAAATGAATGCAAATATGCGTGCAATAATATTATTTAGAAAATATAAATTGTTTAATTTCAACAACATACAATTAATAAATTATGCTTCAAAATAGATTACCTCCCTTAAATACGAAAACAACATAAAAAATCGGGAAGTTTCCTCCCCGATTTCTCTGTCCCTATAAATAATTATTTCCCAGCTTTGAGAGACTCCATGATAAGAGTCTCCAACTCATCGGCCAATTCGGGATTGTCTTGTATGCACTTTTTCGCGGCATCTCGACCTTGTCCCAACTTTGTATCGTTGTAACTGAACCAAGAACCGCTCTTTTTGATAATACCTTTATCCACACCCATATCGATGATTTCTCCGGCACGGGAAATTCCTTCGCCGAACATGATGTCGAACTCGGCCCGACGGAACGGAGGGGCGACTTTATTCTTCACGACCTTCACGCGCGTCTGGTTACCGATGACCTCTTCTCCGTCTTTAATCTGGCTGATGCGACGAATGTCGAGGCGTACCGAAGCATAGAATTTCAAGGCATTACCACCGGTCGTTGTTTCGGGATTCCCGAACATCACACCCAACTTATCACGCAACTGGTTGATAAAAATGCAAGTGGTATTGGTCTTGCTGATTGTAGCCGTCAGTTTACGTAATGCCTGCGACATGAGACGTGCCTGCAATCCCATTTTCGAATCACCCATATCGCCTTCCAGCTCGGCTTTCGGGGTAAGTGCAGCCACCGAGTCGATAACAACGATGTCGACCGCCGAGGAACGTATCAACTGCTCGGCAATCTCCAACGCTTGCTCTCCGCTGTCGGGTTGAGAAATCCAGAGATTTTCGACATCGACACCCAATTTTTCGGCATAAAACCGGTCGAAAGCATGCTCGGCATCGATAATGGCCGCAATGCCGCCCGCTTTCTGAGCCTCGGCAATAGCGTGTATGGCCAATGTCGTTTTTCCCGATGACTCGGGACCATAAATCTCGATAACGCGCCCACGCGGATAACCGCCTACACCGAGGGCCGCATTCAAACCGATAGAGCCGGTGGGTATGACGGCAATCTCTTCGACCTGATCGTCGCCCAGCTTCATAATGGCACCCTTGCCGTAATTCTTCTCTATTTTATCCATCGCGGCTCGAAGCGCATTGAGCTTCTCGGACGGAATCGTGGCCTTGCCCGTTTCTTTTTTTACTTCTTCCATATATACTATTATTTATCGTTCAAAATTTGAGCGGCATGATTCTTGGTATCGACTTTATCGATAATACGCTCGATAACACCTTCTTCATTGATGATAAAAGTAGTGCGGAGCGTTCCCATATAAGTACGGCCGTACAACTTTTTTTCGGCCCATACGCCGAATGCCTGATTGAGCGACGTATCGGTATCGGCAATCAGATCGAACGGCAAAGACTGTTTCTCGATAAATTTCCGGTGGGAAGCCTCGCCGTCTTTACTTACTCCTACAACTTCGTAACCGGCTGCACGCAACTCGTCATATCCGTTGCGTAAACTACATGCCTCGGCTGTACAACCCGACGTATTGTCTTTGGGATAAAAATACAACGCCACTTTACGACCTTTATAATCACTGAGTTTTATCTCTTTTCCTTCTTGATTGACGCCCCACACTTCGGGAGCTTTATCTCCTACTTTCATAAAAAACAGATTATCGAGATGCTCCAACCTATAAGCGAGCCGACAGATACCTGCACCCACCGATATGGCATAGAGCCACCTCCTTACCTCACAAAGATACGAATAAAAAATAGAGTTCACCAAACGACATAAAAAAACACATTCAAATAGAATGTGTTTTTTACAAAACTTTTGAGGACTAATCTACAGTCGAAAAATAAATATCCCTATATGCAATTCTTCGTGGTTCTCCGGTCAACTCACAAATACCTTTCAATCGAATGTCAGAAGATGATGCTCCTATCTTAAATTCATAATCCCCCGGTTCTACAATCCACCGACCGTCAGAATAATAAGCCAACTGCTGTGGCGATACATGGAATGAAAGCGTCTTACTCTCACCGGCCTGCAAGAATACGCGAGCAAAACCTTTCAACTGTATGGGTTTTAAAGGTTGTCCGGAAGACGGCGACACATAAAGTTGAACGATTTCGGTGCCGGGTACAGACCCGGTATTCTTAACCGTACATTTTATTTCCAAATCATCACTTTCTATTCCCGATGAATGAGGAACAACCACATCACTATACTCAAATGTCGTATAAGAAAGTCCATATCCAAAAGGATAAGCAACATCGACCGTAGAGTCTCCATTGTTATAACAAATCATGGTTTTATCCTCATTTTTGGGATAACTCATACACAGTTTCCCCGAAGGATTGACATTTCCCAATAAAATATCGGCAACAGCATTGCCTCCTTCTTCTCCGGGATACCAAGCCTGTAATATCGCTGCGCATCCATCGGCTACATTATCAATCACCTGCGGACGACCGCCGAACATTACCAAAACGACAGGCTTTCCCGTAGCAATGAGATCCTGTAAAAAACGTTCCTGATCTCCGGGTAAACGTATTCCTTTACGCTCCCGAGCTTCGCCACAGAGTGTGGGGTTTTCGCCCAATGCCGCAATTACAACATCGCTTTCAGAGGCTAAACGCACCGCTTTGTTCCAATCGGTAGGATCGGACGATTCCATAAGCATCATTTTCAATCTTGCGGTACGAGGGTCTCCTTCTCGTATGACTGCCGACTCTCCGGCAGTACTCCAATCACACCCTCTCTCATATCCCAATGTAAAATCTGGACTTAATTTATTCACCATTGCATCTCGTAAAGAAACGATTTTAGGATTATTGGGATCAACCTTACCGCCCCACCAAAACGCCTGCATCGACTGATAAGTATAATCGCCCAACATACACCAGAATGTATTTGCATTGGGGCCAACCAAAGCAATCTTTTTATATTCGGACGAAAGGGGAAGAACACTATTGTTTTTCAGCAAAACAACCGATTGGCAAGCCAATTCATAAGCAGTTTTTCGACTTTCGGGCGTATCCAAGTCCAGATCACCCGATTTATACAGCTTCTTATTCTTATCCAATAAACCCAGTTGCACTTTCAATGCCAAAACTTTTTTCACGGCTTCTTCAAAACGATTTTCATCGATCGAACCATTTTGTAATAATTCCATCAAATATTTATAAGAATCCCCCGATGGAAGATCTACATCATTCCCTGCCATCAAAGCCTCTACCGCACGTTTTTTCATCAGTTCCGGTTTCCGTCCCTGACTGGAATGCCCGACAGCTCCATAGTCACTGATTACAAGACCATCGAATTGTAAATAATTTTTCAGAATCACACGCAATAAAGTATCATTAGACACGGCTTGCTGTCCGCGAAAACGACCATAAGATGTCATGACTACCTTACTTCCCACATGTCTCATAGCAACCTCATGAGGAAAAAGATCTTCTTCGTATATTTCTTTCCAAGATAATGAAGATCCACCTCCATACCCGAGAAAATGTTTGGTGCAAGCCGCCACACCTTCACTCAAATTCTTTTTTTGCAATCCTTCAACGAAGGCTGCCCCCATAGCCGCACTCAAATAAGCATCTTCACCATAAGACTCCTCCACTCTCGGCCAGTGAGCAGTACGTATCAAATCGACCATCGGAGAAAGCGCCATCGTTCCACCCACAGCCCGCATGGCATCTGCCGTCTGCATGGTTTTTTGTTCGGCCAGTTGTGTATTCCATGTACAAGCAACTCCTAATTGCTGAGGATAAACCGTTGCACCCTTAGCCGCAAATCCCGTAATTGCTTCTTCATGAAAAATAGCAGGAATCCCCGAAGGCGTTTCATTTAACAAATAAGACTGAAAATCCTTAACAAAATCCCGCAATTCCTCCGGCTCTAAATCGAGTGCACATGCAAATTGACTGACATGCCCGACTCCGTAAGGAATTTTCTCCCTACATTTTTCTAATGATAACTTTCCCTTACTCATAACCGCACCGGGACGAATGCCACATAACTGAGCTACCCGTTCCTCGACAGTCATTCTCTCATACAACTCATCGACCTGTTTTTTTATCTCCGGGGTAAAAAGCGGAGAAACAGATTTTTCTCGAGAAGGAGAACAACTTATCACCAAAAGAGAAATAATACATACCAATAATTGTTTCATGATAAAAGATTTTAATATTAAAGACAGTATCGCAAAGAAACTTTTTCTTACGGTATTCTATGTATAAAATTTGTTCTTTTCTTTACAATAATTATTCAAGCAGCTTCATAAAATCTATTAAGTACCCACAAGAACAGATTTTCTTATTTGTAGCACGATTGTAACACGTTTGTAGTTTCGGCGTAATCTGCGCACTTTACTTTTGCACACAAAAAGTACGACATGTTAGCAGAAACTCACAAAAAGCAAATCTCAAATCTATTATTCATCATTTGGGCCGGAGGTGCCGCCCTTTTTTCTTACGCCTTGGTATATGCTCTACGCAAACCTTTTACGGCAGCGACATTCGACGGACTCGAATTCATGGGTATGGATTATAAAACGGCGACGAGCATCATACAGATTGCCGGCTACATGTTGTCCAAACTTTTGGGTATCAAATTTATCTCCGAGCTGAAAAGGGAATATCGTCTGGGATTTATTATCGCATCGGTTGCCATAGCCGAAATATCTTTGATTTTATTTGCCGTTTGTCCCGTTCCTTACAATATCTTTGCACTGTTTTTCAACGGACTGTCACTGGGGTGTATGTGGGGTGTGATTTTCAGTTTTCTCGAAGGCCGCAAATTGAGCGGTATCTTGGCAAGCATCATGGGACTGAGTATTGCTTTCAGTTCGGGACTGGCCAAGTCGGTAGGTCTTTTCCTCATTAAAGATATGGGCATAGACAGTTTCTGGATGCCCGCAACCATCGGGGCCGTCGCTTGTGTGCTTCTTATCATACTGGCATTCGTCTTGAACAAACTGCCTGCGCCCACCGAAGAAGACATCAAATGCTGTACCGAACGTGTCCCGATGGACGCCCGGCAACGCAAGAATATTTTTCTTCAATTCGCCCCTGTTCTCAGTATGTTGTTCATCGCAAATCTTTTTATCACCGTCATGCAGGATATCAAGGAAGACTTTCTCGTGAAACTCGTCGACACGACACAACTCTCATCTTGGGCATTCAGCGGAATCGATGCAACGGTAACCCTCATTATTCTTACGATTTTTCTGCTCATATCTTTGATACGGGATCATCAAAAGGTTCTCTGCCTGATCCTGCTGCTGGTCATGACCGGTATGATGATGCTGGCCGGTGTGGCTTATGGATATGAAAAGCTGCAACTACCTCCTATGGTATGACTATTTATCCAAAGTCTCGGTTTATATACCGCCTACCTCAGTTTCCAGACCCTTTTCTTCGAGCGGTTCGTATCTTGCTTCAACATCAACGGTAACGTAGGATTCTTCATTATCACCATCGATTTCGTTGGCTATCTGGGTACGGTATGCGTTCTTATATTCAAAGAACTGTTTATTTCGGAACTCAACTGGATCGAGTTCTACAACACAATGGTCATGGTTCTCGGTATCGCCTGCTGTTTCCTCTTTGCCGGCAGTATTCTGTGGTTTATGCAGCGCAGTAGCAAAAAAAGACCGACGATTGAGAAAAACAATATTATTTACAACTACGCAATAGAAAAACAGAATTAAAAATAGAAACGGAAAATGAAAGAGATTAAATGTGTTATCATGGACTGGGCCGGAACAGCTGTCGATTACGGTTGTTTCGCTCCACTAAAAGCATTCCTTAAAGTTTTCAAAGAAGAAAAAGGCATCGAGATCTCCTTGCGTCAAGCCCGGGAACCGATGGGAATGCTCAAAATAGACCATATACGGGCTATCTTGTCGATGGACGACGTAAGAAACAAATTCTCGACACGCTACAATAGAGAGTGGAACGAAACCGACGTCGACGAAATGTACCGAAGTTTCGAAAAACATCTTTTTGCTTCTCTCTCCGAATTTACAACTCCCATACCCGGCGTTATCGAAACGATAGAATCTTTACGCCAGCAGGGTATAGCGATAGGCTCGACGACAGGATATACCGCCGCCATGATGGAAATCGTGCGCCCGGATGCCGCAGCAAAAGGATATACGGTCGACAATCTGGTTACGCCCGATAATCTCCCGGCCGGACGTCCTGCCCCATATATGATTTATAAAAACATGATCGACCTCGAAATACCTTCGATACAACAAGTCGTAAAAGTGGGAGACACGATTTCAGACATCAAAGAGGGTGCGAATGCCGGAGCTTGGAGCGTAGGCGTCATCACCGGAAGCAATGAGATGGGACTGACCGAAGAGGAATACCGCCAATGTCCGGCTGAGGAGTTATCCCGTATGAAAAATGAAGTGAAACAACGTATGCTCGCTGCCGGTGCCCACCATGTTCTCGATAACATCACGGAACTCCCTCTGTACATCGCGACTCTTAACAAATCTCTCAACCAATAATTCCTATCCGACTATGAAAAGAAACTATTTATTATTGACCCCCGGCCCCCTAAGCACATCAGAAACCGTCAGAGAAGCCATGTTGCAAGACTGGTGTACATGGGACAAAGATTATAACGAAGGCATCGTTACGCCTTTGAGAAAAGACTTGTTAGCTATCGCCGGTCTGAACGAAGACGAGTACACCAATGTGCTGCTGCAAGGCAGCGGAACCTACTGCGTGGAAGCGACCATCGGTGCTGCCGTACGTCCGGAAGACAAACTGCTGATTCTCGCCAACGGCGCTTATGGAAAACGTATGGCCGAAATCGCCCGCTATTATCACATCGACTATGTACTCGTTTCTCTCAACGAAACCGAATTGATCACCGGCGAGACAGCCCGTAAGGCGCTGGAAGAAAATCCCGGTGTTACCCACTTGTCTATGGTGCACAGCGAAACGACGACCGGACTGCTGAACCGTATCGAAGAAGTCGCCGAAGTAATCAAAGGGAAAAATATCACATTCATCGTCGATGCGATGAGCAGCTTCGGCGGTGTTCCTATCGACATCAAAGGTCTGGGTATAGATTTCCTCATCAGCAGTGCCAACAAATGTATACAAGGTGTTCCCGGATTTGGTTTCATCATCGCCAAGAAAGAAAAAATGTCGGCGACCAAAGGTAATGCCCGCTCGCTTTCCCTCGACATCTATGCCCAATGGGAAACGATGGAAAAAGGAAACGGGAAATGGCGTTATACCTCTCCTACCCACGTCGTACATGCTTTCTATCAGGCCATGCAAGAGCTGAAAGCAGAAGGAGGCATTCCCGCACGGCATCGCCGTTACGAAGAAAATCACCGCACGTTGGTCGACGGTATGCGCAATCTCGGATTTGAAACGCTCTTACCCGATGACAAGCAGGGTTGTATCATCACCTCATTCTACTATCCGACAAAAGATTTCGATTTCGTCGATTTCTACAACAAACTCAAAGCAAAAGGTTTTGTTATCTATCCGGGAAAAATTTCCGAAGCCGATACGTTCCGCATCGGAAATATCGGAGATATTTATCCGCAAGACATCGAAGCCCTTCTGCAAGCCATCAAAGAAGTACGCAACTAATATCTTCTTATATATCGAAAATAGAAAAGCTCAGACTTGAATGTCTGAGCTTTTCTATATAATATTCTCTCTTACAGTTCCAAATCGACATTGAACTGTTCATGCCAGGGCAGTCCTTGTTTATTGAGCTGTTCCATAAAGGGGTCGGGATCGAATTCCTCGACATTGTAAACACCGGGTTTCTTCCAAATACCTTTCAAGAACATCATGGCCCCGATCATGGCAGGTACACCGGTCGTGTAGCTCACGCCCTGCATTCCCGTCTCCTCATAAGCGGCACGGTGCGAACAATTATTATAAACATAATAAGTAAGTTCTTTGCCATCTTTCACACCCCGTATGCGGCAACCGATCGATGTCTCTCCTTCGTAATTTTCACCGAGGTCTTGCGGATTGGGCAACACGGCTTTGAGGAACTGCAACGGAACGATTTCCATACCGTTGTAATTGATAGGCTTGATACTGGCCATGCCGATATTCTGTATCACCCGCAAATGGGTCAGATATTCCTGTCCGAAAGTCATCCAGAAACGGGCACGCTTGATAGTCGGATAATTCTTTACCAAACTTTCAAGTTCTTCATGATGAAGAAGATAACTTTCACGCGGTCCAACATTAGGATAAGTGAGCGGGCGATGTATTTCAAGAGGATCGGTTTCTATCCACTTGCCGTCTTCCCAATATAATCCTTTCTGGGTAATCTCCCGTATGTTGATTTCGGGATTGAAATTGGTTGCGAATGCTTTATGATGATCGCCGGCGTTACAATCCACAATATCGAGATAATGAATTTCATCGAAATAATGCTTGGCGGCATAAGCTGTATATACGCTCGTTACACCCGGGTCGAACCCGCAACCGAGGATAGCCGTAAGACCGGCTTTCTCGAAACGGTCTTTGTAAGCCCACTGCCAACTATACTCGAAATGGGCTTCGTCTTTGGGTTCGTAATTGGCGGTATCGAGATAATTGACACCGGTACGCAGACAAGCCTCCATAATCGTCAAATCCTGATAAGGCAAAGCAAGATTCATAACGATATCCGGACGGAAACTCTCGAAAAGAGCAACCAACTGTTCTACATCGTCGGCATCGACCTGTGCGGTCTTGATCGCCTTATTCCCGATAGCCTCCACAATGGCGTCGCATTTCGATTTCGTGCGGCTGGCTATCATAATCTCTGTAAAAACGTCGGCGTTCTGCGCCACTTTGTGCGCGGCCACGGTAGCTACTCCGCCGGCACCGATAATAAGGACTTTTCCCATTTTACGTTATTGTTTATGAATTGTCAGTTTTAACGGTACAAAGATAGCTTTTTCCGATGAATATCGGGCAACTCTATCTTTACAATTTACATACTATTAAAACAGAGCCGCACGGCGGCTGCCGTGCGGCTTGAAATAGCACATGGCTGTTATTGATGCTGTTCGCGCAACAGATCGTTTACAGTCTTCACCGGATTGAACGTCGAAATGGGAACCTCGACAAAAAGCGTATTCCAGTCCGACATGGCTCCGTTCCACAACCCCGGTAATTCGAGAGCCTTCAAATCTTTTCCGTTCTTGGATTTGTACGAAATAAATCCGGTTTTCTTATCGACATATTTCGGAAGGTCGTATTTCTCGTTTTTCCCGTTTTTCACAGCACATACCAAATCGACAGGATTGAAGTGTGTCGACTTGTCGAACATCGCTTTCGAGGCAGGATTTTTCAAATCGATCTGCGAACTCTCCAATATCTGCGGAGAGAACGAACCGTCGGCATTATACACCAAGAAAGGTCCTCCGCCGGGTTCTCCCACATTCTTCACCATACCGCATACACGCAACGGACGACGCAATTTTTTCAGCAGATACACAACCAGCTCGGCATCTTCCATTTTCTTTATATCGGGGTGGCGGGTAAAGAGTTGCTGTTGCAGGAAAAGTATGACTTCCCGTACATCGTCCATCGTGTATTTTCCGCTTTCAAGCATGGAAACATAAGCATCGATCTGTTTTTTAAGAGAAACAAGTACTCCGCCTATGATTTTTTTGAAACGCACGGTATCGGGTTTTATGCGATCGGGTACGACATTATCGATATTTTTAATAAAAATCACATCGGCATCTATGTCATTGAGGTTCTCGATAAGGGCGCCATGTCCTCCGGGACGGAAAAGCAGCTTGCCTTTGTCTCTGAACGGCTTATTCTCCATATCGGCCGCAATGGTATCGGTCGAAGGTTTTTGTTCCGAAAAACTGATGTGATATTTCACATCGTACTCTTTTTCATACAAGGCTTGTTTATCGGCCACGACTTTTTTGAAATAGGGCAAATGCTCATGGGATACGGTAAAATGCACATTCACGTCGCCGGCCTCGTTGCGGGCATACATGGCTCCCTCGGCCAAATGTTCTTCCATGGCCGTACGATCGGCATCGGGATAATGATGGAATTTGAGCATACCTTTCGGTAATGCCCCGTAGTTTAGCCCTTTCTCCGAAAGAAGATTTGCAACAATCTCTTTATACTGTCCCGCCGCTACCAACGCATCTATATCCCGGCCTTCTTTTTCGAGGCAAACTTTATTGAGGTCGGCGTAAAAAGCAAAATCTTTGATATGTGAGAAAAATTTCTTTTCGAATTCGGTTGTAGGTTCGGTATAATCGGCATCGACGAATTCAAATAAATTTTTGAACATACGGCTGGCCGCACCCGATGCCGGAACAAATTTCACAATCGTCGGATTCGATGCCAAATATTCGTCCCAAACGTCAAGATAGTGATCGATCGCCGTATCGTCGAGTGCCAAAATACCATTTCCCAGCCCGGCAGGAGCTTCCAATTTGAGATAGGGGAAACCGGTCTCGAAACAATGCAACTGTTCTTCAATCTGTTTTTCGGAAATTCCTTTCTGTTTCAGTAATGCTAAATCTTCGGGTGTAAACATAGTATCTATTTTTAGGATTGTCAAAATTGAAAACTTCTCAAAGTTAAAAAATTTTTTGGGAAAAACAATGGTTATTTGAGCAAAGTTTATATATTCGTTACAGTACATTTTCTATTACAATAAATACTTTTTTAAGACTGCAACAGCATGAAAGCAATTGTTATATATTATAGCCACAAAGGACGCACCGCCAACTATGCCCGGGAAATCGCCATGTACTTATGGTCGAAAGGAATAAGCGTAAGTCTGTGCTCCGTTTCCGACTTCGACCGTAATAAGGCCAAAGAAGCCGATCTGCTGTTGACCGGCTGCTGGACTTGCGGCTGGTTTATCATAAACCAACACCCCCATGAACAATGGAAATCTCTCGCCAAAACCATTTCAGGGATATTCCCGATAGAAAAGACGCTTTTCTTCACGACCTACAAAATAAGAACAGGTAGCATGTTCCGAAATATGAAACACGCCATGAACATACCCGCATCGACCCGGGTTCACCGACTGCAATCCCGCACAGGCAAACTATCGGAACACGATCGCGAACTTTTGAATTTATTTATCAATAAATAGTTTATCACCTAAAAAAGACAAAAAATGGAAAAGAAAAAATTGACAAGAGCCAATGGTGCTCCGGTAGCCGACAACAACAATGTCTCCACAGCAGGAAAGCGAGGACCAATGCTATTGCAAGACGTATGGTTTCTTGAAAAATTAGCCCACTTCGACCGGGAAGTTATTCCCGAACGACGCATGCACGCCAAAGGATCGGGAGCTTTCGGACACTTCACCGTTACCCATGACATCACCCGATACACCAAAGCGGCGATCTTCTCTGAAATAGGGAAACAAACCGAATTGTTCATGCGTTTCTCGACCGTTGCCGGCGAACGCGGAGCTGCCGATGCCGAACGTGATATTCGGGGTTTTGCCATCAAATTTTATACCGAGGAAGGGAACTGGGATTTAGTCGGTAATAATACGCCCGTCTTTTTCTTGCGCGACCCATTGAAATTTCCCGACCTCAATCACGTCGTAAAACGAGACCCGCGCACCCATATGAGAAGCCCCCGCAACAACTGGGATTTCTGGACTCTTCTGCCCGAAGCACTCCACCAAGTTACTATCACAATGAGCGACAGGGGCATTCCCTATTCCTACCGGCATATGCACGGCTACGGCAGCCATACATTCTCATTTATCAACGCCGACGGGAAACGCACATGGGTGAAATTCCACTTCCGTACCCAGCAAGGCATCAAAAACCTCACCGACCAAGAAGCCGAAACTATCATCGGAAAAGACCGGGAAAGCCATCACCGCGACCTCTTCGAAAGCATCGAAAAAGGAGATTTTCCCAAATGGACGATGTATGTGCAACTCATGACCGAAGAGCAAGCCAAAGCGTGCCCGTTCAATCCGTTCGACCTCACGAAAGTATGGTCGCAGAAACAATATCCTTTGCACGAAGTCGGTGTCATAGAACTGAACCGTAACCCCGAGAACTATTTTTCCGACGTAGAGCAAGCCGCTTTCAATCCGGCCAACGTCGTGCCGGGTATCAGCTTCTCTCCCGACCGTATGTTGCAGGGCCGCCTCTTTTCCTATGGCGACGCGCAACGTTACCGTCTCGGCGTGAACCACTACCAGATACCCGTAAACCGCAGTCGCTGTCCGTTCCTCAACATGTACCACCGCGACGGAGCCATGCGCATAGACGGAAATCACGGAGGGACACTCGGATACGAACCCAACGGATACGGCGAATGGCAGGAACAACCCGAATACAAAGAACCGCCTATGGAACTCGACGGGGCTGCTTACCAATGGGATTTCAGAGAAGATGACTCCGACTACTATACCCAAGCCGGCGATCTATTCAGGCTGATGAAACCCGATGAGCAGCAACGGTTGTTCGAGAATACAGCCCGTGCCATGGGAGATATTCCCGAGGAAATAAAACTCCGCCACATCGGCAACTGCATGAAAGCCGATGAAAATTACGGCAAAGGCGTAGCAAAAGCCTTAGGCATAGACCCGGCAAAAATATCGAAATAAAAAGAATCTTCTATGTGAAAACCCCGTTGTCCGATCGGACAACGGGGTTTGTATGCTTCCATATCTACATACCGAAACAAATAATTTTGGCTGTATAAAATTCATTTTTTGTTTACAAATCACCACCTTCTCGAATAAAATGATTACTTTTGTTGTATTCCCTTGACTATTTTCTCGAAATGGCAGAATTTATGAACGAGAAACAATACTTTACAGCAACCGAACGCAAAGAATTCCTGAAAGTCTACCGGTCTTTGTTCGCCACAGCCCGTCCGCTCATAGGTGAAAAAGAATTCTTTTTCCTTCGCCAACATATTACCGAGGCTGTATTATCGGGCAGTTACCTGCGAGACAGTAACGGAATAAACCGCTTGTACCACGACATCGCCACTGCCCTTATCCTTTCACAAGAAGTGGGCCTCGACCGCAGCACGCTGGCCGCCGTACTTACTTGCAATCTCGTCGTCGAAAACCGGTTGTCTTTCGAGGCTGTCGAAAATCTATTCGGTACCGATTGCGTCAAAATCATACGGGGGCTCATCAAAGCCAACAGCCTATATGCCAAGCAAGAAACCGTCCAAAGCGATAACTTTCGCAACTTACTGCTCACATTCGCCGAAGACGTGAGGGTGATTATCATCATGATCGCCGACAGGCTATGCCTCATGCGCATGATCAATCATCACCCCAACAACAGATTCAGAGAAAACGTTGCCTACGAAGCCTCTTATCTCTATGCCCCTCTCGCTCACAGGTTGGGATTATACCGCATAAAAACCGAGCTCGAAGACCTCGCTCTCAAATATACCCAACGTGAAGAATACGACCGTATCGCCCACAAACTGAGTGAAACCAAAGAATCCCGAGACAAATATATCCGGGAATTTATCGCCCCTATCAAAGAAAAACTGGCAACTGCCGGATTGAAGTTCGAAATAAAAGGCAGGGTAAAATCCATATCTTCGATTCTGAACAAAATCCGGAAACAAAATGTCGATATCGAAGGTATTTACGATCTTTTTGCCATACGAGTCGTACTCGATACTCCGCCAGAAAACGAATCGGCCGACTGCTGGCACGTCTATTCCATCATCACCGACATGTACCGCCCCAATCCCAAACGGCTGAAAGACTGGTTATCGGTTCCCAAAAGCAATGGCTATGAGTCCCTGCACATCACCGTATGGGGCCCCGAAGACCGATGGGTCGAAGTGCAGATACGGACCAAACGTATGGACGAAATCGCCGAGCGGGGCCTTGCCGCACACTGGAAGTACAAAGGGTTGAAAAGCGAAAAAGGGCTTGACGACTGGTTGAACAATGTGCGCGATATTCTCGAATCGGGCGACGGAGGGCCTATGGAACTGATGAAAGAATTCCGCATGGACCTCTACGATAAAGAAGTATTCGTATTCACCCCCAAAGGAGACCTGTACAAACTCCCCAAAGGAGCGACCATGCTCGACTTCGCTTTTCTCATACACACCCATCTGGGTTGCCGATGCACGGGAGGGAAAGTCAATGGCAAGAATCAAACCATTCGATATAAATTACAAAGCGGAGACACGATAGAAATACTCACCTCTCCCACCCAAAAACCCAAACGGGAATGGTTGTCGATTGCCTGCACATCCAAAGCCCGGGTGAAAATAAAACAGACACTCAACGAAATCCAACATAAGGAGGCCGAGCTGGGAAAAGAATTGCTTGTGCGACGATTTAAAAACAGGAAAGTCGATGTCAACGATTCCATTCTCATGAAATTGATACGAAAAACCGGATATAAAACGGTAACCGATTTTTATTGCGCACTATCGCAAGAAAAAATCGACGTCAATCACATACTCGACCTTTATCATGAAATAGAACGTAAAGAAAGCGAAGAATCGAGCGAAAACCGCACAGCCGAGAATTTCGTTGCCATCCAATCGCCAAACGGGGATTTTGGAGAAGACGAACTGGTCATCGACCAAAATATCAAGGGACTCGACTATAAATTATCGAAATGCTGCAATCCCATCTTCGGTGATAAAATATTCGGATTCGTTTCTTCGCAAGGAAGTATAAAAATACATCGGGAGGACTGTCCCAACGCTGAAAACTTACGCACACAATTCGGATACCGTATCGTAAAAGCCCGCTGGTCGGGCAAACAGGGCTCTCAATATGCCATCGTATTGCGGGTCATCGGCAACGACGACATAGGTATCGTTACCAATATCACCTCTATCATCTCAAAAGAGAAACGCATATCGATGCGGAGCATATCCATCGACTCCAACGACGGACTGTTTCAAGGCCACATCACCGTCCTCGTCGACGATACAACCGCACTCAACACGCTGATAAAAAAAATAAAGACTATAAAAGGCGTGAAAAACGTAACCCGCGAAACAACCCTTTATTCACCGAAAGAATGACGAAGTCCCGTATTTTTCTCTTTTTGGGAAGTATATGCACGATATTCTGCCTCACATTATCGGCTTGCAACCGACACCCGAAAGCCGAAGCGCTTTATCTGCGTGCCGAAGAAGCTTTCGGAACAGGCGAATACCATACCGCCCAACGCATCATCGATTCCATACCCGAAAGCGATACACTTGCATTTGAATGGATACGCAAAGGCATAATCCTCAATCAACGCATTACATTGGAACAAAACCGTCGTAATCTCTCCTTCATAGACAGTCTTTTACCCCTCCTGTATTCCACAAGAGAAGAACTCCTGCCCCAATTCCGCTATATACAAAACAGCGATTATCAAGATGAAGGCCGTTATGTGTACCGACATGACCAAAATGCAAGGAAAGCCCACCACTCCTGCCTACGGGTACAAATAACACCCGATTACGAAGCTGAAATCATCAGTGTTTATTGCGGACGCAAACCCTTACGGCATATCTCGGCCAAAATAGAATTGCCCGACGGTACTTACGCTCTCACGCCAACAACGCCATATGACGGAGCGCAGAACTATCGGTTCACCTTTCAAGATGGTCGCCATTGTGAACTGGTCTGTTATTCGGGACGGGAATTGCGTCCCGTATTCGAGACTATTTTCTCAGCCGGGCAACAACCCATAAAAATATCTTACGAAGGAGATTTCCCATACACCTACACGCTGAGCCCAAACGATCGCAAAGCATTCAATGCCTGTTTTCGCCTCATCTCAATTCAAAAACGTATTTCGAATTTAGAAAACGAAAAAAAGAGAGCCGAAAAAACCGTTGAACTTCTCACCCGGCAACTTTCCCAGACCTCTCGTCCATAACCGAAGCAGAAAAAATTTAGAGATAAAGGTTTGTATACTAAGAAATATTGTCGTACCTTTGCCCCGCAATTGAAAAAAGTATTAACCAATTCAATCACAAAACTATTATGAACCATTACGAAACCGTTTTCATTTTAACTCCCGTTTTGTCTGACGTACAGATGAAGGAAGCGGTAGACAAGTTCAAATCGATACTCACCGAACAAGGTGCAGCTATCGTGAACGAGGAAAACTGGGGATTGCGCAAACTGGCCTATCCTATCCAGAAAAAATCTACCGGGTTCTACCAACTGCTGGAGTTCGATGCAGAACCTTCTGTTATCGAGAAACTTGAAGTTAACTTCCGTCGCGACGAGCGCGTAATTCGTTTCCTCACTTTCAAGATGGACAAATTCGCAGCCGAATATGCCGCAAAAAGAAGAAATGTAAAATCAGTTAAAGAAGAGAAGGAGAATTAATCATGGCACAAGCACAATCTGAAATCAGATATTTGACCCCTCCCTCGGTCGATGTTAAAAAGAAAAAATACTGCCGTTTCAAAAAGAGCGGTATCAAATATATCGACTATAAAGATCCCGAATTCTTGAAAAAATTCCTCAACGAGCAAGGTAAAATCCTACCTCGCCGCATCACCGGGACTTCGCTCAAATTCCAACGTCGTATTGCACAAGCAGTAAAACGTGCCCGCCACTTGGCTTTGCTGCCCTACGTAACCGATATGATGAAATAATCTAAAAGTAAGGAGGACACAAGCATGCAAGTTATATTGAAAGAAGATATTCTGAATTTAGGATACAAAGACGATATCGTGAGTGTAAAAGACGGTTATGGCCGTAATTACCTCATTCCTCAGGGAAAAGCCGTCATTGCCTCGGAATCGGCCAGAAAAGAACTTGCCGAAAATCTGAAACAACGCGCTCACAAAATCGCCAAAATCAAACAAGACGCTCAAGATTTGGCTGCCAAAATCGAAGGCATAAGCCTCACCATCGCAACCAAAGCCAGCGCTACGGGCAAAATCTACGGCTCGGTTACCAATATCCAAATCGCCGAAGCTTTGGCTAAACTCGGACACGAAATCGATCGTAAGATCATTGTAGTGAAAGATGCCGTAAAAGAAATCGGTTCTTACAAAGCCGTAGTTAAACTGCACAAAGAGGTAAATGTAGAAATACCTTTTGAAGTAGTTGCCGAAGAAGCTGCTGCCGAATAATCCCCGTATTATCGGAACAATAAAAATAAGAGGATAAGTTATAAAACTTATCCTCTTTATTATTTTGTACAAACTCGATTCAAGAACGGATCATCGTGAGCATCATCTTAAAACGTACATCGGCACGTACCGCATGAGGAATATTGGCCGGTATCATTATCATTTCTCCGCTATCCACGACATACTCTTTCCCTGCTACCGTAATAGCGGCTCGACCATCTATCACCTGCAACACCACATCGAAAGGGGCTGTATGTTCACTCAATGCCTGTCCTTCATCAAAAGCAAAGAGTGTAATGTTTCCTCCCTTATTATGCAATACTTCCCGACTCACAATACTCTGCAACGCATAATCGACCTTTCTTGCAGGAATAAAAGGTTCTTTGAAATCTTTTGTTTCCATAATCCGATTCTCTTTTAGTAAATATAAATTCTCTGTCGACCCGACAAATCGGGTCGATATAGGAAATGACAAAACAAACACAAAAATTGTTCAGAGACAAGACGGATAAAAAAAGAAGAAAAAGCCCAAGCTCTATTGCTGTTTTTCTTTGGCTTCTTCGCGAGGTATGAGAATGGCCGTATAGACTTGCAATACGGTGGCTATAATGAAGAGCACAACCCAATCGATGCCACCCCGCCAAAACATCAACACAGCTGCTCCGATAAAAATGAGCGAAGAAAACAATTCCTGTCTGTAAAGACGACGCAAACGCAGATTCCGACCGTTATAACGACGGAAAAGACGTATCAAAAACATTCCCAACGAGCCCGCAGCAAAAAAATAGGCTGGCAGATCGGGTATAAACGTATAGGTGGCGGCCCCCAAAAGCACGGCGACAGCTGAACATTGAAATAGGGCATTCAATGCGTTCTTCTCCATAAACAATCAATCATCGATAATGATAAATACGTCTTCATTATCCCGCTTCATCTGATAAGTTTCTCTCGCAAACTTCTCGAGGTTCTCGTCATTCGAACGTAATTCTTCGAGTCGGGCTTTACTCTCATCGACAATCTGCTGATAATGATTGACACTTTTCCGCAACTGCGAAATCTGGCGATCGTACCGATAACTCTGAATGAAACTGTTCTCATCGATAAAGGCCATCTCAAATACCAACGTACCCGAAATATAAACCATCAAAGGCACACGACGCAGCAACGACCATATCTTCATGAACTTTCTCTTCATTTCAGGACGGAAATATTTCCACAAACGTACGTAAAGTTTTCGAAACAGGAAAGTTTTTTCCGAACGAATCGCTACCGAGTCCCCGAAGACAAATCAAGAAGAAAAAATAAATACACGGCAACAGCCGTATTATCATCGGGGTTTTGTATCTTTGCCGGCAAAAATTGCCGTCATGCACCTTGTTATTGACCAGGGAAATACAACCATCAAAGTTGCGCTGTTCTCGGGAGAAGGAATCCCCGACAGGATAGAACAAATACCACGTCTCAGCCGGACTTATATAGACAAGTTGCTCTCTGCCTACCCCATATCGAGCTGCATTTATTCCTCGGTTGCACACACCGATACCGATATGATGGCTTATCTGCAATCTCAAATCTCCCACTTCTACTATTTTACGCCCGATACGCCACTGCCCGTTACCATCGATTATCGCTCTCCGAAAACACTGGGAAGCGATCGTATCGCCGCCGTAATAGGGGCTCGTTCCGAAGCTCCGGATCGTGATATTCTGGTCATCGATGCCGGGACGTGTATCACATACGACATGATTACAGCCACAGGACATTTCCTCGGAGGCAATATCGCGCCGGGTATAAAGATGCGTTTGAGATCGATGAATAAATTTACCGAAAAATTGCCTGTCGTAGAAAAAAACGGAGATACTCCTCTCTTGGGCTATGATACGGAAACGGCAATGCGTTCGGGGGCGATTCTCGGAGCTTGCTACGAAATCGAAGGTTATATATCAAGTCTGCGACAAGAATATCCTGGGCTTTTGATTTTTTTAACGGGTGGAGATGCTTTTTTATTGGCAGACAAATTAAAAACCTCCATCTTTGTAGACGATTGTATTGTATTGAAAGGATTAAACAGAATATTGTATCATAATGTCTACCCATAAATCGGTTTTATACACATTTTTCATTGCCGCCTTGTTCATAGGGACACTTCCCTTACATGCACAAAGCAACATCGACAGCCCATACTCCCGTTACGGTTACGGCACGCTCGATAACCATACCATCGGAGCTTCCCGATCGATGGGCGGAATAGGTTATGCCATACAGAGCGGAAAACAAATCAATATAAAAAATCCGGCTTCCTACGCGGCTATCGATACACTCACTTTCCTATGCGACTTCGGTGTAAGTTTGCAATTCGATTACATGAAAGAAGGATCGCTGAAAGAACATAGGACAAATTGGAGTTTTGAATATTTTGCCTTGCAATTTCCATTAGCCCGATGGTTGGCGACAAGCATCGGCGTCCTACCATTCTCCACAGTAGGATATGACTATACCGGCGGTATCAAGAACGGCACGGTAAGACAGACCGGAGAAGGAAGCATCAATCAGGCTTATATCGGTCTGGGAGCTTATTTGTTCAAGGGATTTACGCTTGGCGTAAACGTCAATTACCTGTTCGGAGAAATCACCAACAGCTCGACATCGATCTCCAACATCGATGCTACCAACGCTACCGTTTTCGACAACACCCTCAATATCTCTGATTATCGCATAGATATAGGCCTACAATATGCCATACGTATCAACGAAAAAAACCGTCTTACCTTAGGTGCTGTTTACACACCGAGCAAAAAACTTTTGGGAAAAGGCTATATCAGCGGAGGGAATTATAACACATCTTCGGGAAATACCTCTTACTTTCAAAACGATACCATAAAACTGAAAAACGGATATTCTTTACCCGCATCTTACGGGGCCGGTATAAGCTATACATACGACGAGAGATTGACAATAGGAGCAGATTTTACGTTCCAGTCGTGGAGCAAATCCAAATTTGAAAATTCGACATCTTATTTCAACAATTATCTCAATGCCGCTATCGGCGCAGAATTTCTCCCCCAAACATATTCGAACAAATTTTTCCAAAGTGTCCGTTATCGGGCAGGATTGAGCGTGGGACGTTCATATCCCCTCGTCAAGTCGTCAACCGGAAACAATGATTTGTGGGAAACAGGAGTTACTTTGGGTGCAGGAATACCCATGAAGCGAAACAAATCGATCATCAATATTACATTCGGCTATACCAACCGTAGAACGACTCCGACCCGACTGGTTACCGAAAATGAATTCAAAATTTCCGTAGGGCTGACATTCAATGAGATGTGGTTCTATAAAAGCCGTTTGCACTAACCGAAACACGGTGGAACAGTACGCCTGAATTATGAAGATCGGACATCATTCTATCGGGATTTCGCCACTTACCGTTACAATCATGCTCATAGTGATGGCATCGGTGTCGATACTGACCTCCTGCCAGAAAGAGAAAAAAGCCATTATCGAAAGTTTCGGAGACCCCAAAGACGTCCCTTCCCTTTCGACATTCGATGTCAATACCCTCATTTCCGACTCCGGCGTAACCCGCTATCGCATACAAGCCAAAGAATGGAGGGTATTCGATAAAGCCGATGAGCCGTATTGGTTTTTCCCGCAGGGTATTTTCGTCGAAAAATTCGATTCGAATTTTGCTACCGAATCTTTTATATTAAGCGATACCGCCATATTCTTCAATAAACTGCAACTCTGGCGACTGAGAGGAGACGTCCGCATAGAAAACATGCAGGACGAACGATTCTTTACCGAAGAAATATATTGGAATCAACAGAAAAAGAGTATTTACTCCGACAGTGCCATACACATCGAACGGTCGGATAGAATTATCGAAGGCGTCGGATTCATATCGAACGAAGCCATGACGCAATATACCATACGACATACGACGGGCATATTCCCTATAAACCAAGATAAGAGCGACGAAAAAAAAAGCAAGCGGACCGATACTCCTCGCTCCCGAGAAAATAATGCAAAAAAATACACCCCGAAAAAATGACACCCGCCGTTATACTTATCATCATCTCGCTACTATTTTCATTTTTCTTTTCGGGAATGGAAGTAGCCTTTGTCTCTTCCAATAAAGTGCGTATCGACCTCGATGCTCAAAACCATACCGTCATCGGCCGCATACTCACCCTCTTCACACGGCATCAACGACAATTCATCACAACATTGCTCGTCGGTAACAACATAGCCCTGGTGATTTTCGGTATCAGCATAGCTACCCTCACACGCCCACTGATTGCCGGAATTTGGGATCAGTCTCTATTTATCATACTCGGACAGACAATCGTTGCAACAATAGCAATTCTCCTGACGTCGGAATTCCTATCCAATGCATTGTTCCGGATCAACCCCAATTTCTGCCTACGATTTTTTGCTATACCCACATTCCTCATATACATCATTTTATATCCGATCACTCGTTTCTCGACTGGTATATCTGACAGTATATTGCGCCTGTCGGGAATAAAAATCGAAAAAAACATACCCGAAAACTCCGTCAGCATCGATGAACTCGACCAATTTCTGCAACAAAGTATAGAAGATTCAAACAACGATCAACCCGTCGAAACAGAAGTCAAAATCTTACAAAATGCTTTGGAATTTTCAACTCGAAGTACCCGGGAATGCATGATTCCGCGTCCGGAAATCATCGCCGTAAATATCGACGAAACATCGGAACACACATTGATAAAACGATTTACCGACACGGGATTTTCCAAACTTCTTGTATATAAGGACAATATCGACCACATCATAGGATATATTCATTCATCGGATCTCTTTAAACGTTCGGTCGACTGGAAAACATATATCCGCCCCATTACCCAAGTCGCAGAAACCATGCCGGCTCAAAAACTGATGAAGTCGCTCATGCAACAGAAAAAAAGCATTGCAGTCGTTGTAAACGAATACGGAGGTACAGCCGGTATCATCACACTCGAAGATCTCGTAGAAGAAATTTTCGGGGACATTGAGGACGAACACGACACTCCCCGTTATTTTTCAAAAAAAATAGACGACCGCACATACGAATTTTCGGGACGCATGGAAATAAGCAAAATCAATGAAATATATCATCTTGATTTGCCCGAATCGGACGAATATCTGACAATCGCCGGATATATCCTGCACGATCACCAGACAATCCCGCAACCGGGAGAAACCGTCGAAAACGGAAAATACTCTTTCGAAATCTTAGACCGAAACAATTCCCGCATAGGTCGGGTGAGAATGCGGATTGCCGAAACCGACTCCGTTGCCGGAGCAAAAGAGAAAGAGTGCGAAAAACGATAAAATTGGCTGTAAAATTCACAAACAAACACTTTTTTTTGTATCTTCGTGCGCTTTAACATGGGAAACACCCTATAACCGAAACTTAAAAACAAAACACATAAATGGCTACTTTACAGAAAATCAGAAACAAAGCAGGACTTCTGGTCATCGTAATCGGTGTCGCCCTGCTCGCGTTTATCATAGGCGACTTCCTCAACTCGGGACAAGCCTTTTTCAGAATGTCGCAAGACAAAGTCGTAGTGGTAAACGGTAAAAAGGTTACAACACAAGAATTTTCGGAATTGGTCAACCGCCGCACCGAAGAAATGCAGGCCATGTTCCGTCAGCAATACGGCATGTCTTTGCCTGAAGGTTATTCCGCCCGCATCAATAAGGACGTATTCGACCAAATCGTGCAGGAAATGGTTATCAGCGATGCAGCTGCCAATGTAGGCGTACAAGTATCGAAAGAGGAATTGACCGACTTGTTGCAAGGCGACCACATCGCTCCGCAAATCCAACAAATGTTCCCCAGCAAAGCCGAATTACTCAACTTCCTGCAAGTAATCTTCAACGATGACCTTTCGCAATACCCCGAAAACGTTATCGAACAAATCCAAGATTACCGTACCAAATGGATTGCTCTCGAACAAGATGTAAAAAAACAACGTCTCTCGGAGAAATACCTCAATTTGGTTCTCAAAACGATGGCTCCCAACAAATACGATTTACAAGCATCGTACGATAACGGACGTAAATCGGTAGAATTTGCTTATGCCCTGCAACCTTATTCCAGTGTTGCCGATAAAGACATCACCATCACCAACGAAGAATTGACGGCAGCTTATAACAAAGACAAAGAACGTTACAAGCAAGATGCCCACCGCACCATCAAATACATCTCAGTAGAGATCGTTCCCAGCGAAGCCGACTACAAAACCACCGAAGAAAAAATCAATGCATTGCGTGAAACTTTCGCTTCGACCAAAGACATGGGCGGATTCCTTACTTTCAACACCGATGTTCCTTACAGCGAAGCTTATGTGGCCGTAAATACGATGGACGACGAAATGAAAAATTTCGTACAGAAATCGCAAGTTGGCGATGTATATGGTCCCTTCTTCGAAGGTGAAGCATATAAAATGTACCGTCTGATGGGTAAACACAACGCACCCGATTCGGTCAAAGTACGCCACATCATGTTCCCCCTCAACAGCGATGCTGCTACCACAACTCGTATCGACAGCATTTACACAGTATTGAGAAACGGCGGTAATTTCGCAGAAATGGCACGCCAATATTCTGCCGAACGAAATTCCGGCGCCAACGGCGGAGAAATAGGTTGGGTTACTGAAACAGATGCCATGCAATTCGGCAAAGAATTCAACGACCTTTGCTTCAATAGCCGTAACAACGGCGTGGTGCGTATAGAATCGCCCTACGGTATTCACCTTGTACAAGTAACCGAACGCAAAGCAAACGTGGCCAAAGCAAACGTGGCCCAACTGGTTATGAACGTACGTCCCAGTTCCGACACATACAGTGAGCTTTACAACAAAGTAAGCCAATATATCGCCAACAATAATAAACTGGCCGATTTCGAAGCTAATGCGTCCAATGAAGGCTTGCTGGTAAATACCGCAACGTTGACTCCCGACGATATCAGCTTCGGAACACTCAATGATGGTCGCACGGTTGTAAAATGGGCTTTCAATGCGAAAAAAGATGTTCTCTCAGAAATATTCAATATCGAGAATAGCTTCCTCGTAGCTATGGTATCCGACATCTCCGAAAAAGGCTATATGCCCCAAGCTGCCGTAGAACCATATCTGCGTCAAGAATTGATGAGAGAGAAAAAAGCCGAAAAAATCATTGCCGACTTGAAAGCGAAAAATCCGACCAATATCGAAGCGGCTGCCAAAGCGATGAACTCAAAAGTAGAAGAGGCTAAATTTATCAGCTTCAATACATCTTCCATCGCCGGATTGGGTAGCGAAAATGCCTTAATAGGAGCCGCTACTACCGCAGCCAAAGGTAAACTCGAAGGTCCTATCGCCGGTAATCGCGGTGTATATATGTTTGCCGTAACCGGTCAGGAGAACAACAACGAACCCATCGATGCCGCTGCCGAGGCAGAAAAATACAATCAGAAGGTATACGTGCTCCTCAATCAATTCATGAGCGTACTCGAAGAAAATGCCGACATCGAAGATAACCGAATCAAATTCTATTAATAGAGACAATGTTCTCCACTAAAATAAAGCACCGCCGGATAATAAAGTCCGGCGGTGCTTTATTTATATCCGGCGGGAAAAAGAGTATTCCTTTCTCAAAATCCGAAACAAATCCCTACCTTTGTGTTGTAAACTTCACTTTTAGAAATGGCAGACAAACAATATCTGGCCGGGAAAACCGGAGAAGAACTAAAAGAGTTGGTCGCACAATACGGTATGCCCCGCTTTACTGCTTCTCAAATCGCCGCATGGCTTTATCGCAACCGTGTGAAAAACATCGACCAAATGACAAACCTGTCGAAAATCAACCGGGAAAAACTCTCCGCTGATTTTGAAATAGGTTATACCGAACCGATCGAGGCAAATCGGTCGGAAGACGGAACAGTCAAATATCTTTTTGCCGCTGGCGAGAATTTCATCGAAACCGTCTATATTCCCGACCGAGAGCGTGCGACATTGTGTGTATCGTCGCAAGTAGGCTGTAAGATGAATTGCTACTTCTGTATGACTGGAAAACAAGGCTTCAAAAAAAATCTCACCGCAACAGAAATCATCAATCAAATTGTTTCCATACCCGAATTCGAGAAATTGACAAATATCGTATTCATGGGTATGGGAGAGCCGCTCGACAATACCGATGAAGTACTGAAAGCACTCGATATACTTACCTCGGAAAGCGGCTTTGCATGGAGTCCTCGACGCATTACCCTATCGACCATAGGTATTACTCCCAGCTTACGCCGATTTCTCGACGAAAGTCAGTGCCACTTGGCCATCAGTCTGCATCACCCGTTTGCCGAAGGTCGCCAAGAACTGATGCCAATACAAAAAGCATTTCCCATATCCCAAACGATCGAACTGTTACGACAGTACGATTTCAGCCACCAGCGCCGTCTCTCTTTCGAATACATCGTTTTCGAAGGTATCAACGATACCCCTGCTCACATCAACGAACTGGCTCATCTGCTGCATGGCCTCGATTGCCGTATCAATCTCATACGGTTCCATACCATACCGCAAGTAAATCTGCACAGCCCGTCCGAAGAAAAAATGATCGCATTCCGCGATGCCCTTTCCCGCAAGGGTATCATCTGCACCATACGTGCCTCCCGGGGAGAAGACATCAAAGCAGCATGCGGTATGCTGTCGACCGCCCGAAAAGAACAAAACCGATAGAACGTGTTTGCAAGAAAGTAAACCCACAGTACACCCCAGAAAATGAAAATTTGTTTTATTCACGAAGAATAACTACCTTAGCATAATCGGGAAAACACTTTTCCGAATAAAAAAATTCGACATGGAACATAAACTGAAAATAGGTATTACCCACGGCGACATCAACGGCGTAGGATATGAAGTGATACTGAAAACGCTTTCCGATCCCCGTATCGTAGAACTCTGTACGCCGGTCGTGTACGGCTCTTCCAAAGTGGCCGCCTACCATCGTAAAGCACTCGATTTGCCGCCTTTCAACTTCAACATCATTACTTCGGCCGAACAATGTGCCGCCGGAAAAATCAACATGATAAACTGCTTCGACGACGAGCTGAAAGTCGAATTGTCCAAACCTTCGGCACAAGCCGGAGAAGCCGCCTTTCTCGCCCTCGAAGCCGCGACAGCTGACTTGCAGGCCGGGCTTATTGATGCTATCGTTACAGCACCGATCAACAAACACACCATACAGTCGGACAAATTCGACTTCCCGGGACATACCGAATACTTTGAAAAGAAAACCGGAAACGGCCAGAAGTCGCTCATGATTCTCCTCAATGACCTCATACGCGTGGCACTGGTTACCACTCACCTTCCCCTATCGAAAGTCCCGTCGATGATCACACGAGAAAATATTCTCGAAAAACTGACAATCTTCAACCGAAGTCTGCATGAAGATTTCCGTATCGAGAAACCCCGTATTGCCGTCCTGTCTCTCAACCCCCATGCCGGAGAAGACGGTCTACTGGGTACAGAAGAAAAGGAAATCATCATACCCACACTCAAAGAGGCCGAAAATCAAGGGATATTATGTTTCGGTCCATACGCCGCCGACGGATTTTTCGGCTCGGGACACTTCGCCCAATTCGACGGAGTATTGGCCATGTACCACGATCAAGGGTTGGCACCATTCAAAACATTGGCAATGGAAGACGGGGTAAACTTCACTGCCGGACTGCCTATCGTGCGCACCTCCCCGGCTCACGGTACAGCATACGATATTACAGGACAGAACAAAGCCTCGGAAGAATCTTTCCGACATGCTCTCTATCTGGCGATCGATGTTACGAACAATCGTGTACAACATGCTGCCGACCACACCAATCCTCTCCGCAAACAATACTTCGACAAAAGCGGAGACAGAGAGGTCCTCGATCTCAACGCTCCCGAGAAAGAAGACTAAGTATCACCCTCCTATAAAGAAAAGAGTTGTACCGAGAATGGGCACAACTCTTTTCTTTGATAACCACTTTTCTTCACCAATACCTGCCATCTTGAAAGTTCTGTCCACAACCCTCTCATGCAGGCAACAATTCAATTACCAATAAGAAGGAATAGATTCCTCATCGGCTATCGGCCTCACCCGAAATGACAAGAGGCTACCGCCCTTGAATTGCATGTCATGCTGAACGGAGTATAAGCGAAGTGAAGAATCATCTATCAAGAATCACAACCCTGTTAAGTACGTAGCCCCGAAAAATCCCCAACGATGAGATCTCTCACTTTCGTTCGAGATGACATATGTAGAGATTCCTCATATCCATTCGGAATAACACGTATGTCATTCTGACGACTGCAAGGAGGAAAAATCTCATTCCATGCGCATGTCATGCTGAATGGCTTCGCCTTGAAGAATCTCCGACCAAACGATAAGATTCCTCACACTCGGTCGACAGATCTAAGTTAACTTCATTTTCTTTCTTCTCGCCCCATCTGTTTCTGAACAAGCGTGTCATTCTGAGGTGCAAGAGCACCGAAAAATTTCATCCGATGAAAGAAGCGGAGATTCCTCGCATACGCTCGAAATGACATACATATCCACAATAATTTAAGAGCAATTACAACACACCATCTCCAATGTCTACATGTTAATAATTTGTAAATAATAGTACTATGCAATACATAGTACTATTGTAATTATATATCTTTGGATAAACAAAAGGCAAAAGAAAAGCGTATGAATACCGAAAATCTCAAATCACAAATGCGCAAAGGTGTGCTCGAATACTGCACATTACTGTTACTCAGCAGGAAACGAGCCTATACATCGGACATTATCTCCGAATTGAAAAAAGCGCATCTCATCGTTGTCGAGGGAACTTTATATCCCTTGCTCACCCGCTTGAAAAACGATGGTCTGCTTGCCTATGAATGGGAAGAATCCACACAAGGCCCTCCCCGCAAATACTATGTCATCACTCCCGTAGGAGAAGCCTTTCTCTCAGAGTTGGAAGATACATGGAACGGCCTGAATAAAACCGTCAACCACCTCAAAGAGTTATAATAACAGTAGTAACAAATAAAATACATATATACAATGAAAAAGACATCTATTTTCAATCTGGGCGGAAACGCCTGTTACATCGATGAAGACGCGGCCGAGGTTCTGAAAAACTATCTCGACAGCCTCCGTAAACATTTCGGGGAAAGTGCCTCGACCAACGAAGTAATGAACGATATAGAAATGCGTTTATGGGAAATATTCAATGAACACAAACGGTACGGTATGCAGGTGGTTTCCATGCAGGAGGTAGATGAAGCCATTGCCGTATTGGGAAAAGTCGAAGACTTCGGCTCTATCGACGACAAAGAATCGGACACGAAAGAGACAGCGACAAACAACTCCCGGGATAACGTAAACAATAATGGTGCATCTGCCCCTCTTTACCCCGAAGAAGATTTCATCAAAAAGAAACTTTTCCGGAATCCTGACGACAAAATCATCGGTGGCGTAGCTTCTGGGCTGGGCACTTATCTCGACATCAGCCCGATGTGGATGCGTATCATATTTCTTATCTTTTTCCTTTTCACCGGCTATGGCATCATTGTATACCTTGTCATGTGGCTGATAATACCTATGGCCCGAACAGCAGCCCAACGATTGGAAATGCGGGGTATACGCCCGACAGCCGAGAACATAAGACAATTTGTCTCCACCAATATCGAAAACGGCAACATCGTAGTCCGCAACACGGGAAACGGGTGTCTGCAAGCTGCCGCAATCGGTTGCGGAGGCATACTCGTGTTGCCGATTATCGCTTTGGCCTTGTTTATTCTGGTCATTGTCGGCGGAAGTCTCATAGCCATACCGTCTTCCATTGTAACCGACAGCGTCAGGTTCCACTTCGGAGATACTACTCTACCCATCGCTCTCTTTAATGATTGGTTCTCGATACTGTTGCTCAACGCCTTATGGATCGTTCCGCTGGTACTTATCATCGTCCTGCTCATCAATCGCTGGTGGCCACAAAGCCGTTCGATAATACGCAACATCGAAATTTCGGCTCTCATCGTATGGTTGCTTGCCCTTACCACACTGGCTGTAAAAGTCATACTTCAAATTCATTAAAAACACCACACACTAAAAATGTCCAAGATGAAACCTATTTTCATTATATGCCTTACGATATTTCTCTCGACAGGATTTTTACAAGCCAAAGAAATCGTGCCGCAAGTAAAAGAAGAAATAGAACTCATGTCGGCACTCACCCGATTGGCCGGATACGAAGAGTTCCGACCCGACACAGGCGGCAGCTATACGAACGATATCGACTCTTATCTGAAAAAATATCGCTTGCACAAAGCCGTTGAAATGATGAAAAACTTCCGCAATACGCACAAAATCGAGGCCGATGATGTCATGACTTTGGCACTACAATTCGAATGTCTTGGCGATCATATCGTCAAACTCGATACCGAAAATAATCATTCGATACCTTTAAATGATAAAGAAACCTCCGCATTTCTCGATGCCTTGAACGATTTTTACCGACAAAGCGACTTTCGGAAATTTTTCGACCAGCACTCCGACGTGTATGCCAACGGTATTCTTTCTTTTTACAATTCTGTCGTAAGCCATATCGACCCCTCCTGGTATTCCCGTTTCTACGGTACACAGCCGAATAAAGACCTGCATATCGTCATCGGGTTTGCCTCAGGAGGCAATTATTACAGAGCAACCCGTACCCGACAAGGCGGACCCGAAGAAATTTTCTCGATCATGTATTACGCCGTCGATAACAACGGACGACCGCTCTACGACAAAAGTGCCGTCGGAACCATCACCGAAGAGCTATGCCTCTCGTTTATCGACATAGAAAATAACGATGTAAAAACAACGCTGGAAAAAGCATGTGAAAACGTACATCGATATACGAGAGAAAAACCTATTGCCGCCGTAACAGACAAAAGTATCATGGAAGAATCATTGGCTTACGCCTCTGCAATTTACTACCTTATCGACAACGGATCGAGCAAGAAGAGCATACGGAAAGCCGTCGATGAAGGAATAGAACGCGGTTTTTCCTGGACTCCTGAGTTGATAAAAAGAATATATTACTATACCGAAAACAGAAAAGAATTTCCTACTTTTGCTTCGTTCTACCCCGAGATAATAGAGTTTTTCAAAGATTATACAGCCAATTTAGGGAAAACGATATTGAAAGTTTTAAGATAAACATGTCTTGACAAACACCTTTTCTATCGATTTGCATCACTATTATTATCTACTATAAACCATGAGAAAAATCACAATTCTGTTAGTTTTGATCATCTTCTATTCCAATACATGGGCTCAAAAAATCGATCCTCAGGTCAAAAAGGAGGTCGAACTCATGTCGATTCTCGCCCGGCTGGCTGGATATGGCGAATATAACGATGATCGAGGAGGTCGTTACACAGCCGACATCGACTCCATTTTGAGAAAATACCGTTCGCACGAAGCCGTGAAAATGATGAAACAGTTCAAGAAAAAGTACGGGTTGGGATACGACCGTGTCATGTCGATCGCCTTACAGATAGAGTGTCGGGGTGACAGCATCGTCAAGCTCGATACCGGGAAAAAGCGTATCAGCCCGATAGGACAAAAAGAAACGCACGAGTTTCTATCGGCCCTCAACGACTTTTACCGCACCAGTCACTTCAATGACTTTTTCAATACCCATACCAATATATATGAACTCGGATTGCAAGTATTCAACGACTCGGTCATGGCTCACTTCGATCAGGAATGGTACACCCGTTTCTACGGGACACCTCCCGCCGAGCAATTCCGTATCATTATCGGCTTTACCAACGGTCCATGCAATTACGGTCCCAGCCGCAAACTGACAGGGCAGCCCAAAGAAGTCTTTGCCATCATGAACTATGCTGTCGATGATAATGAACGACCTATCTTTTATAAAAAAGTCGTTGAGACCGTCGTTCATGAGTTTTGCCACTCATTTATCAAAATCAAGGGTGATACAGAAAAAGCTCTGGAAAAATCGGGTAAAGCACTACAAGAATACACTTATTTTTCTATGCGGCGACAAGCATACAGTACGTGGAGGAATATACTGGAAGAATCGCTGGTACGTGCCGCCACGATTTGTTACCTTATAGACCATGATTATGATGAAAAAGATATACGCAATGCGATCATAGAACAAGTAGACCGTAACTTTTTTTGGATGCCGGAGTTGGTGCAGACACTGCGTTATTATGAGTCGCACCGCAAGAAATATCCTACTTTCACGTCGTTCTATCCTGAAATCATACGCTTTTTCGATCGTTATGTGACCAATATGGAGAAAGAGATGAAAAAAGCCATGAAGTAGTTCCCGTACAAAAGAGTATATCAAATAGTATTGAACTTGAGATGTCTGCAACCTCTTTTACGAGTACGATTCATAAATAGTTTTGAAATACAAGAAAGAGGAAAGTACCAATTTTGATTGGATATACTTTCCTCTTTCTTGTTCTCAATAATTCGATAGTATCGGTTATTTATGCTTTTTTCATTTCACTCATTTGTGAATTTTCATACAGGAAAAAGCATTCATAAGATCCCACCGGCATCATCGATACAGCCAAAATATGTACTACATACGTCTTAGCAAGGCAATGAATCGAAATCTTTCGAATAAAAGTCTTTCGAGGAATACCACGAAACGAGAATAGGCAAGCACGTCAGTAGTAGATCCGAATATTGAAAACTTCGGGTTCCGACGCCGACCGGTCTTCAAAAATAAAAAATCTACTTCAAGGCTTTCTGAATTTCCTTTTCCACATCGGCCACATAACGATCGAAAAAGCGTATGATTTCAGGATAGAACGACGTGAAAGTAGGATATTTCTTGCGGTGCGACTCATAATAACGCAGTGTCTGCACCAACTCCGGCATCCAAAAGAAGCCATGATTCATTTCATTCCGGATACCCTTATCTACCTTTCCGTCCCCATGTTCTATAAAATAGCACTTCTCGGCAGCACGTACCAGCGACTCTTCCAGTATAGTTTGCCAAGAGTCATACGCTTGCTGTTTCATGCAGAAGGCAGAATACGACTTTATGGTTTTTCCCGATTTCGCCAAAGCATTTTTCGTGTCTCCTTCGATTTTAATAAACGAGTGGTTGAATTCATGTACAACCGTTCCAAGATCGGCCATTAATACCGGCTGTCCTTTTCTATTGGCCGCATAACCGATAATAGAAAAGACTTCCTTGGACTGACCGACTAATTGACGACTCGGTCCGTAACACGACGGACCATTAACAAAACCGATAACGATACGAAACTGTTCGGCGGGAGGTGTTCCGTAGAAACGGGTGTACCACTCTTGGTCGAAATGTTTCATTATCGAATCGTTGAACAGCCGGAGAGCCGGTCCGTACACATAGCTGTGAGCATCGAAAAAATCGTTGAAATGGCTGGTACGGTAGAAATCGTTAAGTGCCGACAGAAATGCCGGTGTCTCTTGTTCGCTTATCGGGCCGATACTCTTTTTCCCGGTATCGAGCTTGACGATGCTGTCGCCCCGACACTCTATCTGCAAGGCGATCGACATGACACGGTCGTACCCTAACCCGTATTTTTCACTGAACAGCTTCATCATTTCCACGGCTTCATGCGAACGGAATTTTCCCAAAACGGAATCGATGTCGGCCGTATATCCTCTCGCATAATCGAACCCATACTCTTCATATCCGGCCAGCCGGGCAAGGACCGACATGAGTTCGACCTCCTCTTTGACCTGCGCTTCGATTTTTTGAGCCCATGTATTCGAGGCATAGAAGATGATCAAAATTAACAGAATAGCGATTTTTTTCATGATTTATATTGTATTTAAACTATATACAACCGATTTCCATCGGTCTTTATCGATGGAAATCGGCAAACATTTATCCCCTTATTTCCCTAAAAACTTGTGTTGAAGACGAAGATTCAAACTTATCTGAATACCGTCCCAAACGCATACGGGTATATCTACTCTTCCGACGTACTTTCGGAGATATTCCGGTCGGCCTTCTGACGTACTACCCACTGTTCTATCAAAAAAGACACAACCAACGCAAGCCCCCCGAAAAAAAGTACGGAAGAACCGTAAATAATAGGCAAAGACCCTTCTACCATATTGATATATGTACGATGTTTCGCCCTCGCCAAAACCACATCGTTGGTGTAAACATTTACGTCGGCAATAAAATATCCCACTAAGAGACCAACCCCTATACCCAAGAGTAAAAGTCCGATACGAAGGGCAACAAAATTCCATGACGTACCTACTCCGTAAGGTAACGGCAAACGACCGGAAAAACCGGAAAGATTCTGAACCGGAATTTCGGACAACTTTTCAATAAAAGTATTCCGCTCTTTCCGACGAACAAACAACTCGAAAAGCTTGTATATCGTCAAGCAAATCGTAGCTGTTACAAAAATCGGTGCTAAAAAATTAAACATAGCGATAAATTTTATGAGTTGAATAATTTCGTTTCTGTTAGGTTAGACGCAAAAACGGTAAAAAGGTTACAGGTAAAGTAAAAATATTTTTCCCTTTTTTCTTGTAACCTTTATCATAAATTTGCGTCTAATAAAGAAAACAAGGAACCATTTATTTCTTATCGAAGATAAATAATCATAGATTTTCCGCAGCAGAACCATACTGATGAAGACGGAAGAACAAGAGTATATCAAACGCATCTTGGGTGGAGAAATGGAGCTGTACGGCTACTTTCTCGATACCTATGGCCATCGTATCTTTACGCTGGTGCAACAGATGGTCTCCAATAGGGAAGATGCCGAAGATATCACGCAAGATATTTTCGTAAAAGCCTATGAATCATTGAAACGTTACCGGGGCGATTGCGAATTTATCACTTGGATATACCGTATTGCCTGTAACGTAACCGCTTCGATACTCCGCAAAAACAAACAGCGGCAAGAATATCTTTCTTTTGATGGGAATATACCCGAACATATCGGGAACGACGAGTCGGAGATTCCTTTCGATATAATCGATGAAAACGAACCCGATGAACGCATAGAAGATCTGCAACTTGCCATTTCCTGGCTCTCGGCCGAAGAACGGGCCTTGATCACGCTCTTCTATTATGAAAACAAAAGTATCGAGGATTGTGCTTATATCCTGCAACAGTCCGAAGGAAACATCAAAGTACGGTTACATCGTGTAAGAAAAAAATTATCTTTATATCTTTATCGCATCAAATATGGAAACGAACCGATATCATGATCTGATGAAAGAAGCTCTCGCCCGGAGACAATCCGCAGGATTATCTCCCGACTTTACGGCTCGTACACTATTACAACTGCAACGTGAAAAAGCGAGAAAAGAACATCGTACCGAAATATGGGGGCTTATAACGATATCAGTGATCTCGCTGGCACTCGTCGTCTCGGTAGGGTTTATACTCTATTTTTACGATATACTCCCTTCAAAAGAAAACGTAAACGATATTCTCCTGACGATAAAAAGAAATTTCAAACTCTACCTTGTCGAGAGCCTGCCATACTACGGACTGGCACTCCTTGCCGGCATACTTTTATTTGCCGACTACTTGTGGAGAAAACACTGGTACAATTCCCGACGAAAAGCGTCCGACACATAATCCTCTCACATACATACTTCTTGTACACTTCGCCCGACAATTACCGATCTTTATGGTCGTCGTACAAATTAAAGAGAGGGAATATCTGATTTAGGCAGACAGACTTTGCAAAACCGTGCATCGGATTGAATTGGCGAAATGTCAGCAAAATAAAAAACGGACTTCCATGTGTATATGAGATTCCTCGTCGGGTTTACCCCCTCTCTGGCATGACTCAACTGTCATGCCGAACGCAGCATAAGCGAAGTGAAAAATATCCTTTTCACAGTCCTCACGGTGCAATGTCATTCTGAATGGAACGAAGTGAAATGAAGAATCTCCCACAAAGAGAATGTATTGCAAGAGATCTCTCACCTGTGTTCGATACGACCAATATTTGGCCCTTATCCTCGAATCGGAGGCCACGAAAGAAATCAATGCATAGGCCGTATAAAGCAAAAAGGGGGTATCAAAGACAACACAATGACACCCCCTTCTTTTTTTATCTTACCACGTCTTTACTTTCCTAACAAATAACGTTTGAAATGCGTAAAGTCCGACGATAATTCAACGCTCCGCTTTTTGCCCTGCATAAAACGCTGCAACGTATCGGGAATATCCACTTTTTCCCCAATGATTTCTTCTACCGTCCCGAGGAACTTGGCCGGGTGTGCCGTTTCGAGAAAAACCCCGGTTTCTCCGGGTTTCAATCCTTCCGACAAAGCCCTATACCCGCATGTACCATGCGGATCGAGGAGATAATGGCAACGCCGATAAACATCAGCAAGTGTTTCACGTATCTGCTCGTCGGTATAGGAGGCCCCACTGATTTCGGCACAAACAGCGTCGTGAGAACCACCATACAAGTCGAGAATCCGCGCAAAATTACTGGGTGCCCCCACGTCCATCGCATTGGCAAGCGTAGATACCGAAGGTTTCGGCTCATACTTACCCGAACGAAGATATTGCAGGAAAATATCGTTACGATTATTAGCCGCTATAAAACGTCTCACTGGCAACCCCATACGTTTGGCAAAAAGGCCGGCTGTAATATTCCCGAAGTTGCCACTGGGCACACACATCACGATATTATCGGCCATACCCTGTTTGAGCAACTGGGCATAAGCATAAAAATAATAAAACGATTGCGGCAGGAAACGTGCCACATTGATGGAATTGGCCGAAGTAAGATTCATCATCTTATTCAAATCCTTATCCATAAACGCACTCTTTACCAGAGCCTGACAATCATCGAACGTCCCGTCGATTTCAAGGGCTGTAATATTCCGGCCCAGTGTCGTAAATTGCTTTTCTTGTATTTCGCTTACCTTGCCTTTGGGATAAAGCACATACACATGTATGCCCGGTACGCCGAGAAAGCCGTTGGCGACGGCACTTCCCGTATCGCCCGACGTAGCAACCAAGACATTGACTTCCTTATTTCCTTTCCGCTCGATAAAATAACCGAGCAGACGCGCCATGAAACGCGCCCCCACATCTTTGAATGCCAACGTGGGACCGTGAAAAAGTTCGAGACTGTATATCGAGTCATGCACCCTTACCAAAGGAATATCGAAGCTAAGGGTATCGTAAACGATATTTTTAAGCACATCGGCCTCTACGTCCTCTCCGAAAAATGCTTCGGCTACAATAAAAGAAATTTCCCGAAGAGACATTTCTCCCATATTATGGAAAAAGGCGGGAGGAAGTCGTTTTATTTTTTCGGGCATATACAACCCTTTATCCGGGGCCAGCCCTTTTACCACAGCCTCTTCGAGCGAGGCGGGCGGTGTCTGCTTATTGGTACTGTAATATTGCATGATTATTTATCTTATTACTTTGGAGTCCTTTTTCCGGAGAAAAGGATTCCAGAAGAGCTTGCTGCTACCGATACAAAGATAGATTTTTTTCCGGGAACAGCTTCTTAAAAGAAGTTCTTTTTACGGGCATACAAAGCAGAATATTCTTGAAATATTCCAACAAGCGTTTCAATTATTTACTTATCACATTTTTAAAGATTAATTGAAAAGCCTCCTTTTTCTTAAATGCGGGAAAAGTTCTGCATTTTTAAGTGCCAAGAGCTTCTCTGCTCCACTGCAAGCCATAGCCTCGACAGGAAAAAGTCGAGCATTAAATGTAAAGCTCGTAACTCTTTCCTCATACACTTCCTCTATCCTATTCGGGGTCGGCAAAAAAAGCATGAATAAATTCATTACCCGACAATGTTCCATAATACCCGTCGGACACGCTATCTTCGTCATAAACCTGTACCGAGTCGGGGGTTTCCCCGGGTTTGTAAATAACAAACGGTATAGGGGCATTGGTATGTGTTTTCAACCGGCAGGGCGTCGGGTGATCGGGCAAAAGGGCGATCGTCAAAGGCTCTCCGAAAGAATCGGCCGCACTGAGCAACGGGCGGAGTACCCGATGATCGAGATATTCGACAGTCGTCTTCTTCAATTCGGCATTGCCCTCGTGGCCGGCCTCATCGCTCGCCTCGATATGAAGATAAACGAAATCATCGGTTTTCAATGCTTCGATCGCAGCAGCTACTTTCCCTTCATAATCGGTATCATAAAGACCCGTAGCACCGGGCACATCGATAGAACGTAATCCGGCATATACGCCGATACCCTTGATAAGGTCAACCGCCGAAATAACCGCACCACTCTTGATCCCGAAATGAGAAGACAAGGGTTCCATACATGGCTTATATCCGGGCGACCACGGCCAAATGCTATTGGCCATATCTTTTCCCTCGGCCTTGCGGCGCAAGTTCACCGGATGCAAGGGAAGAATCTCCTGAGAACGTATAATCAGACGGTTTATCAGATAAGCCGTATCGGTTGCTTTCGGATCGAGAGGCCGCACCAATACATCTCGGAAAGGTGCTCCGGGCACATCATGGGGAGGGGTACAATGCAAATGCTTGTCGCCACCTTTGATTTTCAGCAAATGCCGATAAGAGACTCCGGGATAGAAGTGTACAATTTCATCACCCAACTCCTGCTGAAGAACGTCAATGAGCTCATGAGCTTCTTCGCTCGAAATATGCCCGGCCGAATGGTTCTTTATTTTTCCGTCCTCGATGCAGATAAGATTACATCGCATGGCCATTTCACCGGGAAGAATATCCACCCCCATACTGGCGGCTTCGAGTGAACCGCGCCCCTCAAACACCGTCGGCAAGTCATATCCCAAAATAGCCATATTGGCAATTTCACTTCCCGGCTCGAAACCGGCTGGCACGGTATGCAATCTGCCGCACCGGCCATGTGCCGCGAGCCAGTCCATAGCCGGAGTATCGGCCGCCTGTATGGGGGTGCGACCGCCCAGCGAAGGGATCGGCTCATCGGCCATACCGTCTCCCAAAACAATAATATATTTCATCGCGTCTTATATTTATCGTATATTGGCAATTCCTATAATATCGGCAAACACACCGGCAGCCGTAACCGGAGCACCGGCACCATACCCCTTGATAATCATCGGATACTCGTTATAACGGTCGGTCGTTATGAGTATGACATTATTACTGCCTTCCAATTCATAGAACGGGTGTTCGCGACCCACGGCTTGTAATCCGATACGGGCCTTTCCCTCGGACAGAGAGGCAACGAAACGGAAACGTTTCCCCTGTGCGGCAACCTCCCTACGACGTTGCTCAAACTCGGCATCGAGTTCGGGAATCTCTTTCCAGAAATCATCGAGTGAACCCTCAAAATACTTTTCCGGAATAAAGAGGTCTTTCTGCACATCGCTCTGCTCGATACGATAGCCGGCTTCCCGGGCAAGAATCACCAACTTGCGAAGCACGTCTTGTCCGCTCAGATCGACACGAGGATCGGGTTCGCTATACCCCTCCTCTTTCGCCATGTGTATGGCTCGGCTCAACGGCACGTCCTCGCTCAAAACATTGAATATATAATTGAGCGTTCCCGAAACGACCGCCTCGATACGCAATATGGTATCGCCGCTGTTTATAAGGCTGTTTATCGTGTTGATAATGGGCAATCCCGCCCCGACATTCGTCTCGAAAAGGAACTTTACATCGCGCCGTCGCGCCGTCTGTTTCAGCCAAGCATAATTCTCATAGTCCGACGAAGCCGCCACCTTATTGGCAGCCACGACCGATACGTTATGATCGAGCAACTGCTGGTATATGGCGGCAATCTCGGGACTGGCCGTACAATCGACAAAAACCGAATTGAAAATATTCATCTTGATAATCGAATCGCGAATTTCTTCGGGTGTACTTTTTACGGGAGAAGCTTTCAATACCTCCTCATAGTTGTCGAGGGAAATACCTTCACGACAGAAGACCGACTGCCGGGAATTGGAAAGACCTACGATATTGATACGTAAAGATTTTTCTTTCAGCAAACGAGGTTGCTGACTGCGTATCTGATCGAGCAGATTGCTTCCCACCAAACCGATACCGGCGATAAAAACATTGAGCACCTGCGTATCGGAAAGGAAAAACGAGTCGTGTATAACATTCAGCGCCTTCCGCAAACTGCCCCGTTCGATGACAAACGAAATGTTGGTCTCACTGGCACCTTGTGCACAAGCAATGACATTGATACCGTTACGGCCCAACGTATTGAACAGTTTTCCCGCTATGCCGGGCGTATGTTTCATATTCTCTCCCACAATGGCGACCGTCGCCAAATCTCGCTCGGCAAAAGCCTCGCTCATCTCGCCCATCTCTATTTCGTGGGCGAATTCATTATTAAGAACGGAGATAGCCTTATCGGCATCGGCATTACGCACGGCGATCGAAGTATTGTTTTCCGAAGCAGCTTGCGACACGAGAAACACACTGATACCCGACTGCGCCAACGCCTTGAAAATACGATGGTTGACACCGATAACACCCACCATACCCAATCCCGAAACGGTAATAAGGCAGGTATCGTTTATCGACGATATTCCCTTGATGGCCTTACCGTCGGAAGCGTGGGTCGCCTCGGTAATAAGCGTACCGGGTACTTCGGGATTGAACGTATTTTTTATAACAATGGGAATATTTTTGTGATAAACGGGATAAATCGTCGGCGGATAGATCACCTTTGCCCCGAAATTACACAATTCCATCGCCTCGGTAAAAGAGAGCTGTTCGATGACATAGGTATTGTTGATAACTCGGGGATCGGCCGTCATAAACCCGTCGACATCAGTCCATATTTCGAGACGGGAGGCATCGAGTGCCGCAGCGATAATAGCCGCTGTATAATCGGAACCGCCACGCCCCAAATTGGTAACTTCACCCGTACGGCTATCTGATGAAATAAAACCCGGCACCAAAGCGACCTGCGGGAGTTGAGTAAAAGTCTCATGTATAAGAGCGTTGGTAATCTCGAAATCAACTATATTTTTTTCAAACTGAGACTCGGTCTTGATGAATGTGCGCGAATCGTAATGCACAGCACCGTCGATAATGCGGCTGATGATGAACGATGACAGACGTTCACCGTAACTTACAATGATATTCTGCGTCTTAGCCGACAAATCCCGAATAAGAGAAACACCCTTATAGATATTCGACAATTCGTCGAGAAGAGCATCGGTCTGGGCGCAAACCTCCTCTTGTCGCTCTTCGGGGACGACACCGGCAATGATATCATGATGACGGGCGATAATTTCACGCAAATTATCTTGATAATCGAGTGAACCGGCCGCAGCTTCCCGCGCCGTTTCCAACAATTTATCGGTAATCCCGCCCAGAGCCGAAACGACAACAATAACCGGCTCCTGACAAGATTCCACAATTTGTTTTACATTTTTCAAACTCTTGACAGACCCCACAGAGGTGCCGCCGAATTTCAGTACTTTCATAGAGATGTATATACAAATTTCATGACTGAGAAAAATAGTTGACCTCACCCATTTTTCATCAGTACCATATTAACTAAAAATAAAAAAGAGAAAATTCTCCTCCTTTGCGGAGGATAGTAAAAACGCACGGAAAATAATAATTGACCCCCTAAGGGGTTGTCATAATAAAAAGAGTCGTTATATTCCGGTAGTGCATATATAATCTGAATTTCGTTTTCGACGGCAATATTACGTAAAATATCTCAAAACTCCTACATTTTTTTATTTTTTCTGCATCAAATGCAACTTTTTCTTATTACAAAACAGGAATTGCCTTCACGCATAGTCTGACACGCATTTTCCTGTGCAAACAGAATATCTTCCGGCATACCGGCTCCATTAACATTTTAAATAAATTAACTTCTATCAATCTAAACCATTACAGAAGTTATCAGTCTAATTTCAAATTAAAACAAGAAAAAACATTCACCTATTTTCCATCGACATGAAAAAACAAATCCTAAAAATCTGCGGAGTACTTCTTACATGTATCTCATTGCCTCTTCAAGCCCGGTCGACAGAAGCTATACCCGACTCGGTCTACAACGGACTGCCGTTCCCCATGGAAAAGGTCGTCCAACCTCAATTCCCCGATTATAAAGTATGCATTACCGACTTCGGCGCTACTCCCGACGGAAAGACATTGAATACCCAAGCCATAAACAACGCCATTGCCACCGTAAGCCAAAAAGGAGGTGGTACGGTCGTCATTCCTGCCGGTTTCTGGATCACCGGCCCCATCAAATTGCAGAGCGGAGTCAACCTCTATACCGAAAGAAATGCCTTCGTTCTTTTTACCGAAGACCACAGCCATTATAAAAAACCGAACGCCCCCAAACATGCATTGTCGCTTTCTCCCATATATGCCGATAATGCCCGGAACATCGCCATTACCGGGCATGGCGTTTTCGATGGAAACGGCAACACCTGGCGTATGGTAAAACGCAGCAAACTGACGGCCGGACAGTGGAAACAACGAGTTGCTTCCGGGGGTGTCGTCAACGAAAAAGAAGATGTATGGTATCCGAGTCAGGCTGCCAAAGAAGGTGAAGGACGACCCAACATGGTACGGCTCTACGAGTGCAAAAACGTACTATTGCAAGGTATTACGTTCCGTAACTCTCCGGCATGGTGCATACACCCTATTCACTGCGAAGAGCTCACCATACACCAAGTAACGGTTATCAATCCCTGGTACTCGCAAAACGGCGATGCCCTCGACGTCGAATCCTGCAACCGGGTAGTCATTTATGATTGCGTATTTGATGCCGGCGACGATGCCATCTGCATCAAATCGGGAAAAGACAAAGAGGGACGCATGCGCGGATGGCCCTGTCAAAACGTGATCGCGCGGAACAACGTCGTATATCATGGACACGGCGGATTTGTCGTAGGTAGCGAAATGTCGGGTGGTGTAAAAAATATTTTCATCGACAACTGTACATTTATCGGTACCGACGTGGGCATACGATTCAAAAGCACAAGAGGCCGTGGCGGCATTGTCGAAAACATTTACTGCAACCGCATCAATATGTTTGAAATCGCAAATGAAAATATTCTCTTCGACCTTTACTATGGCGTAAAAAATAGCGATAACCGACCTGTTCCTGTCGATGAAGGAACTCCGCAATTCCGAAATATCTATATCTCGGACATAAAAGCAATCGGCGGCCGATGTGCCATGCTTTTCAACGGACTACCCGAAATGCCCATCAACAACATCAACCTGAAAAACATCTACATTTCGGGGACAGAAACTGGTGCAATCATTCGCCAATCCGAAAATGTCCAAATGGAAAACGTTACCATTGCCCCCAAAAACCAAAAGTCCATTTCCCTGCAAAACGTGAAAAAAGTTTCGATTAACGGAAAATCAATAAAATCGGTCGGAGAAAAAGAGAAAATCATGGATTAAACAAAACAAGACCTCCTTCGATATATGCCGATGATAAGCAAAAACAGCACAATCCTTGAAAGGATTGCGCTGTTTTTATTTAAAGAAGTGTATTTTTAATGTCCTGCCAATTTCTTCAAAATCAAGGTCAGATGATTCCAGAATTTCTCCACGGCAGGAATGTGCATTTTCTCGTCGGGAGAATGCACACCTCTCAACGTCGGACCGAACGAAATCATGTGAAGTCCGGGATTCTTTTCCAAGAAAAGGCCGCATTCGAGACCGGCATGAATAGCTTTCACGGCAGGGGTTACATCGTATAGTTCCTCATAGGCCTTTACTGCCACATCGAGCAAAGGAGATTTCAAGTTGGGCTTCCAGCCCGGATAACCGTCTCCGTGAGCAGGGACAGCCCCTGCCAAAGCAAACAGGTTTTCTATCTGCCCGGCAATATCTTTTTTGAGCGACTCGACCGAACTGCGCTGGCTGGTAGCCACGACGATCGTATTCCCCTCTTTCATTTTCACCGATGCCAGATTGGTCGATGTCTCGACCAACCCGGGAATATCCCGGCTCATACCTATCACTCCGTGCGGACAAGCATATAACGACCGCAACAAAGCGACGGCCGTCGCTTTATCGATACACTCCGACGGAGCATCGCAAGAAGCAAGCGTTATCTCCACTGCGGGATCGGCCGCCGCCAATTCCGATTCTATAACCGACTGATAGATATTCAGGTCTACGCGCATCGCCTCCTTACAATCGGCGGGTACGGCAACCACAGCCCATGCTTCCCGAGGAATCGCATTGCGCAAGTTCCCCCCGTCGATCGCACACAACTGCATATCGTACTTACCGATACACTGACACAAGAAGCGCGCCAAAATCTTATTGGCATTTCCCCGGCCCTCGTTTATATCGCTACCCGAATGTCCGCCTTGCAATTTCGATACAGAAATACGTAATGCCACATACCCGGCGGGGAAAGGATAAGTCGTATATGTAAATGTAGAAGTCGTATCGATACCGCCGGCACAACCGATAAATATTTCCGCCTCATCTTCCGAATCGAGATTGAGCAAATATTTGCCCGAGATAAATCCCTCTTCCATACCGAACGCACCCGTAAGCCCAGTCTCTTCATCGACTGTAAAAAGCGCTTCAAGAGACGGGTGTACAAGATCGTCGGAGGCCAAAACAGCCAAAGCCGCCGCCATACCGATACCGTTATCGGCTCCCAGAGTCGTACCCCGGGCTTTCACCCATTCGCCATCAATATATACATCGATAGGATCTTTATCGAAATCATGCTCCACACCGGCATTTTTTTCACACACCATATCCATATGAGACTGCAAGATGACACCCGGCCTATCTTCGCAACCGGGAGTAGCAGACTTACAGATAAGTACATTTCCGGTAGCATCGGTACGTACCGTCAAATTGTGTTTTTTTGCAAAATCGAGCAGATAGGCTCGTATTTTTTCCTCCTTCTTCGAAGGACGAGGCACCCGGGTTATTTCATCGAAATAACTCCAAATCAGTTGAGGTTTCAGGTCTTTGATTCCCATCGTTCTTATTTTTATGAGACTAGACCAATTTACCAAGAATCTCCATTTGTTAAAAAGTTTTATAAATTAATATAAACACCCAAATCGACCGGTAAAAAGTATCAAGTCTCTGTTTCTTATATATATTTGCATACAAATATATGAATTATATGGTAAAAGTTATTCTACTCACCATAATAATTGTGGCCGTCTCGATATTGTTACTGGGTATAAAAATTTTTTTTGTCAAAGACGGACGTTTCCCTAAAACTCATATCGGAGATAATCCCGACATGAAAAAAAGAGGGATAACCTGCGCTCTTTCTACCGATTACGCCGACCGTAACACGAAAGGCCTCCATCAATAAACCGATAATTGCATTATTCACCAAAACCAAAATAATAAATATGTACAAATATTTTACTCTTTCCACGGCTATCGCCGGAATACTCCTCGCCACGACAAGCTGCCAAGAACCGGCAAAAACTGCCGTCGAAAAGAATAACGTTCCCGCCCAAACAGTCGACTTTTCGGGCCATTTACCCATCGCTTATGTCGAAGTCGATTCTTTGTTGAGCAATTATAATCTGGCCAAAGACCTGAACGAACAAATGCTTACACGACAAGAAAATGCTCGGGCTACGGTAAATGAAAAAGGACGCCAACTGGAAAAAGAAGTCGCCGAGTTCGAACGGAAAGTCAAGAACAATGCTTTCCTTTCGCAAGAACGATTTGAACAAGAACAACAACGTCTCCTCAAAAAACAGCAGGAATTGCAGGCTTATGCTCAACAACTCGAAAACGAATTGTTGCAAGAGCAACAAAAGATGCTTATCCAAGTAACTGATTCCATCACCAACTTCATCAAAGAGTACAACAAAGACGGCAGATACGAAGCGATACTCAACAATAGTAGCGTACTCTATATTAAACCTTCTTATAACATTACTCCGGAAATTACACGATTGCTAAACAATAGATATACCAGCAAACAAAAATAATTCAAAAAACAACAAATAGGCAAGAGGAGCGGTTGTGTACAACCGCTCCTCTTGTATTTCAATGCAAAAATATACCGGATAAAAATCGTCCGAATAGCTTTCCTCCGGCCCGCCGAGAGGAAAAGAAAAGATCATTCCGGGTATACGTGCAAATTCCTGCCACAGAAATATGCTCGTCTCGAATTCCCGCAGAAAGCAAATCGGCACGGTTTGCCACCCATAAATCGATATGATGGCGACCGTTGTCTCCCCTACGGGGAGAAATTATTTTGCGACGATGTACCGGATAAGCCGTAGCAAACGCATCGGCAACCTCATCGCCAACCTCAAATGCCGATTCTCCGATAGAAGGACCGATAGCCACATAAATATTTTCGGGGTTACTACCATAGATACCCTGCATTACCTCGACCGTCCGCAAAGCGATATGCCCTACCGTACCCCGCCAACCTGCATGAGATGCGCCTATCACCCGACGGCGAGAATCATAAAACAACAACGGGACACAATCGGCCGTAGAAACCGCCAAACACACGCGAGGCAGATCAGTTACCAAACCATCGGCTCGCGAAACATATTCCATTTGTTCGGTATCTTTCCATGACAAAAAATCGGGAGGTATCGACAAAACCTCGTTACCATGCACCTGACGAGGCTGTACCAGAGCCGACGACGGAATAGACAAGGCCCGACACAAAGCCGCCCGATTTCTCATCACCCGAGTCAAATCTTCTCCCGAATGACGTCCTAAATTAAAAGAGGAAAATGGATCTCCGGGATGATTTTCTCCTCGTTGCGTAACAAAATGCGTCAAGCCGGGAAAAACATCCAATGACGGAAAAGTGCAGATACCTATTTGCCCTGGTAAATGACGAAAAACAATTTCAGACTTTATCTTCATCCCAGTCATACTCATCGTAATTCTCTCCGTTATCCTCATCTACATACTCGTCATCATCGAAACGGGTATCGAGATTATGATGCGTAATAGTATCAGTTTTATTATCTTCACTGTTGACGGCCTCCCAAAGCAGATCTTTCAATTCGGCGATGCCCTGACCGGTAACCGAAGATATATACGCAACCGGGAGTTCGTCGGGAGCGGTTTTCTTCAAATCGGTCAACAATTTATCATCGAGCATATCGCATTTCGATACGGCAAGGATACGATGCTTGTCGAGCAACTCGGGATTATACGCCGCCAATTCACCCAACAGAATATCATAATCGCGGGCGATATCGTCTGAGTCGGCCGGGACCATAAACAAGAGCACCGCATTACGCTCGATATGACGCAAAAAACGCAAACCCAATCCCTTGCCTTCACTTGCCCCCTCGATGATCCCGGGAATATCGGCCATGACAAAAGATCGATTATCCCGATAAGAAACTATACCGAGATTGGGCTCCATTGTCGTAAAAGGATAGTCGGCAATCTTGGGCTTTGCCGCAGAAACGGCCGATAACAGAGTCGACTTCCCGGCATTCGGAAATCCGACAAGCCCTACATCGGCAAGAAGTTTCAGTTCGAGAACGACAGTTCGTTCTATGGCCGGTTCACCGGGCTGTGCATAACGCGGAGTCTGATTGGTAGCACTGCGAAAATGCCAGTTGCCCAATCCCCCGCGACCACCTTTTAACAACACGATTTCTTGTCCGTCATCGGTCAGTTCACAAAGATATTCACCCGTAGCCGCATCATAGGCAACCGTCCCGCACGGCACTTCTATAACACGATCAGCACCATCTTTTCCTGTACTGCGACAGTCGCTACCCGACTCTCCGTTACCGGCATAGACATGACGCTCATATCGCAAATGCAACAAAGTCCAATAATTGCGGTTGGCCCGCAAAATAATATGACCTCCCCGGCCGCCGTCTCCGCCGTCGGGACCACCCTTAGGTGTATATTTAGCCCGGTGCAAGTGCGCTGAACCGGCACCGCCTTTTCCCGAGCGACAATAAATCTTTACATAATCGACGAAATTTGATTCGGCCATAGTCTTCTCTTTTACAAATATAAAATAACCCGTCTAATGATAAACGGTTTACAAAGATATACTTTTCTTTTTCTCCGACAAAACTGCAAGTAAAATGAAAAATCCCTTCTGCCTCACAAAGACAGAAGGGATTATGCAACGGATAAATCCGTTATCGTAAAACAATATATCAACGGGCAAACTCGTCGAGAGCTTTACTTATCGTTTCAAAGATAGAATCGACAGTCCCCATACCGTGAATGGCTTTATACTTGCCGTTCTTCACATAAAACTCTTTGAGAGGAGTTGTCTGGTTATGATATACATCAAGACGTTTTTTGATGGTTTCGAGATTATCGTCGGAACGTCCGGATACTTGTCCCCGCTTGATAAGACGATCTATCAATTCGGGTTCATCAACTTCAAGACCGACAACGGCCGACAACTCCATACCACGATCGCGCAAAAGAGCTTCCAAAGCCTGAGCCTGAGGTATCGTACGAGGGAAACCGTCCAAAATAACACCTTCACGTGCCTCGGGAGTCGTATCGAGCAACTTGGCAAGCATATCGATAATCAGAGAATCGGGAAGTAACTGGCCTTTGGAAATGTAGTCATCGGCGATTTTTCCCAATTCGCTGCCGGCCTTGATTTCTTTACGCAAAAGGTCTCCGGTAGAAATGTGGTACAATCCATACTTCTCGATCAACTTCTCACTCTGTGTTCCTTTACCCGAACCCGGAGCTCCGAAAATAACAATGTTCATCATAATTTTACCTATTTCTTGTTTTTCTTTTTTATCTCGTTACCCGCAAAAAGGTAACTCAGTCTAATTATCTATAACATAAATATCTTTGAGATTGCGTCCCTCTTCTTCATAATCGAGACCATAGCCGACAATAAAATCCCGGGGGATTTCAAATGCGACATAATCGACCTTGAAGTCATACAGCAAAGACTCCGGTTTGAAAAGCAGCGCCGCTATTTTTATGCACTTCGGACTTCGCGCCTGTAAATTCTGCAACAAAGCATGCATTGTGGTACCTGTATCCACAATATCCTCGATGATAATAATCGTGCGCCCGCCCACATCGACGCCAATATCCTGCAACAAATCGACTTTTCCTGTCGTAACAGTTCCTGCATACGACTTCATGCGCATAAATGCGACTTCACAAGGGAATTCCATTTCTCGCAACAAATCTGAAGCAAAAACAAATGCCCCGTTCAACATAACGATAAAAAGCGGACGTTCGTCCTTTACATCTTCGCGTATGCAACAAGCCACCCGCACCACCGCACGGGCGATTTCATCACTCGATATATAAGGTTTGAACGTTTTATCCTTGATACGTATCTTATCCATTCCCTTTATAAAACAGTGCAAAGGTACAAACTTTTATCGTAACAAAAATATAGGAATCTGAGCTTTTTACCGAAAATCGGAAATACATTCTCCCCATAACGGTTTTTCTACAACAGAGAAGTGCAATTCTCAAAAAAATATTATCTTTGTTTGGGTGAAATTCGATACATTGCAATATGATATGAAGATATTTCCGACCGAAAAGATAAAGAAGATAGACCGCTATACCATCGACTACGAGCCTATCGCCTCCATTGATTTGATGGAACGGGCTGCTTCGGCAATTACCCGAGAAATCATCGACCAATGGGACAATCGCCGACAAGTCGTTGTTTTTGCCGGCCCCGGAAATAATGGGGGCGATGCCCTCGCCGTAGCCCGTATGCTCACACAAGGCGGTTATACGGTCGATAGTTACCTCTTCAACCCCAAAAATCACCTGTCTCCCGATTGTGCAATCAATAGAGAACGCCTGAAAAAAAGTAACGCAAAACTACATGAAGTCATCAACGAATTCGTTCCACCCCGACTTCACAAAGACATGCTCGTCATAGACGGCCTGTTCGGTTCGGGCCTGCAACGCCCGCTCGAAAATGCATATGCTTCGGTCGTACAATACATCAATGCTTCGGGAGCAATCATCGTATCGATAGACATACCTTCGGGCATGATGGGTGAAGACAACAGGTTTTGTAGCCGGCAAAACATCATACATCCCGCACTCACCCTGACTCTGCAATTTCCCAAACTCGCTTTTTTTACCTCGGAAGAGTGTCCGTTAACGGGAAACTGGAAAATTTTAGACATCGGACTACATCACGATATCATAGAAAAAGAGGATACCCCCTATTACTATATACAACCGGCCGAAGTTGCCGAATGGATAAAAAAGCGGGAAAGATTTTCGGACAAATACGACTACGGCCATTTACTGGTCGTTGCCGGCAGCCGGGGTATGGCAGGGGCTGCCAGCATGACAGCACGGGCGGCACTGCACAGCGGAGCCGGACTGGTAAGCATACATTCGGCCGCACGCTGCGAAACCATTTTACAGACGGCTCTCCCCGAGGCGATATTCGAAGCCGATGACAATGAAAACCATATAAGCGATATCCAACTCACTCGTAGATACAACAGCATTGCCATCGGTCCCGGACTGGGGACGCACACCGACACAAGAGAGGCCTTTATCCGCCTATTACCGCAGCTCACCTACCCCATCGTAGTTGATGCCGACGCACTGAACCTCATGCAGGGAAATGCGACAACGCTCAGCTTATTACCCCGGCAATCTATCATTACCCCTCATCATAGGGAGTTTGACCGGCTCTTCGGGGAAAGTACCACCCAATATGAGCGATTGCAAAAAGCGGTGGAAATGAGCCGCCATTACCAAATCGTGATCGTATTAAAAGGGGCGCATACCGCTATCGTTTCGCCCGAAGGAAAAATTTATTTCAATGGTACGGGAAATCCCGGCATGGCGACCGCCGGCAGCGGCGATACACTTACCGGCATCATCGGTGCACTCCTTTGCCAACGTTATGAGCCGTTGAAAGCAGCTATTCTCGGTGTCGTACTCCACGGACTAGCCGGCGATATAGCCGCCCGCAATGAATCGGAAGAATATATCATTGCCGGGGATATTTGCCGGTGCTTGGGACAGGCATTCCAAGAACTTCACGCTTACAAAAATTCAGAAATCCAATAAAAACATCATTATGAGAAAACTTATGTTGACACTAGGCTTGTTCGCCGCCTTAGGTGTATGCGCACAAGAGACAATAAAAACCACCGCCAATAAATTCAACGGCTACGGGATCGTCTATTCACTGCCCCGGACAGCCCTTGACATTGAAGTAACGGTTACCCGTTCTGTCGAGAAAGCCGGTCCGTTTGCCAAATACGCACAAAAATATTTGGGCACGGCTCCGACTGCCAACACCGACCGTGCCGTCTGGAAAATCGACGGCATCAAAGTAAACCCTATCGGGAAAGCCGATCCCGACAAACAGTTTGCCATTCAACTGAAAGGTGAAAACTCCACATCTTTTTATCTTGACAGTGAGGGCATACTTGTGGCAATAAACGAACAGCCGAAAAAAAATAAGCACCCACTGGCAAACAAACCACACAAACCAAACGATGCCCCCAAATACACTTTCGACAAATCGGATTATGCCCAACTTTATACCGAGGAAATGCTCGTTGCAGGATCAACCGCCAAAATGGCCGAATCGGCAGCCAAACAGATATATCTTCTCCGTGAATATCGGCTCGACCTACTCACCGGAAATTCCGATGAAATTCCACAAGAACGTTCTTTTGAAATTCTACTCAACGAAATGAATAAAAGAGAAGCACTTCTCACCTCTCTTTTTATGGGAACTGTCGAAACGGAAAGCTCGGTAAAACATATTATTTATCTTCCTCCTGTAAACAGTGAAAAACACACGTCCAATGAAATCGCTTTCCGATTTTCCGAACGTAACGGTATTGTCGCCCCCGACAATCTCTCGGGTGAACCGATATACATATCTGTAAACGGGACACAAATCGGAACCGTACCGACCGATGCCAAAGGAAACACTATAACTCCGGTAAAAGGTGCGCTCATTTATACCATTCCCGGAAAAGCCGATGTGAAAATTTCTTACAAAGGGAAAACGCTTTGTACCGAAAATCTACCGCTATCGCAACTCGGTGTCGATTTCGGTTTAGATCCAACTCTCTTTACCGGGAAGAATCCCATGCAGGCTCTTTTCTGCCCGGCCACAGGAGCTCTCATAAATATAAAATAGCCAAAGATTTTCCGATTACATAAAATAAGAAGGGTGGATCATAGATCCACCCTTCTTATTTTTTCAAAACTCAAAACCGACTCGCAAAGCAATACTGTGATGCACATCAACAGTCGTTCCGAAATAACGCTTATATCCGTCATCGTATGAATAATCGGTACTTTGCGATTGCAATACATAAGCTATCCCCACATTTACCGCATGACAACTTTTCAAAGCAAGTCGCAAACCCAATGACGGCGAGCAATATGCCCCCATCGCCCAAGACGAACCGTCTTTCTTTCCGGGAGAGAAACCCACACGTACACCGACATAAGGAGCCAGCCAACTATCGCGCAAAGTAAATCGGGCAGCAGCATAAACAGGAGTAAAAAGAGCATCTCGATAGACATCGCAAGCCAGCCCTGCTCCCACAAAGACAAACGGATTGAAACAATATCCATGAGTCGTCGACACAGAAACGGCACTTTCACCCGTCATCGTTGCCAAAATAGAGGCATCGACAAATCCTGCATATCCGGCTTTTACTCCACCTGCGAGCGTACGACAAAAACTGTCTACGGCATTATATGTCGATTTCATCAATCCTTTCTTACCTTCCCCGACCTTTCGGCTATCCCGAGACAATAATACCGATGCGGCACTTTTATCCGCACAGACCCATGAACTTTCGGCCGAAACAGGCAAGACATACATCAACAGGCAGATAGTTGCCCAAAAAGTTTTTTTCATTTTATTTTTTATCAAAGACTTTACAAAAGTAGACAAACTCACTCACATACGGATAGTTTTGAAGAAAATAATGTAAAGCATTTGAAAACTAAATGGATATATAGTTTTGTACTAGATTCTTTCATTTGTGGTTTTTGTCCGTTTTTTGGGGAGGGGAGTTAGGAGAAAAAATCACTACCTATCCATTGTCTTTTTAAGATTGAAAAAGAGGTTGGAAATTACTTCCGTATCTCGTTTTAATATCCTGTTTACCATCAAAAAAACGGCGGTTCTGAACAAAATGACAAGACAACTATTATTGTAGACGTATCAAATACCTCGATATTTTATACATTGTGATTTTCTTTTTACTGTCCTGAACTATAAAAGACAGAGAGTAGATACTGAAAAGACGGATGCATATCCATGCACCCGCCATATTAAGAATCAGTATATTGTACCTATTTACGGCAACACAATTTTAAAATTAGGATCTGCCGGTTCGTAGGTACTACGGATAATATCTATAGCTTTGGTATCTCCGATAGTTTTCACCTTGTTCATCTTGCTCAAAGTTTGTAAATCCGTTCTGCCGAAGAACAGTTTGACGAAATCCATTTTCGCAATCTCCATAGTCAGGTCAGCTTTTTCATCCTGACTACCAAGGCGGTGATTCAATACGCTATTATTGAGCATCAACATTACCTTTTCTTTCGTATCTGTGAAGTTAATATTGATAACAACTTCCTTTCCTCCTGCCTTCTCTCCATTCAACTGGATGGCGCAGTAGTCGAGCAAAGTACCCATATCCATCTGAGCCAGCACACCGTCATTGATGAGTTGAGATGTATAAGGCACATCTTTCTTAAACAAATCACGTGCTCCTGTCAGATAGAAGTTGCGCCACGGACCGCTTTCCGCCTGATAACCCAGTTGTGTGTATGTGTCTGCCAATAATTGACGTGCTTCCTTGTTTTCCGGTTCTGCAAAGACGAGATTGTCCAACAGCGTAGCTACCCAGCGGTATTCACCTTTGGCATACGATGCCTTAGCCACTTCGAGTACTTTATCTGCACCGCCAATCGCTTCTACATACTTGGCACCCAATTCCGAAGGGGGCAGTGGGTCGAGGTGTGCCGGATTGCCATTGAACCAGCCGAAATAAAGGTCATACTGCGCCTTCACGTTGTGGATCAGCGTACCGTAGTAGCCGCGACAGTTGAACTGCGATGCCAGCGAAGCGGGGAGTTTCATCTCTTCGGCAATTTCATCAGGTGTCAGACCACGATTGGCCAGGTGCAGGGTCTGGTCGTGCAGATAGCGGTACATGTCGCGTTGTGCCTCCCAATAATTCACGATGCGTTCGTTACCCCAAGTGGGCCAGTGATGGGTTGAGAATGACACCTCCACCCGGTCTCCGTAACGTTCGATGGCTGTATCTACCGCCTTGCTCCACAGTAGTCCGTTGCGCACTTTCGCACCACGCAGCGTTTGTAGGTTGTGCATATTGTGCGTCATATCTTCTGCTGTACAGAAAGCTTTCAGTTGCGGAAGCCAGACCATGATTTCCAC
>CDYK01010031.1_pt1 | contig 64068 bp, 65 predicted proteins | sample 554841 | NCBI WGS metagenome assembly CDYK01 (sample SAMEA3182102, study PRJEB8094) | gut metagenome | biome: human; feature: gut; material: Stool; isolation source: human stools | place: Canada | collected 2013-02-18
TCCCGGTGGCACATCTCCATGACTTCGGACTTGAAGTAGCGCAAGGCCGCGTCGGTACAGCGGTGCTTGCAACCGGCTTTCGTGTCGGCTGGCCTGTCCATGTAGGGCAGGAACGGGACTTCCTCTATCCGCAGGCTGTTAATGACGATATGCACATGGATATTGCCGCTGTGGTTATGCCCGTCCGGGTGGGTACATACAAGGGCTTGGTGGCCGGGGAAATGCTCGGCGCAAAACTTCTCGCCCAATGCCTGCGCCCGGTCTACGGTCAAGCCGTTGTCCGGGCCGTCCCGTGGGTCAAAGCTGATGATATAGTGGTGGCTTTTCACATCTTCCCGCCGCTGGTTCTTCCCATAGCGGAGATTTGCCCGCATACAGGCAACGGCAAAATCCTCCCCGCCGCAGTTCAGCGTGGACAGCCGGTAGTCCTCGCGGGGGATAAGCCTGCCGGTTTCATCAAGGACGGGCTTCATGGTAAACTCGTCATGCTCGAAAAGCAGGTATTGTTCGGCGGCTCCGTAGTCGGCATTTTTAGAGTTGATATGCTTGAGTGTTGCCAACTGCGTCACCTACTTTCTGTAAGACTTCATACTTGAGGGCGGCAAGGTCGGCTATGGCGGCGCGTACCTCGCCGGAGAGGGCGTTATAGGGTGCGCCGTACTCATTCAGATACCGGGCAATCTGATTGAGGTTGCCGCCGATCCTGCCGTACTCGGCGGTCAGCTTCCCGACAGCGGAGAGCAGTTCGTCATTGACCGCCGACACATGGATAACGGGGCGTATGGTGGTGCGCCGTATCGCCTGCCGGAGAAATTCCGACTGGCTGATACCATAGGGCGCAAGCCGCGCTGTGAAGTCGGCGTATTCATCTTCGGACAGCCGGGTTTTCACAACGCGGCTGCGGTGGGGTGTGTTGTATTTCTTTCGCATGGTCGTAACCTCCTTTCTTGCCGCATGAGCGCGGCGGGGATAAGCGGCGCAAGCCGCAAAGCAGGGTTTGGGGAAGGCACTCCCCAACAAGTTTCCCGCGAGGGGCAAAACCGCAGAATTGCGGATTTTGGCACCGTGGTAGAAACTTGCTCTAAGAAAAGCACACTCCGGCTCGGCGTACTTTTTGCTCAATTTCTCCTGTTATGTCCTACTACGGACAACTTGCAATTTTGCCAAACGGAACGGCAAACTTTTTTCAATGCCGCACACTTTAGGAGAAATGGGCGCAAAAAAAGCAGCAAACCTTTTTCAGATTTACTGCTTGTATGTGCCGCTGTAATGGGCGGCGGTTATTCAGTTGTATCGGGCGGGGATACTCGGCTAAAGCGAAACTTAAATAACGCTTTCAGCAGCGTTTCCGTGATGAAGTCCTCGGCTTCCTTGTCAGCTTGTCCGCTGATACGGGAAGCATAGCGTATTCGCCGCCCATAATACTGCAATACGGTGTTGACCGCTTCCGGCTCGCCGCTGGTAGCCTGTACGATTGTGTCATAGGGGAGAAGCTCGTTATTCCTCATGCGCCAGTCCCTCCATTTCCTCGTAAAGCTGCTGTATGGCTTTTCGGATATGGTAGCCCACTGCACTGCGGCTGCGTCCGTACCGTCTGCCGATTTCATGCTGCGGCATACGCTTAAAAAAGGACAGATAGAGCATTTCCTGCTTCTGCGCTGGCAGACGGGAGAGGGCTTGTACCAGCAGCCCATTGCTTAGGATAACGGTATCGCCGCAAAGATGGACGATGTATTCCTCGTCCGGCTCCGGGGCTTTGAAATATTCATCTGTCGTGCCTAAAGGATAGTGCTTTTCATCTGTGATGTAGTCAAGGGATATTTCTCTTTTGTGTTTCCTGCTCCATGTCCGCAGCGCTGTGTAGCTGGCATTGCGGATAACAATTTTACAAAAAGCGTGGAATGTGTACTCGATATGCTCTTTGTATTCTTCTGTGCAAGTCATAGGAAATCCCCCCTTCCCTCCGCAAAGAGTTGTGGCTGGTTGATGGTTGCTTTTTATGATGACAAAGGGCGGCAGCACTTTTTGCTGTCGCCCCTTGATTACCCATTTGCGAAACCGGGCGGGGCTGTCAACGGCGGGCTTTAGCCCGTTCATCTTGACCGTTGACTGCTCCGGCTGGGTTTGCTATTTGTGTTTTAATCACTTACCTAAAGAAATTATTTTTCTTTCCACGACTTTTCAAGAAAATCTGTTAATTCTGGGATTTCCATCTGTTTTAGACCAGTTATATTTCCGTTTCTATCTCTTTCTGTAATAATGCCAATATCACCGTTTGCAGAGTGTACCTCAGTTCCTTCAAAAGTTCCATCGGCAGCCCGGTTATCAGCAAAATAGCAGACTGACTTACCATTAAAAAACAGCTGGTTTTCGTCAGAATTATAGGTTAAACCGTATTGCTCATACTGTTCTAAGTTATTAGCAGTTTCTTCGTAAATCTGTTTGTTGATTAGTTCATTAAATGCCTTTTGTTCTTCCGTAAGCCCTTTTTCATAGTCTTGGTCAGTGGTATCCCGAACATTTTCAGCTTTGCTTTTTTCGGGTTGAGTTGAAGAAAAAACAGCATATACGCCACCAACCATCAAAAGCATTACGGCAAGAGTGAGAATAGGAACAATTATTTTTTTCTGTTTCATCATAATATTAAATCCTTTCTTTTTGCAAGTTGATAAGTATAGTATAGTGTTTTCCTCCTTTCACCCATAAGAGCAGCACTATCACAGAATGTTACACATGATTTGCAGTTTTTTAAGCTCTAAAGTATAAAGAGTAGCTACCTCACACAAAGATAGCTACCCTCAAATTTTATGCAGCTTTACTCGAAAATATCTTTTGGTGCAGTAGGTAATAAATCGCCTTTCTTCCAAATAAGCTCACAATTATTAGGTGTTCCATAATATACAGCAATGTAGTCCTTTTTTTCATGGTTAAACCCATAATTCATTATTTCGGTTTCTCCATCGGATAATTCTTTTTTGATAACCGTTCTTAATACAGAAATATACAAGTTTCTATTTTCGTCTGTGTAAGTCTTAATTGTTCCTCCACAGTATCCGTCAAGTAGTTCTAATCTAAAAGTAATCTGTTCATCGGTCAGTGAATATGCCGAGATTGAAATTTGCTCTGGGCTTACCATGCTATTTTGTCTTATAAACAAGGCATAATATGTTCCAAATATCGCTGTAAGGACGATAGTCGTTATTACAATTCCTATGATAAATGACCTTAATAGTGAACGTTTCCATGAATGTGCCATCTTCCCCATGACACTGCTTTGTATGCTTTCAGCATTTTCCTTTGTATCAACCACACATTCTGTTTTTAGCTTCTGAAAAATATTGGAACACTTTTCACATTCCTGCAAATGCTCCTCAATCATTTTTCTGCTGTCTGCTGAACAAACTTCATCATAATACAGCGGCAACATATCTTGAATGATGTCGCATGAAATTTTACTCATAACTTTCCTCCTTTACTTGTTCAATGATTTTTAATTTAGCTCTATGAAAGGTTACTCTTGCCCAACTTTCTGTTTTACCAAAAAGTTTTGCTATATCCTGATAACTTAATTCTCCTAACACCCGTAAAGAAAAGACTTCCTTATATGGCTCTGGTAAATTGTGTAGCAGTTTATGTATTCCAAACGCCTGCTCTCTTTGTCCTAACAAAATCTCTATGGAATTAGTATCAACTATTTCATTCTCTACAGAATTAAGGTCGATATTTCTTTTCCTGTGCTTCTCATACAAGAAAAATGAATGCTTCGCAATTTGGCACAGCCAAGTCGTTATTTTACAGTCACCTCGAAAGTTCTCATAGCTTTTCATAGCCTTAAAAAAAGTATCTTGCGCTAATTCTTCTGCAAGTTCTTCATCGTGGCAAAGAGCTAACAGATATTTATATACATCTTCAAAATATAAGGTATATATGTCACTAAAATTAGGGGTATTCAATTATGCACACCTCCTTTCAGCAATAAGAGTAGGCAAGTAACGTTTTGTTACAAAAAAGATTTGAAGATAACATCAACAAAAAATATTATAGCGTGACCGTGTTTGATTTTCAATTTCTGTAAATGCAGAAACATGGAGTGTTCCCCAAATTATACGGAATAGCAGGGGTACTGTCATATCTAATTTATTGTTGCTTCTTTACCAACCATGAGCATTGGCGCCAGATAGCCATAGGTAAGCATTTGATATGATCTCCAGCTTTTCCCCGGCTCCACACCGTGCGTGCAGCTTTCACCGCACACGGCGTTCCATCGAATTTGGTCATACAGGGCGTGCAACACTTTATGTATGATGCTTTTTGCCAAATTCGACTTGTGGCCTTTCCTCCGCCGTTTACTTTTTCACGGCTTCATAGGTACTACGCCACTACTTTCACTGAAACAAAGAATGGTTATTGCCTTCTCGCGAAGGTATTCCCATCCACCATCTCGCAGCCTTGCAACAGGCTAAATGTTTTCAGCTTCCTGCGTTCCGATATTTCTATCATGGGCCGCATTTAGGTTCTTCCTCTAAGCCTGTATTCAATTCTTTACGAATCGTGCCGCCTGTAACGGCACATGGACTTTCATAACAACCATTTTTACTTGTCCACGAATACCTCCGTATAAGGAGTACCACCGTTTCGATGGTATCAACGTTTAGACTTGTACATTCAGAAGTTCGTCAGTATTTCCATACATACTAACCATGTGCGGCTGACACCCGGCATATAGGATGCACTATCCACCTCTGGACAGCTTTCGGTTTCGGCCTTGCGGCCAAAACTACGGCATCTCTCTGCCGACTTCACCGAGCTTCTGACAATCGGCGGTTGCGCGCCTATGCCAGTCGGAGTATTAGTGTGGACGCTTCGGGACGTTACCCCTCATTTCATCCATCGAAATATCAGTTCTCCAAGGTTTTGGACTTCATTTGTCCTTCGACCTGTGCCTGACCTTTTCAGTCAGGAACGCATCGCACGGTTGTCGTTGCCGTAGCCCTCCAGCAGATTGATTGCGCCCCAAATGCCGAGGCCAGCGCCCAGCGCCACAACGAGGGTCTGAAGAACACCAACAGCAGAATTAAAGAAAGCCATAAATAGTACCTCCGAAAAATATGTTTTTTGATTTTGGAGGGTACATTTCTTCCACGAAGTTTCATCGAGTCGTTGTCAAATCAGGCTGCCGCCGTCACGCGACAGGTTCACCGGAAAGGTCTGCCTGATACACCTCAACTGCATCATCCGGCTTGAGCTTGAGGCGATGGGACAGAAAACGCTCTATGTCAAAGGCGTATTTCTTGTCATAATCCGCTGTGTAGCGGTAGAGGGGATGCTTGGTGAGATCATATTTGTTGGACAGAAACGGGCGGACGCCGCGAAGCTGCAAGATGCACTTGCCGCCATCCAGCACGGCAAGCTCGTCCACGCTCATCAGCTCCTTGCCCAATTTCTGATAGTTCAGCGAATGGGAAACCTCGCGGCCACGGCTCTCGCCGGTGTTATAACTGTCGATGGTTTCCTTGCCCAGCGCCGCCGCCAGCTCTTTCAGCGTACCGGGTTCCTTACCACCCAAAAAGATGGAACAGTCCATGTTGCCGATGATCGTATCCGCGCTGTCTTTATACAGGGCTTTGAGCTGGCTCTGCGCCTGCAAGACAAGGCAGCAGGAGATTTCTCTGGAACGGATCGTCGCTACCAGCTTCTCAAGCCTCGGTATCTGGCCGATATTTGCCGCCTCGTCGATCAGGCAGCGGACGTGAACCGGCAAGCGCCCGCCGTACACATCATCTGCCTTTTCGCAAAGCAGATTGAAAAGCTGGGTATAGCACATGGAAATGAGAAAGTTAAAGGTATCGTCCGTATCAGACATGATGATGAACAGGGCGGTTTTCCGGTCGCCCAGGGTATCCAGTTCCAGTTCGTCATATTCCATCAGATCCCGCAGCTCCTTGATATCGAAGGGAGCAAGCCGGGCACCGCAGGAAATGAGGATGGATTTTAAGGTTTTGCCGGCACTTAGCTTGAATTTGGCATATTGGCGGACGGCGAAGTGGTCTGGCTTGCGCTTTTTCAGATCGTCGAACATCAAGTCCACCGGATTTTTGAAGTCCTCATCGTCCTCACGCACCTCCATCGCATTGATAAATTCAATGAGCGTGGAGAAGTTCTGTTCCTCCACCGGCGCTTCATAGTGGATGTACCCAATGAGGGCGGTGTAGAGCAGCGTTTCCGCTTTCACCCAGAAATCGTCACCGGCCTTGCCCTCGCCCTTGGTGTTGGCGATCAGCGTCGTGACCAGCTTCAAAATGTCCTTTTCCGAGTGGATGTAGGCGAACGGGTTGTAGTGCATGGACTTCTTGAAGTTCAGGGAATTGAGAATCTTGATCTGATACCCGTTCTTTTGCAGCGCATGGCCGCAGGAAACCACGATGTCCCCTTTGGGATCGGTGACGACGAAGCTGGTGGGATAGGTTTTTGATGTGCATTGGAGCAGATTGGGCTTCAACCAAAAGCGGGTCTTGCCCGAACCGCTGCCGCCGACGATCAGGACATTTTTGTTCCGCGCTGTTTTGGGGTCTTTGGGGCGGCTGTTCATCGTCAGCCGCTCCGTCTGCGTGAGAATGATGTTGTTCTCAAACGCAGGATCGACGTAGGGCTTGATGTCCTCGGCGGTTCCCCAACGGGCGCTGCCGTACTCCAGATTTTTGCGGAATTTCTTTGCATTTTTGCCCTTGATGTAGACCGCCAGCCGAATGGCAATGGCGGCGGCAACGCCCACGCACAGGTCAATGGGATGAAAGCTGGGGACAAGGGAGTGAAACGCCGTGTTCAGGCCGGTCATAATGTTCAGCAGCTTCGTGGAAGCGTCTGAACCGGGAGCCAGCCGCACCGCCTCGCTGACCTTGGTGGCCAGCAGCGCGATGAACACATACGGAATATTGGGAAGAATGAGCTTTTTGACGTTGACCTGCTTCATCGTTCCAGCTCCTTCCGCTTTGTCCTGTTCACCACAGCCGCCTGAATGAGCGACTTGAAGTGTTGCAGCTTTTCCAGCACCGAGGGGCGTTCTGCTTTCCTGACCTGCTTGGCGGTATATTCCTTGAACGCGGCGGTCATGGCGTCGGCGTCCGGCGCTTTGAAGAACACCATGTACCGCTTTTCGCCCTTGACCTTGAATGGAGCGAAGTCAATGCCATACTTCCGGGCAATCCGATTGAATGAGCCGATATTCTGATCGGTGACTTCAATGCTCTGCAATCCCTTATCCTTGGCGGCAAGCTGCTTGACGGTCATTTTTCCGTGGGGATTGGCCTTGCCGTGCTGATATTTCTGATAATCGTTTTTTAGCTGCTCCAGCAGCTTGGCAACGGCCTTGCGAAATTCCTGTTCACCCAGCTTTCCGCAGGAGATCATCAGGGATACGATTCTCTGTTCAACTTCTTCCTGCATGACTTATCACGCTCCTTTCCTTCGATTTGCAGGGAGAATGCCGGGACACTAAGGCGGAACCACCAGCCGGTGCAGAAGATGCTTATTCATTTCTGCGCCCCTGTCCCTTGACGGTCAGGATGCCGTCCAGCGTGGTGGCGGTGATCCGCAGGCGCTCGGCCACGGCGATGTCGTTTTTCACGCTTTCATCCACGATGCTGCCGCAAACCACCAGCACACGAGCGCGGCGCAGATGCTCCCGCGCCATGTCGATGCCGTCTTTATGCTCCTGCGGAATCTCATCGCGCAGGAACAGCGGCAAAAACAGCGTGGGGCAGATGGGCGAAAAGCCCGCGTCATAGACTGCCCTGCAATACTTGGCGGCATTTTCGGTGTTCTCAAACTCGTTCTCGCTCCACGGAGCGGTGATGTAGGCAAGGGGGCGTTTCATCGGTATCAAATCCTTTCTCCCAAAATCGGGCATGAAAAATGACGGCCTTTAGGGGCCACCGTGAAAATCGTGATTGACCAGCATGGCATAGTGGTTGTCGATGGTGGAAACGGAATTGAACAGCGCCGCCATGAGATAGGCTTTCGTATTCCAAACGCGGGTGGTGTTCTCGCGGATACCGTCCATGACCTTTTCGATGTGCATGGAGGTGATCTTTTCAAAGCGCTGTTGCACGAAGCCGGTGGGATACTCCGCATCCCGCCCGATCTTGACCGTGGGGCTGCGGTTCATAGCGACCTCCAGCATAATCTCCACCAGCTCATCAAGCTGCATCCGGTCATACTGCTGACAGAGAATGTCGTATTCGATTTGCTCTCTGATCTCCGCTTTTTTCTCAAACCCGTCTGTCATTCTGTCCGCCGCAGGCAGAAAGAATGAATGAGTGCTTGATAGATCAGTATTTGATTTTTGAGTATTAGATTTCTTAGTATTTAATTGCGCGGGATTATCCGTATCCGGTGCCTCCGTATCCGGGTTATCCAGATACGGGTTTTCCGTATCTGGTAAAGTCGTATCCGGTGGAGAGGGCTTTCGGGGCTTCTCGAAGATGGTGTACTCCGTGTCGGAAATGCGCCCGTCCTTGCCGCGAAGCTGACGGCGGATGATGTAGCCCGCCAGCTCCAGCTCCTTGAGCGTTTTCCCGATGGCGTCCACGCCCTCCTTGCAGATTGCAGCCAGCCCCCGCGTGGTGTAATTCCACTCGTCGGGGAGGGAGAGCATCATGGAGAGCAGCCCCTTGGCTTTCAGGGAAAGATTGCTGTCTTTCAGGTGATGGTTGCACATCACCGTGTAATCCCGCGTCCGTTCAACGCGAAATACAGCCATATTGCTTCAATCCTTTCCGCAGGGCAGTCAACCTGTTTGGCCGTCCTCCTCGGCAAACCGCGTATCCAGCCGCTTTACGCTCCAGTTCTGCTTGAACTGTCCCAGCGGGCCGGTGCCGAACTGCGCCAGCGCACGGCGATCCAGCTCCATCAGCTTTTCCCACAGCTCCGGGTGGTGTTTTCGCAGCTTCCGCAGCTCGTCGATACGCTGGAACGGGCAGCACCAGCAGGACGCACGGTGGTAAATCTCATACAGCCCGCCGAAGTCAAAGCCACGGTCGTAGCAGGCTTGGAGCGCCTGCGCCTCCGTAATGCCCCACTCCACGAGGGGATACCGCTCGTCCTTGCAGCGCCACGCTTCATCGGCGGCGATGCCGACGTAGTGGATCGCGCCCAGCTCGCCTTTGAGCCGGTTGACCTCCTTGGTGATGAGGTGCGTTTTGAGCTGCCCGGTACACCAGCGGACGCGGATTCCCGGCCAGCCGTTGCCGTAGGGCGGGATGCCCAGTCTTGCGCGGTTTTCCAGACTACGGGGCTTCTGCTTGGGTTCATCGAACATCAGGTATTCAAAGCCCTTGGGATGCCGCAGCGTGGTGATATGGATGCTGCGCTCCCGAAAAAGATGCTCGTCCAGTTTGGAAAGGTGTTCGTACATCTCAGGGAACTCCATGCCGGTGTCTGCCGACAGCACCATGTCGATGGGCATATCCCGTTCGATCATCAAAAGCAGCATGGCGGTACTGTCCTTGCCACCGGACAGGCTAACGGCGTGAAACTGCTTGCCGTTTGTGTTCTGAATGGGTTCCCGCATGGGGAAGCCGCTCCGTTCTCACTCCTTTCCCACATCACAGCTCATAGATGGGCTGCTCGTGTTCGTAGTAGGGATCGCACAGGGCGGCAAGCTCAGCCACCAAGTCCTCCAAATCCAGAGAAATCTCGCTGTCCGCCCAGTCGTTGCCCTTGTAGACGCGGTACTCGGTGACGTATTCGCCTTCTCCAGCGTTCACGCTGAATTTGGCAACGACGGCAAAGCCCATATCCTCCAGCAGCCACAGCTCCATCGACCGGGCAGCAAACACCGCGCCGATATAGCTGTCGCCCACGTCCTCATAGAGAAGCGTCGCTCGCTGCTTGAACAGCTCCGAGCTGCGATAGTCCAAGCTCAGCGCATTTTTGCCGTCTGCGCGGTAGGCATAGACCGTTTCGGCCTTGTTCCAAACGGCTTGCAGCAGGGCGTGATAGTCAATGTTTTCCAGAAACTCGTCGATCTCCGTTTCCGTGTAGCCGACCTCCGTACCCTTGCGGAACAGCGTGGTCAGCGCTTTTTCCAGCTCAGTTACTCTGCTCATAGTAATTCCTCCAATCACTTTAATGACACCGTTTTTTCCGGTCAGGAAGGATATGCCCCTCAATGACGGCGGCGTGTTTGCGGATTTTGATTTCTCCGCGTTTCTCGGATGCCCGCGCCTTGGCATATCCCACGTCGGAGAGGAACAGCCGCAGCCGTTCGCCCTTTTCACCCACAGGGGATTTCCACGACAGGACATCAAAAATAATCATGTGGCGGGTTTCGTCCATAAAGCGCTCCAGCGCAAGGATGCTGTGCCCGCCGACAAAATCATCAGCGTTCATATTCGGCACCTCGCGCTCTGATCTGAAAGGCGGCAAGCCCGTAACGGGCGATCAGAGTGGCATTGACGATCAGGCGCAGCGCCTCCGGGTCGATCACCTCCGGTTCTGCTAAGTCCGCCATCGTGACCGCCTCCGTCTTGTCGCAGAGGTCGCGCGCCGCCATGAACAGCGCGTAGTTGTGCGGCGAGGTGTTTTTCAGCACCGAATAGCCGAACTCGATCCCGTCCTTGCAGAAGCAATTTGCCGTGCGGCGGTAAATATCGTCGTTGGAGGTCAGCAGGTACATGGCCGCATAGTAGGCGTTGGTGTCTCTGCGGCGGCGATAGCCCTGCACGGCGCACTGATACTGCATCCTGCGCTCATGCTGCTCGTTGCTCCAAAGGCTTCCGGGATAGTGCTTGATCAGCAGGTTCAGGCGCGAGGACAGGCGGCGGTCGCGGGGGAATGTTTCCATGACGGCCTCGCGGTAGCCGACCACACCGGCCTCAATGCGCTCGGCCAGCCACGGGCAGCGCAGGGCGGTACAGCCCAGCTTTTTCACATACTCGGTACAGAGCTGGCAGCTCACATCTTTGGGCGTGTATTTGAACGTGTTGATATACATGGCGTCCTCCTTTTGGCATGAAAATAGCGGACAAACAAACTGCTTGTCCGCTCAACGGCTCTGGTCGCGCTGGCGCTTTTTCTGCCATGCGTCCAGTAATTTGAAAATGGTGTTCTCAATCTGGAACGGGGTATAGGAACGCGGGAAGTATTTGCGGAGTTTTTCACCGGAAAGGGTAATGTCGTTTTTCTCCGGTTTCTTCTGCTCCATCATGATGTCCAGCATGGAATCGTCGTTGAGCTTTCCCTCGCGGGAGAGCATCTTCATCCGCTGTGCTTGTGAGAGCGAGGGCGTGGCCTGCTCGCTGTCAATGGCGGTGAGTAGCATCTGCTGCTCCTCCGGCTTGAGGTAGGAGATTTCCACGGCAGGGGTCATACCGATCTTCTTCTCGTCCACCATCTGCTGAAGCTCCGGGGAAAGTTCTGTCAGGCGGATGTAACGGCGCACGGTGTCACCACTGATACCGGCATCTTTTGCAACTGTGTCATCTGCTCGGAAATTCGCCGCAACTTGCGGCGAATTATTTTCATCTGCCTTTTCCTTTGTTTTTGCCGGTCTGCCAGCCTTGCGGCGGATAGCTTCCAGCTTCATTTTATACGCCTGCGCCCGTTCAGAGGGCAGGATATTCTCTCGCTGGAGGTTGCTGTCCACCATGATAATGGTGGCAGCGTCCCGGTCAATGTCGCGGACAATGACGGGCATGGTGGCCAGCCCCGCCAGCTCACAGGCGTGTTTGCGGCGGTGGCCTGCAATCAGTTCATAGCCGCCGTCCTCCCGTGGCCGCGCCAGCGCGGGGACGAGGACGCCGTATTCCTTGACGCTTTCGGCGGTTTCCTGCATGGACGCATCCTCCCGCACCTGAAAGGGATGATCCGGGAATGGATGCAGCTCGGAGAGCGGAATCTGAACGACTACTTCCTGCTGCGGTTTCGGCTTTTTGGATGGCACGGGCTTTTTGCCCGGTTCTTTCTGCGCTGTTTTTTCAGTCATCGTGTTCCTCCTGTCGGCATCTGATTATGGGTACAAAAAAAGGACATTTCTTCTTTTCAGAGGAAATGTCCTGATTTCTTGGACGGGCTGACAGCCCGCCCAAACGGTATTTAGTTTTTGTCGTTACTATAACACCCCCTACGATATAACTACTTCGCGGCTCGATTTCTCGGTTTGGAAAAGGATGAAAAACCTTGCCAGATAACCGAAAATCCTTGATATACGGGGCTTTTCCGGTTTGTCGTAATTATACCGTAAGGGCATACTTTCGCTACTATGGCCCTCTCCAGCGGAGTGGATGTGAAGACACTGTCCAGTATGCTGGGCCACTATAGCGCCGGGTTCACCCTCGACACCTATACGCACATCACCAACGATATGCAAAGAGGTGCAGCGGAGAAAATCGGCGGCTTCATGGAAACAGCTACGGCTAAGCCAGAACCGGAACCGCCCGATCCGCCGGAGGAGAACCGGTGCAAGGTGATACCGTTCGAGAGAGTGGGATAACCGGGGATCTCCATATGGAAAGTCAGAATGCATCCGGAAAGGATGCACTCACAACTTGTCGAAAAAGTCCAGCTTATGCTTGATCTCATTGAGATAAGACACCCAAATACAGCCGTCTCCGGTTTTCATTCCGGAGGCGGTTTTAATAAACCCATACACCATAAAAGAGGGCATAACAAAAGCGCGTAGTTGTCCCGGATTATGCACGGTGGAGCCAGTTCCCGCTCGCGGGTGGTCGGCTTATTCATGGGCTCGGTCGCTTGGATATACCGTTTCTCCTCTGCATTAGTAGCAATAAAGTCCACTTCCTTGTTTATCACAGGCAAGCACAAAAAGCATGCCTGTCCATATTCAACCAGCAGTTCAATGACAACTGATCGAGTTTGGAGTATGCTTGACCCATCGAATCGTTCCGCCGGGGAGTGATATGAGGAGGTATGATCCATGAATATGAAAGATGCGTTTCGATTCCAGAATAAACTGAAAGGCCTGATGTGTGAGGCCACTGCCATCCTTCAGGACCGGCGCAATATCGTCAAGGTCAAGACCACACATCTTCGGAGCAAGGTCATGTCCGATACTCAGGATGCCGTAGTAGAGGAAGCGGCTCCCAGCGAGTATGCCGGCCACGCCAACGAGGTAGCCGCCTTCCTCATGTCCCTGCTGGAGGAGCGGGAGAAATTGTGCCGGGCTATCCACGCCGCCAAGAACGCATTGGATTTGGATATGGACAGCGAGGTGGGCCTGAACCGGCAGCGTCAGGAGTTGGCTGAGGTATTTCGTCACATGACCATGCTCCGCAACAGTGAAAAGACCATTGCCGGCGGAGGCTCCGGCTTCCGATTCAACGGCGAGGGAAACCAGGTCTCCTACCGCTGTGATGCCACGCAGGTCACCACCATCGACTTTGACCGGAACAAGATCCGAGGCATGGCCACGGCGCTCAGCAACAAGGCCGACGAGATCTCCATGTCCCTGGACAAGTGTCTGGTCAACACCGAGGTATCCTATGAGCCGCCCTTTGACATGAATGATAGCTTTGAGGACATCCTCAGCGACTTTATCGAAAAGAGTACGGCTGCATAAATGCCGTCACCACACCTTCAGGTGTGGTGGGCGTGGCAGAATGGATAGGCGGTGATGATCGGTTCAGGCGCAGATGAATTATGATGCTGCGCATCCCCCGGCAAAGAATGGACTGCATCTGATGAATGCAACATGAGCTCATAACTCATTGTGAAAGGCTCGTCAGTCGCCTCCATCCTCGTCCACCGAAATACTGCCATTTCTAACACACATCCATTGTCAAAAGCAGGATTCGACCTTACGCTTCTCTGATACTTGCCATAATGGCGTGATATTCTATTTATGAAGTCGCTTGTTCACCCAAGGGCTGCGGCCGCCCAGCAGGATCGCGGTAGGCCTATGGGCACAAGCGGATAAGGATCTAAGCGGTTTTGAAATTCTGCCATGCCCACTGTACCTGAAGAAATGTCCCCATAAAAAGACCTGAGCAGCAGGCGGCTGCCTGCTGCTCCCAAGAAACGATATGAGAAGCGGAGATGATGATCTCGTTCATCGGCACCTGGAGTAAAGCGCTCAGTGCATAGAGGTTATCTACACTGGGAAGGCTCTGGCCCCGCTGCCATTTGTAGATGGCTTGCGGCTCCTCAAATCCGAAATAGTGCTGGAGATCTCGGACTGTCAGGCCGCGATCCTTCCGGAGCCGGCAGATATTCGCCCCGGTAGCCACGGGATCGATGACAGGAAACTGAATCATGGACATATGGATCGCCTCCATTCATCAGGATGATCTCCGCCTCAGCGGAGTACTTTAGCATACCTGATATGTTCTGAAATAGCAAGCGATTTTTGCCATTTGTAATGAGATTGTTATAGAAGAGTCCATGATTGAAACACCCATAGTGCTATCAGCATATCAACTGGCTATCACTGTGCCATGCCCTCTGGGGTGATTATACCAAGACAAAAAAGGAGATGATCAGCTGTGACGCAGTTGGTTCCATTGGACAAACGCAGTAAGAAAGCCCAGCGGGAATACCACGCGAAACAGCGTGGCTCCTGGCACGGGGTCAACCCAATCACCCGAACCGTACAGAGCAGGAAGACTTATGACAGAGCAAGAGTTAAACAAGCGGATCGCCGAGATCTTGGGATCTACTAAAAACGAGCCCGGATGCGGCCGACGTTCCGGCCGCCAATATCGCCGCACCCAGTGTGTCAGGCACTCAGACCATCTTCTGTTTTTGATTCAGCACAGCAGGTATGCACCAAACATGGGGTATATCAAGGGAGACTATGAGGGATCAAGAACATTACTTCATTCCGGACTGCACATTCAGTATATGAAGTCCAGCGATCGTCAACAGTACCTGAAGCGAAGATCCAATCGAAAGGTCCGTAAGTATTTCGGCCTATCGAAGAAGGGCAACCAGTATCGCAAAGTGTTTGAATACTGGTGGACGCTCTATTGAATTTAAGATAGGTCAAAGATTGACTTATAGCCAGAGAAATCCTGCTTCACAACCTACACAGCGTAGACATGCGATCAGGAGTGGCCGACAACGGCACCGATAGAAACGGAGAAAATGCGGAAGTTTCCCCGTTAGGGATGGGTTAGGGATTTGGCGGTTTCGGCGGCTGCGCTCACTCATCCCCCGACCGCTGTTCCACCACTGAAACCGCCGCAAAACAGCAATCTCCAAAACCACAAAAATCAAACTTAAAATGCAGAAAAACCGCCTTTTTAGGCGGTTTTTCTGCAAAATTTGGTCGGAGTGCGGGGACTCGAACCCCGGGCCTCCTGCTCCCAAAGCAGGCGCGCTACCAACTGCGCAACACCCCGATATGAAGTTGTGGGACTGCCCGGGCGTATCCTCCCAAATGTCGCGCCCTACCAGTTGAGCTACACCCGGATATTCAATTTCTGCCATTATACCATGGCGGGGGAGAAAATCAAAGATTTTTCTGTCTGTGGTCATTCCTGTGGTCAAAAACGCTTTTATGCCGTTTTCGGCAATCGGGTGAAATCCCGCAAACGCAGGCGTCGCAAGGCTTTGCGGCGTTTCACCTTGCCCCGTCCCGGATACAGCCACGGCACTCCCAAAGCAGGCGCGATACCAACTTCGCTATACCCGGATACTATTGATACTTGAATAGGGCTTCGATTCGAAGCCCTATTATTATACCGCATGCTCTGCGCGGTTGCAAGGGTTATTTGCGGTGCGCGGAGCGTTTTTCGGCATCCTTGGGGCGCGTGCCCTTCATCGCCTCGTGTTCCTGACGGAGCTCGTCGTGCAGCTGGAGCGAACTCCACGCGGCATTGTCCTCGGTGACGACGGCCTTGAGCGCGACGACCACGCGGCTGCGGCGAAGAGACGAGAGCAGCGCGTCGAGCTGCGGACCGGAAAGACCGCAGAGCACGAGCATCTCGTCGGAAAAGCCGCCCTCGACGGTTTCCTCGACAGGGGAGAAACCTTCAAGATCGCAGAGATAGCCGATCGGCTGCGAAAGCTCCTCCGGCGCGACGACGCGCCCGCTCACACCGAGCTTGAAGAGCGCGAAGCGGACCTTTTGCAGCCGTGCGGCGTCCTTAAAATTGTAAAGCAGTGCACATGCCATGGTCAAACCCTCCTCAGCGGTGCTGCGCGGCCTTCTGTGCCATGATATCGGGGTCGATGCAGAAATAGGTGAACTCGCCCGTGGCGAGGAGCTTGCCGCCCTCGCCTAAAATGTCCACGTTGACAAGGCAGGTCGTTCTGCCGCGGTGGCGGACTTTGGCGTCCGCGCGCACGACGCCCTCCGACTGGTTGCGGAGAAAATGCATCGAGCTGCCCTGCGTCACGTAGGATCGACCATCCGTGTGGGCGGCGTAGCCCGTGGCGTTGTCGGCCATCGTGTAGATCGCGCCGCCGTGCACGATACCGTAGGGATTCTTGCTCTCGGGGCGGATCTCAAGCTTGAAGATCGCGTGGTCGGGCTCGACAAATTCCGCTTCAATGTGATTATAGGTGGCAAAAAGATTCTTCTTGTTCAATTCCGCCGCCTGCTGGGCGGCTGTGAGCTGTTCCATGAAAGTGCTCCTTTGACATTGTTACTGTCGTATCCTACCACAGTGCGGCGATAAAAGCAACAATGCGGTGAAAACATCGAATCAGTAAAAATCGACAGAAGAATACGGATTTTGTATAACATTATCATGTTGAGTGCAAAAGATGAAAAAACTTGTATCGCTTGACCACTTCCATTTTGCGTGAAAGCCTGCTATACTACCTTTATCATAGAAAAATATGCGCTTGAAGGGGAAAGCCCTATGGTATATGGGAGTAGTGCGTCCTCCCGCTGCGCCGCGGGGCCGAAGATCGCCGCCATCGGCGGCGGCACGGGCCTGTCGACGATGCTGCGGGGATTGAAAAAATATACAGACCGCTTAACGGCCATCGTCACGGTGGCGGACGACGGCGGCGGGAGCGGCGTGCTGCGCCGTGAAATGGGTATTCTGCCGCCGGGTGACGTGCGGCAATGTATGCAGGCGCTCGCGAATACCGAGCCTGTGATGGAGCAGCTTCTCGGCTATCGCTTTCCCGAGGGACAGCTCAAGGGGCAGTCGTTCGGAAATCTGCTGCTTGCGGCGCTCAACGGCATGGCGGGGAGCTTTGAAGAGGCCGTCGCCATGATGGGACAGGTGCTGGCGATCTCGGGCCGCGTGCTGCCGGTGACGAACGCGGATGTACAGCTCGAGGCCGTGTTTGAAAACGGCACGCGCGTTGTGGGCGAATCGCACATCTTCAACGCGAAAAAGCAGCAGGACTGCCGTATCCACCATGTTTCGCTCGTGCCGGAGCGCCCGAAGGCGCTGCCCGACGCGCTCCGCGCTATTTCGGAGGCCGACCTCATCCTGCTCGGCCCGGGAAGCCTTTATACGAGCGTGATCCCGAACCTGCTCGTCGACGGCGTGGCCGACACGATCCGCGCGTCGCACGCGCAGAAGTTTTACATCTGCAATATCATGACGCAGGACGGCGAGACCGAGGGCTACACCGCTGCCGATCATCTGGAAGCCCTGCAGCGTCACGGGCGGGAGGGGATCGTCGACCTCTGCCTTGCCAACAATGCGCCCATCCCGCGCGGGCTCGCCGCGCGATACAGTGAAGAGGACGCGGAGCTGCTGCGCGTCGACCGCGAGCGCATTGCGGCGCTGGGAATCGCGCTCGCGGAATACCCGCTGCTCTCGGCGCAGGGCGGCTACGCCCGCCATGACCCGGCGCTGCTGGCGCAGGCGGTCATGGAGCTCTACCGCGAGCGCACGGTGCGCATCTACCGCGGCACCCAGCAGTACATTACGGAAGAACAGGAGTGGAAATAATGCTCAACAGTAAGGAATTTGTCAGGGAATTGCAGCTGCGCCATGAGAGCGCCTGGATGAACCCGAATGTCGGGAGCGCGGACGCCGCACTCGCTGCGCTGCCGCTCACGCGCACGGACGTCGACGATGCCGAGGCGCGGCTGGAGCGTTTCGCTCCGTTCATCAAGAAGGTATTTCCCGAGACCGCGGCTGATCGCGGCCTCATCGAATCGCCGCTGACGGAGATCGAGCATATGCGCGCATGGCTCAACGAAAATGAAGGTGCGCAGCTTGCAGGCAAGCTCTTCTTGAAGCGCGACAGCGACCTGCCCGTCGCGGGCAGCGTCAAGGCGCGCGGCGGCTGCTACGCGGTGCTCAAGCACACGGAGGACTTAGCGCTTGCGAACCGGCTGGTCGAGATGCGCGATGATTACAGCGTGTTTGCCACGCGCGCGTTCCGCAACTTTTTCTCGCAGTATGAGCTGCACGTCGGCTCGACGGGTAATTTGGGCTTGAGCATCGGCATCATGGGCGCGGCGCTCGGCTACAGGGTCACGGTCCACATGAGCGCGGACGCGCGGCAGTGGAAAAAGGACCTGCTGCGCGCAAAGGGCGTAACGGTGCTCGAATACGGCGCGGACTACTCCTACGCCGTGCAGAAGGGCCGCGAGCGCGCGGCGGAGGACCCGAGAAGCTATTTTATCGACGATGAAAACTCTGTCGACCTCTTCCTCGGCTACGCTGTGGCTGCGCGGCGGCTCAAGGCACAGTTCGCCGAGCAGAACATCGCGGTCGACGAGGAGCACCCGCTGCTCGTTTACATTCCCTGCGGCGTCGGCGGCGCGCCGGGCGGTATCTGCTTTGGCTTGAAGCAGGAGTTCGGCGACGCGGCACACGTCTACTTCGCTGAGCCGGTGGAAGCGCCGTGCATGCTGCTCGGCCTCGCCAGTGGCTTGCAGAATGCGATCTGCGTGCAGGATATCGGCCTGACGGGCCGCACCGCGGCGGACGGACTCGCCGTCAGCCGCCCCTCGGGCTTCGTGGGGGAGACGGTCAAGGCGATCGTTAGCGGCGGCTTCACGGTGTCGGACGAGCATCTGTTCACAGACCTTCACGCCCTGCACGAGACGGAGAGACTTTTTGTCGAGCCGTCCGCCTGCGCGGGCTTTGCCGGTGCGGTGGAGCTGTCCAAGATGACGGATTATCTCGAAAGCAGCGGCCTTGGCGCGCACTGGGAGAATGCCGCGCACATCGTCTGGGCGACGGGCGGCGCGCTCGTGCCGGAAGGCGAACGCGAAAAGTACCTCGCAAACTGAAAAGAGATAAAAAGAAGGACTTCACGCAATGCGTGAAGTCCTTCTTTTTTGCGCCGCGGCGGGGAGGGGAACCCCGTTACGCGGGCATCATGGTCAGGGTGTAGTTTGCTGTGCGGAGGATGAGCTGCGTCACGGCGCTCTTGGCCGTGTCGACGCTGAGTTCGGCGGTGTAGCCGGTGAAGCTGTCGTCTTCATAGGAGACGGTCAGCATCCAGGTCTCTGCGCTGCCCGCAGCGGCGGTGCGCTTGAAGTCCGTGATGTGTTTGCTGCGTGCGCCGGTGAACTGGCAATTGACAAAGCACTTGCCAATGTAGAACGATTCGGCGGACGTGTCCGTTTCATACGGAATAGCCGGGTGAGAGCTCGTGCCGCGGTAACCGATCAGCGGCTCGCTGACGAAACCGCCATTTTTGGGATAGTAGTTGACGGAATAGGCAGCGCCGTTTTCAAAAAATGGGAACGGCTCGGCGGTGAAGTATACCAGACTGACGTCTGACATGTTGGCGACTTCAAGCGCGGCGTCAAAACTCGTCTTTTTGCCGCCGCTTTCGAGCGTGCCGCGGTATTTGCCGCCTGCGGCGTAGCTGTTATTGAGAATCGTGAGCGCCTTGTCGAGCGCAGTGTCGCCGGTGTTCGGCTCGGTCGGCACGCGGGCGGGGGCGGAGGTCGTGTCAATGCGCAGGCCGTTTTCAGCGTCCCACTGATAGCCCCAGCCGAAGGACTCGTACGCATAGCGGAACGTCAGCGGGAAGTACGTCACGCCGTTGTAGTTGAAGATTGGCCAGGTATCGTCAACGTCGTTGCTCAGTGCGCTGTTTATGTAAACCTTGTACGACGGCAGTGTGACGGAGACGCTGCCTCTGGGCGCTTTGCCGGGTTCGGCGACGTAAGCGCTCTGCGCGCCGCCGGCGGTGATATTGAGCGACTTAGATGCATTGTTCCAGTCGGTCTCCACGCCCATGAAGCGGCTTAAGTGATAGGTCATGGGAAAGTAGGTGATGTTGCTGTAGGACAGCAGGGGATACTTGGCGTTTTTGTTGTCGATGACCTGCCCGTTGAGCGTCACCTTGGCAGTGACGACGTTGGCGCGCATTGCGGCATCGGCCTGCGGCAGCAGACTGAACGCGAGCGCGATGCAGCAGGCGATGGCAAGCAGGACGCGCAGAAAAGTCTTGTTGATGGTAGACATAACATACTCCTTTCCGTTTTGTGATGGTTGACGTTTACTCGTACAGCTTGGCGCTGCGGTTGAGGTACACGAGCTCTATGATCTCGACCACGCCCAGAGCGATGGCAATGGCGAGAATGAACAGGAGCAGGACGATCATGCCGCCGTTGTAGAAGTAGAAGAAGGAAGCAGATGACAGACCCAAAAGCAGGAGCAGGGTAAGGAATGCACCGAAGCAGCCGATGACCACGACCTGCCAGGTGCAGAGTGAACGCCATTTTGCCGCCATCGCGTCGTCTGCGCCGTCAAACGCTTCGGCGCAGGCGGTGAGCTGGTGGTACGCCGCAAGTGTGGCAAACAGGAAGATCAATCCCAGCAGAATGATCAGAACGACCAGAATCGCGGAGACGTCCGATGCCGTTATCCACTCCTGTACGCTTGGCGCATCGAGAAGCGCAACGAACGGCAGCGCGATCAGCGGCAGAAGATTAAAGTACACGGCCTTGCGGAAGCGGGGGACGGCCGCGCTCAGCTTCCAGAGCACAACGAACGCGAGAACGCTGACCGCAAACGACATCGCACTCAGCACGATGCCGAGCGCCGGGATCTTGTCGCCGAGCTTAAAGGTGTTGTTCAAAAGATTGATGACGATATTGGCGATGCCGAGGCGGAAGAGGTTCTGGAACCCCTTGTGCAGCAGCGGCGCGTTTGGCCTCTCGCGCAGGGGGATGACCGGCGGCGCGGGCGGGGGAGTAACAGCGCTTTCTGCGGGGACGGGAACGGCAATGGGGGAGGCTTCGGGGACGGGCTCGGGGCTTGGCGTCGGGTTATTTTCCATCATGGCGGTTCTCCTCTCTTGTTCTCTCGCTTTTTATTTCTCTCTCAATTTGAAATACGGTCACGCTCACTGGAAGCGGTATCCCTGCGCGGTAAGGGAGGCAAGGTAGTTCATAAAGTTTTCGTACTGCTCAAAGTGCAGCAGGTCGCTTGCCTCGACCTCGTGGAACGAGGCAATTTTGGTGGAGGTATCCACCCACACAAGATAATCGTTCACGGTTTCGCCTCCTCGTCGGGGAGCTTTTTCCCCTCTATGTCATCAAAGGTGAGAATATTCTCGTCTTCATCGCCGTCGGAAAGATCGACGGTCTTCTCCGTGACCGCCACGCTCTCGGCCAGAGCGCGCAGGACGGCTTCATCGCCGCTGGCATCGAGCGAGAAGTGGAGATTGCTCTCCTCGTCGATCCACTCGAGCGTGCTCCACAGCGACGGATCACTCGCAAGGAAGAACTTGCCCTTGCAGCCGTTGACGGTGACCTCGGAAATTTCGGTGTCTTCGCCCATGTCGTAATAGCTGAACGAATCGTCCTGCATGTAGATATAGCTGAAAAGGATGAGGTCGTCGCCGCTCCGATAGCAGAGCTGACGGAAGCCGGAGTCCTCGTAGCTCATATCTTCGTCCAGCGTGTAGCCATCCGGCAGGGCGGTGATCGCGTAGAACGGCAGCTCGCCGGTGGGGGCGTCGCCCGCGTATTCATAGGAGACCTGCGAGCCCGTCCACGTTTCCACCCAGTGGATCATAGCGGCCCGCGCGGCGGGACTGGCGGCGGCAAAGCCGCTGAGCGCGAGCAGAGCGACCAGAGCGACCATGGCCGCGCGCTTGGCGAGCTTGCTCCAGAAGCTCCGCTGCGCGGGGCGCTTGTAGGTCAGGGCCTCTTCGACGTATTTCTCGCCGATCTCGTTCATGGCGTCGGAAAAAAGCTCGGGTGTCATACCAGCACCTCCTGTTCAGTCAGATAGGTCTTGAGCTGCTTGCGCATACGCGTCAGGCGCAATCGGGCGTTGCCCTCGGTGATGCCGAGGAGCTTGCCGATCTCGGCAAAGCTGTCGGCGTACCAGTAGCGGCGCATGAAGAGCACACGGTTTTCCTTGCTCTGCGTGTCAAGAAAGCGCTCGATCGCGGCGGCGAGCTCTCTGGCCGCATAGTGCTCCTCCATCGCCTGCTGGGGCGAAGCGAGGAACGTTTCAAGCTCCTCCATGCACATATCGTAATGGCTGTTTCGTTTCATTGCCGTGTTGGCACGATAGCGCGTGATCGAACAGCGGCGGACGAGCGTGCCGACAAACGCCGGAAGCGATTCCGGACGCTGCGGCGGGATCGCGTTCCAGGTGCTTAAGTACGCATCGTTCACGCACTCCTCCGCATCCTGCGCGCTTGCAAGGATGTTGTCCGCGAGCTTGTGGCAGAGCTTGCCGTATTTCTTGTCCAGCTCGCTGATGGAATCCTCCGAGCGCGCAAAGAACAGCTCGATGATCTGCGCGTCTTCCATCGTGCAGCGCCTCCTTTCCTCGTGAAAAAGTGTTTCTACTTGAATAGACGCAATTTCCGGCAAAATGCTTCACGAAACCGTAAAATTTTTTTATTTTTCCTTTTTGACGGAAAAACCGGATGATTTGTTCCTGCGCGGCGGGAGAAAAAGGGAAGATATCGACAAAATTATATTATAAATATAAGAAAACGGCCCCGCACCTTTTCGGTACGGGGCCGTTGATCCTGCATTTAAAGGTGCTGCCTTGCGTGCTCGCAGATCGCGTCGTATGTCTGCTGGCTGATGTCGTGTTCGATCTTGCACGCATCCTCCTCAGCGGTCTTTTCGTCCACGCCGAGGGCGATGAAAAATTTTGTGAGCGTGTGGTGGCGGTCGAGCATCTTTGCTGCGATCGCCATGCCGCGGTCTGTCAGCGTGATGAGGCCGTCGCGGTCCATCTCGATATATCCGTTTTCGCGCAGGCGCTTGGTCGCGTAGGTGACGCTGGGCTTCGTCACGCCCAGATGGTCGGCCACGTCGACCGAGCGGATATAGCCGTGCTGCTCTTTCATCATCAGCATGGATTCGAGATAATCTTCAGATGCCTTTTGGATTTTCATGTGCGGTTTCACCAACTTCATTGTTAAAGGTCAATCACAGATTAACATGCTCTAACAAAAAATGCAAGCATTAAAAAATGTTCACAAAACCTCTTGACAAAATAGGTTAGAGAGATTAAACTTACGGGCGAAAGTTAAATGACACTAACTTTGCGCCGGCGAATTGCGGATCGCCGCGGGCAGAAAAGTGCCAGACCAACAGCATGCGGAGGGATAAGTAATGATGCCGCTTACACTGGCGAATGCCGGAGAAGAAAATACCATCCTCAAAGTCGGCGGGAGTGCTGAAGTCAAAAAGCATCTCGAAGATCTCGGCTTTGTGGCCGGGGGCACGGTGAGTATCGTGTCGTCGCTCGGCGGGAACGTGATCGTCAAGGTCAAGGAAGCCCGCGTTGCCATCAGTGAAGAAATGGCAAGAAAAATCATGGTTTAAGCAATTTTTCAAATAAAAGGAGAGAGATTATGAAAACACTGCGTGAAGTCAAGATCGGCGAGACCGTCAAAGTCGTCAAGCTCCATGGCGAGGGCCCCGTCAAGCGCCGTATCATGGATATGGGCATCACCAAGGGCACTGAGGTGTTCGTGCGCAAGGTCGCGCCCCTGGGCGACCCGATGGAAGTCACCGTGCGCGGCTACGAGCTGTCGCTGCGTAAGGCGGACACCGAAATGATCGAAGTTGAATAATTTATTTCTACATAAGTTAAGGAAACTTAACAAGAAGGAGCAGTAAGAAACATGGAAAAGCAGATCAAAATTGCCCTCGCGGGCAACCCCAACTGCGGTAAGACGACGCTGTTTAACGCCCTGACCGGCTCGAATCAGTTTGTCGGCAACTGGCCCGGCGTCACCGTGGAAAAGAAGGAAGGTAAGCTCAAGAAGCACGATGACGTGGTCATCATGGACCTTCCCGGTATTTACTCCCTGTCCCCCTACACGCTGGAGGAAGTCGTCGCCCGTAACTACCTCATCACCGAGCGTCCCGACGCGATCCTGAACATCATCGACGGCACGAACCTCGAGCGTAACCTGTATCTCACCACCCAGCTCACTGAGCTCGGCATCCCCGTGGTCATCGCCATCAACATGATGGATATCGTCCGCAAGAACGGTGATGAGATCAACGTCAAGGAGCTCTCCCGTGAGCTTGGCTGCGAGATCATCGAGATCTCCGCACTCAAGGGCGACGGCGTCATGGACGCTGCCGAGGCTGCTATCCGCGCCGCCAAGGGCACCAAGACCGTCCCGATGCACACCTTCTCCGGCCCTGTCGAGCACGCCATCGCCCACATCGAAGAGGCGGCCGTGCACTCCATGCCGGAAGAGCAGCAGCGCTGGTACGCGATCAAGATCTTTGAGCGCGACGACAAGGTGCTCGCAAAGCTCAGCATCCCCACCGAGACGATGAACCACATCGAAGAGGACATCAAGGCGGCGGAGACCGAGCTCGACGACGACGCCGAGAGCATCATCACCAACGAGCGCTACATCTACATCGCACAGCTCATCAAGGGCTGCTACAAGAAAAAGAGCAGCGAAAAGCTCTCCACCTCCGATAAGATCGATAAGGTCGTCACCAACCGCTGGCTGGGCCTGCCCATCTTCGCGGTCGTGATGTTCCTTGTTTACTACATCGCCATGGTCGCCGTGGGCGCGCCCGCGACCGACTGGGCAAACGACGGCGTGTTCGGCGACGGCTGGCACCTGCTGGGCATTGGCTCCGCCGCCTATGGCGAAGCAAGCGACGATTACACCGCCGCGACCGAAGCGGCTGACGCGTTCGTCGGCCTCGACATGGAAGACGAGAGCTTCGACGCCGACGCGGCGCTCGAAGAGCTCAAGGCATTCCAGCCCACCGAAGACACCGCCACCGTTGACGTGGAAGATGAAGAGACGCTCGCCATCAACGAAATGACCGCCTACTATGACGCCATCCCCGATGATGCGGACGAAGATTCCACCGTCGGCATGACCTATGTGGATGCTGTCAGCTACTTTGAAGAGAATGGCTTTGACGAGCCCGACCCGGCTGACTACGGCGTTTGGGTCCCCGGTATCCCCGTTCTGATCGGCGATGCGCTTGACGCTGCCGGTACGGCTGACTGGCTCAACGGCCTGATCCTCGACGGTATCGTCGCCGGTGTCGGCGCAGTGCTCGGCTTCGTGCCGCAGATGCTGGTCCTGTTCCTGATGCTCGCCTTCCTTGAGGCCTGCGGCTACATGGCCCGTATCGCCTTCGTGCTCGACCGTATCTTCCGCAAATTCGGCCTGTCCGGCAAGTCCTTCATCCCGATGCTCATCGGCACCGGCTGCGGCATCCCGGGCGTCATGGCTTCCCGTACCATTGAAAACGAGCGTGACCGCCGTATGACGATCATGACCACCACGTTCATCCCCTGCGGTGCGAAAGTGCCCTTCATCTCCATGGTCGCCGGCGCGATCTTCGGTGGTGCCGCATGGGTCGCCACCTCCGCCTACTTCGTCGGTATGGCTGCCATCATCATCTCCGGCATTATGCTGAAAAAGACGAAGATGTTCTCCGGCGACCCCGCCCCCTTCGTTATGGAGCTGCCCGCCTACCACTGGCCGACCGTCGGCAACGTGCTGCGCAGCATGTGGGAGCGCGGCTGGTCCTTCATTAAGAAGGCCGGTACCATCATCTTGCTTTCCACCATCGTTGTGTGGTTCACCACCTACTTCGGCTGGGTGGACGGCACGTTCCAGATGCTCTCTGAGGAACAGATCGACGCCTCCATCCTCGCCAAGATCGGCAATGCCATCGCATGGATCTTTGCGCCTCTCGGCTGGGGTACCTGGCAGGCGGCTGTCGCCTCCATCACCGGCCTTGTCGCCAAGGAGAACATCGTCGGCACCATGGGCATCCTGTATCCCGCCGGCTGGGCTGAGATCGGCGCGGCCTTCACGCAGATCAGCGGCTATTCTTTCCTGGTGTTCAACCTGCTGTGCGCTCCGTGCTTCGCGGCCATCGGCGCGATCAAGCGCGAGATGAACAACGCGAAGTGGACGTGGTTCGCCATCGGCTATCAGTGCGGCTTTGCTTACCTCATTGCCCTGATGATCAACCAGTTCGGCAACGCCTTCACCGGCAGCCTGAACGTCATCGGACTGATCGCGGCCATCGCGGCGCTCGCCCTGATCATCTACATGCTCTTCAAGCCCTATAAGGAAGCTACCAAGCTGAGCGACAAGCACTGATCCCTTAACCCCGATACCCTGCGAAAGGAGTGATTTCCGTGTTGAACTGGGTTACCGCAAACCTGTCGACGATCGTCGTCTCTGCTATCCTGCTTGCCATAATCATTGCTATCTCCACCTATCTTATCCGGCAGAGAAAGAGGGGAAGAAACTCCTGTGGCTGTAACTGTGCACACTGCGCTATGCACGGCACTTGTCACAGTAAGCAGCATTAAATAGCACAGGAGACGCGGGACTTATCCACCCGCGTCTCCTGCGCCGTATGAAAGGAAATGATCTTAACATGTACGAAACCAAAGTGAAGATCGACGGCATGATGTGCGGCATGTGCGAATCGCACATCAACGACGCCATCCACAACGCGTTCTCCGTGAAGAAAGTCTCCGCCTCCCATGGAAAGGGCGAAGCGGACATCATCAGCGAAGAGCCCATCGACGAGGCGAAGCTGCGCGAGACCATCACCAAGACCGGCTATGACTTCGTCTCCATGACGAGCAAGCCGTATGAAAAGCACGGCCTGTTCGGCTTTCTGAAGAAGTAAAAGACAAAATGACAGGCACGGCTTTTGCCGTGCCTTTTTTTGACTTAATTCTGCGCTTCGGCGCGCTTCCTGCGGTGCGGGCTTTTCAAAAAGTCGACGAGCTTTTGCTCCATGCGGGAGAGCTGCTGCGATTTGAGCGTGATGAGATAGATCGTGCGCTTGAGCGCGCTTTTGTCCATCTCGAAGGCAAGCAGCGTGCCGTTTTGGACCTCCTGCTCCACGGCGAGCGCCGAGAGCACGGCAACGCCTACGCCGCCGGAGACCATCTGCTTGATGGCCTCGGGATCGTCCACGCGCGCCACGACATGCAGCATATCGTGGGAGAGGCCGAGCGTGCGCAGATAGTTTTGCAGGCTCGTGTCCGTGCCGGAGCCCTCTTCGCGCGAGACGAACGGCTCTTCGAGCAGCAGCTCGCGGCCGTAGACGCCGCGCTCTCTGAACGCGCGGTAGTGCTCGTTGTTCGGCGCGGCGAGCACGAGCCTGTCGTCGTAGAGAGGGAAGTAGTCGACATTTTCCGGCTCGCTGACTGCGCCGACAAAGCCGACGGCGATCTGGCCGGATTTCAGCATCCGGTGCACCTGCTCGCTGTCGCCGCGGCGCAGAGAGTAGCGGAACTCCGGCTCGCACTTCAAAAACGCAGCGAGGTAGCCCGGCACCAGATATTGCCCCGGCACGGTGGACGCGCCGAGCGCGACCACGGGGGCGCTGTCCGCGTCGGAGAACAGCGTGCGCAGCGCGGCGCAGTCATTCAGAATGCGCCTTGCGATGGGGTAGACCTGTTCGCCCTCCTTCGTCAAGCGAACATGGCGGCGGTTGGAGCGCACGAAGAGCTTCTTGCCGAGCGCCTGCTCTAAAAGCGAAATGTGCGCGCTCACGGTGGACTGGTTGAAGAACAGCTCCTCCGCCGCGCGGGTGAAGCCGCCGTATTCCACAACGGCGACGAAAATTTCAAGCTGCTTGAGGCTGATATCGTTCATAAGACGGGTTTCCTCCGGAATGTCGTTCTACTTTGAAAAGAATAATATGAGAGGACGAAAAAAGCAAGGCGTTTCATCGCTTTTTTCAATGATAAACTGTATTTTATGAAATACAGGCGATAGATCGTGCGCTCTTGCAATTTGCGGGGGAGTTTGGTATCATGGCAGGCAGATCAAAAGAAAAACGGCGGTGATGATAAGATGAAAACAGCGCTTGTGACGGATGGAAAATACCGCTCGTCCATCGCGGCGGTGCGTGCGCTGCACCGCGCGGGCTACCGCGTGGTCGTAACGCAGACAAGGGCGGACGTCAAGAGCGCACCCGCAGTGTCGGTGTCGAAGTCCTGCGATGATTTCCGCTGGATCGACGGCGCGTGCGCGGATGCGGATTACGCCGAAAAGCTGCTGAGCGTACTCAAAGAGTATGAGCATCCGGTGCTATTTTGCGTCGGCGCGGTGACGCTCAACACCGTCGCCGCCCGTCGGGAGGAGTTTGCCGCGCTGGCGAACTTCCTCATCGCGCCGAAGGAGACGCTCGACGCGCTCAACGACAAGGAGAGCGTGCATCAGCGCGCGCTGGAGCTTGGCATTCCTGTGCCGCGCGAGTACGACGGCACGCCGGAGAGCTATCCCGTCGTCGTCAAGCCGCACTGCGGAGAAAAGTTCGGTCTCAAGGCTGCCGACCGCTACGCCGTGGCGAACAACGAGGCGGAATTCGACGCCATCATGGAAAAGATGCAGCGCTACGACCCGAGCCCCATCGTGCAGCAGAAGATCACGGGCGCGGGCGCGGGCGTGAGCCTGCTGCTCGGCCGCGAGAGCGAGCTGCTCGGCGCGCTGTGCCACCGCCGCGTGCGCGAGTATCCGATCACAGGTGGGCCGTCGACCTGCTGCGAGAGCTTTTATGATGAAAAGATGATCGACGAGGCTTACGAACTGCTCAAGTCGTTTCACTTTACAGGCCTTGCCATGGTTGAGTTCAAAGGGGATTGTATTTTGGAAGTCAACCCCCGCGTGTGGGGCAGTTTCCCGATGACGGAGGCGGCGCAGAGTCCCATCGTCGCGCACTACGCGCAGGCCGCGCAGGGCGGGCAAGTCACCTACACGGCGAAGGACTACCGGACGGGTGTAAAAATGCGCTTTTTCCTCAACGACACGGTCGCTGCACTGAGCTATCTGAAGGCGGGCCGCGTCAAGGAGGGCCTGCGCGGTCTCGGCGATTTCTTCACGGCGAAAGAGGCCTTGAGCGCCAAGGGCGATGGCAAGGTCATGCGCGCATACCTTAAAAAGAGCCTGTTTGAGCGCTGAGAAGGGGGAGAGGATCATGGAGCTGCGGCTCGATCTGCACATTCATTCCGAGCGGTCGTTCGACGGCTGCATGAGCCTGAGCGAGATCGTTGCGCTTGCGCGCGAGCGCGGGCTGAACGGTGTCGCCATCTGCGACCACGACCGCGTGCTGGACGAGGTTCCGGAATTCGACGATTTTCTCGTCATCCCCGCGACCGAGGTTTCGACCGAGCGCGGGCATCTGCTGGGTCTCTTTGTGAGAGAACCCATCGAAACGAGGAAGTTTTCCGAGTCGGTCACGGTCATTCACGCACAGGGCGGGCTGGCGGTCATCGCGCATCCCTTTGAGCACAGCACAGACGCGAACCGGCTCGACGATGTGATGAGCCGGCTTGACGGCGTCGAGATCTGGAACAGCCGTGCCGACCGCAAGAACAAAAGCGCCAACGCCATGGCGCGCGAGCTGGCGCAAAAATGGGAAAAGCCCGTCACTGCGGGCAGCGACGCACATGTGCCAGAAGAGGTCGGCGGCGGCGTGACGGTGCTGGAAGCGGACGAGCTGTCGCTTTCCGCCGTCAAGGCAGCGCTCCTGCGGGGCGCAAAGCAGGTCGAAGGCCGCCGTGGCCGCGCAATGTGCGTAGCGAGAAGCCAGAAGACCAAAAGAGAGAAGACAAACGCAGGCGTAAAAAGACGAGTAAATGGAATGCTCTTTACAGTAAAATGCGCCTTGCAGGACTTTACCACCAGGGAGGATGGATGGCATGTCATGGATCGTTAAACTCGGCAAAAAGGGAAAGAAGATCGTCAAGAAGATCATCACGCCCGCGGAAAAGCACTATGTCGGCTACACGCGCCGCATCGAGCGCGTGAAGACGGGCGAGCGCATCTGCGCGATGACGTTCGACGACGGCCCGATGGGCCTTCCCGCATCGCCCGACCGATTTGAGGGCAAAACGCTGACGGATGTGCTGCTCGACACGCTCGCGCAGTACGGTGCAAAGGGCAGCTTCGACGTCATCGGCGACACGAGTGAGAACTACCCCGACGAGGCGGGCAAGCTCGGCAGCGCGGCGTGGGGCGGCGTCAAATTCGACCACTACCCCGATATCCACTGCGACGACAAGGGCGGAGCCGTGCACAACGACCGCCTGATCCGCCGCTTGCTCGACGAGGGCCATCAGATCACAAACCACGGCTACCGCCACATCATCTTCGGCAAAAAGCCGTTTGTCTACGGCGCGCGCGAGTACCTGCCTGGCTTTGACGCCGCGGTCGCGGACCTGACGCGCCTCGACACGCTGATGCGTGAGCGCTACGGCTATACGCTCACGCTCGCGCGCCCGCCGCACTATGTCGACAAGATGGCGGGCGGCTTTACGAGCTACGACGTCTATGAGCGCATGGGGTATCAGTACATGGCCGCGTCGTTCGATGGCGCGGGCTGGCTGCCCTCGACGCATGAGGACCCTGAGGCAGCGCTTCAGGCGGAGATCAACGGGATGGTCGAGCCGATGTGCAAGGCGCTCGAAAAGGACCCGGACTTCTTCTGCGGACAGATCATCTTCCAGAAGGACGGCTACAACATGGCCAAGCGCACGCCGGTCGCGTTCGCGCTGGGCAAGCAGCTCGCGCTTCTTAAGGAGTACGGCTACCGTGTTGTCAGCGTGGGCGAGCTGATGGAGGAGAGTCCGTTTACGGATGTCGGGCGCGACGATCCGCTGTTTGAAAAGCTCGTCGCGCTTGCAAAGACGCGAGCCATCGTCTTCACGGACAACAAGCTGCGCCTCGACGATAAAATGACCGTCGGCGAGCTCGCGATGCTGCTCGCGCCGCGCGACGAGGCCCTCTCCCGCCGTGTCGCCCAGCTGCGAAAGACCGGCAAGGCCGGCCCCTACGACGGCGCAATGTCCTACTGCCGCGAAAACGGTCTCATCGATGCGAGCGCCAAGGCCGAGGACGCCGTCACAAAACTGCCGGACGTCATGTTTGACAAGGCAACTGACTTTACAAGAAGAAACGTCTACGCGGCGTATAAAATGGAAGAATAAAATGGCCTCAAGTACCTCCGCTACATGGCGGAGGTATTTTTTTCTCCTCGTCCACATAGGCTATGGCAGAAATGGACGGGAGGCGGGCGGCATGAAGAAGCGGCGGCAGTGGACAACATACAGCGGGAGCGGGAAGCGCGTTGCGCCGCGAACGCGCACATCGCGCGTGTCTCGCGGCAAGGAGATGGGAGTGCCGCGGCTTTGGGTGCAGCTCATCGTCTGCGGGGCGCTGTTTGTGGCGCTCATTGGCCTCAAGCTGCTGATGCCGGGGAACTTAAGCGCGCTGCGCGGGACGCTGGGGCAGTGGCTGGTGCGCGACGCGGACTTCATCTCGGCGTTTTCCGCGGTCGGGCGTGCGGCATCCGGCGAGCAGGACTGGGGCGATTCGCTGTCGGAGGCCTATGTCGCGGTGTTTGGCGGCGAGAGCAAGGCGCAGGAGGTCTCGGGCAATCTGATCGGCATGACGGTCTCGGAGCAGGACGTCTCCGACCTCACGAGCGCGCGGGAGCTGCCCGCACTCGCCGTGGGCGAGCAGCGCATTTTAGGCTTTTCGTACACGACGCCGCTGTCCGGCACGGTGACATCGCCGTTCGGCTGGCGCGACGACCCGAACGGCGCGGGCGAGTGCTTCCATTACGGCATGGACATCGCGGGCGAGGAGGGCGCCTCCGTCGCCTGCTTTGCCGACGGCACCGTCGGCACGGTGGGGGAGAGCAATATCCTCGGCAACTATGTGACGGTCAACCACGAGGGCGGATTTTCAACGCTCTACGCCCATTGCAGCGCCATCACCGCGAGCGCGGGACAGAGTGTCAAAAAGGGCGATGCGATCGCTAAAGTTGGCTCGACCGGCAACGCCACGGGCTCGCACCTCCACTTTGAGGTGCACGACGGGGAAGAGTATCTGAACCCCGTTTACTATGCGGTTCCCTGAACGCGGGCTCCACGTTTCGTGGAGCTTCTGGCTGCTCATTCTGCTCGCGGCCATCGTGAGCCCGCTGACGATCGTGCTCTCGATTTTGCTGGCCGCCGCGCTGCACGAGTGCGGGCATCTTCTGGCGCTGCGGGCATTCCACGTGCCCATCGAGGGGCTGCGTCTCAGCGCGTTTGGCGCGGTGCTGCACGCGCGCGGAGCGCAAAGGATCTCTTACGGGCGTGAGCTTGTCGTCACGCTCGCGGGCTGCGGCATGAACCTCGTCTGCGGCGTTCTGACGGCGTGGTTTTCGCTGCACTATGTGTGGGTGGAGGGCTTCATCTTCGCTGGCGCGCACATTCTGCTCTGCGCGTTCAACCTGCTGCCCATCCCGCCGCTCGACGGCTCGCACGCGCTGAATCTTGCGGTCTCGGCGTTGTTTGGCCCGCTCGTGGGCGACGCGGTCGCGGCGCTTGCGGGCGTTCTCTGTTCACTCGCGCTGCTGGGCGGGGCAGTGTATCTCTATGTGCAGACGCGCGGCGGCGCGCTCGTTATTTTTGCCGCACTGGCACTGCTTTTAAGTGCGCTCAAAGAACTGAGACTTGCGCGTCGCGCAATAAAAGTGTAGAATAGCCGAAAATGGATGTTTGTGCCCATTTTCGGCTTTTTATTTTTGCTTACTTCAGAGGAGAACTTTTGTGGATAAGAGATTGGAACGCATTTTGCCCCGCGTGCAGAAGCCCGCACGCTATGTCGGCGGGGAATTCAACGCGATCATGAAGGACAAGAGCAAGGTCGACACGCGCGTCGCCTTCTGCTTTCCCGACACGTATGAGATCGGCATGTCGAACCTCGGCATGCGCATTCTGTACGGTGTGATGAACAATATTGAGGGCGTGTGGTGCGAGCGCTGCTTTGCCCCCTGGGGCGACATGGAGCAGGAGATGCGAAATGCGAACATCCCGCTCTACGCGCTCGAATCGTTTGACCCGATCAAGGATTTTGACATCATCGCCTTTTCCATTGGCTATGAGATGGCGTTCCCCGCGATGGTCGACATGCTGGACTTAGCAGGCGTGCCGCTGCACGCGAGCGAACGCACGGCGCTCACACCGCTCGTTGTCGCGGGCGGCACGGCGATGTACAACTGCGAACCCATCGCGGATTTTATCGATCTTGCTCTTATCGGCGAGGGCGAGGAGATGGATGTCGAGCTCATCGAGCTGCACCGTCAGGCGCGGCGAGAGGGCTGGAGCAAGCACGAGTTTCTCGTGTGCGCCGCGCAGATCCCGGGCGTCTATGTGCCGAGCCTTTACGACGTTGTCTACAACGACGACGGCACGATCAAGTCCATCACGGCAAACGAGGGTGCGCCCAAGGTCGTCCTAAAGCGCATCATGCGGGACATGGACAAGGCCTACTATCCGACCAAGACCATCGTTCCCTCGACCGAGATCGTGCAGGACCGTGTGTCGCTCGAACTGTTTCGCGGCTGCATCCGCGGCTGCCGCTTCTGTCAGGCGGGGTATGTCTACCGTCCCGTGCGCAACCGCTCGGAGGAGCTGCTGCGCGGCTACGCCGTTGAAGCCGTCGAGGACTCGGGCTATCAGGATATGACGCTCTCGTCGCTCTCGACGTCCGACTATCCGCACCTTGTCGAGCTGTGCGACGACTTAGAGGACTTCTGTGCCCAGCGGCATGTGACGCTCGCGCTGCCGTCGCTGCGTGCGGATAACTTCTCCATGGCGCTGATGGAGCGGCTGCAAAAGGGCAGAAAGACCGGCCTCACGTTTGCACCCGAGGCGGGCACGCAGAGACTGCGCGACGCCATCAACAAGAATCTGACGGAGGAGGATCTGCTCGAATCCTGCCGCCGCGCGTTTGCGGGCGGATACAGCGCGGTCAAGCTCTACTTCATGCTCGGCCTTCCGACCGAGACGGACGAGGACGTGCTCGGCATTGCCGACATCGCGGCTCATGTCATGCACGCCTGGCGCGAAAGCGCACTCAACAAGACGCGCGGCGTGCGCATCACGGTGTCGACCTCGTGGTTTGTGCCAAAGCCGCACACGGCGTTCCAGTGGGAGCCGCAGATCCCCATTGAAGAGTACGAGCGCCGCGTCAAGCTCCTGCGCGAGGCGATGAACACCAAGTCCGTCACGTACAACTGGCACCCCTCGCCCACGAGCTTTATGGAGGCGGTCATCTCCTGCGGCGACCGCCGGCTCGGCAAGGTCATCGAGACCGCGTGGCGCAAGGGCGAAACGCTCAGCGCGTGGGAGGACTATTTTGATCTGAACCGCTGGATGGAGGCCTTTGAGGAGTGCGGCCTTGACCCGCACTTTTACGCCAACCGCCGCCGCAGCGAGGATGAAATTCTGCCGTGGAGCATGATCTCCTGCGGCGTTGCACCGGGGTATTTGAAGCGCGAGCACGCGCTGAGCTATGAGGGCGTGACGACGCCGGACTGCCGCACGCACTGCAACGCCTGCGGCGCAAACTGCCTGGTGGGAGGGAAATGCGATGTCTAAATTGCGGCTGGTTTTTGTCAAGGAGCATCAGGCGTCCTACATTTCGCATCTTGACGTGATGCGCACGTTCCAGCGCGTGTTCCCGCGCGCGGGCCTTTCTATCAAGCACTCCAACGGCTTCCACCCGCACCCGATTCTGTCCATCGTGCTGCCGCTGCCCGTGGGGCAGTCGAGCGACTGCGAGATCCTCGACTTTGAAAGCGTGGAGGACAGCATGGGCGAGGGCGTGGCCGAGGCGCTGAACACCGGCATGCCCGCGGGCCTTCGCGTGCTGGACTGCTATAGCGTGACGCGCCCCGTGCGCGAGATGGTCAACCTGCGCGCGCAGCTCGAAATGGAATACGACAACGGCGTGCCCGAGGGTGCGTGCGAGCGCATCCGCGAGTTTTTTACGCAGGAGGAGATCTTTGTCGAAAAGCGCACGAAGCACAAGGGCATGACCGAGCTCAACATTGCGCCGCTCATCCGCTCGCTCACGCTGACGGAGGGGGAGGGCGTGATCCTCGCCGATGCGGTCGTCGCCGCGCAGGACCCGGGCCTCAACCCCGCGCTGATCGGCGCGGCGGTCGCGCGGCACCTGCCGGAGATCGCGCCGGACTTTGTTCGCGTGCGCCGAAAAGAGGTCTACGACGCGGAAATGAACGTTTTCCGCTGATTTCTGCCGTGTTTTTGCAAATAATGCTTGCATTCCCGTTGGGGATGTGATATGCTACCATAGCTTGAAAAGGGCGGTCCTCTGCCGTGCGCGGGTGAAAGAGTCCCGACAGCGCCGAAGAAAAGCGGTCAAGAACGCCTATAAATAGGAGGAAAATATCCATGGATCTCATCAAAGAGCTCGAATCCCAGCAGCTGAAAAAGGAAATGCCCGTCATCAACGTCGGCGACACCGTCCGCGTTCATGTCAAGATCAAGGAAGGCTCCCGCGAGCGTATCCAGGTCTTCGAGGGCATCGTCATCGCGAAGAAGCACGGCGGTCTTGAGGAGACCTTCACCGTTCGTCGTCTTGCCTACGGCGTCGGCGTCGAGAAGGTGTTCCCCATCCACTCCCCCCTCATCGAGAAGGTCGAGACCGTGCGCAGCGGTTATGTTCGCCGCGCCAAGCTGTATTACCTGCGCGGCCGCGTCGGTAAGGCTGCCAAGATCCGCGAGAAGCTGTAAGGCAGATTCTTTGAGAACAAAAAAGCATGGCGTTTCCGCCATGCTTTTTTTGTTGCCTTTTTCAAAAAGCGTGCTACAATAATATATTAGAAAATCAGGCGCATTTTGCCGCAGAGGGAAACTGTTAGTCCGCCGCTGCGCGGCGCTGGGTTTAGGAGACCGAAATGGACGAATTTGATCAGAAAATGGAGATCAGCGAGCAGCCGCAGGAGGAGATCGTGGAAAAGATCCCCGGACGCGACGTGTATGAGACGGTCTCGTCTCTCGTCTCGGCGCTGCTGGTCGTTGTGCTGGTGTTTACGTTTCTTGTGCGGCTGATGGGCGTTTCCGGCCCGTCAATGATCCCGACGCTGCAGGACGGCGACCGGCTTCTCGTCGTCAACTCGCTGCTCTGCGGCGACTATCAGGTCGGCGATATCGTCATCGCGCGCAAGGAGACCTTTGACTCGAAGCCCATCGTCAAGCGCGTCATCGCCACCGCGGGCCAGACCGTGGACATCGACTTTAACTTGGGTCAGGTCTATGTGGACGGCGAGCTTCTGGACGAGGACTACATCAACGACTACACCTATCGCGAAGAGGGCACCGTGTTCCCGCTTACCGTGCCGGAGGGCGAAGTCTTCCTCATGGGTGACAACCGCAACCATTCGAACGACAGCCGCGATTCCTCGCTCGGCACGGTGGACACGCGCCTTCTGATCGGCAAGGCGGTGTTCCTCGTCTTCCCGGGACGCGACTATCTGACCGAGCAGCGCGAGTTTGGCCGCATCGGCCTTTTGCAGTAAAGGGGGACGAGCAAATGCAGTTGGATTCTCTGAGCTGGTTCCCGGGGCACATGACCAAGACCCGCCGCATGATCACGGCGGAGCTCGGCAACGTGGACGCCGTGTGCGAAATTCTGGACGCGCGCATCCCGATGAGCAGCCGCAACCCCGATGTGGACGAACTGACGGCGGGCAAGTCCCGTTTGATCGTTTTGAACCGCGTCGATCAGGCCGACCCTGAGATGACGAAAAAGTGGGCGGCGTATTTCCGCTCGCTCGGCTGCGCCGTCATCGAAACGGACGCGAAGCAGGGCGGGGGCGTGAAGCAGTTTTCTTCCGCCGTGCGCACGCTGCTGCACGATAAGATCGCCTCTTACGAGGCCAAGGGCCAGATCGGCCGCGTGCTGCGCGTGATGGTACTCGGCATCCCGAACGTTGGCAAGTCGACGTTCATCAACAAGGTCTCCGGCCGCAAAAGCGCCAAGGCGGAGGACCGCCCCGGCGTCACGCGCACGAAGCAGTGGGTGCCGGTCGACAAGACGCTCGAGCTCCTTGATACGCCAGGCATCCTGTGGCCGAAATTTGAGGACAGCAGCGTCGGCGTGCGTTTAGCCTTCACCGGCGCGATCCGCGACGAGGTCATCGACATCGAAGAGCTCGCCATGCGCCTGATGGATTACCTCGGCAAAAATTATCCCAAGGCCATCGAGGAGCGCTACAAGCTCACCGTTTCGGAAGAGGACGACGGCTATGCACTGCTCGAAAAGGCGGGGCGCAAGCGCGGCTTTCTGATCTCCGGCGGCGAGGTCGACACCGAGCGCATGAGCCGTATCCTGCTCGACGAGTTCCGCGGCGGCAAGCTCGGCCGCTTTACGCTCGAATTCCCGCCGGAGGGCGAGCGCACATGAGCGTCAACCTACACTACGAGGACAAAGCCCGCTCCGCGGGCTTTTCATCCGTCTGCGGCGTGGACGAGGCGGGCGCGGGGCCGCTGATGGGCCCTGTGTACGCCGCCGCCGTCATCCTGCCGGAGGGCTGTGAGATCGAGGGGCTGAATGACTCCAAGAAGATGACGGAGAAAAAGCGCGAGGCGCTGTTTCCCGTCATCTGTGAAAAAGCCGTCGCCTACGCCATCGCGTCCGTCGACGAGAAGGAGATCGACGCAACGGATATTTTGAGCGCACGCATGAAGGCGATGCAGCTCGCCATCGATGCGCTGCAAATCCCAGCGGACTATGCGCTCATCGACGGCAACCGCGACCACGGCGCGTCGGCAAAGATCACCACGCCGCACGAGACCATCGTCGGCGGGGATGGCGCGAGCTTATCCATCGCCGCGGCGAGCGTGCTGGCGAAGGTCAGCCGTGACCATTATGTGGTCGAAGTGCTCGACCCGATGTATCCCGAGTATCAGTTCGCCAGGCACAAGGGCTACGGCACAAAGCTCCACTACCAGATGCTCGATCAGTACGGCCCGAGCCCCGTGCACCGCATGACGTTCCTCAAAAAGTGGGAGGCGCGGCGATGAGCACGAAGCAGGACGGCGACTGGGGCGAGGCGCTGGTCGAAAAGTATCTGAGCGAGCGCGGCTGCCGCATCGTGGAACGAGAGTGGCGCTGCCGCTTCGGCGAGATCGACCTCATCGCCGAGAAAGACGGCGTGCTGCTGTTCGTCGAGGTGAAGCTGCGCACAAATTTGCAGTACGGTGCGCCGCGCGAGTACGTCACGGTGAAAAAGCAGGAAAAGCTGCGTGCCGCGGCGCTTTTGTACTTGAGCGAGCGTGAGCTGGATGTGCCCGCCCGCTTCGACGTGGCGGAGGTCTACACCGATGTGCGCCATAGCGCGGGCAAAACGCGCATCCGCTACATCGCAAACGCATTTTGATCTGACTTTGGAAGGGAGGCACGCGATGGCATTATACGCGATCGGCGACCTGCACTTATCGCTCGGCACGAACAAGCCCATGGACGTGTTCGGCCCCAAGTGGGCAAACTATGTCGAGCGCATTCGGGAAAATTTCTCGAAGCTCAACGATGACGACGTCATCGTCATCGCGGGGGATATCTCGTGGGGGATGTCGCTCGAGCAGTCGCTGCCGGATTTTCAGTTTATTGACGCGCTGCCGGGGAGGAAGATCCTCTTAAAGGGCAACCACGACTACTGGTGGGGCACGGCGTCGAAGATGAAAAAGTTTTTTGCCGAGCACGACATCACAACGCTCGATATCCTCTACAACAACGCCTTTTTCTACGGAGGCCACGCCATCTGCGGCACGCGCGGCTGGTTTTATGAAGAGGACGCCGCGGGCACGCACACGGGCAAGATGCTCGCGCGCGAGGCACTGCGGCTTGAAGCGTCGCTCAAGGCGGCGGAGGGGAAGCCCATCTACTGCTTTCTGCACTATCCGCCCATCTATCAGGGCTACAAGTGTCCCGAGATGCTCGAGCTTCTCGACAAATACGAGGTCGAGCGCTGCTATTACGGGCATCTGCACGGCTACACGCACCGCCGCGCGTTCGAGGGGATGCGCGAAAAAACCGAATATGCGCTGATCGCGGCGGATTATGTCGCCTTTCAGCCTGTAAAAATTTGCAATTAAGACATAAATTGATGCAAAAAAGGGTGGAAATTTTGAGGAAGCTATGGTATAATTCCACTTTGCAAAAGCATCATTATCTGATGTTAAACGGAGGAAAAAGAAATCATGACTGTCAAAAATGTTGAAAAGCTGGAAAAGAGCAGAGTCGCGGTGACCGTCGAGGTCGGCGCGGAGGAATTTGAAGCCGCCGTTGCCAAGGCCTACGCCAAGGCCCGCGGCAAGCTCAGCATTCCCGGCTTCCGCCCCGGCAAGGCCCCCCGCAAGATGATCGAAAAGCTCTACGGCGCGGGCGTTTTCTACAGCGATGCCGTTGACATCGCCCTGCCCGAGGCATATACGCAGGCCATCGGCCAGAGCGGCCTCGATGTTGTCGGCTATCCCGAGATCGAGATCGTGGACGACAAGATCGACGAGAACGGCTTCACCTTCAAGGCGACCGTTGCCGTGTATCCCGAGGTCAAGCTCGGCGAGTACAAGGGCCTGACGGCTGAGAAGGAAGAGATCAAGGTCAGCGCCGACGATGTCAAGGAGCGCCTCAATGAGATGGCCGAGCGCAACGCCCGCCTCGTCTCCGTCGACCGCAAGGCCAAGAAGGGCGACATCGCCGTCATCGACTTCGAGGGCTTCGACAACGGCGAAGCGTTCGAGGGCGGTAAGGGCGAGAATTACGAGCTCGAGCTCGGTTCCGGCAGCTTCGTCCCCGGCTTTGAGGATCAGGTCATCGGCATGAAGGCCGGCGAAGAGAAGGATCTCGACATCACCTTCCCCGAGGATTATCACAAGGACCTCGCCGGCAAGAAGGTCGTCTTCCACGTCAAGGCCAAGGAGATCAAGTGCAAGGAGCTTCCCAAGCTTGATGACGACTTCGCCAAGGACGTGTCCGAGTACGACACGCTCAAGGAGCTCAAGGACAGCATCAAGCGCGAGATCACCGAGCAGCGCGAGCAGTCCGCCAAGTATGCCGTCGAGAACGAGCTGATGGAGAAGGTCGCCGCGAACATCGAGTGCGACATCCCCGATGCGCTCATCGATGAGCAGTGCGCCCGCTTCCTCGAGGAGTTCAAGCAGCGCTTACAGTCTCAGGGCATCCCCTATGACCAGTACTGCAAGATGACCAACATGGATGAAGCCAAGTTCCTGGAGGAGGGCAAGGAGCCCGCGACCCGTCAGGTGCGCATGGACCTCGCCGTGAACGCCATTATCAAGGAAGAGAAGCTCGAGGCCACCGACGAGGAGGTCGAAAAGCAGTACAACGACCTTGCTGAGAAGTACAGCATGGACGTGGGCGAGCTCAAGAAGTATCTTGACGCCATGTCCGTCCGCACGCAGATCATCCGCGACAAGGCCATCAGCGTCGTCGTGGACAGTGCGAAGATCGAAAAGAAGAAGGCTCCCAAGAAGGAAGCCGAGGGCGAAGCCGCTGAAGGCGAGGAAAAGCCCGCCAAGAAGACCGCTGCCAAAAAGTCCGCCAAGAAGGAAGAAGAAAAGGCTGAATAATCGGCAAAGCGGCCATAATAGATAGAAACGACGATCAACCACAAATGCCTGCCATTTGTGGTTGATTGTGTACATACCAATTTTTTGAACAGGGTATGAACAAGGAGGTTACCAAGATGAGTTTAGTCCCTTACGTCATTGAACAGACCAACCGCGGCGAGCGTTCCTACGACATTTTCTCCCGCCTGCTGGAAGACCGTATCATCTTCCTCGGCGAAGAGGTCAACGACGCGACTGCGAGCCTGATCGTTTCGCAGCTTTTATTCCTCGAGGCCAAGGACCCCGACAAGGACATCCAGCTCTATATCAACTCCCCCGGCGGCAGTGTGACGGCCGGCATGGCGATCTACGACACGATGCAGTATATCAAGTGCGACGTGTCCACCATCTGCGTCGGCCTCGCCGCCAGCATGGGCGCGTTCCTGCTCTCGTCCGGCGCCAAGGGCAAGCGCATTGCGCTGCCGAACGCAGATATTATGATCCACCAGCCCTCTGCCGGTACGCAGGGCAAGGTCACGGATATGGAGAGCGACGTGGAGCATTTCCTGCGCATCAAGCAGCGCTTGAATAAGATCCTGGCCGAGAACACCGGCAAGACGCCCGAGCAGGTCAAGCTCGACTCCGAGCGCGACCACTGGATGACGGCGGATGAGGCGCAGGCCTACGGCCTTGTGGACAAGGTCATTTACAAGAGATAAGGACAGTTTGACTTATGAGTGAAGATAGGAAAAAAGAGCTTCGCTGCTCGTTCTGCGGCAAGAGCGAGCACGAAGTGCACCGCATGATCCAGGGGCCGGGCGTGCGCATCTGCGATGAGTGCGTCCGCCTGTGCATGGACGTGCTGGAGGACGGCTATGAGCCGCACGACGAGCTGGAAGCGCCCGACTCCATCCCCACGCCGCGCGAAATTCGCGAGGTGCTCGACCAGTATATCATCGGGCAGGAGGCGGCCAAGGTCGCGCTGTCCGTGTCCGTTTACAACCACTATAAACGCATCTTCTTCGGCGGCGACGACGAGGTGGAGCTGCAAAAGAGCAACATCCTGCTCCTCGGCCCCACTGGCAGCGGCAAGACGCTCTTTGCCCAGACGCTCGCCCGCATTCTGAAGGTGCCGTTCGCTATCGCGGACGCGACGACCCTCACCGAGGCGGGCTACGTCGGCGACGATGTGGAAAACATTCTGCTCCGCTTGCTTCAGGCGGCGGATTACGACGTGGAGCTCGCCGAGCGCGGCATCATCTATGTCGACGAGATCGACAAGATCGCCCGCAAGAGCGAGAACACCTCCATCACGCGTGACGTCTCCGGCGAGGGCGTGCAGCAGGCGCTCTTAAAGATCGTCGAGGGCACGGTCGCCAACGTCCCGCCGCAGGGCGGCCGCAAGCACCCGCATCAGGAGTTCATCCAGATCGACACGCACAACATCCTCTTCATCTGCGGCGGTGCGTTCGAGGGCATCGAGAAGATCATCGAGAGCCGTCTCGACCGCAAGTCGATGGGCTTCGGCGCGGAGCTCAAGAGCAAAAACGACGTGGATGAAAGCAAGATTTTACGCGAGGTGCAGCCGCACGATATCTTGAAGTTCGGCATCATCCCCGAGCTGGTCGGCAGACTGCCGGTCATCACGGCGCTCGACGCGCTGACGCGCGACGACCTTGTCAAGATCCTGACCCAGCCGAAAAACGCGCTCGTCAAGCAGTATCAAAAGCTGTTTTCTTACGACGACGCTGAGCTCACGTTCGAGCCCAAGGCGCTCGAAGCGATTGCCGACAAGGCCATCGAGCGTAAGATCGGCGCGCGCGGCCTGCGCGCGGTAATGGAGGGTCTGCTGATGAACGTGATGTACGACATCCCGTCCGACCGCACGATCGACCGCGTGACCATCACGCCGGGCTGCGTGGAGGGGACGGAACAGCCGAAAATTTCCCACCGCACAGAGAAAGAAGGGGAGGCGCCGCAGCCGTCGCTGCCGGCAGACTCCGCTTCATAAGGAGAAACCCCATGGAACCTGTAACAAAAAATCTTCCGGTCATCGCCATGCGCGGGCTCAATGTGTTCCCTCGCATGAACACGAGCTTTGACCTCGAGCGTCCGATCTCCGTGCACGCGCTTGAGCGCGCCATGGAAAACGGGGAGGAGATTTTTCTCGTCACCCAGCGTGAGATCGGCGTGGAGCAGCCGGAGGAAAAAGACCTGTACGAGATCGGCACGGTCGCGCGCGTGACGCAGATCTTGCGCGTGTCCGACCGCGTGCTGCGCGTGATGATGGAGGGCGCGTGCCGCGCCCGCCTCAAGCGGCTGTGGCAGCGCGAGCCGTTTTTGCAGGCGCAGGTCGAGCTCATCGATGAGCCGGCCACCTCGCGCCATAGCAAGCGGACGGAAGCGATGCTGCGCCAGACCTACGCCAGCGTGACGGAATATGCCGAGCTCGCGCAGAAATTGCCGGACGATGTCTACGCCGCCATTTTATCGACGAACGATCCCGGCTATCTCGCTGACTTTATCGCCCAGCAGCTCAACCTGCGCTATCAGGACAAACAGGATATCCTCGACGAGCTGCGCCCGCTGCCGAGATTGCAGCGCATGAACGAGATTCTGCGCCGCGAGATCGAAGTTACCGCCATGGAGCAGGACATTGAAAGCAAGGTCCGCTCCCGCGTCGGAAAAATTCAGAAGGATTTTGTCCTGCGCGAGCAGATCAAGGTCTTACAGAACGAGATCGGTGAGGGCGGGGAGGACGAAGAACTCGACGAGTACCGCGAGAAGATCAGCAAGGCGCACCTGAGCGAAGAAGTGGAGCGCAAGCTGCTGAAAGATGTGGACAAGCTCGCCAAGCAGCCGTTCGGCAGCGCCGAGGCGAGTGTGCTGCGCAACTATCTCGACACCTGCATGGAAATGCCCTGGGGCGAGGAGACGAAGGAGCGCGCCAGCGTAGACGCCGCGCGCAAGGTTCTTGACCGCGACCACTACGGCTTGCAGAAGGTCAAGGAGCGCATTTTAGAGTTCATCGCCGTGCGCCAGCTCAACCCCGAGGCGAAGGGGCAGATTTTATGTCTCGTCGGCCCTCCGGGCGTCGGCAAGACGTCGATCGCGCTGTCGGTCGCCAAGGCGATGAACCGCAAGGTCGCGCGACTGTCGCTCGGCGGCGTGCGCGACGAGGCGGATATCCGCGGCCACCGCAAGACCTACATCGGCGCGATGCCCGGCCGCATCATCGAGGCTATCTCCCGCAGCGGCTCGATGAATCCGCTGCTCGTGCTCGACGAGGTCGACAAGATGGGAAGCGACGGACGCGGCGACCCCGCGAGCGCACTTCTCGAAGTGCTCGACAGCGAGCAGAACTACGCCTTCCGCGACCACTATCTTGAAATTCCCGTCGATCTGAGCCGCGTGATGTTCATTATGACGGCCAACACACTCGACACCATTCCGCGCCCGCTGCTCGACCGCATGGAGATCATTGAAATCCCCAGCTACACGGACGAGGAGAAGGTGCAGATTGCGCAGCGGCACCTGCTGCCCAAGGAGCGTCAGGCCCACGGGCTGACGGCCTCGAGCCTGCGCGTGGACGAGAGCGCCATCCGCGCGGCCATCGCGCTCTATACGCGCGAGAGCGGCGTGCGCTCGCTTGAGCGTCAGCTCGGCAAGATCTGCCGCAAGGCGGCAATGCAGCTTGCCACAAGCGATGTAAAGCGAGTCACCGTGACAGAGAAGAACATCAAGGACTTCCTCGGTGCGCCGCGTGCTGCACAGGAGAAGATTCCCGAAAAGGACCTTGTCGGCGTGGTGAACGGCCTTGCGTGGACCGAGGTGGGCGGCGAAATTCTGCCCGTCGAAGTCGGCGTGATGGATGGCAGCGGCAAGGTCGAGCTCACGGGCAACCTGGGCGACGTGATGCAGGAGAGCTGCCGCGCGGCACTCTCGTGCCTGCGCCAGCGGGCGCAGGAGCTCGGCATCGCGCCGGACTTCTACAAGACGAGGGACATCCATATCCACTTCCCTGAGGGGGCCATCCCCAAGGACGGACCCAGCGCCGGTATCGCCATCGCGACAGCGGTGCTCTCCGCGCTGACGGGGCAGGCGGTACACCGCGATGTCGCCATGACGGGCGAGATCACGCTGCGCGGCCGTGTGCTCGCCATCGGGGGCTTGCGCGAAAAGACAATGGGCGCGCTGCGCGCGGGCGTACATACGGTTATTCTCCCGAAGGAGAATGAAAAGGACCTCGACGAGATCGATCCGCTGGTGCGCGAAAAGCTGCGCTTTGTACCGGTCGAGACGGTGGACGCCGTCTTTGCCGAAGCGCTGGTGCTGCCCGAAAAATGCACCGCTGCCGCACACGAGAGCTATCTTCCTCCCGTGCAGGAGAGCGCGCACAGCGCGCTGCGTGCGGGCGAAATGAGCTGAAAGGAAACGAAAACCATGGCGATCAACTTCAACAAGGTCGAATTCATCCTCTCGGCGGCGTCGGAAAAGCAGTTCGTGCGCGACGGGATGCCGCAGCTCGCGTTTGCGGGGCGATCGAACGTCGGCAAATCGTCCGTCATCAACCGGCTCGTCAACCGCAAGAACTTTGCCCGCGTGGGCGCGTCCCCGGGCAAGACCTCGCAGATCAACTACTTTAAGATCGACGGCAAGCTCTACCTCGTCGACCTGCCGGGCTACGGCTACGCCAAGGTCTCCAAGACCGAGCGCGACCGCTGGGGCAAGCTGATGGAAAACTATTTCCAGTCTGCGGGGCTCATTCACCTCGGCGTGCAGATCGTCGACGCGCGGCACAAGCCGACGGCAGACGACGTGACGATGCACGACTACTTCGTGCAGACGGGCTGTCCCGTCGTGATCGTGGCGAACAAGCTCGACAAGCTCAAAGCGCGCGAGATCGAGCCGAATCTTGCCCAAATTCGCGAGACGCTGAGTTTGCGCGACGATGAGCTCGTCATTCCGTTCTCTGCCGAAAAGGGCACGGGCAAGGAGCAACTGATCGCGGCGATCCTCGACCATTTGAACGACTGAAAAGGAATAATGCTTCACAGAAAAGCCTCTGTATGGGTTGACCATACAGAGGCTTTTTATCATATTTCCAGGGAAACTATTTTCGCAGCGTCAAAAGTGCGGTGCAGTGGGAGAAGGATTCAAACGTCAGCGCGGGGAAGTGGGGGCGGAGCTCGTCGTAGACGAAGTAAATTTCATCTGAGTCCCAATCCTCGCCTGCCGCAGTTCGACACGCTTCGAGCTCTTCGCGCGTGCGGAAGGCGACGTCGCCGATGAAAAGACAGCCGTCCTGCTTCAAAAGCGGCAGAAGCGCGCGAAGAAAGCCGATTTTCTGCGTGTCCGTCAGGTGGTGGAGCGAGTAGGTCGCGACGATGGCGTCGTACTGCTGTGCGCAAAGCTCGGGCACAAGGCCTTTGGAAAAATCGCCCTGATAGAGCCGCGCGTCCGGCATTTTTGCCTGCGCCAGTTCGATCATGCGCGCGGAAAAGTCCTGCCCATAGATGCGGCAGCCCTGTTCGTAGAACCGCGAGGTCAGTATGCCCGTGCCGAAGCCGATATCCAGCACGTTATGCCCGCTTTGCGCGAGCACGCGCTGATAGAGCGCGTTCATCATGGCACGGTAACCCGCAAAGGGGTAGCGGTCGTTCTCGTCGGAGAGGCCGACGCTCTTGTCATAGCCGTCGGCCCAGAGGTCGAAGCCGGTATTGTTCAGCATGTCAGTCCTCCTTTTCGTTCAGCGGGGGAAGTCCCAGCTCATAGAACGCCACGGCGCTCGCTGCGGCGACATTGAGCGAGTCGACGCCGTGGTACATCGGGATCCTGACCGTGTAGTCGCAGCTCGCGATGGTCGAGGACGCGAGCCCGTCGCCCTCCGTGCCCATGACGATGGCAAGCTTTTCTTCGGCGGCAAGGCGCGGATCGTCGAGCCGTACGGAGTCGTTGCGCAGTGCCATCGCGACGGTGCGAAAGCCGAGATTGCGCAGCAGCTGCGTCCAGTCGCTGCTTTCGGGCAGGTAGGTCCACGGGATGAGGAACACATTTCCCATGCTGACGCGCGAGGCACGGCGATAGAGCGGATCGCTGCCCGCAGTCGTGAGCAGCACCGCGTCCATGCCGAGCGCGGCGGCGGAGCGGAAGATCGCGCCGATGTTCGTCGGATTCATCACGTTTTCGAGCACGACGAGGCGCCGCGCATCGCGGCAGACGTCCTCGACGCTTTGGAGCTTCGGCCGCCGCATGGCGCAGAGCATGCCGCGCGTCAGGTGAAAGCCGGTGAGCTGTGTCAGCACGGATTCATCAGCGGTGTAAACCGGAATATCTTGACAGCAGCGGGCGAGAATTTCGCGCCCCTTGCCCTGAGTATGCTGCCGCTCCATCAGAAACGACACCGGCTCACAGCCCGCATCAAGCGCACGGCCGATGACGAGCGGACTTTCCGCGACGAAGAGCGCGTTGTCGGGGTCCGCGCGATTGAGCAGTTGGTTTTCGGTCAGGCGCGCGTAGACGTCGAGCGCGGGATCGGAAAAATCGTGGATTTCGATGATGTTTGCCATAGCTTGTCCTTTTTAAGATTCCAAGATGTTCAGCAGTGCGGCGACGTCCGGCAGAACGAACGTCGGCTGCGGGTCAGCGGTGGGGAGGTCTTCTTCCTTCGTCTCGCCAGAGAGGACGAGCAGCGTGTCGATGCCCGCGTTCGCGCCGCTGGCGATATCCGTGTAGATGCGGTCGCCCACGAGCAGTGTTTCCCGCGCGGAAACGCCCGCTTCGAGCATCGCGAGCTGCGGCATCAGCGGTTCGGGCTTGCCGATGACGACGGGGCGGCGGGAGGGCGCGCGCCAGAGCATTTCGCACACGCTCCCGCAGTCGGGCACGAAGCCGTAGGCCGTGGGGCAGACCCAGTCGGGATTGGTCGCAAGGTAGGGGATGCCTTGTCCGAGCAGGATGCAGGCGTCCTCCAGCTTTTGAAATGTCAGCTCGGTGTCGAAGCCCATCAGGAGCGCGTTCGCGTCCTCACGCCGTTCTGCGACGGTAAAGCCCGCCGCGCGGAGCTGTGATTTCATCGACTCCGTACCACAGACGTAATAGCGTCGGTCTTCTCCGCCGTGCTCGCGGAGATAGTGAATCAGCGCGTCGACCGAGGTGAGAAAATCGGCCGCCTCCGTCGCGACGCCGAGGCGCGTGAGCTTTTTGACGTAGGCCGCTACGCTGCGCGATGAGTTGTTCGTCAGAAAGCGGTACTGCCCGCCGCGTGCGCGGATGGCAGAGAGCAGCTCGCGGACGCCTTCAAAGAGCCGGTCGCCCAAGTACAGCGTGCCGTCGAGGTCGAAAAGAAAGAGCTTTTTGCGCTGAAGAAGATTATGGTCAACCATTGGTCACGCTTTCTTTTTGCCGTCGATCGCAATGAAGAAGAATGAGCTCACCGCCAGAAGATAGGGGTAGAAGAGGTTTGGGATGATGTCGAACGCGGAGATGGCGTAGCCCAGCTCATGCGCCGCCGAGATCGCGACGAGCATCTGCGCGCCGTAGGGGATGATGCCCTGGAAGATGCAGGAGAACGTGTCGAGGATCGACGCGGCCTTGCGCGGGGTGATGCCGTACTCCTCGCTCATCTCCTTGGCGATGGGGTTCGCCATAACAATGGCGACGGTGTTGTTCGCGGTGGCAATGTCCATCGCGCCGACGAGAAGGCCCATGCCGATCTGGCCGCCGCGCTTGCCGCGAAACGCCTTTTTGATCCAGCCGAGCAGCGCTTCAAAGCCGCCGTACTCACGGATCAGCGCACAGATGGCGGAAACTAAGATCGCGACCATCGAGGTTTCAAACATCCCGGCCGCGCCGCTGCCCATGTTTTCGAGCAGGGCCTTGACTGCGAGGATGCCGGTCTGCCCCGTCGCGCCGGTCGCGAGCGCGATGACCGCGCCGGATACGATACCGATGAGCAGCACGACAAAGACGTTGATACCGATGATGCCGCCGATGAGCACGAGCACATAGGGGATGATCTGAATGAGATTGTAGGCAGGGATGGGCGCGGGGTGCACGTCCGCGTTCAGCGTCAGCACGAGAATGAGTGCGAGCGACGCGAGCGCGGCGGGGAAGGCGATGTGGAAATTTTCGCGGAATTTGTCCTTCATCGCGCAGCCCTGCCCGTTGCAGGCGGCGATGGTTGTGTCGGAAATGAAGCTCAGATTGTCACCGAACATTGCCCCGCCCATGACGGACGCGACACACAGCGGCAGGGAATAGCCGCTCGCCGCGGCGATGGGGATGGCGATGGGGACGATGAGCGTGATGGTGCCGACGCTCGTGCCCATCGCGGTGGAGACAAAGCAGCTTACGACGAACAGCACCGCCACGGCGAATTTCGACGGGATGATCGAGAGCATGAAGTACGCAACGCTTTCCGCACTCGAGCGGCCCACGACGCCGACGAACATACCCGCGGCTAAGAAGATGAGCAGCATCGTGATGATGTTCTTATCGCCCACACCATGGCCCATCAGCGTGAGCTTTTCGTCGAACGACAGCGCGCGGTTCTGGCAGCAGGCTACGAGCAGCGCGATGAGGAAGATGACGACGATGGGGATGGAATAAAATCCCATCGGGATTTTGAGCACGTACTCAAAGATCAGGCCGAGGCCCAGATATAAGACAAGGAACACTAAGATCGGCAGCAGCGCCGCGGGATTGGCTTTTTTTGACATGGGATGACACTCTCTTTCTCCAAACATAAAAAAAGCTCCTGAGCGGAGCTTTTTGTGCGATATGAATTATTATAAGGAGCGTGGAGGACCTTGTCAAGTGAGATTTGCCCAAAATTGAGCGCAAAAGGGCTTGACAGAAGGACTCTAATCTGTTAGTGTACAAATATACTCTAACAGATTAGAGAGGGAACAAGATGGAAACGCCGAAAATTTTTGAGAGCGAATACCGCTTCTGTCAAATTCTGTGGGCACACGAGCCGGTCAAGAGCCGTGAATTGGTCGCGCTCTGCGCCGAGCACCTGGGCTGGAAACCGACGACGACCTACACGGTCATCAAACGGCTCTCTGAGCGCGGGGTGCTGAAAAACGAGAATACTGTCGTCACGTCGCTCATCTCACAGGACGAGGCGCAGACCGCCGAGATCGATGAGCTGCTCGACAAGCGCTTCGACGGCTCGCTGCCCGCGTTCGTCGCCGCGTTTACAAAGTCGAGCCACGTGAGCGACAAAGAGCTTGACGAGGTGCAGAAAATGATCGACCTTTATCGAAAGGAGAATCATCATGGATGACGTCTTTTTGAAGCTCGTGAACCTCAGCATCAGCGCAAGCTGGCTCATTCTGGCGGTGCTCGTGCTGCGGGTTGTCCTCAAAAAAGCGCCGAAGTGGGTCATGCCGCTTCTCTGGGGTGTGGTCGCACTGCGGCTTGTCTGCCTGTTTTCGATTGAAAGCGCGCTCTCGCTCATCCCGAGCGCCGAAACCATCCCGAGCGAGATCGTGACCGAAACGCGCGAGCCGGTGCTCTACGAGCAGGCGACGCTTGACATCGTCACGAATCCGACGCTGCCTTCGGCGGCGGAGGTCCCCGTCGGCGTGAGCCGCCAGCAGGCGCAGGTGGACTTCAACATCTACAGCATCCTCTGGCTTGCCGGCATGGCGGCGCTGCTCGTCCACGCGCTCGTGAGCGCGGGAAAGCTGAAAAGAAAGCTCGCAACGGCGATTTTGCTGCGAGATAACATCTACGAGAGCGAATTTGTCGATTCGCCGTTCGTCTTCGGCGTGGTGAAGCCGAACATTTATCTTCCCATGCACATGGACGAGGGGACGGCGGCGTATGTCATCGCGCACGAGTGCGCGCACCTTGCCCGCCGCGACCACTGGTGGAAAGTGCTCGGCTACCTCGTGCTCGCGCTGCACTGGTTCAACCCGCTGGTGTGGGTCGCCTACATCCTCTTCTGCCGCGACATCGAGCTCGCGTGCGATGAAAAAGTCGTCAAAGGGCTGGACGGTGCGGCACGCGCAGACTATTCACAGGCGCTATTATCCTGCGCCGCGCCGAAAAGAGCCGTCGCGGCCTGCCCGCTGGCATTCGGCGAGGGGAACATCAAAATGCGCGTGAAAAGCGCCCTGCACTATAGAAAGCCCGCGTTCTGGGTCGCCGCCGCGGCGGTGCTCGCGGTCGTGATCGTGGCCGTGTGCTTTTTGACGAATCCGAGGTCGGAGCGCGGCAGCCTTGTCTGGGCGCAGAAGCTGAATGCGGCGGACGTTGCGTCAATCGAGCTCTACGTTCCGGCGGAAGGGGAGGCGCGGCAGTATAAAAAACTCGATACGGAAGAAATGGCACAGGCAGTCGAACTGATCAACAGCAGCCGCGGCACATATATCGAAAAACCGGAGACGGTTTACGCCGGCTTGCCGGTGTGGTTCCTTCTCACGATGGACGACGGCACGGTGCATGCTGTCGGCAGCGTAGTGGGCCATTATCTGATCATCGACGGCGATACTTTTGATGCGGACGTCGAGAATCAGGCGGAATGGGAAAACTATGTGCTAAAGGGCGATTCGGCAAGTCCGATCGACATGGCAGACCGGCTGTCGTATGCACTCTATGGGATGACAACGGGGGTGTATACGCTCGGCGAGGCCGTTTTCGAGGATTCCGTCTGGGAAACCAGCTATGAGGAGACCTTTGCCAATACGAAGTCCACGCCCGAGCTGTGGCTTTCCTCCGCACTTGGCACGGACATGACCGGTATTCTGTACGGTACAGTGACGGCGGCGAGAGGATACAGCTACCGCTTTTCGGAGTGGGAGGAGATCGACCTGACCGTGAGCAACTTCGACTGGCTGTTCCGCAGCGCGAGCGGCGAAGACTGGAATGGCACGAGCGCTGCGAAGCTGCGCCGCGAAAATGCTCACGCTTGGCGCGGTACGAAAACGGCCGATGACGACAATGCAACAGCCACGATACCGGAGATCGCGCGTCAGGATGAGCTTGCAGCGATGGACCAGTGGCTGCTATTACAGCAGAAGGACGGCAGTCTTTACCTCGTGATGGGCTATCGCAGCGGGGGACTTCCCTACAGCGGGGCACATCCCTACCGCTGGATCGTCCGTCTGAACGGTAGCGCGACCGAGCTGACCCGCGCTGACCTGAACGGCGACGGGATCGAGGAAGTGATCTCCTATACCGGCACTTCCACGCAGGAGCCGTACCGGCTGCGGGTGAGCAATCAGAGCGGCGAAGAGCTCTGGAGCGCGGAGCTGGGGCTGGCGCACGTGGGCTGGAGCAGCTATTTCCTCTATCGCGACAGCGTCAAGACGGCGCTATTGCGCTACGAGCCGACGATCTATCAGGGTGAGGCATCGTATTCCTATGAGCTCTTTATGCTCAGTGAAAACGGGAAGACCACGCTGGCGGAGAATTCGGTGAGCTTCAGCGTAAATTCCGATTCCGCCGATTCATGGCCCGCCGAGGCGCGGAAATTCGCGGACGAGGTCAACAGGCTTTTAGACAAGAGCGAGCTGCTGTTCTCCACGCTGAACGCCGAGCTGCATTCCTACGGCGACGGCACGGTCATCCGCTGCACAGAGCCGTCGGAGAGCGACGGAAGCAGGGCGCTGGCGTCCGCCGACCTCGACAACGACGGCAGGGCAGAGCAGATCATCTGCGAGAAAGCGTTCGGCGGCTATGAGCTGTGCGTCGTCGACGACAACGGCGAGGAGCTGATGCGCGACCGCATGTGGGAGGGCGACGTCTACTTCCTCTGCCGCGAAAACGGACGCGACATGCTGCTGCAATACAGCTTGTTCGAGGGCAAAAATCAAGACGCGATCAGCTATTGTGACTACTACTACGGCCTTCACACCTTTGACGGCGGCAAACTGAACATCGTGGAAAACAACAACACGAGCATTTATCTGAACTGGGACGGAACGCAGAACGGCGATTGGGGCGAATCGCAGCAGGCATTCGCAGCGCGCGTCAATGAGCTGATCGACCAGAGCGAATTTCTCATTGCCCAACAGGACGGCGAGCTCATTTTGACGAGCGAGGTGCAGCGCTGGTACTGCGTATCGCCGAAAACGATCAGAGTGGCAATGGATGACACAACGATCTATATCGACAGAAAAAGCTGGGACTTTGCCGAACAGTACCCGTCGCTCAAAGGGTTTGAGGACATTGGGACCGCAGGCAACTACTTTGTGGCGTTCGGTAGCCTGGGGGAGAAAAACGACCTCTACGTGGTTTTCAATTTCGTGGCCGGCACGCTGCTCAAGACCTTCCCCGGCAACAACCTCATCTGGCAAGGAGATGACCTTTCCACCGCCGTCTACTCCTACCGGTCGGACGTCTACGCGCTCAACGGAACGAAGCTCGCCGCGCTCGAACTCGCGAGCGGCGAGGAGATCAGTGGCCTCGCCTTTGCGCCCGACGGCGTGTCGATCATTGCGACGGTCTCCGGTAAGAGCGGCGAGCGTAAGGTGACGGTCACGCGCGAGGGCAGCGCGTAGCAGACCTCGCTCACCGACTGGACGGAGGGCGACGGCGCGTAGCGCACGTACTTCGCCCCTGCCGGGATCGAGGAGAACGAGACTTTTCTGGCGACGGTCGGCGTGAGCTACCGGCTGGAACAGCAGTCGGACGGCACATCCCGCATCGCGGAGATCACAGGTGCGCAGGGGCTCACGCTGCCGCGCTACCGTCGCGGCTGGGTCAGCGTGGATGAAAAGGCAGACGTCCTGGACGCCGTGATCGCGGACGACGGCAAGAGCGCCGACGTGACGGTGCAGTATTATGCGAGCCTTGGGTCGGGGTATCAGACGTACACGGCGATGGTTCATATTGTCGCACCGTAGGGTGCGAAGGGATTCCCTGCGGCCGCGCAGGGAGTGCGAATAAAGGGGGCCATTCTCTCACGTGAGAGAATGGCCCCCTTGAACCCCCAAGAGAACGCAAGGGGCTCTGCCCCTTGACCCCGCACATTGGCAGTCTGTATCTCGAAGAGCTGCGGCGCTTGCCGAATCAGGTGCGGTGTACATGGCTTCGCCATGAATCCCTGCGATTCGACACATCCAGCAACCGCGCCTTACTATCGTGAGGCACGAGTGACGTTTGCTCGGCGGCAGACTGCGTGCGAAATAGCGGCATTGCTTCGCTCGCCGCATTGAGCAGTGCCTCGGTAGACGGAAATTACTGCGCACTTCTATAAGGCAGGCTGCGCAACAGCGGATAATAGAAGCAGAGGCAAGTCGTGTAGCAACTCTAAACGCGGCAAGGCTGCGCGCAAGCATTTCCATTCCGGAGGCAAAAAGGTCATTCGAGATTGAGACTGCCAATCTAAAACCTTTCTCTTGGAGGATTTAAAGGGGGATATTCTCTTTTGTGAAAGAGAATATCCCCCTTTGACTGCGTGCCGCAGAGACTGCGGCATTCCTCCGTGAACCACGGAATTGTTACTGAAATGATCAGTGAATATTCAAAACGCCGTCTTCGTTTTGGAAGAGGACAAAATAATCCTGCACGCGCTCGAACGGTGCGTTGTAGAGGAGGGGCCTGTTGACGTTGAAGTCCTGATAATCGCGCGCGGTCTTCACGGGGTACTGGAAGCGGCCGTTCTGGTGGACATAATAGAATAGTCCCTCGAATTTGGTGAACTCGTCGATGTTGTTGGAGAGGGCGCAGGCGACGTAGCCGCGCTGGTTCGTGCCATCGTTTGGGAAAGAGGCGTCGGCGCAGTAGATCTGCTTGAAGCAATTGATGTACCAGTTGCTGAGGCTGGCTTGCTTTGTGCCGGGATCGATGTAGGGGGCGGTGTAGGTCGCGCCGTCCGGACCGTCATAGAGCACCCGGCCGGAGAACTCTTTGGCAAACCAGGAGTTGCTGTCGTGGTGTGGCTCAAAGGCAAGGCTCTCCGTGCCGTAAAAGCGCATGCCTTCGTCCCAGCGGAAATGGCAGGCGACGAACAGCCGGTCAAAGGGCCGTTGGACGGCAACGATGGTCAGGTGGAAGGCGTCATTCGTCTGCGGCTTATTGGAGTAGTTGATATAAGCGCTGCCTGTGCACTCTTTGATGACCACGCGCTCGGCGCGGAGGCAGGTGAGAAGGTCCTCGTCGGAGAGGTCGTTGAGCTCGGATTCGGGATAGCCGAGGGCGAGGAGCCTTTCATGGGCTTCGATCACCTGTGCGTCGGTGCTGGCCTCTTTGGGCGTCCAGTCCATGCGGTAAGAGCCGAAAAACAGGAAGCCACAGGCAATGACGACAGCGAGGACGGTGAGCAGCGAGCCGACGAGCTTGTGATTTGAGAAGCGCTCCTTGATCGGCTTGATGGCGCAGCCCTGCGCGGCCATCGACTTCGAGAGCTTTTTGAGGCGGACGACCAGGTAGAAATACCAGACGAGGTAAGCGCCGAGCAACAGGGAAAGCGAGGCAAACAATGCCGCTGCGACATAGAGCAGAATGTACCAGAGCAATAGAGCGCCCGCGGCGGGGGCGGCAGGCGGCGTTATGCCTGCGTCGCGCTGCATATCGAGCAGGCCCTGCCAAAGGCAGAAGAGCAGCACGAGCTGCACGGCGGCGGCAACGACGGTGAAAAATGCCGCCAGGCCGGTGTCCGCACAGTAGATCACGGCATCCTGCCCAAGCTCAACAAAAAGGAGCAGCATGTGCAGGCAGGCGCAGACATAGCCCGCGCGCAGGAAGCCGTTGACCCGCCGCAGGGCGCGGAAGCCGACGAGCAGGCAGAGCGTGCCGACCAGCGGCAGCAGCACGTCGAGGTTCCAGAAATTCAGCGTCACGCCGGTGACGGCGAGGCCGCCGGCGATCAAGTCCATCGCGCGGCAGAATGGCGAATCGCTCACATCGGGCGTCTCTACTTCGGGCGCGGAGAGCGCGTCGGCCATCTCCTGCGCGGGCGTGAGGGCCTCGGCCGGTTCCTTCTGCGCGAGAGCGTCGGTGGGCAGTTCGGGCGGGGGAGTTTGCGGCAGATCAGGAAAGACTTGGTCGGTCATGCGAATTCCTCCTTGGCGTTATGTGAACAGAATCATAAGATCGAGACAACGAGCCGCCAGACAGGCACGGCCAGATAATAGCCGAGAACAGCGGAAGCCAGATTGGCGGTGATCGCATAGGCCGCGGCGCGGCCCTTGCTGTGGCCAGTGAGAAGGCCGCAGCCGGCGTAGAGATACAGCTCGACAAGCAAAATGATGAGTTCCGCCGGAAGCAGGAAGAAAAAGAGATACCAAGCGCTCACGCCGTTGTGTGCGGTGACATATACAGATGCAACGGCTAAAAAGCCCTGTGTCAGAACGTTGACAAGTAAAAACGTTTCCCAGTTTTTCTTCCACGAATAGCGGAACAGAAGCAGCAGCGCGCCCTCGATGAGAAGCGTCGGCACGAGCGTTGCGACAAATTGCAGCAAGTAGCCGGGGATGGTTGAGGGAACGGAAACGGTGACTGCCGACGTATCGTCCGACCAGTTGACCGTGACGGACGATTGCAGAACGCGGCGATTGAGTATATCGGAGACCCAGACCTTGCCGGATTCGGTGACGAGGATGATGCGGTAGGTGCTCGGCACACCGACGTAGCCGAACCAGTGCAGTGCATTGCCAGAGGCGTCCGTCCCTTCCGCGTACAGCTCGCCCCACATCGGCGCGCCGGTCGTGCCCTGCGCCACGCAGGCGTGCCAGCCTGCGGGCACGTTGTCGCGCAGAAGTGCTAAGAGGTCGGGGTCGAGCGTATCCTCTTTGCCGTCGTAGTTCCAGTCGATGCCGTCGATACGGTTTCCATCTTCCGCGTCCCAATCACCCTTGGCGAGCAGGTCGAGATAGTAGGGCTCCTGCGGCGCGTTTTTGACGCGCACGATGAGCTGGGGCTTCGGCCCGTTGTCGGCAAAGGCAAAGGTTGTGAGCGCAAGAGACGCTAGGAGCGCGCAAACAAGCGTGCGAAGAGATTTTCGTTTCATCCAAATTTCCTCCTTTTGTGTGTGGGGTGTTCCATCTTCCAACCATATAGACGCAAAAGATAACAAAAAAGTTCACGCTTTTACAAATTTTATCATAAAATATTGCGCTGCGGGAAAAAGTTCTGGCGGGGCGTTGTACTTTTTTCATATTCTGCTACAATGGGGGAGAGAAAGAAGCGCATTGGGGGAACGGGTATGAAATGGTATGCGATCGGCAAGACGCTGACGCCGCTGGACCGCGCGCCGGAGAGCGGCGCGGCGGTGGTGCTGCTGAATTCGGACGAGTTGGCGCACGAAACGGCGCTGCCGGGACTCGAAGCGGTGCTGCACCATACGCCGAGCGCGCGGGACGCGCACGTCTGCAAGGCGGAGGTGCGCTCCAACTGTCTGAGCGGAACGCTCGCACTGCCGCGCGGCCGCAGGGACGGCACGCGCCTTTGCTGCGGCTATCTCGTGACGAAGGACCGTGTGGTGCTGGTGGACGACGGAGAGATGGCCGAGCCTTATTTGAAGCACATCGTCAAGGAAAAACGCCTGATAGAAAACAGCGTCGGACGATTTCTCTACGACTTCTTCGAACTGCTGATCGCCAAGGATCTGCACCGCCTCGAGGAGATCGAAGACCGCGCGACGGCGCTGGAAGAACGCGTGCTCGCGGGCGAGCTGGAGGAATTCAGCACCCCGATGAGCGAGCTGCGCAAGGAGACGATGGCCTGGTACCGCTACTACTCCCAGCTCGACGACGTGGCGTGCGAGCTGCGGGAAAATGAGAACGGCTACTTTTCGGATGAGGAGTGCGGACTGTTCCGATTATTTGAAGAGCGCGTCATCCGCCTGCGCGAGGAATCGCAGCTGCTGCGCGAATACTGCACGCAGATCCAGTCGCTGTTCCAGTCGGAGATCGACATCCGTCAGAACCGCATCATGCAGATCCTGACCATCGTGACGACGATCTTCTTGCCGCTGACACTGCTTGTCGGCTGGTACGGTATGAACTTTTCCGGCATGCCGGAGCTGCACTGGAAATACGGCTACCCCGCGATCATTCTTGTGAGCGTCGCCGTGGTGGTGCTGAGCCTGTGGGTGTGCAAAAAGAAAAAATTCTGGTAAGAAAAAGGAACGGCACGAGCCGTTCCTTTTTCTTTTGACAGGAGTCACTTTTTATCGAAGTAGTAGTCGCGGAAGTTGTGGTATTGCGCGGCGTAGTAGCGCAGCAGGCGATAGAGGCGAGAGAGCGGCAGATCGCCCTTGCAGAAGAGCGTGTGCGTGCCCTTGAACTGCTTGAGCTCGTCGGAGAGCTCCTGATCCTTGACATAGCGGCGCAGAATGCCGGTCGGCACGTTCTGCCAGAGGGCGACGGTGTGGTTGTAGACGCAGTCCTCGCGCTTGCCGTAGACGACATCGTTAGTCAGGAGCTTCATCATGTTCAGCCCCGCGGCACGGCAGAAATAGCTGCTGCGGCCAAGGCGCGGATTGATCTCGAAGAGCACGTAGCGGCCCGTGCGGCAGTCGTACTTCATGTCGATGTTCGAGAAGCCGACGTAGCCGAGCTTTTCGAGAAACTCCTGCATTTTGTCATACAACGCCTGATCGCCGCGCGAGATGATGGCGGCATAGTTGCCGACAGACTTGGGGTCGTAGTATTCGAGCACCGGCTGGCCGAGGCACATCGCGCGCACATGGCCGTCAAGGTCCGAATAGCTGTTGAGCACGCGCATCGCGTCGTCGCCGCCGGGGATAAACTCCTGCAAAATGAGCTTGCCGCGGTAGTCCGACTGGTTCATGCTGTGGACCATCGTGAGGTACTGCTCGCGCGCGTCGAAGAAGAAGACCTTTTTCTGCCCCTCAAAATGGCAGCGGAGATAGTCGAGTGCATTGGAATTCTCGGGCTTGACGACGATGGGAAAGTCGAACAGAAGGCGGTCGACGACGCTCTCGCGCTCCTCAGGAGAGGCGACGACGGTCTTGGGATAGTCCATGCCGTACTGCTCGCAGAGGGCGTAGAACTTGTCTTTCGTGTCGAACGTTTCAAGCAGCTCGTCCGAGATGAAGCGGTTGGCGATGAGCCCCTCGAAATGGTCGTAGTGGCGGCAGAGAAGACCCGTGTAATAGTCCGAGCAGGGGATGACGAGCAGCTTTTCATAGTCCTGTGCGCACTGCTTCAGCACGCCGAGCAGCGCGTCGGGGAAGACCTCCTCGCGTTCAAAATCCGGGATGATGCGGCAGAGAAACAGGTGCGAGTGGCGCGTGGGCACAAGCTGCTGCGTGCACAGCAGCAGCGGTGTGACGTGATAGGCCTCCTGGAAGAGACGCGCCGTGCCGTAGGCGTTTTCGTCGCTGCCGAGGATGATGGGCAAAAAGTCCTTTTTTGCCTTTTTGGCGCTGCTCGCCGGCGCGGCGGGATGGACCTTGTCGTATTCGGCGAGGTATTTGAGTGCGAGCTCGACGTCGCTCGGGTAGGGGACGAAGACGCTGCCGCGCTTCATCGTTGTCTCTTCTCCCTTGCCGGTCAGCAGAATGACGCGCGCGTCCTTGCCGTTCAGAATTGCGCGGCGGATGCACTCGGCGCGGTCCTCGAGCACAAGGTGCGGGCAGGCAACGTGCTTTTCAATGTCGGCGGCGATCTGCGCGAACGGCTCTTCGCCGGAGTCCTCCTCGGTGATGAAGACGAAGTCGCAGTTCTGCCCGCTCAGCTCGCCGAGGTCTTTTCTGCGCTGGAGCGCGTGGGAGCCGGGGCAGCCGAAGACGGAGATCATCTGGCGGCCGGGGTATTCGATCTTCGTCGAGCGGTAGAGCGCGTCAAAGCTCATGCGGTTGTGCGCGTAGTCGACGATGACGGTGACGTTCTTGTCGCGGCTCTCGTAGATCTGCATGCGGCCCGCGGCGCGCGCCTTGCGAAGGCCCGAGCGCACATACTCCTCCGGCACGTCGAGCACCATACAGATGGCCATGGCAGCGAGGGCGTTGGAGATGTTGAAAAGGCCGGGCATCGTGATGGAAAATTCACCGTTGTACTTGAGCGAGGAAACCGTGAAGTAGAGCCCGTCGCTGCGCTTTTCCACATGCTGGCAGGAGACAGTGTCGCTTTCGTGTGAGCCGAACGTGATGAGGTTGCAGCGGTCCTTGGCGTATTCGATGACGCGATCCGAGTACTTGGCGTCGGTATTGACGCAGCCGAAGCGGCAGGAGTCGAAAATTTTGAGCTTGGAGTTGAAGTAATCCTCGAAGTCCGGGTGCTCGATGGGGCTGATGTGGTCGCTGCCGATGTTCAAAAATGCAGCGACGTCGTACGTGATACCGCGCACGCGGCCGTATTTGAGCGCCTGGGACGAGGCCTCCATCACAAGATGCGAAATGCCGCATTCATAGGCGTTTTCAAAGTGCTGGTAGAGCTCAAGCACCTCGGGCGTGGTGATGTGGGACTCCTCGGTGCTCTTGCCGTCGTAGTTGTCGATAGAGGAGAGAATGGCGCACTCGGGCATCGACTGCGCGCGCAGCCAGTCATTTAAGATGTAGCGCACGTAGTAGGCTGTGGTGCTCTTGCCCTTTGTGCCCGTGATGCCGACGCTTGTGAGCTTGTCCGTCACATGGTTATAAAAGAGCTGACCGAGCACGACGAGGGAATAGCGAATGTCGTTGACAAGAAGACAGGGCGCGTCCACATTGTGCTTTTTCTCGGCGACGTAGGCGATCGCGCCGCGCGAGAGTGCGTCGCACAGGTACTCTTCCTTGAAGTGTGCGCCCTTGCAGATGAAAAGCGCGTCCTCGCTCAGTGCGCGCGTATCGTAGGTGAGGCAGTGGATCTCACGCGCGGCGAGCTCGTCGCTCACGGTGCTTTCGACCAGAATGCCCGCGTCGCGCAGCGCATCGACATATTCTCTCAGTGTGTGAACGGTATTCATAAATAGCTCCTTTGGGTCTTGCTTTTTCGGCAGGACGGGATAAAATATAGGCGATATCGCGTCGGATCGACACGATATTGGCAAGCAAACTCATTTCCGAAGGGGGAACCAACATGACTTATCAGCAAGTGCTGGAAAACGCAAGGACCTGCATCGGCCCTTACTGCAAGGCGTGCAATGACTGCAACGGCAAGGTCTGCCGCAACACGATGCCCGGCCCCGGCGCCAAGGGCGAGGGCACGGGCTTTATCCGCAACGCAGAAAAGTGGCGTGAGATCTGCGTCAACATGGACACCATCTGCGAAAATTCACAGGTGGACACCTCATTCACGCTCTTTGGCCGGACGTTTGAGATTCCGGCGTTCGCCGCGCCGGTGGGCGCGATGCGTCTTCACTACGGGGACAAATACGACGATCTTACATACAATGATATTCTTGTGCGCGCGTGCGCAAACGCGGGCATTCTTGCTTTTACCGGCGACGGCACCGACCCGAAGGTGGTCGAGGGCGCGGCTAAGGCGCTCAAGGCGAACGGCGGCTGCGGCGTGCCGACCATCAAGCCGTGGGATATGGACACGATCCGCGAAAAATTCGCGCTCGTGCAGGAATCCGAGCCCTTCGCCATCGCGATGGACATCGACGCGGCGGGTCTGCCGTTTTTGCAGGGCTTGACGCCGCCGGCCGGCAGCAAGAGCGTCGAGGAGTTAAAGCAGATCGTCTCCTGGGCGCAGCGTCCGTTCATTTTAAAGGGCATCATGACCGCCCGCGGCGCGGAAAAGGCGCTGGAGGCGGGCGCGAGCGGCATTGTGGTCTCAAACCACGGCGGCCGTGTGCTCGACCATTGCCCCGCGACGGCGGAGGTGCTTCCGGACATCGTCGATGCCGTCGGCGGCAAGATGACGATTTTTGTCGACGGCGCGATCCGCAGCGGCATGGACATGTTCAAGGCGCTGGCGCTCGGCGCGGACGCGGTGCTCATCGGCCGCCCGTTTGTTACCACCGTCTATGGCGGCGGGGAGGAGGGCGTGCAGCTCTACGTCCAGAAGCTCAAAGCCGAGCTTGCCGACACGATGCGCATGTGCGGCGCGCACTCGCTCGCGGACATTGATCGCAGCATGCTATATGGTTTTTGATCATATAACATATAGTATAGCACCGCAAAAAAAAACTGACAAGTGAAAATCGGGAGAAGAGGACGGCGAGGCTAAGTCGTCCTCTTTTTTGCCGGCTGCGTACTATATAAAATATGAAAAACGGGAACAAAATCGCCGCGACGAACGTCTGAGAAGATAGAGCGACCCTTCTGAACCACATTGATTTTGGAGGAAAGTGCAATGAAAAAGACAACGAGCCGTATTCTGCTCTCCGCGCTGACGGTGCTGGCGCTGCTCTCTCTTAGCGGCTGCGCGCAGGAAAAAGAGGAGAATACCAAGCAAAGCGACCCGCAGGCACGGGAGGCGATCCTGCAATGCTGCGAGACGATCTTCGGCAGCACGGAGGAAACAGGCACCTATCACATCCGCGTGACGGATGAGCGAGACGGCGGGCGCGTGGATGAATACGACTGCCCACGCGGTGCAGACGAGCAGGGCTATGGCAATTCGCCTGTATATGCGCTGAGTGAACCGTCGATGTACGGCGACGAGCCGTGGTATGCGGCGGCGGAGCAGGACTGGGACGATTGCCGCAACGGGGTCGTTGCGGAGATTTCTTATGGGGAAGATGCGATCGCGTTCATTCCGCCCTGGGGAGCAATGAAACCGGATGCAGAGTACGAGCATCCGGGCGGCAATGTGCTGCGGCTGACGCGAAACGGCGAGACTACCTATTATAAAAGCAGTACGACACACGCGGCGCAGCTCCTGTTCGGCTATGCGCAGGACGCGGTGATGAAAGAACTATATGACCTGCACGTTCCTGGTACGGAGACGGATTACGAGAATATCGCAAACGAGTTCTGTGCGCAGTTCGCCGCCGGTCTGAACGCCGCGCCGTGCTGGTTCAGCGGGAAACCGGATGACGCGGCGGCAGCGGTGAAGGAGCGCGTGTTCGACGCGTATTACGGAACGGACTACCCGAATTTCTGCTTCGGCTTTGGCGTGATGATGCGCTTTGATGACCCGGAGTCCTCACAGCGCTATCAATGGGAGGCCGGCAGCGGCATGATCGAGCCGACGGGCGAAGGCGAGTACGGCGATTATTATGGCTGGGGTATGGCCGCGGACGCGTGCCGGGATGAAGCGGGAAACTGGTACATTGACGGCACATGGACGGGCGGCGGCGCGGTCTGGCTGCCGCAGATCGGCCGTAGTCTGGATTCCGGTCAGCAGGAGGCGACGGCGGCGCAGCTTGTGGAGTGCTGGCTTCTGTCGGCGGGCGAGTCGCACGAGTGGCGGCTTCCCAATATGATCTATAACCGCCCGAGCGCCGAGCTGCGCGAGGCGCTTGCCAGTCTTGCACCCGAACAGGCGGCGGAATTGGAAAAGGGCCTGCGCGAGGTGTGGGACGATCCGCTGCACGCCGATATGTTTCCGGGCGGCTATGACGCCAAGCTCAGCGCGGACTGAGCACGCTGGCAATCATTGCATTTGCAATCCGGCGGCAAAAACGGTAGAATACCGCCTGTCTTGATCGAGGCGCATTCCAGAATCGAGGAGGACTTGACGCCATGTTTAACTGCGGCAATTTTGATTGTGGCACGCTCTTTACGATGCTGTGCCAGCTGTTTAGCGGCTGCTTCAACTGATAGCAGTGCAAATGCACGGTGGGGAGGGTGCTTTGCGCCCTCTCCGCCTGTCTATTTTGCACAGTCTAACAAACAAATTGTGGAAAAATCAAAAAGTTTGAAAAAGGTGTTGACAAAAGGGGCGGTAGGTGCTAAGATAACACCTGTTCCGCGAATGGAGCGTGCACCTTGTAAATTAAACAACGAAACTTTGACAAGCACCAGATGAAAAACTGTGCGAAATGCACAGAGCTTGCGGAGGACCGGTTAAGTCAATTACGGTCTGAAGTAAGGATAAAAAGTTTTAAGCTATGACAAATAGCTCGATAAAGATTAGCTCAGACTTAGGTCTGTGTTGATACCATTTTATTGAGAGTTTGATCCTGGCTCAGGACGAACGCTGGCGGCGTGCTTAACACATGCAAGTCGAACGAGAATCTACTGAAGGAGGATTCGTCCAACGGAAGTAGAGGAAAGTGGCGGACGGGTGAGTAACGCGTGAGGAACCTGCCTTGAAGAGGGGGACAACAGTTGGAAACGACTGCTAATACCGCATGACGCATAGGGGTCGCATGATTCTTATGCCAAAGATTTATCGCTTCAAGATGGCCTCGCGTCTGATTAGCTAGTTGGCGGGGTAACGGCCCACCAAGGCGACGATCAGTAGCCGGACTGAGAGGTTGAACGGCCACATTGGGACTGAGA
>CDYK01026715.1_pt1 | contig 63473 bp, 102 predicted proteins | sample 554841 | NCBI WGS metagenome assembly CDYK01 (sample SAMEA3182102, study PRJEB8094) | gut metagenome | biome: human; feature: gut; material: Stool; isolation source: human stools | place: Canada | collected 2013-02-18
TCAATAGCAGCATTTTCTTCTTTCTCATCAAAAGAATCAGAATCAGCTGCAACACGAGCAAGATATGCACACGAATTATACCCTTTTTCCGTGTCCCACAAGAACCACTTGGAGAAGTCCTGGAACGGATTGTATGGGTTATCGTAAGTAGTCAGCATGTATTGAACCATAAGACTTCACCTCCTTAAGCGTTCAAGTATTTACTCACAGTAGAAGCAGAAATGCCGAGGCTTTCGGCAATCTGTGCGTTTGTATAGCCAGAAGCAGCACGAGCTTTAATCAATGTGATCTTGCTGTTGCTAAGCTCATTGCTTGCTCTTGGCGTTGCGCGTTGCCGCAAGTTATCGATGTCAGCACTCTCAAGGATCTGCGAGAGCACATTATCCGAGATAGCGCCTGCCTGAATGGCTTCCCATTCCTTATCGCTAATGGTAATGGGATGGCGCTTAGCCCCCACCTGCTGGCGGGCGGCAACGATAGCCTGTTGGGATACCTTCTTGAGCATCTTCTTATCGTTGGCAAGGTCGGGGTCAGCCTCGATCTTCTCCTTGATACGGGCGTTAGCAAGGACCTGTGCCTGACGTTCACGGGGTTTATTCGAGTTGGCAAGGGCCAGGGCCGACTGGAGCCTGGTAACTTCCGGCTCGTAAGCCTTCTTGGCCTCGGGGCTGTACTTCAGGGTGCCGGTGGCCTTCATCTCTTTACGAGCTTCGTTTGCTAAGGACTTCAGCTTGTTTGCATATTCAGCGTAAGCAAGCTCTGCCTTGGTACGGCGGTAGGATACCAGGGTATAGGCGTCGTCGGTCTCAGCCATCTTGGTAGACTGCTGCGTGCGCATCTTCTGTTTGGTGATGACCTCGCCAGTCTTCTTATCTACACGACTGGTCTCGTAGTAGAGATCATCCGCTGTCTTGTAGGTTTTCTTACCGGTTTCAGGATCGATCACGCCGCTACCCTGACGCTTAGGAACAGAGATCTCACTCTTTGCCCTCGTGATCAGAGTAGCACTGCCCTCATGATACTGACCGTTCTCATCGAAATGTCCCTGATACTTGCGCTTCAATTCGGCAATACCATTATCAGATTCGCTGCGCTTGTAATCAAGATCATGCTTTTTGGCATCAATAACAACCATAGAATGCCGAACTGCACGAGCAAGCTCTTCAGTGCTGGCACCTGCAAGAGTCATATCCATGATTAGATTAGACACAACACCCATCTGTTTCTGAGTATTGGCATCAGTCATTCGCTTGGTTTTGGTATCGCCTGCAGGAATCTTATACTCAACCTTAGGATCAAAGCCTTTAAGCCCCTCCAATTCGGGCTGGGATGCGATCTTATAGCCTTTGCCAAACGGAATGACCATGACAGTATCACCATCAAAGTCCGCACCAGACAAGCGTTCGGCAACTTTAGAGTTAATACCAACTGCATCCTTCGGGTTTGTACCAATGACACGTTTACCCTCAGTGTTCTTGGTATTGACCTTCAAAATAGGGATTTCAAACAGACCGCCATGAGGGTACCGAACCAGTGCAACGGTTTCTCCGTCATTAAAGTTTGGAGCATAGATCTCGTTTTCACTAATTGAATTAAGCGGCAAAATCACCTGATACTTCTGTCTCGGCAAGGCCGCTGCCTGTAACGTAACTGCATTCTTGTCGCATCCGTCAGCAAAATCCTCGAGCAATTTGCGCTTAACAGTGGGGTTGGTAAGAGACCTGATTTCATCAAACTCTGCCTGCTTATCCTCAATAGCGATCTTAAGCTGGCGATTAATCAAAGCAATCGGCTGCTTAGCAAGGAACTGAGACGGAAGCTTGTCGGCCCATTCGCCCCAATCTCCTTCTACAGCACGCCAATTGATCTTGCTCAAATGCTCTTTGCCGTCGTCGCCGATGTAATAGCTTTGACCGCCCTTCTCCTTGATGAGTGAACCAAACGGATTATCCCGATCAACATTGCCGTCCTTATCGCGCTTGACTTTCTTCAGAACGTCCATCATCGGAACATCCTTGGTCTTATTCGTATTGAACCGAACATCAACACCATCGGGCAGATCATCTGCATAGACAGCCATGCCCTTCAGGTAATGAGTTCCATCAACCAAGATACGAGCCTGACCATAGTGAAGATTGCCCATGTCCAGATCTTTCACACCGCGCCGAATCTCGATGACACCGTCTTTCTGGATACCTCCATCTTCGGCATAGTTGATCATCAACCGCTTAGAATCAAGGCTTGAGGGAAACTCAAACGGCTTATGAAACGTCTCGCCATCGTCGTAGGAGATTGCATAATCGCCAACGGAATGAATCTTCGAAGCATCATAGATCTCACTATACTGAGTACCTGGAGGGGTCAAAACTGTCAAAGTCGTCTTCTGCGCTGGATTTGTCGCCTGCGGAATACGTCGGTTATAGACGTGATATCCTTCCATTTCCAACATATACAGCGCCTGATTAAACTTAGTCCGGGAAACCCCGAGCTCCTGCTCAACGCCAAGGCCGACTTCCAAATATCCATGATCGTCTAAGCCGTTCAGGACGTCTTTCAGCTTATCAGCCGTAGCCGTACTCTGCCGCATACGGGTCTCCGCATTCTCATTCAGCAGAGAACGTACCGAAGAATCATTATCAAAGCCCATAATTTCAGCAATTTCATTCAGACTCTTCCCTTCTTTTCGCAAGGACTTTGCCTGGTCCACCATCTGCATACGCTTCTGGCTTTTGGCATAGGAAAGCTGAACACGGAGTTTGGTGGTCGTAGTGCCCATCTTCTCAGCGATCTCTTTCTCTGTAAGTCCTTGGCCCGCATATTCATTGTAGCGGCTCAGAAACGTATCTGTGCGCTGCTTCGGGTTATCGCCGGACCCCCAGGGGTATCGGCCAGAGCCACGGCCAGGAGCGCCATCCATGACACTGACACCGTAGTGGACCATTACATCTTCGATCGGCGGTTTATCCTGGTACATAGCTCAACTCTCCATTTCTTTGACTTGTTCAATGACTTTATCGGCTTCGACGATCTTCTTGGTGATCGCCAGAATATCATTGGGGTCTGGCTTCTCCACGAGAATATCATCGCTCTGATAGATGCGAAGCTCCGTATCAATATCAGACGGCTTGATACCATACTCAAGACAGAACAACGCTGCATAAATCATCAGCTGTTCAATATGTGCCGGAACCTTGCCGGTCTTCAAATCATGGATACGCAGCAAATCGCCACGCAGGTCAATTGCATCGGCAGTGCCAAAACAGTTCGGAGAGTAATATAAAACCTGCTCAGGTCTAAGCTTAAAACCGATCGCGTCATTGACATACATGTTCAACGTTTTGTGAGACTTCGGAAGCCGCTGACCGAGATCGATGGATTCCGCTGCATACTCGTGCAGTCTGGTTCCCATCGCCACGGCCAGAAAGTTGCGGTAGGCTTCCGCAATCTTGTTGGGGTCGTAGTTCAGCCAGTGATACTTACTGGCACCCAGAAAGGCATGCTGCCCTCTAAGTTTCGAATGATCGTTGAAGTTCATTCAGAACATCCTCCTTGTTCTCAGGATAAACAAAACGAGCGAACGACATCTCTGCCATTCGCTCAACGTAGTAATCCTGATTTGGCTGGTGGTCCGCATTTTCCGCCTTTTTGCATTCAAGAGCTGCCCAGTGGTCTTTGTACAAAACCATCAAATCCGGGATGCCCTGAATATAATTGGCATCATTTTTCAGCACCATACAGCCAGGGAAGCGTTTCTTCAGATCGTCAATGAGACCCTTCTGAAATTTGCTTTCTTTTGCCATAAGGCCTTCTCCTTTGCAAAACAAAAGACAATATGCCTTGAAAACTGCCAAAAACAGTTAAAAACGGGACATATTATCTCTCTCATAATACACCATGTTTTTTTCGCGAACCCCCAGGCCGAAATCAGGGCAAAATAAAAGGCCCATGCACTTCTGCACAGGCCATAAGGGAAAATATCAATATTCAGCGGCGATCATCAATCGTAAGTAGATGCCTCCGTCGGGTAACTGCCAAACAGTTCGGCATCCTCAGCAGTAATGCTGTAACCGCATTCAGGGCATTCAAACCATTTTCCGTCATCGCGCTTCTCGCACTGCACATGACAATGCGGGCACCACTGTTCGCCGGTCGGCAGGAAGTCAGCCATGTGAACTTTGCTCACTTCCACTTTACCATCCGGCCCGTCAAAGACATGAACCTCATTACCATGTTCCGTGTAGACATCTACTTCCGTAACTTCTGATTTCCGTTTCTTATTGAACAATCCCATTGCTTAACCTCCTTGTGTAGTTTCCTCGGACATTTTCAGTATAGCCAAAATATCAGTCCACCGCAACAAGGAAATTGTAAACTTTTTTATTTCACATAACGCAGATCCTCCACACTGCAGTTCATAGCCTTTGCCATTTTATCGATCTGGTAAAAACTCGGAAAATGCTTGCCGTAAAGATAATCCGAGATATTGGGTTGAGGAATGCCGGTCTTCTCACTCAGCTCCTCTTGCGTCAATCCGCTGCACTCGAGCGCCCTTCGAAGCAGCACTCCAAATATCCGTCTAAAACTTTCCTTGTCCAAATTCTTATCATCTTTAGGAATTGGGATCAGGACATTATTCGTTATGTTATAGAAATAATCATACTTGGTGTTTGTTTCAAGCAGGAGCATGAATTGTACATACTCTCTGGCGTGTACAACCTCGCCAAGCAAATCAGGAAAATATAAATACACCTGGTGCATATACTCGTCCATCAAATTAGATTCTCGGCTCACTGGTCTATCTCCTTTCAAAACTTTTGTAGCACATGTAGCACAATTTTTTGAAAAAATTTTGGTTTTTTAATTATATATTACTATTTATAATATATTTGCTATAAATCCGTATATATAAATAAAATAGGGTAATTTTTGCAATTTTTTTGTGCTACATTCGATTTTTGTGCTACAAAATGCTTGTTTTTATGCTAAATATGGCATAATTTGAGGTCTTCTCATGATTTCCTTATAAAATCGGTACCTTTTGCAGCCTCAAAAATTTTGTGCTACATTTTGCCCTATTTTTGTAGCACATTTTTATTTTTTGTGCTACACGCCATTTTTGTGCTACAAAAGGCCCCATTTTGTGCTACATTTTTCAGTCCGGATGCTTCATTTTTTCGACTTTGTAAGCTAATTCAATCGTGTCTCGTACGACCTCAGAAGTCGATTTTTTGCTCCAAAATGCCACTGTTTTCAGTTTCCGAAGGTCATCTTTTCCGATTCTCAGCGAGAGATGCACGTCCTTCGTGGCCTTATTCTGCCTGATTTCCACCTTCTTTCACCTCCTCAAACGGCGCTTTTTCCCCGGTCCAACCACAATCTTTACAATAGAAAACCTCTTCGCGCTTGCCTGGCTCACCACCTACAATTGTGCAATGACCTAATTTGTATTCGTCTTTGAACTTCCAATCCAAATCAACATTAAGAATCCGCTTGCATTTCGGGCAGCGGAAGTAATCCTTTTGATTGGGGTTCGCAGCCATATAGAGCTCAATATAGCGTTTCTTTTTGCGGCTGTAACCCGAAATCAGTTCATGAACACTTTCCGCAGTTCCTTTTGGCCCTTCCCAATATGGATCACTTACCGCTCTCTTACAGTCCTCATATTTAAGATCCTCAAGGCAATCGAGAACCATATCAAGATCCCTCTTATCAAACTTTAAATCAATCATACTCAGCCCTCCTTAGGCATACTTTTCTCCGTCGTTTACCCAGCCACAAAACACACATTTACGGCACAAATACCATCCGTGTTTTGCATCACCCTTGATTTCGGTTACGACTTTCTGCCCACAAATAGGGCATTTCGTCTCCGCCTCATCAACAATCTTCTTGACTTCCTCATCCAAAGGCATAAATATCATTCTCCTTTCACAGTATATAAGAGAATTCCGGCATCATTAAAGCTCGTCGATCTGCTTTGTATTATCCACTTAACAATCAGTCGATTGAGGTCCGTGAAAGGAATTTTATCATCTCCATCCGTCTGAATCCAATTAGTGTATGCCTCAAATCTAAGTTGCTTTCCATCTTCATCAAATATCGGCTTCGCAAGTTTAACCCAATTCACTCCAGGAAGACCCATCTCCATAAATTCACGTACAGTCATTACTTTTCCTCCTTCCAAAAACCTTTGAGCCTCTGATGATACTTTTTGGCACAATCCGGGCACAGGGTTTTCCCTTCCCAGATCTCCCAGCCTTCGAGTTTTTCAAATTTACCAAAAGGATCAATCCACCCCGACCGATCAATTCCACCGACATATCCGGCAAATCCAGTATTCTCACATCGGTCGCAAATATAAAGTTTTCCGATTTTAGTCATTCGAGTCCCCTTTCATAAGATCACGGCATTCTTCTGGTGAAATAGTATAGACGTTTCCGCAATCCACCAATTTCTCGACGGTCTCGCTGTCAATGTCAGTCTCCTTCCCAGTAATAATCTCGCTCATCGGCAGCCCTTTAATCCACTCGCAAAACGTCCGCCACTCATCCAGCTTATGCTCTTTCCGCTGATGGTAGAGATTGGCAAGCACCTCATAATTCACGAGTAACGTCCGCTTCTGATTGTAAGACGACGGCAACAGCTGGATCATCTGCCACCAATACTTCTTGTCTTTGGTGTCAAGATACAGGCGACGGAACAGATTGAGGTTTGCTACCGTGGCTTCCATCATGTCCTTGGCTGAATATACGCGAGTAGGAATAGGCTCGTCCGAAATCAAATGCTCACACGAAAAATCCTCCAGCTCAAATTCCTTATCTGCAATCGTGTGCATGGTGGAGCAGCTATTCCCAACAGTACCAACCTTGTAGGTATCCATCTCCTTCCACCAGTACAGCGGCCCCGTGACATCCATAGTCACTGTAATAAACCGACGATACTTCGCATGACTCGGCCCAGCCTTAGCGAGTTTCTTCATAAGTTTCTGATCATTAGGGCCAATTTCAAAACAGGAACCATCAGGATTACTTAGTACAATTGTTTTGTCATAGAGACCATCATCACAGAATCCAGGGTTCGTGTCATTATCTCTACAAAAATAGCACGCAGCACTGTCACTCTTATCCCAGCTGTTAAACGAGTTCCGAGCCCCACGAATGGCCGCCTCCCAGCCATGAATATCAGTCTTTTCAATTTTAATCATAATACCTTTTCTACTCCTTTCACTAACTCAGTTCCACGACCATTAGGTCTAGGTCTCCAGATATATTTGGCCAGAACATATTTGGCATTGTTAAGATACAAAATATCATAAGCACTATCTGTATCATTAGCAGGCCTGATGAGGCCGCCATCAATCTTGTAAATTGAAATGGTCGGCATACATCCATATTGTGAATTCTTATTGAGGTCTTCGATAATCTGCTTAAAACGAGGGAATTCTTCATCTGAAATAATCGCCAAGCCATGAGTTTCGTCATCGCAACCCATATTTACAATATAGTACAAATTATCCATTGTCATCCTCCCCGCCATAAATATCAGTCTTTTCAATTTTCAGCATCGTCGTTCTCCTTATCGTAATCTTCAAAATCATAATGGTGAGGGTCGCAAGGAAGCTCTCCAATCTTCACCATAAGATCCATGAGAAATGCAATGCCGATAAATACAATTATCCAGCCAACAGTCATTCTGTTTTCTCCTTTCTCTTTTTCTCATGCTCATTCATACAGTGAAGCTCATGATTTTCCTCATCAACAAACTGAATTGCCCCAGGATGCACGAGCCTCATTCCACTTTCAGTCTCAACTACCCCGCGAACACAAGAATACTGTCCTCCTCTATGCCCACCCATAGTAGCGGTAGGAGGCAAAGGTTCCATATAATGTTCCCAGCAATGGAAATATCCATACTCACCATTTACTTTGCAAAGCCGTCTCTCAGGCCTGATCGTGAAATTAGGTGTTGCCATTGTTTTTCTCCTTATCTTGAATCTTAGCCGCTTCCTCGGTTACATGGCAAGGGCATAATTTACCTAGACACTCGTCATCTTTTCCCTTGATGAATTCTTTTTTATAGAAATCACTAATCGCATTTGCGCAAGCAGAATCGACTTCTGTGAGTTTCTCTCCGGTGTAAAGCCAGGGGCATAGCTCTCTCATAAACTTGTCATAGTCTTGACTAATCTTTGCTAGTTCTTCTTTTAGCTTTTCTTCAACAATTCTCTGGTGCTGCTCAATGTTGGATTTTTCTTTGATAACACGTTTAATTTTGCTGTTTGTTCCAAACATTTTCTTCGTGTAAGCAGCACAGAAAGCGGCTTCCGGATCGAAATTTGTTTCATCTTTGCTCATGGATACGATGGTTTTTGTCCCATCAGTCCACAGCACAATCGTCTTCGGACCGTTAAAGATAATCTTCTTAACATCGACATTTTTCATTTCATCAGTACCTCCAATGAGTTTGTTGAGCAGTTCTTTAGTATACTCTACTGTATCCTCTGCTTGTTCATCTTGAAGCTTCTTTAAACCTTGATACAATGTTTTGCAACTCCGAAGCCCCCATTACAATTTCAGTTTTTTCAGGAAATCTGTGCGTAAGGCTTCTAGCGTCTACCCAAATATCAAAGTCTTTTACATCTCGGCCAACGTCAAACACAGTTGGATCAAGTCTGACATCATAGTAACAAACATCATTTGGACCTGTATGTGATATGCCAATGATAGTTCCAGTGCGTCCACAATGAATATTACGAACATTATTGATCTTTACTAGATCACCGAGTTCAAATACCTCATACACATTACCAAATTCCATCACTTATCCTCCTTAAAGTTCACAGGTTTGTGGCTGTCCATGTTATATGGTTCCGCCAGGCACTCATTGCACGGGTTTTTGTACGGCTCCAATTCATAATACTTGCACTGCTTGCAGTAAATATCATAAAAGACTTCCTTAGTACGAGTTTCCATATTAAAGTTCCTCCATTTCGTAGGCCCTTCCAACTTTTTTTAGCATTTCTTCTGCTCTGGCTTTAGAAAAAACAATCGCAAATGTTTTATCAGGAGTCAATTCTATAATAGATGAACCGGGTGTATAGCGGTATACGTATCTTCCGTCATAGCATTTAAGTACATATCTATCCGGCTCAGGCGCTCCACTGTTCATCACGACAAGTTCTCCGTTGATCTCTTCCTCTGGAACATTCACAACTTTGACGTAATTGGGTAGCAAAATTACGTCACTCTCCTTTTGTTTGAGGATGCTTTCATGAAGGTCTGCAAGTTCCCAGTCTTTGAGTTCCTTATCACTCTGCAAAATCAGCACATTGCTCTCACTCATCCTGCGCTTTCCTCCTTTACTGCAGCCAAAAGCAGCCCATCACAAATATCATTGTTCTCGTCTCGGTAAACAACCACCGGTCGGACTCCGTCACCGTCACAGGCAGCATTGAATCCAAAATGTTCATTCATGCAGCGTGCTCTCCAATACTGCTGCATCTTTCGTGCCATTCGCTCATTGTCTTTCGCACGAATTGCTTCGGCTTCCCAGTGCCGCGCCTGGCTTTCCCATGTAGCAGCTTCCCGGCGAGCAGCTTCAATTTCCTTCTCATCATCTTTCATGGTGGTAAAATATAACGCAGTAGCGCTAAAAATAGTCCCAATAATGATACCGCCAACAAATGCAAAAACACCCATTTTACTTAACCTCCATTTTTCCGTATGGGTACGAATCACTAAGTACCCAGCAATCTTCATTTCTAATTTTGTGGATCTCCTGATTTGTGCACGTGCAAAACCATCCGTATTCATAATATCGTTTAGAATTATTCCAGGTCTTGCGTCTTTTCAGAAACAGGCAATCCATACACCGTCTTTCCTGATGATCATGAGCCTTGTATCCCATCACGTAGCCTCACTCGATATAGTCATCGTAAATACTAAGAAATGGGAGAGACCCTTTATAGTTGTGGTCCTGGCCATACACGATAATCGGAAATCCAGTTTCATCGATAATTTTCATGAGATCTTCAATGTTTTTAATCTTGATCCCATAACCGCCGCCATCAAGTTTAATAGCTCCTTCACACGGCTTTACATCATCGGCTCCCAAAGAAGCCCTGTCAATTAAGAATTTCATCTGAATTTCTCCTTTCAGAAATCACCATAGTGACGTTTGAAATCTCGATTTGCATTAAAATCCCGCTTCTCTTCATAGGCCTTGGCAATCCGCAGGTCAATGAAGGATTTAGAAGTGAGATGGTAGTAATATAGATCCTTATAAGGTGTGTTCAATCGGTCAATGCGCCCTTCTGACTGTTTTGAGATTTTGTATGAGTAGTTTCGGGAGTAAAACAGAATCGTGTCAGTTGTGATGCAGTTCCATCCTTCTGCCCCCGCAGTATATTGTACAAGGTACACCCAGGAATCGGTTTGCGGTATAGGTTCATGCCTATGCCCATTCCATTCTGCCACGGCAACACCTTCACCAAAATTCATCCCTTTCAAAATATCAAGCTCGTAATCAAAGTTATAGAAGATGATCAATCTCGGATGATCCTCAAACACTTCCAAAACCAGTGTCTGCCTGGAAATATCAGAGTTTGTAATCTTCCTGGCACAGTAATAAAGCTCTGAAGCATTCTCAATCGGTTCGTTCTTCCACGGATTCCAACGGGTTCTGAAAAGCTGCTTCGTCCCTTCTCGGTCAAACTCCGCCATCAGATACTCGTGATGCTGCACGGTATCTCGCTTGAAATCCATCGGCACCAAAATATCATTGCGCAGTCTGCATAGGTGCCCTGTATCCACGAACCGTTCGATTTTTGGAAACGACTTGCAATACTGTGAATAAACAGCGTGCCTACGTAAAAATTCTGTCTTGTTTTTGTAGAACCCATTTGCCACAAAGACCGGAATATAATCGCTCCAGGTATCTCCGGGGGTAGCCGACAGCAAAATCCACTCATTCTTACGAGTAATTTTGTAAAACGCCTTCACCCAGCTGCCAGATCCTACTACACGCTGTTCATCAAATATAAAGAACGCACCGTACACTCCAACATACTTTTTGATGTTGTTCCACGAGTCCACCACAACGTTGTGCCTGTAAATATCACAATCCTTATGCGTGGACATAAGAAATGGCCCGAGCTCTTTCTCCCATTCGAGAGTATCGCGCTTTCGGGCCGTTGTGATAATATAAAGATCCTTCGGCGGGTCATCCATAGGTACATAATCTCCGCCTTTTAAGCTTTCAATATCGCCTCCGTTTCGTAGATAGTAGTATCCAAGAGAAGTAATCGACTTCCCACTTCCAACATCTCCGCAAAGAATGCAGCCCCGCTTCATCTTTTTAATAGCTTCAATCTGGAAGTCATAGAGTTTCATCATGTTATCACCTTAATAGGATATCAACCAAATAGCCAAGAGAATAATCCCAGTTAAAGCTACTATGCTACCCAGAACCAGCACCCCAGTCCATCCGTATGTCAATACCACGGCTACAGAAAGTGCAATAAACGGTGTTAGCAGCAGAATCCAGCCTAAAATATGAAAGAATGCGCTCATACAATCACCTCAGTAAAACTGTAATAAAATAGTACGGAAACACAATGATTCCAACAACGGCAGCAAACAAAAGCCATGCCAACAGAATAATACACAGTGTCGCGGCCAAAGATTCAAGCATGCTATCTGTTTCTCCATAAATCTCCACGAATATTGCTGGGATCAAGAGTCCGCTGGCTATAAGCCCAATTATAAAAAGCACCATAATTATCGAAGTCATAATTTTTCTTTACCTTTCAAATATAAAAACATTATAACCGCACCATCGAGCATGTGGCCGAGGTAATCCCAATGCCCAGTAACTTCCGCTGCAAATATAAGCACCATAACGCCCAGAAGATACAGATAATCTCGTGAACTCATGATGCACCTCTTAATAAGAATGCCCCGAGAAACATCGTCCCCAATACAGCCAAGGTAAACCCCAGGGCAAAAAGGGCTTCTTTCCAGTCCACAATAAACGCAAAAGTCAAGAGCGCAATAAACGGCAGAAGCAGCAAGATCAATCCCAAAATCTGTAAAAACGTCATTTGCTCGTCAAATCCTCCACAATAGCCACCACAAACATGAGCAGCAAAATCCCACAAACGATTCCGGCCAGGCCCAAAACCATCTTGATAATCAGGGAAATCCCTAAGCTGATTATTGCCTGGATTCCAGAGATGATCATAAGCCCTGCCCCGATCAATGCCATAAGTCCGATCAAAAATAAAACCATCATAATTAGTTCCTCCAAAATATCAATATTCGCTTGGCAGCAAAATCGTAGTAGCACTTCGATCTGCTTCCGTAATGATCCAAATCGTGTCATCAGGATGGTCCTTGCGCTTATAGACACTCATCAGCCGCAGCCCATCCACAAGTGCTTCCTCGTTGGCGGCCTTATCCTCATCACACATGTTGCCCCAGTCACCGTTGATATGCCGGTTTAAAGAGACAATCATAAACCGCATAAACCCTGCATCCTTGAGCTTTGCATTCACACCCGGAGTAGAATGAACATTACCAGGTTCAAACTTCCTCATTTGTGTCTCCTTTCCCCCAAACAATTTCGTTCATAGTGCCAAGTCGAATAGAAATATCAGTGATAGGGATACCTTTCCCGTTCGCGATAGATAGAACTGTATCCCATTCTTCGCCAGAAAATTCTTCAGCCACAGTGTAAGCGACAATCGGCCGATCCTGATAAATAAAGAATTTCCAAAGTTCCTGCTCAGGCTCCATCAGCCGAATAATGTTACGCTCATTAACCCAAACAGAATTTTCGGTGTGGGTAATGTCAACTTTATAGAAAAGATCGTTGTTACTGGTAAACTGAATATCAGAGATCCGCCCAGGTCTCATACGAAACGGAGAGACAGGATCTATAATAGCAACCCGGTCACCTTTCATAAATGCAGCCATCATTTTTCTCCTTTCGTTGCGTCAGACAAATGATGCTTTCTTCTCCAACCACTACCCCTCCTTCCCCATTGTCAAGGGCAACTAAATAGATAAACTCGTTTTTATCGGGAAGGAACTTGACGTTACAGATTATTCCTTTTTCTGTATGAAGAGAGAAGCAATCCATAAAAACTTTAACTCTATCCCCAACACGATACATCATTTTTCTCCTTTCATCAGGGCCGTACCGTAATACGCCGTTTAACCCTCTCAAATCAGGCACCCCAAAATATCAATCAGAACGGGCAATCGCCGGTCGGATCATCGTATGCCGCATATTTGTCAGCATAAGGATCATCATAGCGACGGTCTTTGATGACAGCATGAAGAATATCAAGTGTCAAGGTTGCAGTGGGTTTCCCATTATTCTGACGGCGATAAATGTGCGTTACTACATCTGCATCAAGAATTCGTGCACGATCGAGCATACCAACGTTACTTTCATGCAGCTCACGCTTTACTTTGTCCGTGTAAGTATTGATGATCGGCCCCCACTCCGTCCCATCATCACGCATGCCATATCTGAGCTTTACTTTCACATAAAACATAGGCGGTTCATCCGGATCCTTAGAGGTAAAAGGTTTCACATTCAGACCTTTATCCGCCAAATATCGGGCTTCTTCTTCGTCGATTCGAATGGCAAAATCACGCTGCCCTTCGGTATGGAAATCATCTTTTTCGCCACCAAAATGCTTAAAGATAATGTCCGCATTATCAAAACGGACGCGCTCATCAGGTTCTCTCATATTCATGATGAATTTTCTCCTTTTCAAATATCATTGTCGCAGTCACCGGCAGGCTCTTTTACCGAGGGCCATTCCTCCGGCACGATTCTGCGACGAAACTCGTTTTTGTTGATAGGGCTTGACCCCAGGTTGTTTTTAAAGATCTTCGCCAGGGCATTCCATTTGTCGTTTTGCTCGCCAAGAATCGTCACGAGCTGCCAGTTCGACTTGATTTTTCTCAGGTCGATCAGCTCGTTCGTCTCCTTGATAAACTCCTTACGGATCAGCGCCCCAACTTCCTTGTCAGTAAAGCCGTAATACTCACGATGCGTGTAGGTGTCGAGGTACTTCTTAAAATAGTCTTTTGCTTTCAGAAAATATCACTCCTTTAGTTAGGCGTCCGCCTGGTTTGAACAAAGCTCTTTGCAAGCTCTTGGATCAAAGAATGCGTAAGTGCTTTTTCAAGGTCGTTAGCCGGATTATCCGCCCATGCAAATTTAATATGAAGAAGCTCATGAACTAACACTACTTCATAGTCAAAAGGCGCAAGTGTATCCGTGGCTCCAATATCCAGCTCGTCCATAATTTGTATCATGGCCGATTGAATTTCACGATTATAGGTACATGTCCCATAAGCATCTTCGAGTACCATGTTGGATTTCCGTACTGCCCAATCAAAAACAATATTCCAATTTTCAATCCCAAGAATACGGAGCCAATAGTTAAAAAGATCTTCTGCTTTTTCTTTAGTCAAAATGCCACTCCATTCAAAAATAAAAGGCTAAGACCCCATGTTCCCACAGGGCCGTAGCCTTTGAATCAATCCGCCATTTTTATTCAGGTAATTGCTTGATGAAATACAAAGTTGGCACGTGCTTTGTCGATAGCATTGAATTTGCGATACTTCAGCATATCCGACAGAGTCTCCATGATCGAGTCATAGCCTTCCGGTGAAATATCTTTCACATTACGAATGGCATAAATCGTTCCGAAGTCAAAGCAGACCGCCGAAAGTACAACTGCACCTCCGCCAATCAAAGCAACCTTCAAAAGTTTATTCATTTCACAAACCTCCAGTTAAATTATTGGATTTCTCCATATGAGGGCCTGTAAAATTCGCGTCAGAACGGAACATCGTCATAAATAGGCGCTCCATGCTCATCATAGCTGCACCCAATGTAAGGCTCATCCGAGACAAACCACTCGAAGTCACCAAACTCGGAAATATCATGCACCGCCGTATCGCACATCTTCTGATAATACGATTTATCGATACAATTCTCTTTCTCAAGTTTCTTGACCATCTCTGCTTCCATCCAGCGATAGCCCTTAGAGCCGGTAGCAGCCGAGTATTTTTTCCCGCCGGTCTTCTTATCGTCAGACTCACGTACCAGAATACCGCCACCACAGCCAGGCTTCACAGGGCAGAACAACCCAACCTTGCCAACGAATTTGTAGTCGTGCTGATCCTCCGGCAGTCCTTCGTTCATATCCAAATATAAAGCCGAAGTTACCTGCTTGGTCTCGCACATGTCCTCAAACTTGATAGGCTCTTTGCTAAATAAGCTCTTGAACACATACGGAATCTGGAACTGTGTGCCGGTCGCTGTCCACTCGTTGGCATGTTTGCCTCCCTTGTTGATGATGCCCTGCTCATTGTATTTGGCAATATACACAGCATCGTTTACAAGGCAGATACGGTCGTAAGTGGCCTCATGCTCAAAGACATACCCATACTCCCGGCCATACTTGTCGATGAAGTCGAGAATATCATCCGTGACATCGGGCACTTTGATGGAATCAGTCTTGATGTGTGCCACGATAAAGCCTTTCTTCTGGACTTCTCGTTTCAGAGTTTCCATAAAGAGGGCCCCACGCTTCGCAACAATATTGTCGTTATTACGTGGATCTCTGAAGGCGTTACTGAATTTGGCCGAAGTCAGTCCATACACCGAGTTGATTGCAATTTTCAGTGCAAACGCCAGATCATCCCAATCATACTCAGCCTTACCAGCAGCAATCGCTTCAGCAAACGGCACCAATTTGCCGTCCAGAATCCCCCTCAGAGCCTCTACATCGTGATGTTTGATGTCCACGCGAGCAGTCTTCAGGTCAGCGAAATTCTTCGTATAAGGGCCGAAATGTCGTTCTGCAATGAGGCTGGAAGGGTGCATCGAAGCAATATCATCCAGTCCCACCTTACCATACATGCCAGGCTCCGAGTAGACATAACCGCCCTCACCGACTTCTTCGATAAAGACAGCCGGAGCGTCATTTAGTTTTTTAGCCCGTTCGTCTTCCGCTTTCTGCCGATCCAAAAGCTCATACAGATACTCAGGATTTGCTCGGCAGCGGTCAGCATCCAGAATATCAGTGCACCAGTAGGATTTTGCCCCAGTCCAGACATAGTTCGGAAAGAATGGCAGAATACTCCAACCAATCGGCAGCTCTTCGCCGGGCACATAACTGCGGTACTGCGGTTCACCTTTCTCATTCCAGACACGGAAATCATAGTCGGCACCCAGTTTCTCGCGCAGCTCTTCATATTTAGTATAAGGCACCGGTTTCCACAGTTCACGGTAATTGAACTGCCACTGCGGATTCTTTTCCCCACCAAATATAATTCTGGTGGTGTGCTGGTTGGTCGTATCATTGACCGTCAGGCCCGACAAACTTGCCAGGATCTGCCGTGCCACCCAGTCAGCCTTACGGGCATTGAAGACCGCCTCCGTTGCAATAACATCGTTGTCGCAATACTCAGCCACCTTGCCCCAAAGTTCTTCCGGTACCGGCTTATCCCAAGGCAGGCCCAATTCCTGGTGATGGATGCCTAGCTCGATCTCAAATTTTTTGAGACTCTGCTTTTTGTTCGAGAAGTCGTAAATATCAGTGTAGGAGATATTGTACGCCTCCCCAAAGAAGGCATTCTTATCACCGGCAATGATGCGTTGCGAGAGGTCGTACAGTTGCTCGTTAGAATATCCAAGCATTCGGGCATAGATCATGTGATTATCGTACTTGCGGCAGTTAAAGCCAATTAGACGATATTTCATCAAATTTTCCATGTCCTGTGCAGTAGGGTTCACCATCCGGCCAACGGTCTTTCTCTCGCCTGCAACCTTCCAGTTGACTAAGAAGAGATTCGGGAATACCTCGCAGTCATAGAATGCGATAGGTGCCTCATCATTGATGACCGGAGCAGAAGCCTCATCGCTACAGAAGTGCAGTTTGGGCACAAGGTTCATGCAATACTCTGACTGGTGCGTCGAGTTCATGGCAAACACCAAAATATCATTGTACATGTCCCGCACATCATACTTAACGCCTGCATTGTAGGCATCGTCCAGCGTTTTCTTGATGAAATCCATCGAGCAGCGCGTATTGTCGTGATACTCTTTATTTAAATTCCTACGAATGATCGTTCGAATGGCTTTCTCATTTTTCACAGCTTCAAAATTAACCACTTTGCTTTCTCCTTTCAAGGGTAGCCCCGAGCTGATCGTCGCAATCGGGAGGTCATTGCAAAGGGTCAATTTTCTTCTCAGGCTGCTTTTGCCGGTAAAGACCTTCACTTCGATGTCTTCCTCATAAATTCTCATGAGTTTTGTAACATCGCCGGAATATAAATAGTGCAGATGAATGCCTTTTCCGGACTTGGAAAGTTCTGCGTAAGTCTTGGGCCACTTTGCAGCAGCCTCCAGATTGCGCTCAAACGACTTAAATCCGTCTCCTCCTTTCAAATCAAAATCGATTACGATATGGTTCTCCGGCACCTTGACATAGTGGACCTTGTGGGTATCAAGGTCTTTGAGCTTCGTTTTAACTCCGTCCCATTTCCACTTAGGGGTCTCATCCTCTTTGGCATACTGGGCTGGACAATCGGCACAAATATCATCAAAGGCCGAGTGTTGCTCTTTAAACTCGATGGCAGGGGGTGGTTCCTCTTTGGGTTCTTCAACCGGCTTTTTCTCACCGCTGCCATCAAATTTATTGAGATCAAACCCTTCGTACCATCCACGAATCGTATTGCCATCGGGATCTACATGCTTTTCCTCGAATACGGTAAAGTAAGCCTTCAGTTCCTCTTTAAAGAGTCGCTTGTTGTAGGGGTAGGTCACTTTAGCATCGTCGCAGTAATTTTTGTACATCTCATAGGCAATTTTCAGAGTCGTGGAGTTTTCTTTCGAGAATATCAAGTACGAATCCGATACGAAGTTATAGAAGTCATTGGAAGCCCCCATCATATTCGTCGGCACATAGTCATCGTAATAATCCGGGTCCTCCTCGTAGACTTCCTTGCAGTGCCAAGCGATCCCTCCAAGCTCAAACGGGATCTGCTTCATGGCATGGCGGTATTCTTTGCCGGAAAGTTTATCTCCAGTGGGCTCTACATCAATAAGTCGGCGCAGGATACCGGACCTTGCATCCGAGATCTTTACCGGCTTATTCGTACCCATAAATAGGAATGCTTTAAACCGATTGGCATAGGCAGAGCGGAACTTTTCGTTTACGGTCATCAACTCGTGAGAGACAAGACTATTCAGGCGAGTGTTATCCTCGATCCGAGACAAATCGCCATCGTGCTGAATAGCAACCAGAGGATTTGTCTTAAAGGACTCAAGTGCGAACGAGTTGGACGGATTGCCCAGAGCCTTAGCATCAAAGACCGAGTAATATCCATCAAAAAGCTGCTGGATAATGTTGAGCACAGTCGATTTACCGCTGCCCGGTGGACCATACAGAACCATAAACTTCTGCAAATCCTTCGAGTCACCGGTAATGATCGACCCAATCGCCCACTCGATCTTGTGCCGCTCCGCCGGAGAATATAATACACTCATGAGCTTATCCCACCCGGGTGTATTCCCTTCTTCCAGCGGATAGTTCAGACACTTTGAGGCATAATCCGTCTTTTTCAGTTCCTGATTGGAAAATATCAATTTTTCGTCCAGCATGTGGAAGTTGTCTCGGCATTGCCGCTGGCAGAATTTGTGCCATTGGTCGATCATGCCAGATTCTGCATCCCACATGTACAGCGTTTTTACGACATTTCCTTTATCCCGAATTTCCTGGCTCACCCTGCTTAGTTCCTGATCCACAAGGTACGTCAGGTCCATCTCATCCGTACTCCACAGCCCTCGATCTTCGAGCCAAATCGCGTAAAAGTCTCCGCCCCGAATCATCAAATCTTCAGAACGGCGCTTGAGAACAAACTTTGGGTATATTTCGGTATACCCCTTTTTGTTCACTCGGCCGATTTCGAGAAAGTCAACCATTACATTTCTTCGTCCTTATCCTTATTTTTAGATTCTTCTTTCAACTGTTTTCCCAGGCGCTCACGAAGATCACTCTCCAGCAACAAAAGGCGGCGATCAGTAAGGTTGTTCATTCGAATATTGGAAATCCAACAAATGCCCAAAGCAACCGCAATCCAAGCATATTGAAACTTAAGTCCAGCAATTTCACTTGCGAGGATTTTATTGGAGTGGATTACATACTTCGTTAGATCATCCACGGTGGAAATAACGAAAGTTTTAGTGATTTTCATTTCGAGTTCCCCTTTCAAATATCAATCGTTCTCATTGAGATACCAGTTCAGCTGTGTCCAGATTTCCACCCGGCGCATGTCCATGGGCGGCTTTCGAACAAAGAAAAGACCGCCATCCCCCTGATAGGAATACTGGCGGTCCAAAAAGTGCTGGATGTGCTCTTCGACATAGAGCTCATCAAAATCGTCATCACTCATGCATTCAAGGCCGAGATTATTGATCATAGCCCAGAACCAAACGCCGGTGCGATTACCCGCCTCCGGGTCGTCCATGATGCTTTCTTCACATCGCTGGGCCAATGCAATCATCATCTCAAGTACACTGCAGGGATGATCGTCCAAATATCTTGCGATAACATGGTCTCTGACATGTTTCTCATAGCCGAAACGGTACCGCAGGTCAATGCCGTCTGCTTCCCGGTTAGAATCCAGCGGGATCGAGTAGCGGAAATCAATTCGGTTAAGCGTTTCCAGTAAATTACGATACCGACGCCCGCCGTCTTTGAAATCTTTCGCTACAAGACCGCACATCCAGTCGAAATAGGCGGCGTCAGTCTCGTTTTTCGTCATAAGTTCAGTTTACCTCCGGACGGTAAGGCAGTTCCCCGGCAACATCCTTGTATTTGCGCAGATCACGAGTAATCTCGTAGTAGCACTTGAGAATATCATTCTGGACATACACGATGTCTGCCTCGTACTCTCCAAAGTGATTCAGGCTGCCGAATCCGATCGTCTCCTCAACATCCCGAATGATCTCATCGTTCTCATCTGCCAGCACGTGGTCAGCATAATAGGTCAGAGTGATTCTGTCGTAGTGATTATTTTCGCCAAATTCCTCCGGTGTAATCACATGGGGATTGCCTTCCTCTTCTTCATGATTGGCTTTGTACTTGTCCCGTGCCATCTGGCGATAAGTTTTAAGATCTTCCGCCTTCTTCTGAGCCTCAGTCTTGGGCTGTTCCTTCTTGACAGGCTCGGCAGCTTCTTCCTTCGGCTGGGACTCGTACTTTTCCTTGTAATAGGCCTTCATCTCTGAAATATCATCCGAGGCCTGCTTGGCAAACTTATCCTTGGCATAGACCCAGGTAGCCACAGCGGCGATGGCTGCAGCACCGGCCATAATGCCAAAATATAAAACCTTATTCATCATCGTCCTCCTTGATGCTCATCACAGTAACAGCCAACCCGGCAAATAGGGTTGACATACTGATAAGGATTCCGCCAACAATATGGCGCTTACGTTTTGAATTGAGAATATAATCGAGGGTAGTCAGCAGATTGTCGAGATACTCCATTTACTTCCCCTTTCCGCCGGAAAGGACCGCAATACCTCCGGCAAAGCAAACACCGGCGATTGTAGCAAAAGTATAACCAAGAATGTCACGCATACTGATTCCTCCTCAAAATATCATGTTAGATCAGGTCCAGAATGTTGCCCTGCACGTTGAAGTCCAGCCAAACACTGGGTTCGTCGCCATTCATGAAGTCCTGGACCCACTCGTTTTCTTCATTCAGACCAAAGTCAACAAAGTTATCGCCTTCATCACCCTTGAAAACCCAGCCAACGATCTGACCTTCTTTGCAGCGAGGAATGCCAAGAGAGTCAAGTACATCATTCAGGAACAGATAACCCTGGCTGCGCAGCTTATCGTTGGCGAACTGTTGACGAGACTTTAAGAACATCAGGCTGTAATCAGGATTCTTTTCCCAATTAGGATTACATTCATCAAACAGCTTGGCGTACGGGCTTCCCAGAGGATTCGTGACCTTTACAGTCTTAGAAACCTGCTTCTCGTTACCCATATCATCGGTCACAGTCTCCTGCACAACCTCTTCATGGGTGCCCATGCGCAGCTGATTGTCAACGTCCTTGCCGTACTTCTCGATGACACGGCCACGATACTCCTCAAAGGATTTAGAGACCGTGCTGAACGCGGCAGCCAGAGCTACGTTACGCTTACGCAGGATGTTGTTGGAAGCGAGAATTGCCGCCACGGATAAACCGCCAACGACCAGGCTCGGGCCATACAGCTTCACGAGCTTTACACCGGTCTGAGCATAAGTGATAAAGAGGTCCTTCTGTGCATCTTCGTGGGTATAGTCAGAACCCATCGGCGGATTCTCCTCGACCTGATGAATCGTGTTGACTGCCTCAGAAGTGCTGTCAAGGATCTCAGAGACCTTAGTGGTAGCTTTGCAGGCCATGACCGCACTCGCGACACCGCCGGCAATACCAGCGATCAGCAGCAGTTCCGGGCTGTGCTTAGAAATCTTTAGCTTAGCCACAGACAAATTGCGGCCAGCAACGGACATAATGTTAGAAAGTTTCATAATTAGTTCTCCTTTTCGTTGTTACGAGCTTTTTCCAGCTCCATAATTGTAAGAATGCAGTAATTTGCCATATCGAGTAGCGTATCATCGATTGATTCATCGACCAAAGGTTTAGTGCCGAGGCCAATATTCATAAGTCGATGATACTTGTGAGAGATTTGCGTAAGAGCGGTAATGATACCTCTGTCGCCAAACTCCTCCCAAGTTTCATGAAAACTATTGCCGTAATCATGATTTTTCTTCAGAAAAGTTTCCCTCATTTTTTCAGTAATATACTTGAACCGAACTTCGTCATCTGTAAATTTAGGGCCGGAATAATCGAATAGGGACATATTTCTATGCTGTTCTTTGCTCTCTCTGATCGCTTCATCGAGTTCTCTACTCTCTCTGATTGCTTTCTCGAGTTGAGCTCGATAACATGGTTCTGTTTCCAAAAATATCAGTCCTTTCAAATAGGTTTGGCTTTGGGCAGCTTCAGGGTATAGCCCTCTCGTACTCGGACAACACTCGAATCCGCCAGATTATCCCAGCCATAACGGTTTACCATGTAGTTCGTAGTGGTGATACCTGCCGAATCGTAAAGATCACCAACTGTAACAATATTGTACTGGTCCAAAATATCAATCAGATTGTCCAGCACCTGCTCGCCCTGGATACGGCTGTCGAAGATAATGTCATCATAATCAAAGGCATTCCTGGGGCGATTCATATCCTTTCTAGGATCAGAACGGGTATTGCTAGAAGAATATCCCGAGTAAGAGATCCTGGAGCCGCTTGAATAACTTGAATAGTTAGGTCTACGCGATTCACCGTAGAGGAACGTATCCACCGTGTCGTGGATAATGTCCTTGATGGCCGGAACAATTCTCTCCCAGAAGATATACTCCTTAACGCTGGTAACATCTTCAGGCAGGAAAATATCAGCCAGTTTCCGGGCACTGTTCTTCTTTTTGGTCTTGGCCGTGCCATCAATCACCTTCTGGGTCTTGGGCTTTTCTTTCACTTGCCCATTTTTAAATGCGTGGCTGTTATTGGGCATATCATATTCTGCCATCAGCTAACTCCTTTCAGAAAATCCATTTCGGATGTAAAATGACCCTCGAGAATTACCTTTGTCTCCCGAGGGTAGTTGTTTTGTTTCTTCCACTGGTAATTCAGGTTTGACTTCGCCTTTGCCATACTCGGTGCAAAGGTCTCCCCTTTCCAGTTCCGGTCGAGCATAGTCCCAAACTGGTCCACAACATGACCTTTGAAAATATAACGCATCACATAAATCACTCACCATTCTTAGGGGCCCCGAACATTTTATTCAGAATCATCTTAGTACCTCGCTCACTGAACTCACTCGAGGCTGCCTTTACTCCTGCATCCACAGAGGCCTGAACCGCCGTATACAGGGTTTCATTCTTCTTAAGCATCTTGTACATCTGCCAGCCAGCAAACCCAGCCAATGCACTAGCACCAACAACCGCACCAGACACGAACACAAACAAATTCTTACCGAAACTCATAATTCAATCCTCCTCAAAATGTGAAGCTTTAATAATGCCGCCGTGCTTTTGAATCAATTCTTCAGCAAGATCGATTGGAACAAATCCGTAAACAGTATCGGTAGGCATTCCAGGATCTTCAGCATATTCGAGAATTGCATCGTCAGGCTCGTTAGGAAAACCAAGTTCTACTTCAGTATATTCGCTTGCACCGTCGACTCTAGGATTTGAATAATGATACGCGGAAGCTTGGATTGAAATTTCATAGCCATCATTGCATAGTGCCCAGGGCCTAATTTTAGTATTCGTCATGTTCCACGAAACCTTAAGCCATTCTTGTACAGTCATTGCTTTTTTTTCTCCTTTCAAAGCAAAAACAAAAAAGCTAAGACCCCGTGTTTCCACAGAGCCTTAGCTCGAACAATTCCTTAAATCCATTAAGGATTTCACAGATTACTCTTCAGATTCGTCTTCCTGGACTTCCTCTGCTTCGGCCTCAACTGTCTTCTTGCCTTTGAGATTTCCAACCCAGTTGCAAAACTTATTGAAAACGTTGGCAGCATGCGGTGCAATATGCTTTTCACCGAATTTACAAATTCCGTAAATAGCAGCTGCACAGCCAGCAGCGCCAGCGGCAAGCAACAAGTAATTGTTACCAGATTCTTCCTCATTGGTTTCGGTTTCAGTGATGGGTTCCTCCACATCGGTCATAGCCTCAGTAGTCTCGTTCATCATAATTTCCTCGTTTTCCATGATAAAGTCTCCTTTAATAAAATATAATTTTTGGAATCTTGTTCCATATAAGGGCTTGCAAATTTCGCGTGAGATTAAAATGCATCGTAATTGTAGATAGGGCCATACTTAAAGGCCACAACCATGCAAGGAGTCTGGGCCTCATCTTTGGTCAGCTGGGCACTCAGATCCAACTGTACAGTCGAATGATGGTCATTGATACTCCAGCCAAGGTCATCACCAAGCATCCCATCCGGCAGGCCAATCAAATCATAATACTGGTTGAGCGAGACATAACCATCCTGAACCAGCTCCATATTGAGTTCATTGAGAGCACTCTTGAGCTTTTCAATACTCGACTTAAAATATCTTCCACAGATCGCGTCATAGCAGAGGGTATCACCATTGCCAGTCTCAAGCACAGTCGAGGTATTTACAGGATTCTTGGTAATTTTCTCCTCGGCCACAGCATTGCGGATCTTTTCTTCCTTCTTCTCACCAACTTCCTCAAGTGTCTTCTCTCTATACTCCCTGAAATTAGTCTCAGAAAGCGCATAAGCCGCTGCCAGTGCTGCATTCTTCCGCAGATTCATCGAGTTAGCCCCGATCAGGCAGGCAGCACCCAACACACCGGTAATAAACGCCGGAGCATAACAGCGCCAGCAAGTCTGCACGATTTCGAGTTTGGTCAACGGCACCCAATTCTGGAATCCATCAACAAAGGCACCTTCCTTTTCATCGTAGTAATGCAACTTTTGATTTTTAAACGTCCCGGCCTTCTTGTTTTTCTCAACCTCGGCCTTTTCTTTCAAAGCCAAAGCCTTCGGGGTAGCTTTCACCGCCCAATAAGTCGAGCTGGCCATCGCTGTAATGCCGGTCATGGTTAGGATTGTAGGCGCGTTTTTGGCCATTCCGACCTTACAGGCATGGACAAACGGCTTTACATTGATTCGCGGATACTTGATTTTCATTGGAGTTCTCCCTTCATAATTTTCATTTTCTACGCAGCCAGTTCATAGCGGCTTTTATCCCATGAAATTCTTCCGTCCATGCTTCTCCAGTGCTATTGTCGCAGGCAATTAGCACTGGGCCATTTGCACCACATTCCAACGACAGATAGAGGCCAATATGAATGCGCGGATTGTCAATTACATTAGACATTCCGAAATGATCTAAAATGTTTATCGGCTCTTCTTTGACAGTCTCTTGCTCTTTGTTTTCATGAAAGTTCTCGCTGTCCAAGTCGCATACAACATCGCGGCGGTTTTGATTGCCTATAAGAATAGTGATACCGGTATGGTCGTCATCAGAAACAACGATTTCGTTGGAAATAAAAGCCGGAGACCCTTGCAGCGATTCACAGATCCGATAACAAAGGTCGTCTTTTTCTTCTCTGGATTTACAGTTGACATTTAAAGTAAGCACAATAAGTAATCTCCTTTCATAAACGGTTCCTTAATCTTAAACAGGAATACTTTTTCTAAGTGAAAACACATAAGCAAGTTTAGGGTCTAAATCAAAAACATGATCCGTACGGAAAATTTCTTCTGAATTGTTGCATAAAACTTGTTTTGCTTTTTCACTTGCTTCCTTTTTAGAGTTGGCGGCCACAATTACCTCTTCTCCATAAATACTGGCACCGTCATCCATAACGCCTACAACTTTATACCAATTCATCGGAACTCCCCCTTTCATAAATATAAACCTGCTACTTCCTCAACCATGGCTCTACCAACACTAAATACAAGATCCGGTGGTGGATATTGCCATGCTTTGATTTCATTCTTCTCATCGTACATCTCGCAGCACTCTGCTATGCCGGTATCGAAGATCCAGTAAAGTTCTTCCAAAATATCAATCATAGATTTGTGCTCGTTCACCTTCTGGGTCATGTACTCACGAATCTGGTTCAAGGCCCAGCGGCAGGTGCTTTGATACTGAAATTCGTATTCCGGCCAATCCTTACTCGGCAGGAAGTAATGTTCGTTTTCAAACTTGTCCAAGATCTCGAAATCCTGAGTTCTCGGCATCTTATTTCTCCTTTCCAGAAAAAACAAAACCAAAAGGGGCTTTTACACCCCTCTGGCTACCAGGTCATCAATTGCACCACACATGCACCACATGAATATGCTAAACACAATGAGACAAAGTGCGACCTTGAATATAATTTCTTGGATTCCGCCTTTCCTCTCAAAGTAGCTTTCTGCACATTCTAATAAGTAATAAAGTGTGATCATTTTTTATACACCTCCATATAAGGATGTGCAATTTTAGCGCATAAAAGAAAAGACCCCGTGTTTCCACGGAGCCGTTTCTCGATCAGATGAAGACCTTAGTCCTCTTTCTTAGACTTTTCATCAGTCTCTTCTTTCCATTCTTTCATGGTTGCCCATTGACCAATTGCCGAGCCAACGCCAACTACGATAATAGAAACAAGACTAATGACCTTAGTCATAGTGAATTTAGGCATCATTTGTCTTCCCTCCTTTCCATATTAGCCGGTGAAATTTCTGCGAAGTTGTATTTGCAGACTCTCGTATCTTTGCATTCCTTGCGGTACTTCAAGCACTCATACCCTTCGCGGTACATAGTTTTGCCTTCAAACATCCAGGCATAGGTAACTCTCATGGCGCATGGGCACATTTAAAACATCTCCTTGTATTTTATTTTTGGCATAACTTTATAATCCATAACCACCAAAGGTCGGCCGTTATCATCCAGCTGGGCTGAGAACCACAGATCGATCATGTTAGAAGCATCAAATCCTAATGAATCGCCAGGTTTGATTTCATCCAGGCCGATTTCCATATAGAACTCATTCAGGCTCTTCCAATCGCCGCTAACCGCCATATCGCAGTTAAGATCACCGGCAATCTGCTTGATCTTACCAATATTGCACGGCCATTTTCGTCCGCTAAAGGTATCGTAGACCCAAACATTGCCGTCACCAAGCGCTGCAGACTCGTCCATCTGAATTTTCTCCATACGGTCCTTTGCCACAGCATTCTTGATTGTTTCATTTTTCTCCGGTCCGACTTGCTCAATAACCTTCTGCTCGTACTCCTTGAGTGCCGTAGAACTTACAGAATATAAAGAGGAAAGCGCGGCATTACGCTGGAGGTTGATCTTATTGGCCCCAATCGCGCAGGCCACAGTCAACGCGGCCATACTCACGGTTGGCACATAGCACTTCCAGCAAACCTTTACGACCTCAGCGGGCTTTAAATGGTCGTCCAGCCCTTCTTTACAACGACGTACTTTTTCTTCTTCGATGAGCGGAAGCGCCTTGGTGGTAGCTCGTACAGCCATTCCAACGCTCGTGAGCACTCCTGCTGCAACCAGTCCTGTAAGAATAGTAGGTGAACAATCTTCCACAAACTTAAGTCCATTCCTTGCCATCTCCTTCACAATTTTTCGGTTGAGTTTCAGATTCATTTTAGGTTCTCCTTTCAAATATAAAAACAAAAAGAAATAGACCAAGGTTCGAGCTTGGTTCTCCCGAAATACCGGGCGCTTTACTCATAAGCTATCCATTTCCATATAAGGACTTGCAAAATTCGCGAAGGTAAAAGAAAAAGCTAAGACCCTGTGTTTCCACAGAGCCTTAGCTCGGATACCTCCTTTCAATCCTCGTAGGTCTCTACGTCAGGTTCTTTCTTGAACTTTGCCTTGATCTTCTCAGGGATACCATATACACTCAGCAGGAATGGTCCTACGATGGCACCATAAATGCCAACGCAGATACCAACCAGTTTCATGTAATCGCCCCAAGTGATGGGCTTGTTCCAGATTTTCTTAAACATAGTAAATACCTCCAAATTTTAAATTGGTTTTCTCCATATAAGAACTTGCAAAATTCGCGTAGCAAAAAGAAAAGGCAAAAGCCCATGTTTCCATAGGCCTTGCCTTTGGTTCAATCACCGTGTCTTCCAAAAATGCAATCCACGATTCGTCCGATCATGCCCAGTACAAACTTGGCTCCGTTGACGAATGCAGCGCCAACTACCAGTAAGCCCAGAGCGAAAATCAACAAAATTACGTAAAATTCCATTTCAGAATCCTCCTTTAGTTTAATTTGTTCCATATAAGGAGGTGCATTTTTCGCGCAAAAAGAAAGACCCCGTGTTTCCACAGAGCCGTTTCTTTCAGAGCGCTTTCAGCATGAAGGCAATTACTACAATTGCACAAGCCGTAACTGCAATTACATACGCAATATTTTTTGCATACTCTTCGTCTTTCATATTGCGTAGAAATTCCAGTATCACCTCTTTCATTGAGCCGCCTCCTTTCAAAAGTTGTCCATATTATACCATGAAAAATATGCGATGGCAAAAATAAAAGGGTCTATGTTTCCATAAACCCTAATATTGATCAGAAAGCAGTTACAGTAGCATTTCTAATGCTCATTTTTGCAGTAAGTTTAATTGCCTCAATAATGGTTGCCTTTACAATGTAGACAGTCTGTCCATCCAAGCCTTCGTAGGCTCTCGGGCTATAGTCCTGTAAAGTGTTCATATCAATATTATTGCCATAAACCGCATAAAGTTTTTTCATAGTAATTCCTCCTATTATATGCTTTCCTTTCATAATAGGATTTGTGAATTACGCGCACCTACAATGTTTTTCTGTCAATAACAGTCTCCCAGCGCTCTCTTTTCAGCGGTTTGAGCCGTAATCGCCACATTACCTGACGTACTGTAACCGTCGGATAAAGCCCCTCAGAGCCTTCCTCAGCATACAAATTAAAGAAATCCCTGAATCCTGGACTTAGATACAAAATATCATTGAGCCACGGGTCGATCTCAGTCCAGTAGGTTGATTTTGTACTCTCATCAAATCGTTGCTGTACTATTGCTATCCCTTTATTACCAATTTGATATAAAGTACACCTATTGTATAAGGGATGGTCACACTCATAGGTTCGGCCAAACATATGAGTTGTAATTTCCGGTTTCTCAATAAAATATCTCATAGGCAAAATAAAAGACCCCCTGCCGCTTTGGCGAGGAGGTCTGCGGAATCAGCCAAACCGTACGACCATTCGATCGCTGCTGGCTTCATAATAAAGACTTAGTTCTGTTCCTTCGTCATTCACAATTGTAACATTGTCTCCACCATCGAAATCGACTTTTGAGAATCCAGCTTCTTTGCATGTATTGACGTATGTCTCAAAATCATCGAGGGAAACGTTATACACATAAACAAAGCCCTGATTTTCATCGTCGGAACTTACCAGCGTTGGGAACCCTTCTGGCTGAGGGATGGACAAACCAATATCACTCGTCATCCACTCGTAGGCATTTTTGTACGGAGATACCGAGGTAAACGTCTGGGAATAAAAATCGTAGGTTGTCTGGTAATATTTCTCACCATCAAGGAATATTAGTTTTACCTGCCCATAATCAGCAAGGGTGCAATATGTTTCGTCTGTGAAGCAATCAAGAAAAAATGTAAAAGGACTTGGTTTGGAGCTTTCACCGATGTCTGTATAGCATTCAGTATTTGACTGAAAATATGCCCAATCCATTTGATCATCGTCAATTTCATGTTCTTCCTGGAGCTTTGATAGCAGTTCGTTATCTTCATCTGTTAAGTCGTCTTTAAGCTCGAAATAAAACTGGGCACTCAAAATCGGATGATTTGTATTGTTTGTGTAAGTCAGCATCAAACTTTTTTCGCCATAATCGGTAATACCACGAGAAATCTCGTAATCGATAGAGCCTTCCATTTCTGCTGAGTGCGTTTCTTTAGCATCATCTGTGTCTTTGGTATCTGTAAAAGCCGATCCCGGAGTTGTCGGCGAGGAGGATTTAGAGCTCGCAGCCGCACTCTGACTTCCGCCGCATCCGGCCAATCCAAATGCCATAACTGCAGCCAGTCCAATAGCCATTAACTTTTTCATAGTTTTCTCCTTTCTAATTGCAGGGATTTATTGCATTTTACCACACCCACCAATAAAAATAAAGAGCCTATGTTTCCATAAGCTCTTTTTCGAACCTCATTTCTTTAAGAATTTCGTACAACTGCGGATCGTGTCCTTAACGAACTGTGAGCCGATCGTACCGGTTTCCTCGAACTTAAGTCCGCCTACGATGAGAATGCCATACATGCCTACCTGGACCACGAATTTTGCCACGTCCACCACTGTATTCACAATAAGAGCGATTCTCTTTTCGTGAAGATCGGCCTGCGCCTGGAACACCTGATCCTGATGTTCAGATGTCTTTTGGCGGGCCTCAACCTCATTTTTCGTTTCATCGATCCTGAGCTTGTACAGTGTGTCCAGCTCCTTCACGGCCTGAGCACGTTCCTCTCCTTTCAGCGTCTCCAAATTTCCGAGGGTTTCCTCGATACGTTTGTTCAACATTTCGCTGTTTTGATCTGCCATTTTAACAATCTCCTTTCAAAGTAGTAAATGGTTCCATAATAGCCCCAGTTATTTTCGCGGAATAAAATCCTCGTGCTTTACTTTTAAAATTACAACGTCCATTTCCGCGAAATCCCGAAATCCAGGATCTACCTCCATAAAAACCAAAGGACCGTCCTCATCCGAACGATCCACTCGCAGGCTGCCGATTGTTTTGTCATGCAGGAATTTTTCCTTGATATAGAATCCTCCGGCAGCAAAGCCCACACAATAAATAATCAGCCCAATCAGGATATAAAACCAATCCATGTAAATTCTCCTTTAAACCGTTTTCTCAAATCTTCATCCCGGGGAATTTTACGATATGAAAATACCACTTCCTTTCGTAACCTGAGTCCTGAAAAATATAAAAAAGAAAGACCCCGTGTTTCCACGGAGCCTACTCCTTTCAAGATACTTTACTCAGATACACAAATTCGCCTCTTTTAAATGACTTGATTGGGTATCCGGATCTTTTGATGGCTATGCAGATGCAGGATGCTGCTACAGTAGAAGATTTATACCCATCAACGTCCATAGCCATAAACTCCTTGAGCATCCCCTGCAAATCGCCATAGTGACCATTCTTTCCAGGTACTTTCTCAACAGGTGTCATTTTCATAAATGGTTCCTCCTTAAAAATATCAGAGTATTTTGCACTCTTTTCATATAAGAATCTGAGATTTTCGCGGATGTAAAAAGAAAGACTCTATGGTAACATAGAGTCTTTAATAAGATTACACCTCTTTTAGATAAAATTCGATTGTTGCCTTTCGATTCGCTTTCAAATAACCAGTAAAACTAATCTCTGTTGGGTCTACATAGAAATTCAGTATCTTGCTTGCATCAGTTTTGTTAAGTTCCTTTACAACCAGCCGATTATACCCATCAGCAATAAACTGATTGTAGTCAACCAAATCCCACCAATCTTTACCTTTATTATCTTCAAAATAATTCGGGTAAAGGTGATGGAACTCGGCGTTCAATTTTTCAGTTATTCCTGAATTGCATTTATCAGCATAAATATTGTAAACTCGCATCAACTCATGTTGCATAGCTTCTTTGATACCGGGAATAAGTCCATACATTCCCAACTCACCAAATTTAAAGACTAAATTATAAGTTTCGTTCATTTTCAAATTCTCCTTTACTTTTTTATGAGAGTTTATCTCATAAAAGGACCTGAAAAATACGCGAAAAAACTAAGACCCTATGTTGCCATAAGGTCTCAATCTGTCAGCTCATTACTGACTCAATGGGTTTCTCCCGATATGTACGGTGATATCTTTCTTTCAGATCGACCGAAGCAAGAAATGCGTTATGTTCAAGTCTTCTCAAGCGATGATACTCTTTTGTGTCACCCTCCGCTCTGCTTTTGCAGAGTTTTCTGTGCAAACACATAAAGTCTTCACGTGCTTCGATTTTTTGAATTTCAAGTTCATTTCCTTGGACGTACCTAAGAATATCAGTATACATTTTGATACACCTCCATAATACCCCATGTCATTTTCGCGCGTGGCTTAAATGCCAAAAGAATTTATGGTAGCGGTCATAGTAGGTATCTTTGGAGCATGGCATGTCTAACCTAGATTTGAGATAGGTGTAACCTAGATTAGAAGTGACTGCCTTGAAAATATAACGGGCAAGGTCCGGGTCTGCTTTCTCGCAGCACTCCTCAATTAAGACCATGTTCTGCGAACACTCGATCTTTCGCTCGGCGCAAAGGGCTGTTCTATCCTCTACCCTATTTGTGGCAGATAGTTTCTCCCCCTGCTCAAACTCGTGAGCCATCGGGTCAACTGCCAGATATTCGCGCTTCCAGTCGGGATACTGTAAACAGAAATGCTTGAGTTCGTAGTAACGTTCTGGTGGTATCCAGTAACGATTCTTCTTTGATAGCTTCGACCGTATCTTAGTTGCCATGCTTTGCTCCTTTCCAGACGTAGCCAGTCTCCTCGTAAAGTTTCTTCGGAGAAATATAATAGTTTATACGTCCGTACTTAGAATCCATGTCCTTGATCGATGTAATCTCTTTTCCGTTTCTCGTAGCGGTTCCGATAGGCAGCCATCCTTCAATGATTCCTGCCCGCACCCAGTTGGCATCTTTTCCGTAAATTTCGGCCACCTTCACAACAGGCACCGAGCCAATGCCAAATTCCATAATTTTCCAGCTCCTTCCAACTGCTATTTTAGCTTAGCTAGTACGATGTATTCTGTCGTACCACGCTTTTGCAGTTAGTAAGTTAGCATAGAAACTTGTAACCCCCGTCCTGAACTTACAGAATTTGATAGCCAGACACAAGATGTAGGAGTTGATTATTCCTACATAATATGCTAAAATATCTCCACTGGAGGTGATTTAATGCTCATAAGCTGTCCCGAATGTGAGCTGCAGGTCAGCGATAAGGCTCTCTCCTGCCCTCACTGTGGCTATCCCCTAAAGCCTGAGGCCACAAAACCCCGTAAACCTCGTACAAACAAAAGAAAGCGCCTGCCAAACGGATTCGGGCAAATATCCGAACTCAAAGGGCAATCGCTGAGAAAACCCTTCCGGGCCATGGTAACCGTTGGTAAGACTCCGGAAGGCAGACCTATTTGCAAGCTATTGAAGCCGGTGTCTTACTTTGCAACGTATAATGAAGCTTATACGGCGTTGATGGAATATAATAGAAGCCCGTTTGATTTTGATGCAAATACGACCGTCACCGAGCTATACAATATTTGGAGTGTCGAATACTACACGTCCCTAAAAGACCCAGCAGCATATCGTGCAGCCTGGCGATATTGTGAGTCGATTCATGATATGAAGTTATATCAGGTAAAACCCTCTCATGTAAAATATTGTATCGAAGAAGCGATGATAACTGAGCAAGATGGTACGCATACGGCTTCCGCCAATACCAAAGTGAAGATCAGAGGGCTCCTGAAAAGACTATTTGATAGAGCTCTGGAATTGAATCTTGTAACCGTAAGCCCGGTAGAGCCGGTTAAAGTCAAACAGAATCCGCAGACCAAGACCTCACATAAAGCGTTCAGCGATGAAGAGATGGCAATATTGTGGGACGAATATAAGAAAGTAAAATATTCCGACATGATTCTAATTCAGTGCTATAGTGGCTGGCGTCCCAGAGAACTTGTAGGGCTGAAGATGTCCGATGTCGATATGAAGCAAAAGTCAATGACAGGAGGAATGAAAACCGCTTACGGAGAAAATCGCACAGTACCGATTCATCCCAAAATATATAAGTTAGTAAAAGCCTATTATGACAGCGCAAAAGAAGTGGGCAGCGACTATCTGTTCAACCGAATAAAGCGAGCTCCTACAGGTGAAATCGAGTACATGCCAATGACATATAAAAGTTTGCAGGTAGCCTACGACAAGGCAATCAGGAAGATGGGTCTGGATGAAAATCATCGCCCACATGATGGTCGTAAGAAGTTTATAACGATGGCCAAAAAATATAAACTCGACGAATACGCCATCAAAAGACTTGCAGGCCACTCAATTGCCGACTTGACAGAAAGAGTGTATACCGAACGCGATTATGAATGGTTGAAAGAAGAAATGGAAAAAATAAAATAGAATGTTAAAGCGGCGTGACTCAGTGTATGAGTAGTGTAGGAGCAACCTCCCTTTACACACACTGAGTCACGCTTTACCGCTTTAACATTCTACGAATTACCGTTAATTACTGCGAAATACTGCAACCGTCACTGTTTCAAAACAAAAGTGATACGAGGCAATAATTGACGTACTAACGATAAAACATGCGAGTGAATGTAGGAATAAAGTACAAACTACCTACATTCACTCGCCTTTTTCTGCCCCGATCTGCTTGTTATAATTGGCGGTACTGATACCCAGCAGCACACCCAGGAAGGTGTCCACGGCAGTAATCGTACCAACGATCTGTTCACCATACGGCAGGCCCCAGATCTGGGATACCGCAAAGTACAGCGTTGCCAGAGCCGGCAGCAGATACTGTGCGATCCACTTGCAAATATCATAAGTCTTGTTACTCATTTTACATCAAACCTCCTCTTTATTCAATGGGTGTTCGTGCATTGGCAGCCGCTCTACTTCTGCCATAGCCTTTGTCCCTGTGCCGTTGCCATTACTATCGTGATAAGGCACATACAGATAATCATGGAAATTCTCATACTCATCCTGGGTAATATACCCACGGGTGGTATATAGAGCAGCTAAGGACATGATCCTATCATGTGCCAGGCCCAAGAGCAGCTTCGTCTTGGCATCTTTCTTTTCACGCCGAGCTTGGAGATAACTCCAGAACCCGCCGGAGGCCACGACGCTGCACACGACGGTGATGAGCATTTTAGCCCACTCGTCCATCTTAAACACCTCCCTTACGCGATTAAACGATCCAGCTCGTAAGGTATAAACATCCAGGCATCCTCTCCCATAACTTCATACGCGATACTGAATATCCGCATCCCGTAATCCGCTATGAAATTGCACACCCATTCTTCAGCTTCCATCCAATACTGTCGTTTAACAGCTTTGTGAATATCAGGCAAAAGCCCGTAAGAAAACAAAGCAGCATGACCAAGCTCGTGAATCAGCACCGTTTCCAGTTCTTGCCCACTCAAATGATCGGAAATATAAATCCTCATTACGGTGGGGTCCGTAGTGGCAAGTGTGCTAGCTCCGGTCCTGTCCACGAGCTTGGCGCTGCCTGGGTTTACGAAAGCTATATGCCACAAATATCCATTCATGACAAAGCTCTTCATAACCGTAAATCCTCAATGACCTTTAGACGGTCAACTCTCCAACAAGCGCTGTCAAGTCGGCTTTCATCCGCTTCTTCAGCTCAGGATCAGAGGACGACCAGATAGTCCGAATCGATTCAAGCGTATTCGCAATGTGCTCCCTCGCATGCCGATTCATTTCCTCTTTATCCTCACTCTTGTTGGAATCATGGTAATGGCGTCTCGAAACATCCCACTCACGGTAAGCGGTTCCGAACTTCTCATTTTTATCGTCCATCATCTTACGGTTAGGCGTGTACCCCATGCGGTAGCGGCGAGGATCAAACTGGTCAGTATCGGCCATGTGATCCATCTCCCACCACTCGGGCATCTCCATACCGTCACGGTCGTCCATATAACGGTCCAGTCCGCGAACATAGCCATAGCGGCCACGGGACTTACCTTCTTCCATCGCCTTCTCCACAGTCCGATAATAGTGGGCTTTCGCCTCGTAATAATCAGTCTGGGCAAAGTCTTTGATCATATCGACAACCTCGCCGGCTTCTTCTGCATCGACATTGCCGACACCGCCGGACATCTGGGTCTTGAGTGCATCGATCAGTGTGCATTTCAGCTCGCACAGATCCATATTCTTCTCGTTCTCAGCCATCGTTACTCACCTCCTCAACCGCCCATCTTGCTGATAGCAAGCATCGGGTTCGCAGAGATAACGATGTCCGTAGTCCCAGTGTTCACAACGGTCACACGGTCGTAGTCGCAGCACGAGTTAAAGACCGGCAGACAGATGGACACCTGCCCTACAGTATTCGCCGTCTCAGGGGTAAATATCATAGTCGTTTCCGGCATGACATCCCCGCCCAGAGCCAAAGCGAGCTGTACAGGTGTTGCTGCAGTAGCCCCGGTCACATTCGCATGGAACGAGACCATATAGGCACCGCTGCGGTTCAGTTTCACACTTCCTGTGCCTTTCCGATGGCACGTAGAACAATTGGTGTTCGCAAGCACCGAGTTAAAAGTAAGTGCTGCTCCAGTGGCAACAGTCTGCTCAGTGGTATTCGTCAACTTAATCATCAAGCTACCCTCCTATCAAAAATATAAAGGGAGACCCACCGAAGTGAGCCTCCCTCGTATCATTTTGAATTTACGCACTCACACCGCAGCAGCCTGCAGTCTGGCACGGAAGGGTCCCGGTACCGGCATACGGGTTAGTCACAACATAGGCCGGGTTTACGGGCGGGCGAAGCTGGTTGACGAGATAGGTGTTCTGAGCCTGCTGGGAAGCCGCCAGATCAGCCGCTGCCAGACGAGAACGGAGCTGAGCAATCGTGTCGTCCTTAGCAGCAATCTGGTTTGCAACGATCTCATCATGCAGCTGGCGGTAGTTCGCATTATCGTTCTGCATGATAGCCTGAGTCTGCTGGGCAATTGCGTTGGTGATAGCGCAGGTATTGGTGGCCATCTCGTACTGGATCTGGGCCTGACCCTGTTTGTTCTGGCAGCAGCAATCAGACAGTTGGGTCTGGAGAGCGTTGGTGTTCTGCATGGCTGCAACATTGTTGGCATTGATGGCCTGCTGGAGCCCAAAGTTGCCCTGGAGCATCGCAGTATTCACACCGTTGAAGCCGGTCAGCATACCATTGTTCACAGCATAGAAACCATCGCACACGCCGTAATTGATGCCGTCGAGCTTCGAGATGATGTTCTGGGTATCAAAACCGCGCTGGATATCAGCCTGGGTAGCAGCCGTAGCAACATAGCCACCACCGTTGCCGTAAGCACCATTAGCACCCCAGCCATAGCCGCCGAAGCCGCCCCACATGGCAAGCAGGATAATGATAATCCACCAGCCGTTACCGCCCCAACCGCCATCACGGTCGTTACCGGTCACAGCAGCAATATCGGAAAGAGAGGGCATATTCGCGTTAAACATAAGATTTTCCTCCTTCATAAGGAATGTAGAGTAAAAGAAACGGACTATCATAAGTCTTTCTTACTCAACCTATCTGCGCGCATTGATAGGCCTTTCTCAAAGACCTATAACCAAATGAATGGATTCCTTTTGCGTTCAGACATCCTTAGAATTTGTACTTCTCTTAATTTTCAACGTCCTTACTTTCTGATACCAAAGAACTTAAAGGCCTGGCTCATCGCCTGGTCTTTTGTCATTCCATAGGTCTTCAGAATATTATTTGCAACTTCCTGCCCTTTTGCACTGTCCCCATTTTGAATGATCTCCAGATACTGCTTAGCCATAGGGTTATTCATTACCTGGGGATTATTCTGGATCATCTGCATAGCAAATTTGGCAGGGTCAAACATGGTTAATACCTCTCTTTCTTGTAAATAGTAATTAAGTTCTAAGCCACCAAGTCATCGTAACATCGGAAGTCGGCTTTTCTTCAACAAGTACAGTTATAGAGTTGCTTCCGGTGTACACAAGACCGCCGTTGATCACGTTTGCAGCTTCGGCAAGTGCTACTTTAGTGGCAAGAACCGAGCTATCACTAGGACTTCCAAATCCAAGAAACATTGAATTTGCAGTAATTGTTGGAGCAACCGAAATTTTCTTTACTGGAGTGACAACCTGTCGATATGCAAACCCTTGCGCTTGCTCATCAGAAGTCGCCGTACTCCAGCTGTCTACATAAAATGTAGCACTGTATTCCCATGGCAATGCCGCATACACGATTTTGTTCTGCACCGGGTTGACGCTGCTGCTGGACAGTGTGGCGTCGACCGTGGTTTTGTTGGCACCTGATTCAATGCCGCTCAGCTTGGAATACTGGGTCGAGCTCATCAGGCCATTGCTGTAGGCCGAGGCCAGGCTGTAGGTCGTATCGGAACTCGGGATGCCCAGGTCGGTGATGTCGCTTTTCTGCACGGCAGAAACAGCGGTGACATGCCCCAGGCTGTCCACGGTGATCTTGTACAGGCCGCGGGTCCGGGCCGTATGCAACGGGTGAGTGTACTTGTTCGCGCCCTCATCGATGCCTTTCAGCTTTGTCACGGCGCTGGGCGGCATTAGGCCCGCGGTGGTCTCGGTGGCCTCGGGAATCGTAACGGACTCACTAGCGGGTGTAACATAAAGTACATCCTCATCCAGCGTACCGGCCTCTTTCATTGATTCATACTCATCCTGAGATACCGCAACAACCAACTTTTTTTCAGGGGTAAAATATAATTGATTGGGGTCGATCTGGTTATTCTTTTTCGCATCTGCATACTGCTCCGCGGTAAGAATATTCATTGTGAATTCGCCAATCGTTTCTGTAGTCTTTGCCAAAATCTCACCCCTTTACATAATTGGTATCAGGGCTAAACAAGTTTGCAATATCACTCTGTTCTACCCAAATACCGCTTACTTTTTTGTAAACCTTAGATACGTTCACCCAGCTGCCATTTACCTTAGTGCTCAGCACAGGGCCAGAAGATCCGCCGCCAGTGTAGTTTACAGTCAGATCAGCGCCGTAAAAACGCAATGTCTGGCTGCTGTTTGCAGATAGCGAACCGCGTGTACAGGTAATCAGCAAGATAAGATCGTCCAGGCTCTCACGATCCCAATAGCCTGTATCACTAAAAGACTGAGCCACTTCGGATGTTCCCAAATCAATTTCGCTGCTCAACCCGGCCGTTCCGCAATACAACTGCGCAACACCGCTCAATATGTAAGTATACGCGTTCGAGATTCTGGCTTTTATCTTACAAGAGATAGAATTGATCTTAGCGTCGGTCGGAATCTTTGACATATCGAATTTGACTGCCAGCTTAGAAACCGCGCCGCCACCTTTGTTCAGGTTTATCACCGCAAAGGTGCCACTGCTTGCGCTGGTGAGGCCATTTGAAAGTGGATAAGATGCATCTACAGAAATATACGATGAGTGTTGGCCATCATATCCTGTAGGAACCAATGTTACACTTGCCATACATTAGCCCCCAGTCTGCAAATACAAATCACCATTGCTGCCGATCGAAGAACTGGGTGCAGAGCTGCCGGTGTAATACCTCTGGATCACCACAGAACCAGGCACACCGAAAATGGTCTTGCCGCTGATAATGTTTCCACTCACCAGATCATAATCGCCGCTCACAACCACTTGGCTCAGGCCGTCGTAGCCGCTGTCAGGTCTTACGGTCTGGCTTGAAGTCCCTGGTGTAACAGTCTTAGCCTGCAGGTTTGGCGAGGATGCCGCCACCACCGTGCCGGTTACCCCAAAAATAGAAACACCTGAGCGGATGTTCCCAGCGACCAGGTTGCTATCTCCCTTGATCGTCTGAGCACCGCTCAGGTACTGATTCGCTCCAATCGTCTGGTTACTTGTACCAGGCGTATAGATCGCCGCCGCCTTTTTGGCGATACCACTTCCGACATAATCGGACGATATGGCTCCAACTGTGACCTGAGATAAGCAATCATACCCTTCATCTGGGGTCACAATCTGTTGACTTTCTGTCGGGGCGATACTTTTGCTTTGTGCTTTTGTACTTCCGGCTCCTGCAAAAATGCTGACCTTCTGGCTTCCAAAATATACAGGCATATTAGGTATCCCCCCATCTGCAAATTTTAATTGACGTTTGCGCCTCAGGTTTACTCCAGGTTCCATCACCTTTCAAGTAGCTATCCTTATCAGCAGAAGTCGGTGCCGGGACAAGGCCAGACGTACCGTCAGAGGTAGTCGTGGCACCTGTAAATACATCAGCCACCATAATCTCATTGATCTTTGCAGCATAGCCATCAATCGTAAGGTCTGATGGGACAGAAACACCTTTATTTTTGATGGCAGCCGCAATATCCTTTTTCGCCGTACTCAATCTGGTAATTTCATTTTGAATACTCACGCTGCCACCCTCTTTCAGATAGCCATAAGTGCTTCTTCAATGTCGTTGGTAAGGCTTACTGTACCGCCAGAAGTATAGCCGGCGGCAATTGTAACGCTCGTAGTAGTCAGACCATCAATGGTCTTGGCAATAGCTCCATTGTTGGCCATAGTGCCTTCAACAACAGCGCCGGTGGACGAAACAATCTTCTTCCCTGCCAGAATATCACCAGCCGCAGCAGTAACACTGCTCACGTCTTGGTATTTAGCGGGGATAGCCGCCACGGTAACTTTGCTCAGAACACTTCCCGCAGTGGGAGTGATATTCTGCTCAGCTTTTGTCGGCGTGGCAGTCTTCTGCTCCGTTACAATTTTCACAACACCTTTTCCATTGTGATAACCGGCAGGAACCGTATAGGAAGACGTAGTTACATCAAGCGTCTTCTCTACGGCACCATTATTAGGCATGGTACCTGCGATCTGCTTGCCGGCCTTGTCGACAATAACTTTTCCGGTAAGCACATCTCCTGCTGCAGCAGTAACACTCGTAACATTTTGATAAGAATCGGGAATGGCATTGACCGTAACATCACTAAGGCCGTAATAGCCCTCATCGGCAGTAATCTGCTGGTTTGCCTTGGTCGGAGTTACAGTCTTACTCTGCAGGCTGTAGTTACCGCCGCCTGCTACGCCGCTTACTGTACCAGTGCCATCATGGTAGCCCTTCGGAATGGTGTAAGTTTCGCCCTCTTTAACACTGGTTGATACACTTCCCTGATTCGCAATCGAATCGAATGCCGAAGCGAGGTCATCAAGGTTAGAGGTAGTAGTAATTGCCTTAGAAATGGTATCGACATCGGCCTTGGTAGATAACTTCAGCTCTATAGCCTTGGTTCTTAAGAGGTCACGATCAGATTGAATTCTTGTAATTTCAGTCGCAATGCTCATATTTCTTCACTCCTTCAAATGCCACTCAAAAGGACGTCAATATTCCCGACAATTGTATCAACGGCTGCACTCGAAATTGGACGGGTATTATCTTTCTCTGCGTCGTTCGCGACATCGACTGAGAGAACCTTGGTTGCTTCATCATAGAGCAATCCATTGCCTATTTTAAAATCAATTACAGTTCCGCTGGACTCTTTTGGTGTTTCCCATCCGATATCCAGATCTTTGTCGCTAAGCTTCGTGAAGACCTGTCCTTTTTTGCCACCCCGCGCTAAATTTCGCAGAAATTCAGCAATGGACATTATTTGCTCAAGTAATTTGACATCTTCTTCATCATACTCATCTGGCTCAATGTTGCTGTGATGCCCAAGATGATATGGAACATCACAGGTGATAATGCATTCACCATCTTTATAACCGGCAAACACAATCGCCCCAAATCCACAACAACCTGCAGTAGCATCTTTTGGCACAGGAATAACAGGATCGGTAAGCAATACTGTTCGCTTTACTTTTTTGGGAGAAATAAAAGTGGCATATACACTCAGGTCCTCCCAACCGGATTCAGGCATGACGGTTATATGCTCTCGGCCATAGCTGTCGTATGTGCCAAATTCGAGATACTTTTTCGGGCTGTCCTTAATGGCAGCAGTATATTCGTTCAGAACGATTGTATTTGCCATTTCAGTCGCTCCTGTTTATTCCGGATGTGGAACTTCCGCCACCTTCACTTGTTCAGTTTGATTTGGTCTTTGCTTGTGCTTATTCTTAAAAAGGTACCGCTCTACTTTATTCAGCCTCTCCGAAATATCCGATAGACTCACAGCAGATTCGTCAATTTGTTTCTTCGGCTGCTCCAAAACGAACTTCACCGTCTGGATCTGCCCGTTCGAAGTCCACCACTTCCCATACACACAACTCCAGTCGTGCATCGGGAATAAACTCACGCTGCCATCCATCGGTACTTCCTGCGGCATGATCTCATCAGGTGAATAAATCATCCTGCCTGGGATAGTCCGAGGTCTTGCCTGTACAGCACCAACATTCGGTGCCGCCGGATAAGCAGTCGGGTAAATCGCAGGCTGCGGTTGCAGAAAACTATTTTGACTTCCTTGGGGCATAGTCCCCGGCATCATGTTTGTAGCCATAGTTTTCTCCTTTCAAAGCAAAAGGTCAGCCGGGATATTCTTCACCGGTGACCTCTTTATACTGTTCTGCGGTGATAGCACCTTTCTTCACGGCATTGGCCATCATCTTCTTGTTCCAAAATTTCGGATACCAAAGTTTCAGCTTCTCAATGTTCAGCATAACTTATTCCTCCGTCATCAGGGTATCGGTCATCATGGCCGTATAGGTGGCCTGGGCCTCTACCGGGCTTACAGCAGTGGCCGCCTGCGTGTCAATAACATTCCGCATATCCGAGATTTCTTCAAGCCGAATATCATACTCATAACCAGGCAGGTTGTGGATCAGTCCGTCCCAGATAATGCCGGTGCCGTCCTGGGCAACGATAACAACACCGTTTTCCTGTGCCTTGCAGCGCAGAACTTTATCCGTAACAGCGACCAGAGTGTCGTTTTTATAAACCTTGTACATCGATTTTGAACCTCCTTTAGCCTACGCAGAAGCCGAGACAGTATGTCATTGGCACACCAAACATGGTAGTCGATGCGGCATTATTGTCTGAACTTACAACTGCACCATCTGCTCTAACATAACAATAAGAACTATATTGTGTGTAGGGGCCTCTCGGAGAACGAGTCCACCATGCACAGTCAGCACCATTACTCATCCGAATTCTGGATTCATTAGAAGAGAAAATCGGATATAAAGTGCTTCCATCATCATAGCAGGAGTAGCCATTAAACGATGTAGCTCCAATAACTTCCTGTGCTGACAACATCCATGCTTTATCATCAGAAGTTACAATTGGATGTCCAGAAGAAGAATAAGCAATTGAATTCTTTCTGGCAGTGGTCATGATATTCTGCCATTCGTCAGGAAAATTGGAAACAATGCTTGGCAGAACATTCTTTCTGAACTCACATTCAGGATATCCACCAACAGTAGAAGTAGAGCTATGGATTCGACCGCCATCTTTAAGCGCTTGTTTCATAACTAATGTCACAGGAATTGTAACTCCGCCAGGCGTGACATCGTGGTTAAAGTCACCAATGGCTACATCAATTACTTCACCTGTTTTCATGGTAATGGTATGGTAATCGCCAACGCTCCAATACTGGTTGGCCATTCCACTCTTTGCAATCGCCTGGATCTCAGTCGTAGTGCAATCGTAAAAAGCTTTCTTGGCAAGAGCCCAGATCTCAGTAATGCCGTAAGTAAAGGCCTTTACCTGCTGGGTAAAACTGTAACTGCCGCTCCTGGCAGTAACGGCCCACTGTCCGACTTTACCAAGATTCAGTTCTAACACGCCTGCGTAAGGAATCGTACCGCTAACAGTTTTCGAGCCAAGAGTTGCACTGATACTGGTTCCAGACAGGCCATTTACGCGCAGGATGACAGCGCCACCCCCTCCACCGCCGGAGCCTCCAGAAATAACGCCCATAACTTAAATCCTCCCGTCTGCCAGAACCGTAAAATCGATTTCCGGCTTCTGCTCATAGCAGTAAATATCAACGTAGCCTGCACCAGTAACGCCTCGGCTCAAGCAACCAAGCGCCTCCAGGTTCGCAGCATCGGTCTCCTGATTGCCGGTAGGAGCTACATACATGGGCCCAAAATTCCGGTCAGAAGTCATCATAGAGATAGATACTCTCTGGCGGTAAGGCCCGGTGCCGGTCCAGTTTGCAGCTTTCAGACTAATGCTGATAGTAGCCAGTTTGTTGATCTTGTTGTTCAGGTTGGCTGCAGCGTTAGAGTCAAGGGTCGCTTCCAAATCGCTGAACCAGGCATTAAAGTCCGAATTACGATTGGCAATATACTCTTCCTGCTCTTCCTGCTGCTGGGCCATCCACTCGGTATAATTAGCCTTCCACTGTGCCATAATTTGATCAAAGCTCATAGAGGCCATAACACCGGATGCCAGCGGGCACTCAGATGTGCCGACAGTATTCTCGATCTGAGACTGCGAAATGCTGCTGGAACCTGCTTTACGCAAAATATAAGCCAGCGGATACTGGTGCACAAACTCAGTGTTCTCCATCGTGGGCTTCACCGGGATTGATGCTTCGGTTCCGGTCACAACTTTGATACTGTTTTTACGCACATCAGAAGCAGCGTTCACTTCCAGCACAATGGCATCATAGCGGTCCAAAAGCACAGCCGCAGAGCCGCAGCTAATAGGCATCGGCGCATCGTTATAGGTCCAGGTATGATTGAACCAAGCACGCCCACTCGATATGTTTACAGTATTTCCAGTTCCGGCTTTTACAGCAAATGTATCACCAACTGCACCAATAACACCATCATAGATAATGCCATCAAACATCCGGCTCAAATCTTCGGAGTCGTACTTTCGATCTCCATTCAGGCTATTATAAAAGCCATAACTAAAAGCCATATTGTACAGCCTCCTTTAAGTTTTTGTCAGTGTCGGGGTCGAGAATGTCGGCACGATCGTAGTGCCTGTGGAACTATCCGAGATAACGACCTCAACCACTCGTGTAGTAGCCTTGATTTTGTACTCATTTTGAATCTGTACAATATCTCCGACGAAGAAATCCTTCCCATAGCTGAACATCTCAGTATTCTCAATGTCGCCTTCAAACCCGGTAGCCTGGGTATTCTCCCCAAGTTTGTCGTAGCCCCGCTGTTCAAGCTGGGCATTGTACTCAGTGGCAGATAGAGTCTTACCGCTTGTCTTGGTGCTCAAATCCCGGGCATCCACAAACAGCTCTCGCCTGTCCATCCCACTGGGGAACTCCTGAACGCCGTTACCGTATACACTCTTAAATTTCCGGTCCGAGCCTTCTCCTTCCCCGCCAACCAGCGCTACATTCTTAAGCTCCGCAGAACTTTCGTAGTAGTTCGAGTTTACCAGGTTTTCAAAGTTCGGGCTAAAGATCACATACGGCAGCTTCTTTTGATTGTAAGAGCGGTCCGTGCCGAAATACAAAGAAAACTCGAACTTAAGGTCACTGTTTAAGACAACCTTAAATCCGAGTTCATTGGTTTCGCAAAGGGATTTGATAGCATCGTAGAGGTTATCGCCCGTATACTGGGCATCCACTGTCAGCTTCGTAATTGCTTCGTCAGTGCTTTCCTTAAAAACAAAATTCGGGATCTTCCGCTTCTCATCACTCGGCGAAATGATGTTTTCTGTAAGAAGTTTCTTGATCCCGTCCTGTAAGCTGCCGCTAAGGGTCGTCTGGGCCCAGATAATACGCCGGTCTAAAATAGACTCAAGGCTCCTCCCCGTAACAGTAACGTGACTGCCATCCTCCGCATCGCTCTCGATATCGTTCTTCTCGATAATCATAAGATGCTCAGATTCGGCGCTCCAAATATAATACCCATCTTTGGTAAAGTTGAAAAATGCTGCACTGACAGGGGCATAAAGCTCAAAGTCTCCGTAGCCGGTGTAACGGTCAGTCCAGATAAAAGACTCATAGTCGTCAATTACAGCTACCGACTTAAAGTCCTTGTCCATAATCAGTGCTTCCATTTAAATACCCTCATACAAAGAAGAATAGTTTATTTTGAAATCCAGGTAGTCGCTGCCCTCATCCGCAGTATAGCCGAAAATGTTGTCACCTTTCGACAGCATAAACCAGTCGTCATCTTTGCCGATGCAGTTCAGGATGTTAGTCGTAACACCATCACGCAAAAGCTCGATCGATTTGTGGCCCTTCACAGTCGAAATCGTAATTGTATCGCCGTTCACAATGCCGGAACCAGTAAAGCTCACAAGCTCATCGTGGCTGATAGCCATTTTCTCTCTGGTTCGCACATTGTAAATCGTAAGGTTTTTTACTGTGCCGATCGCTTCAATGGTGATAGTAATTCCCTGCTCCGCATCGCCGTCATAGTAAACGACATTTTCTTTGCGCCGCTCGATAATGCCAAACTCGATCTTATCCTCAGTCAGCGATTCGTTAGAGAAAGGAAACTCGAAATTAGGCGCCACACCATGAAATACTACCTCTCGAATTCCGTCATCGCCTGCCGACTTCCAATACGGATTCGGGCAAACGATACTGACCTGAATGTCTTCGTTTTCACTAAAGATATTTGGTTCATTGGATTCGGGGTAGCCTTCCACAATGCAGCGCCGGTTATCGGTCTCAATCTCAAGTTGCAAATACTTCTTCACAGGAAAATACTTGTAACTCAAATGTCGTGCATCTTCAATGGTAGGTGCTCCATGCAGGATAAGATACAAAACAATGTTTCGTTCAGTAGATCGGGCAGAGTTAAACTTAGAACCGTCATTTGTGGCAATTTCCGTTGTATTGATGTTGGCTTTGGGCGGACCAAGCCCTTCGATTTTCTCGATCTCAAAAGGCCCGCCATTCCAGATAAGAGGAATGGTCAGTGATTCGCCCATGTAGTTCGTGACTTTCACGGATTTAATCATGCTTTTCCTCTTTCCTTCATCATGGCAAACTGGTTGTTCGTCTGGCGGTACAAATCGATCCTGCTCAGTGCCTTCGGGCTGTAGTTATACTGGTTAAAATTGTAGGTATTAGACCCGCCATTTTGATTCTGGCTGGGGTTCACGTTCTCAGCATACTTATCCACAGGGGCTGCCTTCCGTACACGGTCAATGCTGCCGGCAAGGTTCATGCTGCGGTTAGCAAAACTCCGATCAAACGCATTAAGACCACTATCCACCTCATCCATATCCAAAACCGGCCGGATGGTAGGCTCGTACTCGAAATCCTCATCCATCGTAGCGGCAATGTTTTCGGCAATGATTTGTGCTGCCGAGAGTGCCTGATTAGAGATTGTCTCGGTTGCCTTTGCCACCCGATCCGCATAATCATAGATGCCGTTGGAAAGCCCCAAATCAAAGAACCGCCCGAAGCCATAAGTGACCTTGGACGGAGAGTTGATTTGTAATTTCTGTTTTGCAGCCTCAAGTGCCTTTCCGGCAACCTCTGCTGCGGCATTGATAGCTTCCGATTCACCGGAACGAATACCAGCGGCCAGACCAATTGTCAGGAAGTTGCCTGCCGTATACCAATTGTTGTACTGTTCATGAATAGTGGAAACTACTCCGGTCAAAAGATTTGTGACACTGGTATTAAAATCAGCCTGCTTATTGGCAATCGTGGTGTTCAGAGTCAAACACAACGTATCAATGCTCGCAGCAATCAGAAGGGTGTTCGAGGAAATAGCGGTTGTAACAGATGCTACAAAATTATTCACCAGTGTCTGCGCATTCTCTGCTACACTCGGAGCATTTTCCGTAATGCCAGTGTTAAATGCCTGAATCATCTGGCTGCCAACGGTGCTCATGGATTCTGCTGCCGAGGCAAACATATCCACAAACGAACTGTTGGGTGTAAAGGTATTCAGCGCCTCGCTCAGCATATTAAGAGCTTCAAAGTTGATGTTTCCAACCAGATTCAGTGCATCAACCAGGCTCTCAATGCAGGCAGATGCGTCATTGATAGAGACAACGCTCAGCATCGTACAATTCTGACCGTAGGATACGAGGGCTTCGCCAAAGGCAGTAAGATTGGACGCAAAAGCACCTAGATCTTTCTCGCCCATTAGCCAGGCAATGAACCCACCAGTCGGGTCAATAGACTGGGACATAGCAATGATTGTGTTCACCGCATTCTCGCTTGCCATTACAGCATTTGAATCAAATGCACTGCCGCCATACCCACCAGAAATAATCTGACTATAGCGGACCATCGCTCTTGCAAAAGTAACAAGCTGGGTCCCAAGTTGATCGAAGTCTAACTCGCCAGAAATCAAACTCTTTGCTCCTCCGAAACGAGGAGCACTTTCTGCCAAGTTAATCAAGACATCGCTTGCCGCTTCACTCGCGGTGATCGCGTCCACATTCAGCGCTGCGTTTCCTTCAGAGCCAGTGATTGTCGTACAATATCCAACCATGGCAGTTGCAAAGTCCTTAAGCTGAGAACCAAGTTTGCTTAAGTCAAGATCTCCAGAGATCAAAGATTTAATGCCTCCAAAGTTCGGTGCTTTCCCTGCTAAATCGATCAGAATATCAGCCGCAGCTTTACTTTGTTCAACAGCGGCAGTATCAAGGGCGGCTCCGCCTTCAGCGCCATTGATGATAGAACAGTAATCCACCATTGCCTGCGCGAAAGAAGTTAGCTGACTTCCAAGGTCACTAAGATTCATCGTATTTCCTACGATGTTACCCCAAAGTCCGCCAGAAACCGGTACATTTGCCATAATATCAGCAATAGCCGAAACTGCCTCAGCACTCGAGGTGAGCCGTTCCACACTTACTCCACTTGTTGCGGCGGCCATGCCCTTGATTGCTTCGCCAAGGTTCTTCAGATTTGTGCCGATTGTCTCGTAGTTGATGCCGCTGGCTGAAAGATTGTTCAGACCAGAAGTAAATCCGCGGCGAGTAAGTTTTTCAGTTGCTTTAACCAACGTATCAACTTTAGAGCCAAAGTTATCATCCAGGTTATGCACAAACTCAACAAACTCTTGCATTCCATCTGCAAAATCCGAAATGTTTTTAGCCATCTTAGGCAACTGGCCAGTAAGTCCCGTGCCAATACCGCCAACGATACTTCCAACAAATGTGCCAAGTGCCTCGCCGATTTTGCCCATAGCCGTAATGGCATTGTCAAGATTCTCGCTAAAAATATCAAGCTTCATCAATCCGCCAAGAGCTTCAAGAACGGCAGTAATTGTGGCGATCGCGGCAATAATGCCAAGACTTCCGGTTGCAATCCCAACAACGCCCATATTTCCCATAATGGCCATTGCAGCAGAAAGCGCCAGCAATACACTGGACATGGAAACAGCAATGGGCAATACATCTTCAGGATTCGGCAGACTTGCCAACTGATACAGTACAAACCCTATAGCCGCTACAGCCAGCGTAATCATAGCTATAGCTGCAAGCGACCCGCCATCGACGCCCTTAGTAGCGGCAATAGTCAAGGCAAGCATAGCCATGATACTATCCAACGCAACCGTAGATCGAGTCAAGCTGTCAGTATCCATGGTAGACATAACAGCCATCAATGCTGTCAGAGCGGCCATAGAAGCGGAAATTGCAATAATGGCCTTATAACTGCCGGTAGCTTTGCTGCTCAGGGCCATCAGGATTCCGAACATTGCAAAAATGGAAGTAATAACAGCTATGCTTTTTGTAAGTTCGCTGGCTGGGATTTTGCCAATTACATACATCGCACCAGCAAGTACAGCAACAGCTCCGCTCATAGCAAGGATGCCTACCCCTGCTTTTACAGAGTTTGCTCCTGCATTCTTTGTCACAGCAATCAACACTGCAAAGAACATGCTCATCAATCCAATGGTGGCAATGCCTTTAGTCAAAGCCGAACTGTTCAAATCATCGATGTTACGGATAACCTCCACCATGATGTACAGGGCAGCACTGATCATCAGCAAAGATTTACCAGCCTTATCCGCATTTGCTCCAGCTTTGCCTACACCAGTAATAACCCATTCCAATGCCAGCATAATTCCGCCAAGCATACCAAGGCCTTTCAGCATGGTCTTCAGCGGCATATCGCTCACTGTCTGGATCATCTTTAGCATCTGTTGTAGTGAATACACAACTGCAATCAGGGATGCGGCTCCTCCCATACTCCCCTTTCCTGCCACTCTGGCAGCTGCCGAAAGAGTAAGCATGATTGTGCTCATTTTGAATAAAGAGGCTGCAATAGAATCCAATGGCATTACACTAATGTCACCAAGTGTCTTTACTACTAGCTTCATGGCAACCGCATAAGCAATCAAGGAAAGTGCCGAGCCGACACTGCCTCCACCAATCTTATTTACAGCCCACATTCCGGCAACTAATGTGCCCATCAGACTGAACATAACCAGCAGATTCTTGGCAAGACTCGAAAAGTCAACATCTAAATCCTGAATCTGTTTAAATGCCAGAATCATCAAAAGCAAGCTGCCAGCCATAGCAATCATCGACGCTGCTGCCCCGGTGGTATTGCCAAGGAATCCTTTCTTTTCAAGGACACCCAGTGCACCTGTAAGCACGATCAGACCTCCGCCCAAAGCACCAAGAGCAATGGCAGAACTCTGCAACTTGTTCTGATCCAAGAACGTAAGTGCGCCAACCGCAACCGCCAAAATTGCAATGGCCGCTGCAATCTTAATGATACTTCTCGCCTGAATGTCTTTCTGGTAAGCGGTCAAAACACCCTTTACGCCACCAAGCACCCCAACCAGGCTGTCTTTAATACCTTCTGTGGACTTTTTAACAGCAGTCAGGGCCTCCCCCAGTTTTGTCAAAGAGGCCACAACGGCAATGCCAGTAGCAGCCGTCAGGATCTTTCCAAGCGTAAACTTCTTCACACCCTGGCTGGCCAGCTGCTGGAGCTGCTCGATAAAATACTGTACCGGAGCAAACTTCTCTTTTACCAAACTCGTAAACCCGGAAATGTTCTGCTTCAGCTGATCCAGTTTATCAATCACAGCACCAAGCCCGGAACCGGCTGCGTCAGTAAACGAAGTAAACAAACTTGATACGCTGCTAAAGTCCAGGCTGTCAAATCCCTTAAAATTCTCAAAGAATTCCTGTACTTTTGGCCCAAAATCATCCAGTCGCTCCTTGCCCTTTTCCAAAAGTTCAAAGAACAACTCTTTAAATTTCTCAATGGCAGTCTGCACAGCAGGCATTCCTGTAAAAGATTTCCACCATTTTGAAACTGCAGTCGCCGCTTTCGTCACAACCGATACCATCGTGGTGAAAATGGTGTTCAGGGTCTGCGCAATCTTTGTAACGATCTGGTGTTCGCTGATCCACTTCTTAATAGACTGCACCCACTTGATTACGGTATCAACCACCGTATCAATGATTTTATTCAGGGTCTCATTCTCTCCGATCCATTTACGAGTGGCCGTAAGATTCTTTCCGATAGCCTCAGTGTAATCAAGTACATTTACATGGACGTCGCCCATAACGGCGTTTAAAATTTTAAAAGCCCCATCGGCCAACTTAGAGGTAATATCAGTTACAATACCCAGTACGTCAAAGAGTCCACGAAGGGAGTTCTTCAGTTTTTCAGAGTTTTCGTCAGTCAAGACTAACTTCTGGGTAAATTTGTTAATGGCTTCCAGAATAGAATAGACCCGTTCAACGGTCGGCGTTGGAAAAGCCTCGCTCCAAGCCGATTTTACAGTCTCGATAGCACCCATCAAGCCGTGCAGCACATTTGAAAACGACTCAACAACCAGATCCCGGCCGGACGGTTTATTCAGGCTTTCAATCAGCTCATTCAGTGGTGTGCCGGTCTCTTCTGCCTGTTTAGCAAGTTCTCTCAGGGCCGCAACCTGGTCATCGGTATAACCAATGGATTTCAGCTGAGCATCACCCAGATCCTCAATTGTGATCTCGGTCCCGGCAAGCATCTTATTGACAATGCCCTGGATCGTTGCGTAGTCCTGCCCGGCCTCAGCCAAAGCCGTCTTACGTGCAGCACCATTGCCATAATTGCCCTGGATAACATCACTGGCAATCTTTTTGTACTCATCAAGTTTACTGGTCAGATCTTCGGTACTTTCTACCGTATCGCTGGTAAATTTCTTTAAAGTCTCGCTTAAGATTCCGGAGGTCAGCCAACCTTTGGAAAGCGACTGTTCAAAGCTTGTCTCATCGTTGATCATCTCGTCAATGGCAACACCATGGGCTTTGGCCGTCTCCATCAGTGCCTGTTTCAAAGTATCGGTGGCGGTCGTAGTCTCCGCAACCGTCTTCCATTGGGCTTCCGTCAAAGCATCGCTTTGCTTGCCCATCAAACGCTCCAGATAATCATTGCGCTCGTTGCCGCCTTCAGCAAATACCTCATAAAGATCATTCGCTAAGTCAGTCCACAACTTAGTAGACTGTTCGGCGTCGCCAAATATCAGTTCAAAAGTCTTCATCCAGCCAGTAGAAACAGCGTCCTTTACAGAGTCGATAGCATCGTCAAAGGTACGTGCTTCCTGACCGGCTTTAAATACTTTCAAACCAAAGGCATCAACCTTATCACCCATCGCCTCAATGGCTTCCGAGGTAGTGATGATCTCACCTGCATCTGCTTTATCCTGTACATAGGTATAGATCTGGTCAACGGCCTTGGCGTAATCGTTGTAAACCCGCATCATGACATCGCTGGTAAGCCAAGCGTCATCCGTCAGATGCTCTGCAAACTGGGATTTATTAAAAGCCTTAGAGTTCGCCATCAAAGACTTATAGGTCCCATCAGCATTTTTCTTCAAGGTGCCCAATGCAACACCGGCGTCCAGGCATTTCTGTCTGAATTCATCGGTATCCATACTTGCATTTTGAATACTCTTGTAATCCTCCTTGCGCATCACACCAGCGCCCATTGCCTGGCTCAGCTGGTACATCGCACGGCTTGCAGTAGTGGCATTCTGGCCCGATGCCGCAGCCCAAAGGGCAATACCCTCCATGGCAGTAACGGATTCTTCCAGTCCTTTGCCGGTAGCGGTGAATTTAGCAATATTCTCCTGCATATCGGTAAAGTTGTAGCTGGTTTCATCGGTGAACCAGTTCAGCTGCTCCATCTGCTTATTCACGTCTTCCAGGGCATTTCCCTGGGCAACCAGCGTTTGGGTTGCTTTGGTCTTAGCACCGTATTTACTCCAACCGGCCGAGATCTGATCCATCGAAAGAGAGTTCACAAGGGCCGCACCGGCAGAAATAGCCTGGTTCGTAATGCGCTGTAATGCGGTAATGCCAATCACTTCCAAGGCACTGAACTTCTGCTGCACAGCATAAATGCCGCTCTGCAAGCCATCAAAGTTCATAGAGTTTGCAGCATTCGCAACACTCTGCAATCCTTTGCTGGCTCCGTCCAGCTTCAGTCCTTTTTCCAGGTTGTAAAGGCTTTTCAAAGAGGTCGAAATGCCCTTTTCAAACTGTGCATTGTCAAACTGCATTTCCACAATGCGCTGGTCAATAGACGAACTCATTCCTTTGTCACCTCTCCCCAAACCTCAGCTGCCATTTGGTCAAAAATAGGGCGGATAGCCGGGTTGATGTAATCTCGCCCCTGAACGTATCCGCCATTCCTTGTTCCGTGACCATATTGCAGGATAATCGCAATATTCACGCCTTTATTCACATTGCTGTTGGTCCAGGTGATCTTTACACCGTCTTTATCGCGGTTGATCCTGTAGTCCCAACTCTCAGCAGTTTTGCCGCTGTCTCTTGGGGTAGCCAGGGCCAATGCCTCTACCCCTTTCCGGCCATACTTATCCAGGCATTTCAGGTATTCCTCTTCAGACATCCGCTTTAAAAACCGCTTTGTCTTTTTAAAGTCACCCTTATGCTTAAAAACAATGGCCATTTTGATTCTCCTTACACGTACTCAGCCTTATACAGCCCCATGTCTGTCAGCTTCAGCTCTTTTGCCAGATTGTAAAATTTCATTGCATCGCCGTTGCTTACGGGTCCAATCGTGATCTTCTGCATCGTAGGGGTCGTCGGTTTGGCAGGTTCGGCAGGAGCCGTATCTGTGTCCCAAGGCTTGACGATTCGGTTCATGTCAACCTCACCGCTGGTGATACCAGGGACATTTGCCTGCGTATACTGATGAATATGACGAGGTAAGCTCTTATCATAGTTGGTTCTGACATCTGCCAACCAACCAAGATACCCATTCTCATTCACAAGATCTGCATAGTAAACATTGGAGTATGCGTAGGTGGTATAGGTATAAACACCAGGCATATATCCAAGCTCTTTGATTCGGTCGCAAAAAGCCTTAGCAGCGGCAGTTCGTGCGGCTTTAGTAATATGATCGGCACGTCCGTTATGGTTAGGCTCATTCGAAGGTTCAGTATCAAAAAATATAGGAAGGCCTTTGCAACGCCCATTCAGAACCTTTACAGCATACTCGGCCTCGGCCTTGCCTTCCGCAGCATTCAACGCCTGGCTAAAGAAATAGAACCCTGCCAGCTTATTGTTTGCCAAAGCTCCAGAAATATTTCGCTCAAAATATTCATCAGTTACCAACGTACCGGCATCACCGTACCCACGGTACCCAATGCGAATAAACGCTTTATAAGGGACTCTATCCCACTCAATCGCCTTCTGCCATTTAGAGACATCAATCGTGATCTGATCACTCATAGTTTCAGGCTCCTCTCCATAGGTTCCAACCTCATTCGGACAACCGCAATATTCTGTCGGATCAATGCCTGTTCCCAGTGCAGTTTCGCGGCACTCAAAGTGCACATGTTCATACGGCGGGTCAGCCAATGCCGCGTTGCCGGTATTACCCATAACGGCAATTAAGTCACCAGATTCTACAATGTCCCCGGCCTTAACAAGCAGCTTTGCATTATGGCACAGGTAGATATACCTCGTCCGGCTGCCCTTCGGGGGATTCTGCACTTCCAGGCAAATATAGTAGCCCCACTCCCAGGTCCTATTGGATTTGTAAGTCACAATTCTGGCTCTCGTAACTTTAAACTTCACTTTCGTGCCGTCTTTGTAATAAGGGGCGAAATATTCCTTATCATCCAAAAGTTCCAGGTCAATACCGCCGTGCCAGGTCTTTCCTCCGCCACGGGTATAACCATATCTTGCATAATTGTAACGGACTCGCACTCGTCCGTTGGTAATACCGCCTGCAAGTCTCATTTTTTATCTCTCCTTCTAAAAGGGAATCATCCTTTGGTACCGGTCTTTGCCCGGCGCTTAGCATTTAGCTCTGCATATCTATCAAAGGTAGCTTTTTTGCTCATCTTTTTCTTCGGTTCATGGCTATTATTTAAAACCCGTACCAAAGTAATCAGCCGGTTTAAATGCCAGCGCTCAAACTCGACCGGGATACCCAAATCCACCATCCAGGAATAGATCACTTCGTTAGTAATAACTTTTTTCTTTCCTGTTCGCTTCTCATCCGCAAACCAGGTGGCTGTCATCGGGTCCTCGATATACGCATCGATCTCCGCCAGCTGTTTATTGGTGATCCCGTAATAAGCCATAGGGTTTACAGCCTTGTTCACCGTCATACAGCGGATATAATCGATCTGCTGCTCTTTGGTATGAGCCTCGTCACTTAAAAAGACTTTGTGCCATTTTGATTCCCACTTAGAAAGGGAGATAAGGGAATGCTCAAGCACAAGTTTCTGCTCCGGTACCGTAATAAACTGGTTATTCGCCTCGTCGTAATACTCTCTCGGGGCTACCGTAATCTCAAGCATTCCTTATCTCTCCTTATGCCTTATGCTTTAGGCAAAACCGTTACATTTCCTGCCGGAACAACTTCGTTCTGGTCCAGATCCTTCGGCATGACCTGCTGGATGAATTTTACAGCATACTCGCTGTTGCCAAGCAACTCCATATAAAGCTCACTGTAAGCTTCCGTCTGGCTAAAAGCCTCACTCAGCTCAGGGCTCTTAATAAAGCGCTTGCCGTCATCGCTCTTCACGCCGTAACTCTTCAGGATCAGTTCCTTAAAATATTTGGCCAGGCGTACCATGTCTTTCTCGTCAATGATCTTCTGCATCAGCTTGCTGAAGGTGCCAACTGTAGTCAGTTCCATGTCCATCAGTTCAGCCTTGGTCAGATTAAAGCGGAATTCCTCGGTACGCTCCAGGCCGTCGTAATCGGTATAGGTAATGGTTTTCTTAAGCATGGTCATTTTCTCCTTTCAAAGAACGTAGTTATGCGCCGACTTCGCCCAGCAGAGTCAGAACCTCAGCAGGCAGCGGCAGTTCAGGCTGGTCGCTTTCGCCGCCGTACAGCTTGGCCTCCAACTGAGACAGTTTGCTCTTGTCCGCAGTGCGGCTGTCGATCACGATGTGTGCAGTCGGCTTATGGCCGGCAACGGCAACCGGGTTGGTGGTGTAATCCCAGCTCATAGTCGCAGCGTCAGGGCTGTCATTGATGGTCTCATGGCTCATCTCCGAAGGGGAAGCAGTGGCACCATAAACCAGATGCAGCTTATAGCCAGTTTCATCGCTGACATCATTGCCGATCTTGGTGCGGTAAGACAGGCCAAACATCTTGCGGCTCTGCTGGCTGGCATAAGCGCCCTTGGCGATCTGCACACGGCCGTCACACTCATTCCACTCATCAGGATAAGTGTAAGCCTCGATGGTGCCGCCATGGTCCTCGGCTGAACGCATGGAACCATACTTGATGTTGTCGGCGTACAGGGCGGTCTCCTCTGCGCCGGAGGGGCTCTCGGAGACAGAGGTCAGGCCATTCCAGGCCACACCGGGGGTATATTTGCTAGAGGCGGTGTTATACGGGTACAGAACACCGTGGTCAACGCCAGTTTCGTAAAAGCGCTTGCCGGTATCATCCCAGGTAATAGCTGCCATTTTGATTGTCCTCCTTTAGTAATAAAGGTTTAATACATAGTGGTTTAGGTTGTCTGCCGGGTAAAAACGGTCAAACAAACAAAGCGGCCACTGTGCGATAAGTTCCGGAATCTTCGTATCCGGGTTCTTATCGATCACAGTGACCTGATAGCGTTTTGTCCATCGGTACGGGGCATTGTCCGCAAATTTGGTATCGGCTGTACTACACTCGTAAAGAATACAGGGGTACTTCAACTGGGTATTCACCGTAGGCTGAAAATACACCCTGCAATCCTTTCCGGTTTCCGGGCAGCCCAAAACCTCACACAAATCATGGTGGAGCTCAAGTCTCGTCCCCATTGTAAAGACCTCCTAATGTCAAGATCAGTCGTGGATACTGTACCTCGACCTCGTTGATCTTCCACTTTGCCCCATTAAATTCGGCATAACGCATCGCAAAGTAATTCTCACGGGCATACGGGTCAGATATAATGCTCAGCTGACTGCTGATGATGAGATCGTCGTTCAGGTGCTCTGTACCCTGGAGTCTCCGTGTATTCCGGATAAAATCGCCATAATAAGGCCGAACTGTAATCTCCTCGGTATGTACACCGGGCGCGGTCTCAGTCAGCTTACAGTATCCAATGTTTCCGTAAAACTTAGCCATGAGAATCTCCTTTTAGGTTAGTAAAGGCTAACCTACGATCAACCGCCAATCGTGGTGGTCTCCTTGGTCTCGAAGACGATAGCGGACTTCGGAACAGTCAGCGCGCCGGAGCAGCGGGTCTCGATCAGATACTTCATCTGGTTGTAGTCGATGTCAAAGTCATCGAACATGGAGACAGCGCCGCCCTTATCAGCGCCGACAGTGTAGTCGACCAGGTTGACCATGATAGCCTTCAGGGTAAAGGTATCCTTCTTGTTGCTTGCGGTGTTCTCACGGGTCAGATTGCCGTCAAACTGGGGAACAGTAACGATCTTGGAAACGCGCATAGCAGTAGCCAGCTCATCCACACTCTTGTAAATGCGGATGCCGTTCTTGTCTTTCAGCAGCAGCATCTCGGCCAGAACATCCTCACTGGTGAACAGGGTCGGATTGCCGGAACCCTTGTACTCCTTGCGGGCACGGATGGTATCATCGATCAGGTTGCTGGCAGTTTCACCGTCAGTAGCACCCTTGGTAATCTCACGCTTCACGCTGTACATTGCATCATCAGTCCAGATCGGGCGAATATGGGTTTCCTGGATCTTGTCATCGGAATCAGACTGACGGCCGTCACCAATCAGGAAGGAACGAGCCAATTCCTCGTCCAGCTTGCCGCGCATCTCACCCTTGACCCAAGCAACAACATCGAAATCCGTAATATCGATCACATCATCGCGGTCGAACTTCTGCTTCTTGTAAACGGTCTGGGGATCAGTGGTACGCTTCAGCAGGGTAAAGACCTCTTCGATCTTCTTCTTGCCCTTGGTGTAGCCTCGTGCACGAGCCTCATCAGCGGTGATATCAGCAAAGCTGGTCTTAATGCGGCTGAAAGGAACATGCTTGACGCCGTTCATCACAACACTGACCCAGCTCTGATCACGATCGATAAACTTCGGGGGAGTATTCAGCTCCTTGTAGTTCGGGAACAGCTGATCGATCTGCTTGATGCCGTAATCACCCTCGGAATGCTCCAGATAATCCTCGGTAGCCTCCTTCAAAGTCAGGCGGCCCTTCTTGGCGTCATTGATGATGGTGGTCATAGCGTCATGGGACAGAACATCCTCAGTACGCTCGGTCTCTTTGTCGAAAATATTATGCTTCACTTCAGTTTCCTCCTCAGTGTCTTCGGTTTTCTTGCCTTTATTCAGAGCCATGCCAACCATGTAATCCACAACCTGCTTCTGTTTGTCAGACATGGAATCGTACACGTCTTTCACGGTCTCCTCATTTTCGGTTTTCTTAGTTTCTTCGGCCATCTCAGGCTCCTCCTTTTTGTCGTCGGAATGTTCAAGGGTATCATCGAACTCACCGGAATCGTATTCCATATCACCGGCATTGTTATAGATAACGCCCTCATCGACACTGGCCTCGCCATGGGCAAGCACTTCATCGATATGGGCCTCGGGGTTAGCACCGGCCAGCACCAGGCTCAATTCTCGGATAATGCCATGAGCCACATTGCCGCGGCTCTTATCGCCGGCATACTGCAGCCCATTTGCCCAAATGGAAAAGGACGTAATGTCACGGTTCTTCACAAGAGCCTTCGCATTACGTCCCTGGTCAGTATCGTTAAAAGTTACATAGGCCCTCATGCCTTCGGGTTCAGCCTTCAAAAGGGCATGCCCCAAAACATTCTTGGCATCGTTATGCTGGTGGTTCCATACAAGTGGCACTTCCTGGCCGTCCTGCTCTCGGAATGCACCTGGCATAATCGTTCTACCGTCGCCGCAAAGCACACCAAACTTGGTGGCCCAGCCACGGCAATCGTAATTACGCTTTGCCATTTTGATTCTCCTCCTTTGGAGCGATCGGTTTGCTGTTTGCAAGCTCTTCCTTACTCTGACTGATGTTGGGGTTCGTCAGTTCATCCGACTTCGGGTCCTCATTTGGGCGATAGCCAACGATCTGGCGCAGTTCATTCGAACTCAGGATCTCATTCCGGCGGAACTTATCAGCCACGTCAGCCAACTGTGCAACCGGCACCAGCTTAAACGGATCGTTAAAGAACACGATCGACTGATGCTGGCTCCTGGCTGTCTTAGTCAGGAACTTTCGCCGCATCTCCAACACGATAGCGGATACGATCGGTTCAATCGTCCGGTTATAGTAGTTCAGCATCGTCTTATCGTCAGCCGTTCCATCCATAACCGCCTGGGTAATACCCAACTGGCTCCAAAGCAGATTCTGCAAATACTCGATCTGCTTCATCAGGTTGTTATCAAGGCTTCGGTTCAGCTGAGTAATGCGCTCGGTGCCATCCGTGTAAGCAATGCCGTATTTGGACCCTGCCAGCTGATCTTCCACAAGCTTTCGCCGTTCTTCAGCCTGTTTCCTCCGGGCCTCTGTCTTGATGACATAAGGCAGCTGGATAATTAGATCAAGTTTACCGGAGCTGGTCTGCTCGTCCACAACATCCAAAAGGGCCAACTTACGGATCAGGCGCTGCATCGTCGAGTTAGGCTCATTCATTACCGCAAACAGCGGGTTCTCCACAATGCCAACAATGCTTTTGGGCAGAGTAACTTCTTCCTGCCGCCCGGTCTGGTCATTGTAAAGCCGAATCCGTACCCGATCGGGATACCATTCGATCACCTTGCCAACCCGCAAGCTCTGGATGTCATATCCATTGGTCATAAGCGGGCTGGAGGTAGTATCCACTGGAACAATCGCGATGCAGCCCTCGTCCATCAGGCTCATAACCATGTCCTGGATAAACGCACGGCCTGTCTGGTCAATGTTCGCTTCCACATTCAGGCAGTTGTTTAGTCCGCTGTCGATTTCTTTCAGGAAACGGTCATCCTCATCCATCCGGGCATGAACCATTTTGATTGCAGCGCAGTCGATACCGATTCGGTTGATAACCGAGGTCACGATCGTTCGCTCATTGCCTCTCGTAAACCGTACACGGTCAGGCCGGTAGCCATAACTAACCTCACCGCCGCGATAAACCGGAGGGTCTCGAATCAAGAACGCATTCCAGGCGCGTTTCACCCTGGAGCCAAAAGAGTAATTTTCTTCCATGGTTTAACCTCAATCAAACTGTTCGCGGTTGATCTTGTATGCTATATAAGCATCCATCATGGCTGCCACAGCATCGATCTTTTCCTCGTAACGTTTCTTAAATAGTTTTCGGTTGCCGTTGGTGTCTTCCAAAGTAATGCAGTTGCCCATGGCAAAAGTCATAAGCTCCTCGTCAAACAGCAGCATCCTCTCCCCTGCAAGCTTCTTCAGCTCACCCAATGGGACGGATTCAGTTCTTGCACCTTGGATAACTTTTTCAATACCAAACGGTCCATTCTCGTTTTCCCATCGGGCCACAAACTCTTTCGCGTTATATGGGTCAAAGCCAAAAGCCCGAACATCGTATTCGTACTGGGTAACGTGAGCATCCAAGTCATCATAGACCTGCATCATATCCAAAACAGTGCCGTCCATAACCACAAGACTGCCTTCGGCCATAAACCGGTCATACAGCTGCCGCATAGCCGCCGGGAGCTTCATCAATGTCAACGAGGTTATGTAGTTCCTCGTCTTAACACCAAAACATCCGTTGGAAAGCGGGAACAGGAACGTAAAAGCACAAAAGTCATCGCCCTGGCTAAGGTCTGCACCCAAAGCACATGGCATCTTCCAGTATTCCCTGTGCCGATGCGGCAGCGTTTCCTCGTAGGTAAAGTAGTAAGTATAACCCTCCATGGGTAAACCGAATCTCTTTGCCAAGGTATCATTGCGTACCGCCGGGTTCTGTTCAGCGCGTTCTACTTCCAGCTGATAAGTCTCGTAGGTAACGGTCTTACCGAGGTTCGGATTTGCTTTCAGCCAGGTGTTGGGGTCAGCTACCTCGTCTACCGAGTCCAGCTTATACCACCAAATCGAAACATGCGGATTGACATAATCACCTTTCAGGATCTTCATAAGCTCCATTTTGATTGTGTCTCCGCTTCCGTTTCGTACAGTACCCTCAGAGCTCGTAGCAATGATAAGATAGTCGTTGTTATAGGCTCCACCCTGCTCCTTACTGGCCGACTGCTCGATAGCACCGATGGGATCTTCCCGGATGTCACCGGAAAGCCACTCGTCCACCGTAGCACACTTTACACGTAGGCCCTGTAGCTTATCGATCACCATGGGCCGGATCTCCAAAAGAGACCCAGTCAGGAAATCTTCAATACCCTTCTTGGTCGGGGTCAGCTTCACTCGGTTCATCCTGGAACCAGTTGTGTTCTGTAAAGATCCTTCGGTCAAAAACTTGAACAAAGGCCCTCTGGATCTGGTGATAGCTGTCCGGATCGGCGAAAGTGTTTCATCCGCCTGGCGCATGGTCGGGGCCGTAGCAATCTGCAAAGTGGTTGAAGTATCTACAGTCAGGAAGTAAGCCTGCATACAAGAAGCATATAAAGATTTAGCAGCACCTCGTCCAACGATAAGGTACTGCTTGGTGATCAGTCGCTTCTTAATTCTCTTGTTTACAAAATGGCCGCCATGGCCGTCCTCATTTGGCTCGTACACACTTCGCTCAATAAAGTAGTACCAGCCAAACACCTGCTCACCCCATAACTTAAAGGTATCCAGCAGATGCAAATCGGAACCGTCAGTCAAGACTAACTCGTTCTCGCAAAAAGAGATCCAGCCTTCAACTTTTTTATCATCGTAATATATGCCAGGATTAGCAATCAGATCATCGATCCGGTGCATCTCCAGCTCTACTTCCCGGCTGATAGGTATTTCGCCCCGGATTACGGCCTCCCGAAACTGGCCGTAGTATCTCGGTACGGCAGTATTAGAGAGTGCCATAATGTCTCCTTATTTCTTCTTACTCTGCTCATCCATCAGCTTCATCAGCTTGTCGATGTTAGTGTACAGTTTTGTACCGCTATCTAGAACCTTGTTAGCCGTGTCAGTTGCAGCAAGGGCTTTGTCAATAAATTCTTTTCCCTTGTTCTTCTCTTTCGGGATAAGGTCTTTGATTTTCTTCTCAACAGCCAAACGGCTGTAAATCTCTGTCAGTTCCTTATCGTCAAAGAGCCCAGCATTGTCGTACACTTTTTTTGCATTTCTGGATTTCCGGATTCGCTCTTTCTTTTGCTCAATGCTTTCATTGGCCGAAGTATCATCTTCCCCATCACCATACCTCTTCCGGCCAGCCGGGGTCAAAGTGCCATCTTTGTTCTGGTATCGTCTGACTCCCCACTTCATGCCGAGAATGCCATGATGATACAATTCATCATAGTCTCTATAGCACCACATTTTGATTCCTCCTCGTCAGCTGCAATCACAGGTCTCTGCTGCCACATTCAACCGCCACTCAAACTCAGAGACCAGCTTTTCCATCGAGGCAATAGCTGCGCTGCTGGTAGGCGGATCAAAGAGCAGCCGTACTTTCATGTACATGTAGGTCTTCACATCGTTCAGCCTCGGGTCCTCCGGGATAAACATATCCCAAGTCTCTGAAGCATCATTGATAGAGAAACCAGTCTTTGGCCCTACCCCCAGCTGGGTAAGGATCGAAAAGACGGAATTGATGTCTACAATGATGTCGGTATCAAACACGTCATAATCCTCGGCGATTCCCAGCTTCTTCTTGATGGTGTTTAGGATACTTTCCATACTCAACCTCGTTTCCAGGGGCATGTATCATTCGGTGCCCTCGTAACGGGGCCTCTCGGTAAAAGATCCGCGTCCCCATAATGTATAGCATTGTGTGTCCGTGTAATCGTGGTGATCAGATACTCAGGATTCAAAAGCAGATCGCTTCGCTTCAGGATATCCTCTTTGGAGATAGGGTTCATGTGGTGGATCAGAATTTTTGGCCGAATATACTTACCATTCTTCCAAAATCCATTGATCTCATGCCCTTCCATTCCAAGATCACATCCGCCATCCCGTACAATCACGCGGTCTCGCAGTTGTTTCCACTCTTCGTTCTGGTAAAATATCTGGTTCAAGTAACGGTCAAACCCAAATGTGTCCGCTCCGACTTCACCATCGAGCCTAAGGTACTCATAGCGTTCCTCAAAGGTAGAATATCCGCATAGCTCTGTGTATGTCCTAAGCATCTTCTTCTCCCTGGCCGCTATACCGTCTCATAGACTTAATAGCTTCCTCGTACATCTCACCCATCTGGGCTGCAGCAGCAAGATTATTCTTCTTGGCTTCCATCAACTCGATCTGTTTCTCAAGTGCTTCCTTCTCGAGCCGTGCTTTCTGGGAGCCAAGTTTTAAAAAGTGGGTAAGCTCCTGGCTGGAAGCTGTTCCTTCAAGGATTCGCTTCTCCGCAAGATCCATAGCCAGCTCAATCAGCTGGTTTTCCCGTGCTTCCGGCGTCAGAGCCGGTCTAATCGTCCTTTTCGAGCCAGATTCATTGGTAGTCTTTGCTCTTCTCAACTGTTTCCGACTCCTTTCTTGTCAGATTCTCCGGCTTTTTGTAGTGGTATGTAGGGGTGTAGATAACCCCAGAAAGGAGAAATAAAGGAGGTTTTGACTCTAAGACAGTCATAGAAACCTACATACCACTACAAAAAGCCGGAGGAAATATAAAAGGGTCCACAAGCCGGTTTAAAGCTGTTTTCCCAAATTCTTCCCCCGGAGAAATATCAAGGAGGG
>CDYK01030071.1_pt1 | contig 63098 bp, 47 predicted proteins | sample 554841 | NCBI WGS metagenome assembly CDYK01 (sample SAMEA3182102, study PRJEB8094) | gut metagenome | biome: human; feature: gut; material: Stool; isolation source: human stools | place: Canada | collected 2013-02-18
TGTGCGAGCCAGTCTGGGGCTACTATTTAATTGCTTCTTTAGTATAAAGGTTATTACACTTGCCTTGTAAGCTAGAGATAAGTGTTCGATTCACTTAGGAAGCTCAAATATCCAGGTAAGAATTGGTATTCCAGCTAGTCTCATAAGCTAGCCTCCCTTAGTTCGATTCTAAGTGCCTGAACCGGAGAAGTAACTCAGTTGGTAGAGTGCCAGACTGAAAATCTGGTGGTCAGCAGTTCGAATCTGCTCTTCTCCACTTTAATGGGCCTCTAGCATAATTGGCTAATGCACCTCATTTGCACTGAGGATTATCCAGTTCGAGCCTGGGAGTGTCCACAAATGTTCCTAGTTTCCATAATTAATAAAGGGGGATTGCCTGAGAAGGTAGTTTCCCTTAAATTTTATCATTTATGGTGAGTTAACATTTTTTAATATTATTCACTTGGGATTGTTAAAATATTTAAGTATAATTGAATATAAGAAAATGAGATATACTGATTAGGTAAGATTTTAAGTAAATCATTCATTTTTGGTCATAGTTTTAATGTTAGTAAAGAATGGAGTGAAGCTGACTCCATTTTTTATTGATTTTAGTGTAACCAAATTCTGAAAATTATTCACTTATATTAGTAAAAAAAGTTACACTCTGGAACTATGAAATAATAAGATTATAATATTCTAAATTGAATATTTTTACTTTTTAGATTTTTTCGACTAATAATTTAACTTAAAAATTATGACTAAATTAAACATTACTTCTGAGAATGGAAAACTTAATTTATTAGATTTACCACATAATTGTGTTTTTAATAAGAAAATTACAGGATGCGGCGGTACTACAATAGCTTTATTTAATAATGAGAATTATGTAATTGCAGTGCCGACTAAAGAGCTGATTGTGAATAAGACAAATAGTTCGGAAGCTGGACTTAGTGTTATTGAGAATTATGATGGAACTAGAGTAGAAGTTTTAGGCTTATTCGATACTTTTAATTATGGCTTGAAGAAATTAGTTAAAGAATATGTCAATAAAGATGGAGCAAAGAAGATTATCTGTACTTATGATAAGATTAATGCTTTAGCTAAACTAATTAATACTTCTGACTTTAGATTGCTAGTGGATGAATATCAAGTATTGTTGAAAGCATACATTTATAGAAGTAAAGCAATTAATGGTGTGATAGAACATTTTAAAAAATACAAATCATATTGCTTTATGAGTGCTACTCCGATTACTGCTGATTTTAAGCCGGAATTTCTAAAGGAATCAGAAGAAGTAGAAGCTGTTTGGAATGATACCGATAAATTGAAAGTTAATTTGATAGAAACTAATAAGCCTTATGTAACTGCTGCCAATATTATTAATTCTTTCTTGGGAGAAGGAATGAGTATTGAAGGAGTTAAAGTTGAGGAATTATTTTTCTTTTTAAATAGTGTAAATGGTATTGCTAGTATCATTAAATATTGTAATCTTACACCTGATATGGTGAAGATAGTATGTTCCGATAAAGAGAGCAATAGAAAGAAATTAGAAGGATATAATATAGTTAATAGTAGAAGTGAGAATAAACCTATCACTTTTATAACTAGTTGCTCATTCGAGGGATGTGACTACAATAGTGAGAAAGGAGTTAGCTTCATTGTTAGTAATAGTGGGGATGCTCAAACTCAATTAGATATTGCTACAGATATTTATCAGATAGCTGGTAGAATTAGAACTGAAAGCAATCCTTTTAGAACTAAATTATTTCATATCTATAATACAACTGGGAATACTAAGTTGAACTTAGATATTACTTATGATGAAATGGTTTCTCTTATTAAAGATGAAGAAGAAGGAGCTAATGCAATTCTCAAAACTATAAATGAGAATGAGAAAGCTGCTAAGATGGCTACTAAAATGTTGAATGAAGCATACATTATTAAAGAAGGAGAGAAATATGTTCTTAATGATATGCTGATTAAGTTGGAATTATTTAATTATAATATCAATCAACAGATATATAAGAATGGTATCTCATTAGCTAGTAACTATTATAAGAATAATGTTGAAGTGTGTGGAAGTGATGAAGTAATTAATGAGACTGAAACATTAAAGAGAATGTCTAAGAAGATGAGTTTTAAAGAAGCCTTTTTAAAGTATGTAGAGATTAAAGATAATCCTTATAATATGGAGAGTGTAAAGATGCTAGTTTCTCTTCAACCTCTTATTGTTAAGGCTTATAGTATTCTCGGAGTTGATAAAGTGAGAAGACTTAACTATGTTAAGACTAAGATACAAGATGCTATTATTAATGGAGATAGCACTAAATCTTTTGAGAATAAAGTAGCTAAATTATTAAAGAGCAGAATTAGTAATTATTCTTTCTCTCCTAGTTCTGAATTAAAGACTATATTCTCAGAAATATATTCCGAACTTAATTATACAGAACAGAAAGCTGCTGCAACTCATATAGAGAGATATTATGATTGCAAGCCGGTTTCAAAAAGAATAAATGGAACAGTAGTTAAGGGATATGATATTATTAGACCGAAGTTTATATTCTCAGAATGATTAAATATTCTCAATTTCTCAGTTCTTTATCGAGCTGGGAGTTGAGAATATAATCATCATTTCCGAGTATAATTTATTATTAAAGATTTTTAACATTTAATTTGGAAATATGAGTTCTGATACTTATACTTGTATAGATTAGTTAGATAACTTTAATTAGTGAGATTATGAAAGTATTTAACCCGAATATTAACATTAGACAACCTTAGTATGAATGAATTGATTATTAGTTTTTTATTGATTTGTCTTTATCCTTGGTTTAGTAAAGGATTAAAGAATCTTATTGTAGATTTAGTTACTCTTATCTGTTTACCTATTAAAGGAGTAAGAATAATATTAGATTACTTTTTAAATAAGATATATGGGTAATTATTATGAGGATAGTGAATAGATTGGTAATGAACTATTCACTAAATGGGCAAAAGAAGTAAATATATTCTCAGAAATGAAGAGATAGCCTTTACTTAGTAGAGTAGATTGGATATGCTAGAGTATTAAGGGCAGCACTATTAACTGCGAATTAAAAGTAAGAAATACTTTAGAATATGATACTATATTTATTGAACCTTAGAAATATAATTATCTTATTAAATAGTGGAATGAGAATAGAGTAATTCCTTGGTATATCAATTTATGTGGTGATAAAGTTTTACTATTTGATTTGAGATATGTAAAGCCTTGTAGAATAACTAATGTTAGAATATGGTCACATCCCGACTAGGCTTATAAATGGGTAGACAGATTTGAATTGGAAACTAACAAAGCATTGAAATTTATAAATGGAGAGCAATAGAAAAAATGAAAAGAGAGCGGAGTTATTTCTTAAAGAGATAGCCCCGCTTATTTCTTAGTATGAAATGAAGTGGAGAAAATACTTTGCAGAGATTGGATTAGCTTTCGATATTGATATTCTTAATGATACAATATTGAAGTGCTATGATACAATAGCTAGACTTGGCTGCAAAGATGGATAGAAAGAATCTATGAATTATTTATTTAAAGCATTTAAACAGAATAGTATAAGAGAACTACAATATGCTAGAAATAAATATAGAGAAATAGTAGATGATGTTGAGGCTCTTGGAGATTAGTTTGAGAGCGGACAAACAGATTATAAGATTGCCAAAGATTTATGGATCGAGTTCTAGTTTAACTACTTACTTAGAGAAGTTGAATTAATGTTTGATAAGAAAGACTTCTATCTATTTAAGTTGAAGTATGTGCTACAATTACCTGATGAAGAGATTGCAAAGAAGACTAAAAACACTAATTGGAAGAAGGACTTGAAAGAAATAACTAAGTATTTAAAGACTAATGTTAAGAAATAGGATATAGAGGCCGATTTTGCTGTTAAATATCCAGAAGTTGACCTTTCAATTTTGGAATAAAAAGTATGTTTAACTTGAATAGATAATGAGAGTTATTAAATAGACAAAGAGAGAAATAATATGAGCTGTACTACATTATTTATTTGTTTCATTGCTGTGAATATATTAGCAATGATGATTGGAAGATTGCCAGAAGTAATTTAGCTACCTGAATATCTAGACTTTAAGCCATTTAATTGCAGATTATGCTTATCTACTCATTCTTGCTGGGTATTGCATACTATTGTTGCATTATTTACTAATTCTTGGATATATTTTATTTCTGGAATTGTAGCTGCGATATGTGTCTATTAGTTAATTAGTAGAGAGGAGAAGAAACAATGGGAATGATTACTAAAGAAGATAGAGCATTAATTAATGAGTTATATGGCAAGTTTAATAGAGGAGAAAGAATTAATAGTTCTGAATTAACTAGTCTATATAATAGAGTTCTTAATAAAAGAGAGAACAATACTACTTGTGGTAGCTGTTTAAGATAGAGATTATTTAAGCTAGTTGATGTTCTTGGTAAAGCTACAAAGAATTATGCTAAGAACTTAACTAAAGAAGATATAGAGTTCTTGAAATGGTCTCAAACTCTAGAAGAAGGGCATTATCCCAGTTTTGATAGAGTAGTTGAGATTTATAATAGAGCTTTTAGTTAGAATAAACCTATAACTAATTGTTTGAAGTGCATATTAACTATGCTTTCAGACTTATATGAATTGATATGAAAGAGGAAATCATAAAGAGACTTGCTTAGTTATTAGTTAAGGGACATACTAGAGGGGAGTTATTTCTCAAATTAATGAGCGGAGAAATAACTACTAACCCTCTCACTGATTCTATAGCTAATAAATGGATAGATGAGGCAGAGAAACTCTTAGATATAGATATTGGTAAGGATGCTAAACTATAGTATGCTAGATTACTTAATTTGTATCAAGGATGCTTAGAGAAGAGAGACTTTGCTAATGCTTTGAAAGTATGGAAAGAGATTAAAGAATTTAAGTCCGGAATTGAAGACAAGGAAATAACTATTAAGTTTGTGAAATGATTCTCAATCTAGATATTTAGCTAAATAAGACATAGAGTGCATTACTTAGTCTGATTGAGAATAATAAATTCACTGTAGCTAATATTAGTAGATAGTAGGGTAAGAGTGTACTAGCTAAAGTATTAGCTACTACTTGGTTATTTCAGACTAATAAGGTAATATCATATATTACTCCTACATTGAAGCTGGCTAAGAAGATATTTAAAGATCTTACTTCTGTTCTTCCTGCTGAACTACTTGTTACTTGTAATGCTTCTGATTTAGTTATTGAAAGTGTTACTGGAAGTAGTTTATGGTTTTATTCTGCGGAATAGGGAGATAAGATTAGAGGTATTACTAATAACTATCTGATTATTGATGAGGCTGCTTTCTTAAAGAATGGAACTGATTTATGGTATTCTATTCTCAGTCCGACTATTAAAGTGAAAGGAGAGAAGATATTATTTATTTCTACTCCTAATGGAACTAATAATCTATTCTATGAATTAGCTATTAAGGCTTAGAGTGGAATTAAGGATTGGGCATATATAATGAGAGATATATATTCCGATTCATTCTGTGAAAATGTAGAAGAGATTAGAGAATAGACTCCTGATATTATATTTAGACAAGAATATCTATGTTAGTTTATTGAAGGGGCTACTTCATTCTTTACTAATTATCACTAGTGTTATGATAATACTATGTAGTTTAATTGGAAGAGTGCATTATGGGCTGGAATAGACTGGAGTTCTACAGGAAAAGACAAAACAGTTCTCACTTTTATTAATGCAGAAGGTCAAGTTTAGAAGTATAATATAGAGGGAGAATTAGATAGAAAGTATGAATAGATAGCTTCTATTCTTAATTAGAGAAAGCCTAGAGGAGTATATGCCGAAACTAATTCGATTGGTGAAGTAATGCTCAATGAGCTTAATAAACTGCTTAAAAAGAAAGCTACAGGATTCTTAACTACTAATGAAAGTAAGACAGAAATAATCGGAGAATTAGCTGTGGCATTAGAAAGAGGTGATATTACTTATAATGATATTGAATTAGATAGATAGCTTGGAGCATTTGGATATAGTGTAACTAAGACTAATAAATTATCCTTTGCTGGGGTTGGAGAGCATGATGATGCCACAATGTCTTTAGCATTTGCTTTGAAAGCTAGAAAAGATTTTAGTAGTAAATCAAGTTATACATTTATATAATATGGATTTTGGTAAAGTAACAATTCCTACAAAATGGGAGGATATAACTCTTAAATAGTTCTGTGAATTAATGAGAGTATATGAGAAAGAAGATAAAGAAGTATTAGATGTACTAGAGGTATTATCTGGTAAAACTAAATCGGAATTAAGATAGATGCCTGCTGATTTTATTGATACTATGATGTAGCATCTTCAATTTATGAATATTCCATTAAATGTAGAAGCCGATAGTAAGATAGTTATCAATGGAGAAGAGTATAAGGTTAACTATACAGAGAAGTTGAAATTCGGAGAATGGACTGATGCTGAGACTGTTCTTAAAGAGAAAGACTATGCAGGATTGCTTGCTATATTAGCTAGAAAGAATGGAGAAATATATGATGATGATTTTATAGCTAATGAATTAGATAAGAGAATAGAATTATTTAATAGTTTATCTATTACAAAAGCATTAGTGTTGCTTAATTTTTTTTTAAAGTTAAAGCTGAACTATATTCTCTATTCCCAAAAGTCTTTGGAGAACAGCAAGGAAGCAATAGAATCATTAGTCCAGTGTATAAAAAGTTCTCTGAAGGATGGGGATGGCAGCATATTCTCTACTCTCTCTGCGAGAATAAAATTGAGAAGATTGGAGAAGTAGCTTAGATGTATTTAACTACTGTGCTAATGTTTATGAGTTACTAGTCAGATAGAGCAGTAGCTGAGAGAGCATAGAATGAGCTGGATGAAACAATTAGAAAATAGAAGAAGAAATGACATACAATGAAGCAACTTTAAGGGCAGTAACTGGAGAGACTTTAATGCTGCCCAATTTTATAGGATATTTTAAATGGAACTATGGTCTTCATTACTTAGAATTTATTAATGGAGATTATAGATGCAAAGCAGAAGATTTAGGAGTACAAGAAAGAAATGATTGGTATTATATATTATGATTTATTAGATAGTAGAAGCATTTAAAGAAGTAGCATTAAGACATAAAGGAGTATTTACTTTTAAATACTAGGATAAGATATTGATTAATGCTCAACCTAATAACAAATATTATGAGGTGATTATTGAGACCGACCCTTATTTCGGACAAGTAAGAGATAATCACACTCTAACATTAAATATGGATGTTTTAGGATTTGTAGATATTGATGAAGTAACTACACAAGATATTGCTTGCTAGATTGGGCTTAGCATAATTAATAAAGTAGTTACTGATAACAGAATGATAATGAGTTTAAATAGCTACTCAATTCTCTGTTTTACTAAGAATACAGATGATGTATCTGCTGGAGCTAGATTTACTATTGAATTGACAGTTCCTTCATTTATAGACTTCTGTACAGAGCCGGAGAATTTCTTAACTGATGAAGAATATCAAGAGAAACTAGATAATATGAAGGATTCTAAACTTTATTTAGGAGAACCTAAAGAAGATAAAGGATTAGATTTGAAGCCACTTAAAATATGAACAAATTAGAGAAGACATTTAAGAGCATCTAGGATGATTTGTATATATTCATAGAATATAGCATGAGACAATATCATCTAGGCAATAGTGAAGTACTCGATGATGCTAGAGTTGAGATACAAGGTAACATCTTCTCTTTAATATTTCCTAGCTATATAGAATACATTAATAGTGGAAGAAGAGCTGGAGCTAAAATGCCGCCCTCTGATGCTATTATTGCATGGTGTAGGGAAAAAGGAATCCCAACTGATAATAATACTATTTGGAGAATTAGATAGGGAATTGCTAAATAGGGAATTGCAGCTAGACCAGTACTTGATGATATATTTGATTTAGCTGAACATGAGTGGATGACTGATTGGTCAGATGATTTATTTAATGAAATAATAGAAGAATTAGTAGAATGGTTTTAACTTATAATGGACAAGCTAGTCCACAAGGAATGATTACATTAACTAATGTTCCAAACATATTAACTATATAGTCTAGTTCTGTTACAGGAAATAATTCTGTATTGAAGATTACTATCAATGATTTAACTAAGATAGACCCGAATAATACTTATTACATTACTATTAATGGTTTAACTATTACTAGTGGTAATGTAGGTAATAACTTCTATATTAGTAATTCTAACACTGGAGCTAATTAGATAGCTGTAGCTCATTCTATTGCTAAGTCATTAAGAAGTGTTGGTCTTACTAATTATGAGATATATTAGGAAATTAGTCAAGGTATTCTAACTAATGTAGTTATTGTTGAGGCTAGAGAAGTCGGAGAACTATATGAGATTACTTTTGATTCTAATCTTGGTGCAGCTATATTGTATGATAATTATGTAGGAACTACTTCCGATGAATTTGCAGGAGGAAGAATAAATATAGATGTATATAGTGGAAGTGACTATATTACAACATTAGAGAAGAGTTATTATAAGGAGAAGATAGACTTCAATGTTAGTGATGTATTAAAGTCTATTAGTAGATATGATTTCTTAGTTCCTTATACATTATTTATATATTCTCAGATTGGGAATTAGGTAACTAGTTTAGATAGAGTTTCTGCTACTTCTGCTATTGGATATATGGTGAATCAAGGTGAGAAGTTCTTAAATACTTATCCTATGTTTGCTTAGAATGTATCTAGAGGAACTAGTTCTCCAAGTAAGATGGTATTATACACTTATTTATCTACTATTCCTGTTACTATTTATAGTGATGATGTAGTAGAAACTGTAAACATTACTTATTATGATAGTAGCTTACAATAGATAGGAACTGGATTTAGTAATGTTAATATTTATAATGGAATAGGACAGAGTGATATTGCATTAAATAGTAATCTGTTTAATTCGGCATATTATGTTGATTTATCTTTAGAGAATGGATAGATTATTAGATATAATGTAATTAAGCCTGTAGATGCTAATAGTAGATGCTAGAGAGTATATTATCATAATAGCTATGGTGGAGTATCATTCTTTGATTTTACTGGGCAGATTACAGAGAATCACAAAGTAGATAATGATACTTATACTAAGAATATGTATGATTATTACAGAGAAACTACTCTAGAATAGATAAAGATTTATGATAAAGAAACTACAATCAATGTGACTATGAAGAGTCATTTGATGGAGAGAAGTGCAGTATGGCAATTCAATGATTTATTGGGAAGCTATGATGTATGGACTAACATTAATGGAGTTGACTATAAGATTATAGTTACAGATTGTAAAGTAGATGAAACTGAAACAGGTGTTTGGGAAGCAACAGTTACTTATACTTATAGCTTGATATGATACTTGATATACTAGTTAATGGATAGAGGGTAGATGTACTAGATAGAAGTTCTATTAATCTCCGAATGAATAATGTAATTTATAATCCTACAGAGATTAATAATACTTAGGCGGAATATTCTTTCAGTTTTAATCTACCCACTACTCCAAACAATAATAAAATATTTGATTATGCTAATGTATTATCTAAGATAAATAAGTTCTAGAATATATACAACTGTGAAGTTTATTCTGATGAAGTTCTTATTTTCAATGGAAGTCTAAGAATACAAAGCATTAAAAAGGGATTCTATAATGTTAATCTAATTAATATTAAGATTAATACTGTAGATGAAATATTCGGAGATATGAAACTTAATGAGGTTGATTGGAAGATTCCTTTTACTGGTATTGGAAGTATCAATACTCACAATGCTAATGCTAATAGTAAGGTTATTTTTCCATTAGTTAGTTATGGAGTTTTTCAGAAGAAACCTTCTAGTACATCCTATGATTACAATAATTATACTAGTAAGTTTTAGATAGATAAATACAATAAGTGGTATTATGAATCATTTAATCCTAGTCCTAACTTATTGGAATTAATCAGAAGATTATTTGCTTAGAAAGGATATACAGTTAGTGGTAATATCTTTCAAGATAGAGCAATGAATAATATATATATGTCTACTAATTTATCAGATAATTAGATTCCGACTTATAATTTAGGACATCCCAATATGGGATAGGCTAAAATTACTACTGAGTTTAGTAATTATGTAGATAAGAATACAGGGCAGAGTAATGGAGCCTCTTTTATAGAGCATAATCTTAGTTATCCTTATTAGAAACATGGTGCTAGAGATGCTGGTGATAACTGGAATTGGCCTACTATTGATATTTATGATTTATGGAGTTCAAGTAATAGTAAGATAACTAGACAGAGCGAACATTATTTATTTGATGATTTTAGTAATTGTATAGTTATTCCGGCAGATGGGCTTTATAAGGTAAAGATTGATGTTAATGTTTCCCTTCCTAGTTAGACTATGCAAGCATTACAATGGTGGACTCCTGATAGATACAGAGACCCTGAAGAACATCTTATTACTATTAATAATGATTTAAGGGATGATATGCCTATAGAGATTTAGTTAGTAAGAAATGAAGATGAGTGTGAACTTATTCATGGCTCTCTTCAATGGGGATATACTAATGGTGACAGAAATATGAGATATGAATGGAATACTGCATATCCTCATGAGAACTTATATAGTGCTTCTAATCCCACTGTGTCTGTAACTCAATATGCTGCCACTAATTCTGGCAGATATTCTAGTAGTACTGGAGGGAGAAGATATTCTAGTGTAAGAACTGAGACTAGGGCTACTAGACCTAGTACTGGTAGTAGACCTTCTAGACCTACTGGCTCCTCTATGAGAGGTTATATGCCTAAAGCTGGAGAACTATTAGCTTATGACCCTTGGGTAAATGAGAATTTTATTGCTGGTATTAGTTCTATAGGTAATGGAACTCCCTCAGTTATTAAGAATGGTTATTCTTGGAATGCAGGAGTTGCAGACAAGTTTAATAGTAGATACTAGACTAATGGTTACTGGAAGCTTACTTCAGAAGGTAGAACTAATCCAACTTATACTTGGGAATAGACTGAATTTAATAAGAATTAGCTAATTGATTCTCCTTCTAATGCTATAACTCTTAGCTAGAGAAGTATGACAGGAAGTGTAAGTGGTATTGTAGAATTAAAGAGAAATGATATTCTTATGCTTAAAGCATTAGCTAGGCATTGGTATAATGAGAGTAGAGATATTTACTACAAGTTTGATTGTACTGTAACTGTGGAGATTGAGGCTTATAGTCCTATGAGTATTGAGACCATGGAGACTCAAAATAGAGGTTGGAATAGTCCTTCTTAGTTTGATGTTGATTTACAAGTAGGGAATTTCTTTAATAAAGAAACCAAAGTTAGTGATTTCATTAATAACTTTCTTAAAGAGTTTAACTTATAGTATGTAAATGAAGGAAAAGCGGTATATATTAATACTTAGAGATTAGATATTGACAAGCCTAAATATGCTGTTAATCTGGATGATAGAGTAGAAGAAGGGGAAAGTTAGTTAATAGATTATCCTAGCTACTTAGTTACTAAATATAAGATTGATACAGAAGAATGGGGATTTGAAACTACAGTTCCTCCTGATAAACTTAATGACCCGAACTGGAAAGACTATGGAGATTATGGTTATGATAAGGTAATAATTAATGATAGTAGTAATGATACTGGAGAAGAAGTATAGCTAACTACTTCTTATTGCTGGTATGATGATTTCAAGATTCTGAATGATGAGGATGAGGAGATTGGGGTTATAAATATTCCTGTAATTAGTAAGTTTAGTTATATGATTGATGGATATAGTTATGAAGATAGCATGAAAGTAGATGGAAAGGGATTACCATTGAGATATTGGTATAGAGGTAGAGATACAGGATTTAGTGTGCTAGTTAATGGTAAATATCCAGTAAATATCTACAATACTGTTAATGCTTATGATGGTTTAACTCTATCTTACCATAATGTAGATGGTACATTACTTACTAAGTACTTCAACTTAAATCCTGATTTATCTAGTAACTATGTGTCTGTTAAATGTTACCTAAATGCTTCTGAATATACTCTATTGAAAGGCGGAGCTAATGTCATATTTGATTCCGACTTATATATAGTAAGTGAGATTTAGGGATATGATGCTAATGGTATTAATTAGACAGAACTATTATTGATTAAGAAAAAGTAATATGGCAACAAAGACTTTTGAAATTGAAATTAATGGCATAAGCTAGTCAGTTAGTGCAGTAGATGCACTACTGGCTAAGCTAGATGCCTTAGATGATAAGATTAATTCTCTATCTGATGTTGATACTTCCGAAATGAGAAGTAGTTTGGAAGCTATTAGAAAAGAGCTTGAAACTAATGCCGATAATTGGGAAGATATTTCAGATAGAATTGAAGATGTGACTTAGGACATAAATAGTCTTGAGAGGGCATATAATGGTCTTGATAACCCTTTTAAGGTACAAGATATAAAATAGTACAATGAGGAAGTACAGGACATCTCAGAGTCTATAAAAGATGTAGAAAAGGCTGCTGAGAAAATTGATGGTCTTGGAGGATTAAGTACAGACTTAGAAAGAGCTACTGCTAGAGCAGAAGATTTAGCTAACAGTCTGAATAAGGTTCAGAGAGCCGAAGATTAGTTGGGAACTAAACTGAATGTTAATATCGGAGGATTGAGTTTACAATTCGATGATGTTAATCAGGCTATTGGAGTTCTTGAAGATAAGCTGTATTAGTTAGCTTCTAGTGGTTAGAGAAGCTCTAAAGAGTTTGCTGAGATTACTTAGCAAGTAGTTAGTCTTAGATAGGCAGTAGTAGCTGTTGATAATGAGATTGACAATGCTTTTAGTGGCGGACTTAATAGACTGATTGGAGGATTTGAAAGCTTAGCTTCTGTAGCTTCTATAGGTGAAGGTCTTAATTAGTTATTCGGAATACAGGGATTAGATGAGAGCATATAGAAATTCACTGCTTTAAGTTTAATCTTGCAGGGAATTAGGAACATTTAGATAGACTTAGCTGATAAAGCTAGTGTAGCTGCTAAAGCATATAAAGCACTATCTACTGTTGCTGAGCCTCTTGGTAATCTATTAACTAAACCATTTGAAGCTGCTTCTAAGAGCTTTACTAACTTTACTAATAACTTTAAATATGCTGATTTAGTAGGTAAGCTGAATGAATTAACTAAAGTAATTGATGGAGATACTTATTCAGCATTCCAATAGCTTCACTATGATTTAATTAGGATTAGTAATGACTTCTAGGACATTCCTAAGAGTGTAAAAGATGCAGCCTTAAAGTTAGGTGATGTAGGCCCGATATTGCAGTAGATTGAAGACTTGTTTGTATTCGGAGATTTAACTGATGAGCAAGCTGAGAAAGCTAGAAAGGCAGTTGAAGAATTTAGGCAAGGACTTGGTGATGCTACTATTGAAGCCGGACTAATAAATAAAAAGATACAGGAACTCAATAAGGTCTTATTAGATAATGGGGTTGTATTTGTAGATGGAGTTCCCAAGATTAATCTATTCTAGAAAGGATTAATTAAACTTGCTGCTGGAGTTAAAGTAGTAGCTGCTGCATTTAAGACATTAGCTAAGAGTACTATTATTCTTGCTGCATTGCAGTTAGCAATGGAAGCTCTCACTTGGGTATTTGATAAGATAAGTGCTGCTTGGACTAAGTTTGCTGGTGATGATAGTTTAGTCAGCCAATTTGAGACTACTACATAGGCTATTGAAGCTACTAATAATTCTCTAAATAAGTATATAACTAATTTACAGAAATTATCTGATACTAAAGTAATATCTAATCAGACAAGAATTAATGAGTCTATTGAAGAATATACTAAGGCTTTAAATAAAGCTATTATTTCTCAACAAGCTCTTAATGCTGCTAGAGAAAAGAGTGCTAAACCACTTGATTTATCGGCAGGAAATACTTGGTTTACTGGTGCAGAGATTAAGAATATGGAAGACTTCACTAAGCAATTTGAAATATTACAGAAAGCTGTACAAGCTGGAACTGATAGATTTAAAGTGCTTAAAGATGAATCTAAAGAAGTCCAAAAGCAATTCGGAGGTAATTGGTTTAATGAATTTTGGAATACTGCTAGTGATGCTGCTGCTGATTTCGGAGAAGTATAGAAAGCTGTAATTAGTGATATTCAATATAGAATTAGTACTTTAGACTTAGCTAAAGGGGAAGAAGAGATTAAAAAGTTCTTAGACTTACTAGATACACCAGTTTACTAGGTAAGTCTAGCTAATATTGAGAAGTTATTCCCAGAAGATGAATATGCTAAAGTATTAGCTGCTAACATTAAATAGATTCAAGATTACTATTCTCAGATTAGTAACTTACAAAAAGAGGCAGAAGTTGAGGCTCAGAGAACTGCGGAATAGATTGCAACTAATAACATTGCTGCTATTAGAAATAGATTCCAAAGAGAAAGAGCTGAATTAGAGAATAACTATCAGAAAGAGCTTAAAGATGCTGCTGACAATGAAGAGTTAAAGACTAGTATAACTAATAAATACAATACTCAAAGACAGGCTTTATTAAAGAGTTAGGGCAATGAGGTTAGAAATATCTAGAACTAGATAAACTCTAATGAGATTGCAGCTATGCAAGATGGCTTCCAAAAGAGACTTGCTGAATTAGAGAATAGTAGAAAGCAAGAACTACAAGCCGCACAAGATTCTGAGATATTAGTTAATGAGTAGATAGCTGCAATTAATAAAAAATATGATGCTTAGATATTAGAAGCTAAGAAATAGTTCTATGAGTAGAGAAAGAAGCTATTAGAGGATTACAGTAAGCAATACAAAGATATGCAAGATGAGATTGCTTAGATGGAATATGAGATAGCTACTAGTAGAATATAGAATAGACAGTATGATTAGATAGAAGCATTAGGATTTACTGATGAAACTATTGAAAATATAAGAGCTTACTATGATAAAGTAAGAGATATTCAGAATAGAGAAACTCAAAGATTGGCTGATGCTAATAAAGAGATAACTAGTATGGGTACTGACAGAGATATTGATAATGAGAATTAGAGAAGTAAGGAGAGACTTAAGTAGATAGAGGATGATTATAAGGAAGGCTTACTTACTAAAGAGTAGTATGATAAAGCTGTTCAAGATGAAACTGATGCTCATTATAAGATGTTAGAAACTATTACTAGAAAAGGAGAACAAGATTTAATAGACATTTAGAAAGAAGCAGATTAGACTATAAAGAATAATAATGCTACAGCTATTACTGAGAGAATAAATGCTCTTAATGAAGCTTACAGTAATGTAAGAGTACAACCTTAGATAAATAGTCTTGGTATTATTGATTATAGTGAAACTAGAGATGAGTTAAAGAAAGCTCAAAATGAATATAGCTAGATATTTAAAGAGATAGCTAATGATAGAGAGAATTTATAGAAGTCCTTTGATAATAATGAGATTTCATTCGGAGACTTTAGATAGGCTAAGAAAGAGTTAGATAGTTTGGAACAAGATGTTATTCAATCTCAACAGAGTATAGGACAGCAACTTGATACATTACTAACTACAGTAGTTTAGAGTATTACTCAATATGTCGGGCAGTATGTTTCTGCATTAGGAGATATATGGTCTACTTATAATGACATCTAGATGATGAGATTTGAGCAAGAACAAGCTAGATTGGAAGAAGAGTATAATATGCTTGAAGAAGCCTATACTAAGCAAGAAGAACTTACTTAGAAACATACTAATAAACTTGCTGATATTGAAGATGAATTGAAAACTAGTAGAGGTGATAGAAGAGCACATCTTATTGAATAGCTAAATGCTGAGAGAGAAGCTCAATTAGCTAGTTTGCAAGAAGAACAGAAAATAGAGAAAGAGAAAGAGATTAACCAAAAGAAGCAAGATGCCTTAGAAAAGAAGAGAAGAGAGCAGGAAAAGAAAAATGCTATAGTACAAGCTACTATTAATACTTTTACTGCTGTAACTAATGCCTTAGCTGTTTAGCCTTGGTTTGTCGGACTTGCATTGAGTGCTGTAGCATTAGCTATGGGTACTGCTTATGTAGCTCAAATTAAGAAACAGAAATATGCTAAGGGAGGTTTATTGAAAGGTAATTCTCATGCTAATGGAGGTATTCCTGTTGGATAGACTGGAATAGAAGTAGAAGGTGATGAATATGTAATTAATAAGAATAGTACTAAGAAGAACTTACCTCTTATTGATTATATAAATAGAAGTAATAAGAGACTTACTAAAGAAGACTTACTTAATTGGTATGATTCTGGTAAGTAGAATGTTACTAAACAGACTAAGACTAAGTTTGCTACTGGAGGAGTTATTCCTACATTACCAAATCAATCTCAAGAACAGACTATTGTAATAGAAGATGATAGACCCATTGTGGCACAGATTGTAGATATAGTTAATAGTGCGGATAACTATAGATAGATTCAAGTACTGTCAGGATTGAGTGGTAAAACAGTCTAATTAATTATGATACTATATAGTGTGTAGAGTTCCGGATTAATTTTCGGAGCTTTATACATTAAATAGTCAACTAGTTTATTGACTTAGAGATAGTTAAAAATAATCTTATATGTTTAGAATAACTGATGATAAAGAGAATCTTGGATGGGTTACAAGAACATAAGATAGCATTTATGTTCATTTTGGCAGGATTTCTTACTCTGTTTGGCTGTGCTTTACTTTTAGCTGGTTTTATTGTTGAACCTATGGGGGAGATAAGTCACTCAGTAATGATTTCTGCTGGAGAAGTTTTTACATTTGCTGGAAGTGTTCTTGGAATTAATACTACTTATAAGAGTAAATTGGAGGTAAAGAAGAATGAAGTGCTATAAGGTTACTGGTGGCGATTTATTCGCTGTAAGTCTTGTTGAAGACCCTGCTATTGAATCGAACTTCATTGCTCTAAGTAAATAGAAATAGATTGTTTAGTTAGAGAATGAAAAAAGATTACTAGTTGGAGCTGCTTTAATACCTAATAAACCTATTTATAGAAATATTAATGGTAGAGAGTTCTACATTAGTTTTGATGAGGCTACTATCGAGAAGTTAGCTCAAGATTTCTTAGCTAATGATTATCAACATAACATTACTATCGCACATTAGTAGGGAGTTGATGATATTGTAGTTGTAGAAAGCTGGATTAAGACTAGTGAGAATGATAAGAGTGTCGGATATGGACTTAATGAGCCTATTGGTACTTGGTTTATTAGTGTGAAAGTAAATAATGAAGAGATATGGAATAGAGTCAAAAATGGAGATTATAAAGGATTCTCTATTGAGGCTATGGTTGGTTTAGATGAAAACCTTGAATTAAATAACTAGTTAAGTATGAATGAGGAATTGATTGAAAAACTTCGAGAGATAATCTATGAAGCTATTGGCAAGACTAATAAGGCTGAAGAGATTATACAAGACACTGCTAAGGAAGTTATTGAAGAGCAACCTCTTAAACTGGATGCTAAGGATGAAGAGATAGCTAAACTGAAAGAGGATATAGCTAATCTTGTAGCTGAGGTTGAGAGATTGAAGAGTGAAAGAGATGAACTAGAATCTAAATTGCAAGATTCAGAAGCTAGTAAACAGAAGATGGATGAAGAGATGAAATCAGTTAAGACTGAGCTTGAATCAGCTAAGTCTGAAATAGTTAAAATGAGTAAGCAGCCTTCAGTTGAGCCTAAGAGAAATGAACAAGCTCCTGCTGGTAAGAACTACTCTGCCGCAGTAAAACTGATGTTGAAATAATTTAATTAAAATAAGGAGAGAAAAGTATGGCAAATTTTGTTGATGTTACAAACTTGACTTATGAAGGAGAATATGCAAAAGAGATTTTTATTAAGAACCTTTATGAGTCTAAATTAAAGAATTTTGGAATCACCTATATGCCTGGAGTTAAAGGCAAACAGCAATTAGTAAGTGGTGATGTATCAGATTTATTCCAAAAGTTTACTTGTCCTTTCAGTGCATCTGGTGAAGCTGAATTGACTGAAAAATGGATTGAAGGTGTACCTATGAAGGTTAACTTGGAGCAATGCTATGATAGCTTCTGGTCTACTTTCTTGGCTGCTCAAACAGAAGTATCATTGAATGGTGGGGTTCCACAAGCATTCTTCGATTGGTTCTTCAATGGTGTTTTAGTTCCCGAATTGAGTAGAGAATATGAACAGATTTTCTGGAATGGTGATAAGGCTGCTGGTGCAACTGATACTTTGAAGATTGCCGATGGTATTGTAAAACAGCTTAATGCTGATACTAAGGTAAATAAGGTGACTGGTGCTGTTCTGACTGTAGATAATATCTTGGCACAGGTTGAGGCTGTTGCTTTGAAGGCTATGGATGCTGCTTCTGAAACTGAAATGGAAGATTACAAGTTGTTTATGAATGTAAATGACTTTAGACTGTTGAAAGTTGCTTTGTCTAAGGAAGCTATTCTTGGAGACCAGGTATGGGCTAACTTCGGTAGAGATGGTGAGAAGATTTATGCTTTTGGCTTTGAAGTAGTTCCTTGCTTGATTGCTAAGAATGCAATGGTTCTTGCTCCTGCTAAGAATTTGGTTCTTGGTTATGACATTGCTGATTCTGAAATCAGTTATAAGATGATTGATATGAGACAAACTACTCTTGACAATACCTTTAGAGTTGGTGTTATTACTAACATTGCTATTGGTTATGTATATCCTGAGTTGATTGTAGTTTCTAAACCCGCTTAATTGAAAGGAGAATAATAATATGGCAGTATGTAAATTAGCACAGGATATTTTGAAGTCTACTTTCTGTGGATATTCACTGAAGTAGATTGTTGAGCTTTATTTAGCTAATGCAGAAGATGTAACTGCAACTACAGTTGGTGCTCCTGAAGAGGGAGGTGGTGTAGAAGTAAAGACTATCACTCTTGCTGCTTAGGCAAAGTTCTATAAGATTGAGCCTGCTAAGGACTCAGCTACATTTGAGGATTCTTTGCAAGTTGGTGATGGTGGTTCTAAGTACAGACAAAGTTCTATTACTTGGAATATAAGCGGTGAATACACTGCTAAAATGGTAGATGTGCTCGATGCACTTTCTCTTGGTAGATTTGTAATTGTTGCTAGACTTTCTGATGGTAACTATGTAATGTTCGGTAGATTGACTCCGATGGAAGCTGAAACTGCTTCTCTGAGTTCTGCTGCTGAAGCTACTGGTTTCAATGGAGTAACAGTAACCTTTACTAATGCTACAGTGGAATCTCCACTTCCTCTGTCTACTGAAGCTATCAAGACAGTTCTTGGTACTGCTGGTGCTTAAGATTTGATTATTTAATAACTTTTAAAGCCTCCTACCCTAATTGGGATTAGGGGGCTTTTTTATTATAAGGATTTATGAGTTGTAGTTACAAAGTCGGAAAATTAAAGAACTTCATTTATCTAATTAAAGACCTTAAATACAGAGTAGTAGATTATAAGGTTTATATAACTAGTGGTGAAGTATATAAGCTAGATGCTAACTTAGTTACATTTACTGAAACTGAAAGTTATGCAGGCAGGTTTAAATTTACAACTACAGTCACAGCTACATTAAATAGAATATATAATGATTCTAGAATTAGGTAGAGCAATTATAAAGTAGTTGTTGAAGATACTAAAGGACAGCAATATATTGTTAGTCCGGAATTTGATGCTCATTTTACTGGAGAGTACACAATTAATAATGAAGGAATTGCCTATGCTCTCACTTTTACTACATAGAGTAATATACCTACAAGAATATTGTAGTCTAAAATAATAGCTAAGGAATATAATGAAATATCTAGACCTCCTTGTGAATATAATGGAATAGGAGTTAAGTAGTTATTTGTCGGAACTAATAACTAGTGGAAAGAAATAGATATACTAACTGCCGAATATTAGAAAGTCTATAATGGTAGCTATGACTAGATATAGATAACCTTTAGCTATCCTATAGAAGATAATGATTTCCATTATTAGTTAATTTCATTTCCATAGAATAGGTGGGATGTTAAAATAAAGACAGCTAATGATGAAGTAATTGAATATTCACTATTCCCACAATATACAAGACAAACTGCCGAAGAAGGTGGTACTGATAGATTTACTATAGTAATGAGAGGAGTTGCTGGAAGTAATCTTAAAGGAACAACTACTTAGCAGCCACAATATAGATGGGTTCCAACTGAGGAATATATCTGTGATGGATTCCATAAGTATGTTAAAGAAGAACAGGAAGAGTTAGTTAATCATGAATGGGTTTCTACTGGATAGTTTAGAAAGGGAACTCTAATTGAGACTAATAGTGAAGATTGTGGATACTCAATACAGACTCTCTATAGATGGGTTACTCTAAATGTTTCAGAAGAATATGAATGTGTAGGATTTGATAAGCACTATAAACAGAAACAATAGAAGAGTGATGATAATGGTAAGACTTGGACAGATACAGGTGTTACTAGAGCTGGAGATATAGTTTAGGTAGATAGTGCCGATTGTGGATATGTGCTTACTGAATGGAAAGAAGTAGAGGGAGAATTTATTTGTGAGGAATATGACCCTTCTGTAACTTGGGTATTATTAGCAGATGAATTTTACTGTGAATTAAAACCAATCTAAGATATGGCAACCTATTATAAATATGAGAAATATTAGAAATATATAAATGGTGTACCTCAAGATGAATATAAGCAAGGCAATCTTATTGGAACTGGAGAATACAGTTCCAAAGAAGATTGTGAAGAGGGAGCTATTTATAGATGGATAGATAGTGGAGAAACTATCTGTGATGGTTATAAGCTATGTGTCAAAGAGATTAAATAGAAAAGTACTGATGGAGGTGTTACTTGGGTAACTACAGAAGAAACAAGAGCTGGAACTGTAATAGATATGTGGTCTACAGAATGTGGTGTAGTTATTATGTATAGGTGGAATCCAACAGGTAGAACTAGATGTAAAGGCTATAATGAAGAAGCTGAATATGTCTATTAGGTATCTTATACAATGGGAACTAGTTGGCAAGATGTAGTTCCTAAATAGTATAAATGGGAAACTACTGATGTCTTTACTGATGAATGTTTCTTAGCTTCAGAACCTTTTACTTTTACATTTGATGCCGGAGAAGAAGGAGCTGAATTAGAATTAAATACTAAAATGAGCACATTATATAGTTATGGTACAGAAGATGGCCCTTATGGTCCGCCTTATTCTCCAGATGTTGATAAATATGTAATGTAGTGGTATACTAATGGATTTACTAAGTATGCAATAGATTGGGGAGATGGTGGAGAAATAGAACAGCATGAATTTGTTTCATACTACAATCAAAAATCTGACCCATACTGGAAAACTAGTCCTAAGCCAGATAATCCTTTTATTAATTAGAAGATAACTGGTTCTGTAGACTTAGGAAATTATGTATATAGAACTGGAGGAGTGAAGACTATAAAGATTTGGGGTAATATTTCTTATTTTGGATGTAAGCAAGTTAAAGAGTTTATTCATTGGGGCTATCCTATGTTTAATACTTAGATAAGTACAACTCCAGAAGAATTGCTTTCACTATTAATAAAAAAAGGAACATAGGTATGTGACCCTAGTACTGGTAACTGTCATGATTTAGGATTAACTTGGGCTAAGATAGAAGGATATGATAACTTTGATAAAGTAGAAACTACCTTCACTGGAACAGGTTTTGGAACTATGTATTTAAATACATTTACTTATCTTACTCATTTCGATATGAGTAATAGCCCTAATTGTACTTATCCTAATCCTTATAGTAAGTTCAATACTAGTGGAAGACTAAAGACATTTATAGCCGATAACTGCACAGGAATGACTAGTGGTCCGAACTTATCCTATTTAAGAGATAATGAGAATACAGTTTTAAAAACAATATCATTTAAGAATTGTACTAGCTTAGTATATGGGCCTATTATAGAAATGCCTCCATATAGTTCAGGTGGAGCTATTCCTAGAGGATTAGACTTATCTAGTGAGGGAGTATTTGAGAATTGTCCGAATATAGAGGAGCTTCCATTTACTTACAATGTAAATGTTCATACTGTAGACTTTAAGCATCATCCTAAGTTACATGGAATTAAGGGATAGCTAACAGCCGATAGTGTAGCAGGCTCGAGTTAGTTCTATTAGATGTGTAAGGGATTAACTAAATTACAGGATATAGAGAATCTCACATTGAAAGGATGTGGATTTGAAGAAGCCTTTATGGATTGTACTATGCTACAAGAAGTATGTAAGACTGTAATTACTTAGGAGACTCCACAAAATGATGCAGGTCTTAACTATATGTATTCTAATACAGGAATGAGAACTGTGAATATTAGTAAGATATTTGAGAATGAACATGACCCCACTATTCTAGATTGTAGCTATATGTTCTATAATTGTCCAAAACTTACTACAATAACTGGTAGTCTATTAGTTAATCAGCATATAGTTAATGAAGTAAAGTTCATTGGTATGTTTGAGAACTGTAGTAAATTAGCTACTATTAGTGCCATCTTTGGTAATAAGACATTACTGCCAAATATGACTAGAATGTTTAAGAATTGTGATATTACTAATATTCCTAATGAAATGTTTAACTACACTTATGAAGGACTAGAAGTAAATATCCCTACTGAAATGTTCTATGGTAATTCTCATCTAGTTAATTACCCAATAGTTAATTAGATACCGATGTGGAAACTTCCTGCTTTCTTCTTTGGAGAAATAACCTAGACTAATGCTTTCTTTAATTGCACTCCGATTTTATCGGCAGTACCTATGAAGTGGGGAGGATATGCAGACACTATTCCTGTAAAGATTAAAGTAGTAACTACTACAGCTAATGAGGTAGTATAGATTCCAGATTTAGATAGTGGCTACACCAATGATAGTTTTATTATGAAGTCAGAATCAGGAACTAGACTTAGTAATGGTAGAATGTAGTTTGCTAGTCCAGGAACTTATGATGTAGAATTATATCCTTTTAGTTATCTATATGCTGTAAGATTACCTAGATAGACTACATCTATTACTGATTGGGGAGAAACTATTAGTCTATAGTCTACATACAATATGGGGGCTTTATATTAGACTAAAGTTACTTATATTCCTTATGGAAATAAGTTATTCTCTAATTTGACTTAGATAGCTTCTAGTAGTGCATATGAACCAGATTGGTTCTAGACTACTACTATTACTGATGTTGCAGATAATCTATTAGAGAATTGTGCAGGAGTTACAGTAATAGATGGAAGTAATACTTTGGGAGCATTTAATATGGATTTAACAGAAGAGAAATATACTACAATACTTAGTAAGCTAACTAATCTAGAAAGAATTAATTATCTATTTCTTAGGAAAGTTACTAGCACTTGTGGAATATTTAAGAATAATCCAGGATTAACTAATGCTAAAAATGCTTTTAGTTCTCAGAACTTAGTTACTATTGCAATAGATGAGTTTAGTAATTGCAAGGAATTAACTAATGTTGAAGGTGTATTTACTAACTGTGCCGAACTTACTAATATGCCACACTTTAGGGATAATAAAAAGATAACTAATTTCAGAGAAGCATTTGCTGGATGTAGTAAATTAACTGGAAGTACACCAACAGATGAGAATGGCTATAAGCTATGGGAGAGAGCTGGTAAAGAAGGCTATCCTACTGCTATTGATGGCACACATTGCTTCCAAGGATGTACTCAATTAGATGATTATGATGAAATACCCGATAATTGGAAATAAGTATGCAATTCAAGAAATATGTAAAGCTAAGAAAATATGTTAATGGTGTTCCCACAGATGAATACAAGAAAGGTAATTTAATTGCTGTTGTTTAGGCAGACAACCAATAGGCTTGTGAAAGTGGATAGACTAATTAAGTATGGAGATAGAGGAGAGAATGTGAGTCTTTTATAGGCTCACTTAAACTCTCTTGGATATTAGCTAGAAGTAGATGGAATCTTCGGCAAAGATACTCTTAGAGCATTAAATAATTGGACAGGAAATAATTCTACAGTATTTAATGTTAGTACACTAGTTTGTAAGTTGAAAGTAGTAAGAACAGAATAGAAAGATTGCACTATTGGAGACTTATATGTTAATGGAGAGCTATTCTGCAATACATTAGAAGATGTCTACAGAGAAAAGAAAATAGCTAATGAAACTTGTATTCCTTATGGAGAATATGATGTAATTATTAATTAGAGTCCTAAATATAAGAGGTTAATGCCTAGACTTCTTAATGTTCCGAACTTTGAAGGGATTCTCATTCATAGTGGGAATACAATTAAAGACACTGCTGGATGTATTCTAGTCGGAACTAGAAAAGGAAACACTTTAACTAATAGTAGAGATGCTTTTAATAAACTATTTGATAGATTAAAGAATTACTCAAATATTAAAATTGAAATTGTATGACTATTACCAATAAAGGAAATTATGTAGTAATAGACACTGGTAAAGAGAAATACAGCATTGCTAAAGGTGCTGTTATAGTAACTCAGAGTGAGGATAGTGTATAGCTTAGATTAAATGGCAGTAGAAGAGTATTGGTTAATATTCCTTATACAGAATATGAAGGAGCTACTAGTGCTGCTGATTTAGCTAATAAACTGATTGCCATTTTATATTGAATATAGATTTTATTTTAACTTAATCAAATGTAGTGCAAATGATAAGTATTAACAAACAAGGAAATGCTATTGTTATCGAATTTACAGATAATGATAAGTATCTATTTAATGGAAAAATTGAAGTAGCTCCTAATGAGCTAATAGTTGTAGTAGATTAGAGTGATATGGTTACTTTTAAGAGAGCTTCTAATGGTGATGTTCTCTTTAGCCAATTAGTAGATGATATTTAGATTGCAGGCAGTCCTGTTACTAAGGACACTGTTATAGACCAGTTTGCCCTTATAGGATTTACCTCTGGAGGTGGAGGTGGAACAGGAGGTGCAGTTAGCTCTGTTAATGGATAGACTGGTGATGTAATAATCACTCCTGCATCTTTAAATGTTTATACTAGAGCAGAAGTAGATGCTGCTATTAATGCAGAAACCACAGAAAGACAGAAACAAGATAGTGCTCTAGGTGGGATGATTGCTGCTGAAACTGCTGCTAGAGAGCGAGCTGTAGCTACTAAACAAGATACTCTAGTAAGTGGTACTAATATCAAGACTATCAATGGATAGAGTGTATTAGGAGCAGGAAATATAGCTATTCAAGGCGGCACTTCTAATTGGGATGATATTACAGGTAAACCTGAATTTGCAGAAGTAGCTACTACTGGCAGTTATAATGATTTAAGTGATAAACCAGAAATTCCTTCTGATTATATAGAGAATATAACTGATAGTGATACTGAATTTTCAATAGATACAGCCTTCAATTATAAGAGTGGTAAGAAGTATTCTTTATCATTCAGTAAAACAGGTGGATTTGGTGTTGTTATTGGAGGTGTAGGAGACACACAAAGAAAAATAAATTTAAGTATTGATACTGATATTATAGCCACTAAAGAAGATTTAGCTGATTATCAGCCAGTAGGAGATTATGCTACTAAAACTGAATTGGCTAGCAAACAAGACACTTTAGTAAGTGGTACAAACATTAAAACAATTAATGGACAAACATTACTTGGAGAAGGTAATATAGAAATACAAGGCGGAGGTACTATTACAGTTGATAGTGAATTATCTACTACTAGTGAGAATCCAGTATAGAATAAAGTGATTACTAATGCTATTAATGGTAAATAGGATGCTGGAGATTATGCTCTAAAGAGTGAAATACCTGATACTAGTGAACTAGCCACTAAAGAAGAACTGGCAGCTAAATTAGATACAGCTACTTATAATTCTGAAAAAGCTAACTTTGCTCTTAAATCAGAATTGCCAGATACTTCTACATTGGCTACTAAGAGTGAAGTTACTTCTGGCTTAGCTACTAAATTGGATGTAGCTACTTATAATGCAGATAAACCTACATTTGCTTTAAAGACAGAAATTCCTGATATTAGTGGATTAGCTACTAAGACTGAACTTTCAGGTAAGCTAGATACTGCTACTTATAATAGTGAAAAAGCTAGCTTTGAAACTAAAGAAAATGCAGCTGCAACTTATCAAGTTAAAGGTGATTATGCTACTACTGCTCAATTAAATAGTAAGCAAGATACTTTAGTATCTGGAACTAATATAAAAACTATCAATGGAAATTCATTGTTAGGAGAAGGAGATATTACTATTCAAGCAGGTGGAACTGTTGATACTGAAATGTCTGATACTTCTGAGAATGCTGTACAGAATAAAGTAATTAAGAAATATATAGATGATTTAGTTGGTAATATATTAACTCAATTACAAGAAATAAATGGCACAAATTGATATAGAACTAGCTAAGTTAAAACAAACTAAAGCTAATATTGCCCAATCTATTACTGCAAAAGGAGGGATTCTTAGTAATCCTTCCAATTTCAGTACTTATAGTGCTGCTGTAGAAAGTATTCCTAATACAGTTACAGACTTTTCAGTAATAGGTTATAGTTCTGTTCCTGAGCCTTTTAATTCGGGAATAGAATATGCTAAATAGATAAAGGATAATTGGGATGGAAGTGCTATGGGTATTGGTAAGTATAAGGATAATAAATAGTTAGTTTTCTTTCCAGTAGTTGATACCTCGGCTACTATTTCAGGAAGTATGTTATTCTAGAACTCTAGCTTATCAGCTACACCATTACTAAACACTTAGAACTTTACTACATTTGCTAATATGTTCAGAGGTACTCCTGCCCTTGTATATGATATTTCTAGCTATGATACAACTTCTCTTACTTAGACTAGTTATATGTTTGCAGAATGTGATAATCTAATAAAAATAATATTCCCATCTTAGTGGAAAATAGTACAATAGATGGATCATATGTTTGATGGATGTAAGTCACTTACAGATATTAGTAATATTCCTGCTTGCAAAGAAGCTGTACTTATGAGCTATATGTTTAGAGGATGTAAGTCATTAACTACTATTCCCGATTTAGGAGAAACATCTAAAGTAACATCAATGAAAGGAATATTCGGAGCTAGTGGGATAGTTAGAGTAGAAGGAATGAATATCAATGTAGTTAAAGCAGAACAATATGCTAACTATTGGGTTGATGACTATGCAGAAGTTCCTAGTTTGAGATATATGTTACTTAGAAGATTAGGTTCTCTAAATAATATAACTACTTATAACTTTGCAGCATTTCCTAATTGGGGAGTAAATGATACAGCTAACCCCGATGCTAAGTAGAGTTTACTAGATACTTTAAATGGTGCTCCTAATAGAACTGGCTATAATACTTGCACAGTTAAATTAGCATAGACTACATTGAATGTTTTAACAGATGAAGAGAAGACAGCTTTTACATCAAAGAACTATGTTCTAGCTGTTGGAACTATGTATGATTAATTTAGGGAGGATTCCCTCTTAAATTTTTATGATTATGGCGATAGCAGATGAACTTGCATTATTGAAATCAACTAAGGCTTCTATTAAAGAGAAGCTAACAAATAAGGATTTGTAGCCCACTGAGGAATTTAGTACTTATCCTACCCTAATAGATGAACTTTCTAATCAATAGACAATGACTCAAGCAGAGTATGATGGATTAGGAACAAAGAATGAGAACACCTTATATTTAATAACAGGATGATTACAGCTGATAAAGTATTTAAAGGTTCTACAGAGATAATTAGAATCTATAAAGGAACTACTTTAGAATGGGAGAAGTCTGTTCCCATTCCTGATGCCGATGCTTATATTCAAGATGGCTTAGTCTTTTAGCTAGATGGAATAGATAAAGGAAATGATGCTTGGATAGATAGAAAAGGCTAGAAGGAATTTGTTCTTCATAATGTTGTAACTAATAGCAACAATATGGAATTTAATGGAACTAATTCTTATGCCGAATGTAGTTCTACACTAGGCTATGATAGTGCTACTCATACACTAGAAGTAGTTTGGGAAGGTAATAAAGTAACAGGTGTTCCATTCTTCGGAGGTCCGACTAGTGCAGAATTATGCTTGCTTCCACAGGGAACTCCTATTAGAAGATTATCATTCGGTACTGGTATGAACTTTATAGTTAATCAACCAGATGAATTAAAAATGATAAGTGCTAATGCTGATAATATTATCTACAATGCTGGATGGATTGGAACTAGTGCTGCTTTAGAAGCTAATGCTAGTTATAACTAGACAGTAGCTAGTGTTGGAAGATATAAAACAAGTAATTATTTCCGAGGAAAAATCTATGCCATTAGAGTATATGATAGAAAGCTAACTACATTAGAAATGTTATAGAATTAGTTAATTGACATACAGAGATTCGGACTAGATTCTCACTTTGAAACAATTAATCTAACTATTACTGGAAATACTGATATGACTGGATGTCGGTTTATGTTAAATAGACAGGAATATGAATATACAGGTAAGACTATGACATTTAAAGTTAGAGAAGGACAAGCATATTAGCTTACTTATGATTCTTTCCCAGAACATACAGCACCTAGTAATCCGGAGCCTGTAGTTGCAGAAGGTGGAAAAGTGAGAAATATTACTGCTGACTATGTAGATAATGGTTGGGGAGATTATTTAGTGTTAGATACTACTAAAGCTGGTATTACAAATGGTGCATTTACTAATGCTACTATCGAAGGAGATTATGAGGAAATAGATGATACAACTATCAGATATAAAGTTAAATGTAATGCAGGTTGGAAGTTTAATAGTGCTGTTAGTTACTTAAAAAGCATTAAAGCTGTTAAACAATGGCCTAGTAATAAGCCTACTAACATCTATCTAGGACTTCCCACTGCTTCTGCAATTACTTATATAGCTCCACTAATTACCAATGTCAATACAGCTGTTCTTGGCCCAACAAAAGAAGTAGAGAATAATATTACAAACTTAGGAGGAACTGTTTAGTTAAATGGTTTACCAGATACAACTAAAGGCTACCAAACATTAAATAATAATATTGTACTTAATAGTACTTCTAACTATGTAAATAGTTATTTCCATAATACTACACATAATGTAGGCTATGCAGTCGGAACTCATAAGTATGGTAGAGTTAAATATAGCAATGTTGGTGGCGATACTAAGATAGGTAAGTATTACTTCTTACTAGCTAATTTCCTAACTTCTGATACTGATATAAGAATAAATCCCAGCAATAATACAATCTCGGAATGGAAGTATATAGAGTTTGTAGACTTATTCAGAAACTTGGGAAGGTGGAATTATGATTTAACTAGATTAAATAACTGGGGAACAGGTGGAGAAGAAAACAGAATGTCTGTAGTTAATAGTCTTATAACTAATAACATAGATAGAACTAAGTTTGAAGCTTCAGGTACTGCTACTATTACTCTATCTGCTACTACTAAGGCATTACTTACTGCCGAAGAAATTTCTCAGATTGAAGCTAAAGGATATACATTAGCATAATAATTTTTCCGATATTTATTTGAATTAGTTCTAGCTAATATCTAACTATTATGATTGTCTAACTAATAGATTCCGACTAATCGGATTTTAAAATTATTTAGAAATATGTTTAAATTAGACAATTAGAAATAGACTAGATAATTTAGTTAGAACTAACTTTTTAATAATATAAGCAATGGCAGAATAGAAGAGAGGTCCAGGAAGACCTAAGAAAAATCAAGAAATATCCTAGATAACTAGAAATACATCAGTAATTAATGTAAGTATGGAAAGATAGATTCCTAATGCTCCTACTTGTAGAATTAATCCACAAGGTTACATTAATTGGGGAAACTAGAATGATTTCCCAGAATTACTTACTGGATTGTATTATAGTTCATCTACTCATAAGAGCTGTGTTGATTTCTTAATTACAGCTATATGTGGAGAAGATATAGATGCAGAAAGTATTATGCCGAACTATGGAGAGACTTGGGAATCCTTTATAGCTAAGCTAGCACAAGACTTAGTAATATTCGGAGGTTATGCTTTCTAGGTAATCATGAATAAAGATGGAAAGAGTTATTCATTTTACCATGAACCATTTAATAATATAAGATGTGGTAAACCTGATGAAGATGGTAATGTTAGTGAAATGTGGATATGTAAAGATTGGACAGAAACAGCTCGATATAAACCTTTTACTCTTCCTAGATTCGGATTTAATGAAGATGAAGTAATTTAGAAAGGATAGGCATATCTCTTCTACTACAGCAGATATACAGTAGATAGTGAATATTATCCTCTTCCTCATTACTATGCAGCTCTAAAAGCTATCTAGACAGAAGCTGAACTTCTTAGATATGATTTAAAGAGTGTTCTTAATAACTTCTCAGCTAATGGTGTAGTAACCTTTGATAGAGAAGATGATGAAGAAGAGAGAAAGAAGATAATTAATGGTGTATAGAAGATGTTTACTGGAAGTGAGAATAGTAACACAGTAATGGTTACATTTAAAAACAATGATGAAGATAAACCAGTAACATTTACTCCATTCGATAAAGACATATCTAATGTTAATCTCTTTGCCGATAATAATAGTCGGACTGTAGATAGAATCTTATCCGCACATAGAATAGCTAATCCTACTCTTATTGGATTACCTAATAGTGGAACAGGATTTGCTAATGAAGGGGCATTACTTGAAGCATCATTTAATCTTCTTAATAAGACTCTCATTAATAATATGAGAAAAGAAATAACTAGAACTATTAATAAGATGTTTACTATTAATGGAGTAGATAATGAGATTAAGATTACACCTCTTTCATTTAATCTAGCTAATTTGACAGAGAAGAAAGAAGAGATTATAGAAGAAAAGCCTAGTGCCGAATTAAATAATAACAATATTGAAGAAAAGGAGGTAGGAGATGGTAATTAAATAGAGATGCTTGATGAATAAGGAATATTTAAAAGAATATTCTCTCTTGCCGATTAATTTTAATACTGATGAGATTTGGAACTTTATACCTCTGGCAGAATAGCTTCATATTGTTCCCATAATCGGACAAGAAATGTATAAAGAGTTACTAGACCAAGTTGAGAATAATGAGGTTACTCCAGAGAATGCTAGTCTGCTATTACAGATATATCCTTTTGAAGGATTAGCTATTATGGAAGTAAGTATGCCTTATATAGCTTATCATATTACAGAAGTCGGAATTACAAAGGGCAGTTCTGAGAATAGTGATAGTGTTACTACTAATGACATTAATTATTTAACTAATTATGTAAGAAGTTAGATGACACCTTGTAAAGAGAGATTAATAGAATTTATTTCTCAAAATTCCGAACTATATCCGAATATCAAGGTAGAAAAGAAATGTGAAAAGTAGATAACTAATGGTCGAGTATATAGTTTTAGATAGATAAATACAGATGTAGACTACAATAGACTATCTAATGGTTCATTATCTGGAAATATCATGGATTCTATTTGGAGATTCGATTAACTAATAGTATAATAGTCTTAGTTACAAAACAAGCTACCAACTCCGCAGAAATATAGCTAATTCTAGAAATAACTTCTGCGGAGTAAATATTGCCCTATAGTATAATGGTAATACATTCGGCTCTAACCCGAAAATTGACTGTTCGAGCCAGTCTGGGGCTACTATTTAATTGCTTCTTTAGTATAAAGGTTATTACACTTGCCTTGTAAGCTAGAGATAAGTGTTCGATTCACTTAGGAAGCTCAAATATCCAGGTAAGAATTGGTATTCCAGCTAGTCTCATAAGCTAGCCTCCCTTAGTTCGATTCTAAGTGCCTGAACCGGAGAAGTAACTCAGTTGGTAGAGTGCCAGACTGAAAATCTGGTGGTCAGCAGTTCGAATCTGCTCTTCTCCACTTTAATGGGCCTCTAGCATAATTGGCTAATGCACCTCATTTGCACTGAGGATTATCCAGTTCGAGCCTGGGAGTGTCCACAAATGTTCCTAGTTTCCATAATTAATAAAGGGGGATTGCCTGAGAAGGTAGTTTCCCTTAAATTTTATCATTTATGGTGAGTTAACATTTTTTAATATTATTCACTTGGGATTGTTAAAATATTTAAGTATAATTGAATATAAGAAAATGAGATATACTGATTAGGTAAGATTTTAAGTAAATCATTCATTTTTGGTCATAGTTTTAATGTTAGTAAAGAATGGAGTGAAGCTGACTCCATTTTTTATTGATTTTAGTGTAACCAAATTCTGAAAATTATTCACTTATATTAGTAAAAAAAGTTACACTCTGGAACTATGAAATAATAAGATTATAATATTCTAAATTGAATATTTTTACTTTTTAGATTTTTTCGACTAATAATTTAACTTAAAAATTATGACTAAATTAAACATTACTTCTGAGAATGGAAAACTTAATTTATTAGATTTACCACATAATTGTGTTTTTAATAAGAAAATTACAGGATGCGGCGGTACTACAATAGCTTTATTTAATAATGAGAATTATGTAATTGCAGTGCCGACTAAAGAGCTGATTGTGAATAAGACAAATAGTTCGGAAGCTGGACTTAGTGTTATTGAGAATTATGATGGAACTAGAGTAGAAGTTTTAGGCTTATTCGATACTTTTAATTATGGCTTGAAGAAATTAGTTAAAGAATATGTCAATAAAGATGGAGCAAAGAAGATTATCTGTACTTATGATAAGATTAATGCTTTAGCTAAACTAATTAATACTTCTGACTTTAGATTGCTAGTGGATGAATATCAAGTATTGTTGAAAGCATACATTTATAGAAGTAAAGCAATTAATGGTGTGATAGAACATTTTAAAAAATACAAATCATATTGCTTTATGAGTGCTACTCCGATTACTGCTGATTTTAAGCCGGAATTTCTAAAGGAATCAGAAGAAGTAGAAGCTGTTTGGAATGATACCGATAAATTGAAAGTTAATTTGATAGAAACTAATAAGCCTTATGTAACTGCTGCCAATATTATTAATTCTTTCTTGGGAGAAGGAATGAGTATTGAAGGAGTTAAAGTTGAGGAATTATTTTTCTTTTTAAATAGTGTAAATGGTATTGCTAGTATCATTAAATATTGTAATCTTACACCTGATATGGTGAAGATAGTATGTTCCGATAAAGAGAGCAATAGAAAGAAATTAGAAGGATATAATATAGTTAATAGTAGAAGTGAGAATAAACCTATCACTTTTATAACTAGTTGCTCATTCGAGGGATGTGACTACAATAGTGAGAAAGGAGTTAGCTTCATTGTTAGTAATAGTGGGGATGCTCAAACTCAATTAGATATTGCTACAGATATTTATCAGATAGCTGGTAGAATTAGAACTGAAAGCAATCCTTTTAGAACTAAATTATTTCATATCTATAATACAACTGGGAATACTAAGTTGAACTTAGATATTACTTATGATGAAATGGTTTCTCTTATTAAAGATGAAGAAGAAGGAGCTAATGCAATTCTCAAAACTATAAATGAGAATGAGAAAGCTGCTAAGATGGCTACTAAAATGTTGAATGAAGCATACATTATTAAAGAAGGAGAGAAATATGTTCTTAATGATATGCTGATTAAGTTGGAATTATTTAATTATAATATCAATCAACAGATATATAAGAATGGTATCTCATTAGCTAGTAACTATTATAAGAATAATGTTGAAGTGTGTGGAAGTGATGAAGTAATTAATGAGACTGAAACATTAAAGAGAATGTCTAAGAAGATGAGTTTTAAAGAAGCCTTTTTAAAGTATGTAGAGATTAAAGATAATCCTTATAATATGGAGAGTGTAAAGATGCTAGTTTCTCTTCAACCTCTTATTGTTAAGGCTTATAGTATTCTCGGAGTTGATAAAGTGAGAAGACTTAACTATGTTAAGACTAAGATACAAGATGCTATTATTAATGGAGATAGCACTAAATCTTTTGAGAATAAAGTAGCTAAATTATTAAAGAGCAGAATTAGTAATTATTCTTTCTCTCCTAGTTCTGAATTAAAGACTATATTCTCAGAAATATATTCCGAACTTAATTATACAGAACAGAAAGCTGCTGCAACTCATATAGAGAGATATTATGATTGCAAGCCGGTTTCAAAAAGAATAAATGGAACAGTAGTTAAGGGATATGATATTATTAGACCGAAGTTTATATTCTCAGAATGATTAAATATTCTCAATTTCTCAGTTCTTTATCGAGCTGGGAGTTGAGAATATAATCATCATTTCCGAGTATAATTTATTATTAAAGATTTTTAACATTTAATTTGGAAATATGAGTTCTGATACTTATACTTGTATAGATTAGTTAGATAACTTTAATTAGTGAGATTATGAAAGTATTTAACCCGAATATTAACATTAGACAACCTTAGTATGAATGAATTGATTATTAGTTTTTTATTGATTTGTCTTTATCCTTGGTTTAGTAAAGGATTAAAGAATCTTATTGTAGATTTAGTTACTCTTATCTGTTTACCTATTAAAGGAGTAAGAATAATATTAGATTACTTTTTAAATAAGATATATGGGTAATTATTATGAGGATAGTGAATAGATTGGTAATGAACTATTCACTAAATGGGCAAAAGAAGTAAATATATTCTCAGAAATGAAGAGATAGCCTTTACTTAGTAGAGTAGATTGGATATGCTAGAGTATTAAGGGCAGCACTATTAACTGCGAATTAAAAGTAAGAAATACTTTAGAATATGATACTATATTTATTGAACCTTAGAAATATAATTATCTTATTAAATAGTGGAATGAGAATAGAGTAATTCCTTGGTATATCAATTTATGTGGTGATAAAGTTTTACTATTTGATTTGAGATATGTAAAGCCTTGTAGAATAACTAATGTTAGAATATGGTCACATCCCGACTAGGCTTATAAATGGGTAGACAGATTTGAATTGGAAACTAACAAAGCATTGAAATTTATAAATGGAGAGCAATAGAAAAAATGAAAAGAGAGCGGAGTTATTTCTTAAAGAGATAGCCCCGCTTATTTCTTAGTATGAAATGAAGTGGAGAAAATACTTTGCAGAGATTGGATTAGCTTTCGATATTGATATTCTTAATGATACAATATTGAAGTGCTATGATACAATAGCTAGACTTGGCTGCAAAGATGGATAGAAAGAATCTATGAATTATTTATTTAAAGCATTTAAACAGAATAGTATAAGAGAACTACAATATGCTAGAAATAAATATAGAGAAATAGTAGATGATGTTGAGGCTCTTGGAGATTAGTTTGAGAGCGGACAAACAGATTATAAGATTGCCAAAGATTTATGGATCGAGTTCTAGTTTAACTACTTACTTAGAGAAGTTGAATTAATGTTTGATAAGAAAGACTTCTATCTATTTAAGTTGAAGTATGTGCTACAATTACCTGATGAAGAGATTGCAAAGAAGACTAAAAACACTAATTGGAAGAAGGACTTGAAAGAAATAACTAAGTATTTAAAGACTAATGTTAAGAAATAGGATATAGAGGCCGATTTTGCTGTTAAATATCCAGAAGTTGACCTTTCAATTTTGGAATAAAAAGTATGTTTAACTTGAATAGATAATGAGAGTTATTAAATAGACAAAGAGAGAAATAATATGAGCTGTACTACATTATTTATTTGTTTCATTGCTGTGAATATATTAGCAATGATGATTGGAAGATTGCCAGAAGTAATTTAGCTACCTGAATATCTAGACTTTAAGCCATTTAATTGCAGATTATGCTTATCTACTCATTCTTGCTGGGTATTGCATACTATTGTTGCATTATTTACTAATTCTTGGATATATTTTATTTCTGGAATTGTAGCTGCGATATGTGTCTATTAGTTAATTAGTAGAGAGGAGAAGAAACAATGGGAATGATTACTAAAGAAGATAGAGCATTAATTAATGAGTTATATGGCAAGTTTAATAGAGGAGAAAGAATTAATAGTTCTGAATTAACTAGTCTATATAATAGAGTTCTTAATAAAAGAGAGAACAATACTACTTGTGGTAGCTGTTTAAGATAGAGATTATTTAAGCTAGTTGATGTTCTTGGTAAAGCTACAAAGAATTATGCTAAGAACTTAACTAAAGAAGATATAGAGTTCTTGAAATGGTCTCAAACTCTAGAAGAAGGGCATTATCCCAGTTTTGATAGAGTAGTTGAGATTTATAATAGAGCTTTTAGTTAGAATAAACCTATAACTAATTGTTTGAAGTGCATATTAACTATGCTTTCAGACTTATATGAATTGATATGAAAGAGGAAATCATAAAGAGACTTGCTTAGTTATTAGTTAAGGGACATACTAGAGGGGAGTTATTTCTCAAATTAATGAGCGGAGAAATAACTACTAACCCTCTCACTGATTCTATAGCTAATAAATGGATAGATGAGGCAGAGAAACTCTTAGATATAGATATTGGTAAGGATGCTAAACTATAGTATGCTAGATTACTTAATTTGTATCAAGGATGCTTAGAGAAGAGAGACTTTGCTAATGCTTTGAAAGTATGGAAAGAGATTAAAGAATTTAAGTCCGGAATTGAAGACAAGGAAATAACTATTAAGTTTGTGAAATGATTCTCAATCTAGATATTTAGCTAAATAAGACATAGAGTGCATTACTTAGTCTGATTGAGAATAATAAATTCACTGTAGCTAATATTAGTAGATAGTAGGGTAAGAGTGTACTAGCTAAAGTATTAGCTACTACTTGGTTATTTCAGACTAATAAGGTAATATCATATATTACTCCTACATTGAAGCTGGCTAAGAAGATATTTAAAGATCTTACTTCTGTTCTTCCTGCTGAACTACTTGTTACTTGTAATGCTTCTGATTTAGTTATTGAAAGTGTTACTGGAAGTAGTTTATGGTTTTATTCTGCGGAATAGGGAGATAAGATTAGAGGTATTACTAATAACTATCTGATTATTGATGAGGCTGCTTTCTTAAAGAATGGAACTGATTTATGGTATTCTATTCTCAGTCCGACTATTAAAGTGAAAGGAGAGAAGATATTATTTATTTCTACTCCTAATGGAACTAATAATCTATTCTATGAATTAGCTATTAAGGCTTAGAGTGGAATTAAGGATTGGGCATATATAATGAGAGATATATATTCCGATTCATTCTGTGAAAATGTAGAAGAGATTAGAGAATAGACTCCTGATATTATATTTAGACAAGAATATCTATGTTAGTTTATTGAAGGGGCTACTTCATTCTTTACTAATTATCACTAGTGTTATGATAATACTATGTAGTTTAATTGGAAGAGTGCATTATGGGCTGGAATAGACTGGAGTTCTACAGGAAAAGACAAAACAGTTCTCACTTTTATTAATGCAGAAGGTCAAGTTTAGAAGTATAATATAGAGGGAGAATTAGATAGAAAGTATGAATAGATAGCTTCTATTCTTAATTAGAGAAAGCCTAGAGGAGTATATGCCGAAACTAATTCGATTGGTGAAGTAATGCTCAATGAGCTTAATAAACTGCTTAAAAAGAAAGCTACAGGATTCTTAACTACTAATGAAAGTAAGACAGAAATAATCGGAGAATTAGCTGTGGCATTAGAAAGAGGTGATATTACTTATAATGATATTGAATTAGATAGATAGCTTGGAGCATTTGGATATAGTGTAACTAAGACTAATAAATTATCCTTTGCTGGGGTTGGAGAGCATGATGATGCCACAATGTCTTTAGCATTTGCTTTGAAAGCTAGAAAAGATTTTAGTAGTAAATCAAGTTATACATTTATATAATATGGATTTTGGTAAAGTAACAATTCCTACAAAATGGGAGGATATAACTCTTAAATAGTTCTGTGAATTAATGAGAGTATATGAGAAAGAAGATAAAGAAGTATTAGATGTACTAGAGGTATTATCTGGTAAAACTAAATCGGAATTAAGATAGATGCCTGCTGATTTTATTGATACTATGATGTAGCATCTTCAATTTATGAATATTCCATTAAATGTAGAAGCCGATAGTAAGATAGTTATCAATGGAGAAGAGTATAAGGTTAACTATACAGAGAAGTTGAAATTCGGAGAATGGACTGATGCTGAGACTGTTCTTAAAGAGAAAGACTATGCAGGATTGCTTGCTATATTAGCTAGAAAGAATGGAGAAATATATGATGATGATTTTATAGCTAATGAATTAGATAAGAGAATAGAATTATTTAATAGTTTATCTATTACAAAAGCATTAGTGTTGCTTAATTTTTTTTTAAAGTTAAAGCTGAACTATATTCTCTATTCCCAAAAGTCTTTGGAGAACAGCAAGGAAGCAATAGAATCATTAGTCCAGTGTATAAAAAGTTCTCTGAAGGATGGGGATGGCAGCATATTCTCTACTCTCTCTGCGAGAATAAAATTGAGAAGATTGGAGAAGTAGCTTAGATGTATTTAACTACTGTGCTAATGTTTATGAGTTACTAGTCAGATAGAGCAGTAGCTGAGAGAGCATAGAATGAGCTGGATGAAACAATTAGAAAATAGAAGAAGAAATGACATACAATGAAGCAACTTTAAGGGCAGTAACTGGAGAGACTTTAATGCTGCCCAATTTTATAGGATATTTTAAATGGAACTATGGTCTTCATTACTTAGAATTTATTAATGGAGATTATAGATGCAAAGCAGAAGATTTAGGAGTACAAGAAAGAAATGATTGGTATTATATATTATGATTTATTAGATAGTAGAAGCATTTAAAGAAGTAGCATTAAGACATAAAGGAGTATTTACTTTTAAATACTAGGATAAGATATTGATTAATGCTCAACCTAATAACAAATATTATGAGGTGATTATTGAGACCGACCCTTATTTCGGACAAGTAAGAGATAATCACACTCTAACATTAAATATGGATGTTTTAGGATTTGTAGATATTGATGAAGTAACTACACAAGATATTGCTTGCTAGATTGGGCTTAGCATAATTAATAAAGTAGTTACTGATAACAGAATGATAATGAGTTTAAATAGCTACTCAATTCTCTGTTTTACTAAGAATACAGATGATGTATCTGCTGGAGCTAGATTTACTATTGAATTGACAGTTCCTTCATTTATAGACTTCTGTACAGAGCCGGAGAATTTCTTAACTGATGAAGAATATCAAGAGAAACTAGATAATATGAAGGATTCTAAACTTTATTTAGGAGAACCTAAAGAAGATAAAGGATTAGATTTGAAGCCACTTAAAATATGAACAAATTAGAGAAGACATTTAAGAGCATCTAGGATGATTTGTATATATTCATAGAATATAGCATGAGACAATATCATCTAGGCAATAGTGAAGTACTCGATGATGCTAGAGTTGAGATACAAGGTAACATCTTCTCTTTAATATTTCCTAGCTATATAGAATACATTAATAGTGGAAGAAGAGCTGGAGCTAAAATGCCGCCCTCTGATGCTATTATTGCATGGTGTAGGGAAAAAGGAATCCCAACTGATAATAATACTATTTGGAGAATTAGATAGGGAATTGCTAAATAGGGAATTGCAGCTAGACCAGTACTTGATGATATATTTGATTTAGCTGAACATGAGTGGATGACTGATTGGTCAGATGATTTATTTAATGAAATAATAGAAGAATTAGTAGAATGGTTTTAACTTATAATGGACAAGCTAGTCCACAAGGAATGATTACATTAACTAATGTTCCAAACATATTAACTATATAGTCTAGTTCTGTTACAGGAAATAATTCTGTATTGAAGATTACTATCAATGATTTAACTAAGATAGACCCGAATAATACTTATTACATTACTATTAATGGTTTAACTATTACTAGTGGTAATGTAGGTAATAACTTCTATATTAGTAATTCTAACACTGGAGCTAATTAGATAGCTGTAGCTCATTCTATTGCTAAGTCATTAAGAAGTGTTGGTCTTACTAATTATGAGATATATTAGGAAATTAGTCAAGGTATTCTAACTAATGTAGTTATTGTTGAGGCTAGAGAAGTCGGAGAACTATATGAGATTACTTTTGATTCTAATCTTGGTGCAGCTATATTGTATGATAATTATGTAGGAACTACTTCCGATGAATTTGCAGGAGGAAGAATAAATATAGATGTATATAGTGGAAGTGACTATATTACAACATTAGAGAAGAGTTATTATAAGGAGAAGATAGACTTCAATGTTAGTGATGTATTAAAGTCTATTAGTAGATATGATTTCTTAGTTCCTTATACATTATTTATATATTCTCAGATTGGGAATTAGGTAACTAGTTTAGATAGAGTTTCTGCTACTTCTGCTATTGGATATATGGTGAATCAAGGTGAGAAGTTCTTAAATACTTATCCTATGTTTGCTTAGAATGTATCTAGAGGAACTAGTTCTCCAAGTAAGATGGTATTATACACTTATTTATCTACTATTCCTGTTACTATTTATAGTGATGATGTAGTAGAAACTGTAAACATTACTTATTATGATAGTAGCTTACAATAGATAGGAACTGGATTTAGTAATGTTAATATTTATAATGGAATAGGACAGAGTGATATTGCATTAAATAGTAATCTGTTTAATTCGGCATATTATGTTGATTTATCTTTAGAGAATGGATAGATTATTAGATATAATGTAATTAAGCCTGTAGATGCTAATAGTAGATGCTAGAGAGTATATTATCATAATAGCTATGGTGGAGTATCATTCTTTGATTTTACTGGGCAGATTACAGAGAATCACAAAGTAGATAATGATACTTATACTAAGAATATGTATGATTATTACAGAGAAACTACTCTAGAATAGATAAAGATTTATGATAAAGAAACTACAATCAATGTGACTATGAAGAGTCATTTGATGGAGAGAAGTGCAGTATGGCAATTCAATGATTTATTGGGAAGCTATGATGTATGGACTAACATTAATGGAGTTGACTATAAGATTATAGTTACAGATTGTAAAGTAGATGAAACTGAAACAGGTGTTTGGGAAGCAACAGTTACTTATACTTATAGCTTGATATGATACTTGATATACTAGTTAATGGATAGAGGGTAGATGTACTAGATAGAAGTTCTATTAATCTCCGAATGAATAATGTAATTTATAATCCTACAGAGATTAATAATACTTAGGCGGAATATTCTTTCAGTTTTAATCTACCCACTACTCCAAACAATAATAAAATATTTGATTATGCTAATGTATTATCTAAGATAAATAAGTTCTAGAATATATACAACTGTGAAGTTTATTCTGATGAAGTTCTTATTTTCAATGGAAGTCTAAGAATACAAAGCATTAAAAAGGGATTCTATAATGTTAATCTAATTAATATTAAGATTAATACTGTAGATGAAATATTCGGAGATATGAAACTTAATGAGGTTGATTGGAAGATTCCTTTTACTGGTATTGGAAGTATCAATACTCACAATGCTAATGCTAATAGTAAGGTTATTTTTCCATTAGTTAGTTATGGAGTTTTTCAGAAGAAACCTTCTAGTACATCCTATGATTACAATAATTATACTAGTAAGTTTTAGATAGATAAATACAATAAGTGGTATTATGAATCATTTAATCCTAGTCCTAACTTATTGGAATTAATCAGAAGATTATTTGCTTAGAAAGGATATACAGTTAGTGGTAATATCTTTCAAGATAGAGCAATGAATAATATATATATGTCTACTAATTTATCAGATAATTAGATTCCGACTTATAATTTAGGACATCCCAATATGGGATAGGCTAAAATTACTACTGAGTTTAGTAATTATGTAGATAAGAATACAGGGCAGAGTAATGGAGCCTCTTTTATAGAGCATAATCTTAGTTATCCTTATTAGAAACATGGTGCTAGAGATGCTGGTGATAACTGGAATTGGCCTACTATTGATATTTATGATTTATGGAGTTCAAGTAATAGTAAGATAACTAGACAGAGCGAACATTATTTATTTGATGATTTTAGTAATTGTATAGTTATTCCGGCAGATGGGCTTTATAAGGTAAAGATTGATGTTAATGTTTCCCTTCCTAGTTAGACTATGCAAGCATTACAATGGTGGACTCCTGATAGATACAGAGACCCTGAAGAACATCTTATTACTATTAATAATGATTTAAGGGATGATATGCCTATAGAGATTTAGTTAGTAAGAAATGAAGATGAGTGTGAACTTATTCATGGCTCTCTTCAATGGGGATATACTAATGGTGACAGAAATATGAGATATGAATGGAATACTGCATATCCTCATGAGAACTTATATAGTGCTTCTAATCCCACTGTGTCTGTAACTCAATATGCTGCCACTAATTCTGGCAGATATTCTAGTAGTACTGGAGGGAGAAGATATTCTAGTGTAAGAACTGAGACTAGGGCTACTAGACCTAGTACTGGTAGTAGACCTTCTAGACCTACTGGCTCCTCTATGAGAGGTTATATGCCTAAAGCTGGAGAACTATTAGCTTATGACCCTTGGGTAAATGAGAATTTTATTGCTGGTATTAGTTCTATAGGTAATGGAACTCCCTCAGTTATTAAGAATGGTTATTCTTGGAATGCAGGAGTTGCAGACAAGTTTAATAGTAGATACTAGACTAATGGTTACTGGAAGCTTACTTCAGAAGGTAGAACTAATCCAACTTATACTTGGGAATAGACTGAATTTAATAAGAATTAGCTAATTGATTCTCCTTCTAATGCTATAACTCTTAGCTAGAGAAGTATGACAGGAAGTGTAAGTGGTATTGTAGAATTAAAGAGAAATGATATTCTTATGCTTAAAGCATTAGCTAGGCATTGGTATAATGAGAGTAGAGATATTTACTACAAGTTTGATTGTACTGTAACTGTGGAGATTGAGGCTTATAGTCCTATGAGTATTGAGACCATGGAGACTCAAAATAGAGGTTGGAATAGTCCTTCTTAGTTTGATGTTGATTTACAAGTAGGGAATTTCTTTAATAAAGAAACCAAAGTTAGTGATTTCATTAATAACTTTCTTAAAGAGTTTAACTTATAGTATGTAAATGAAGGAAAAGCGGTATATATTAATACTTAGAGATTAGATATTGACAAGCCTAAATATGCTGTTAATCTGGATGATAGAGTAGAAGAAGGGGAAAGTTAGTTAATAGATTATCCTAGCTACTTAGTTACTAAATATAAGATTGATACAGAAGAATGGGGATTTGAAACTACAGTTCCTCCTGATAAACTTAATGACCCGAACTGGAAAGACTATGGAGATTATGGTTATGATAAGGTAATAATTAATGATAGTAGTAATGATACTGGAGAAGAAGTATAGCTAACTACTTCTTATTGCTGGTATGATGATTTCAAGATTCTGAATGATGAGGATGAGGAGATTGGGGTTATAAATATTCCTGTAATTAGTAAGTTTAGTTATATGATTGATGGATATAGTTATGAAGATAGCATGAAAGTAGATGGAAAGGGATTACCATTGAGATATTGGTATAGAGGTAGAGATACAGGATTTAGTGTGCTAGTTAATGGTAAATATCCAGTAAATATCTACAATACTGTTAATGCTTATGATGGTTTAACTCTATCTTACCATAATGTAGATGGTACATTACTTACTAAGTACTTCAACTTAAATCCTGATTTATCTAGTAACTATGTGTCTGTTAAATGTTACCTAAATGCTTCTGAATATACTCTATTGAAAGGCGGAGCTAATGTCATATTTGATTCCGACTTATATATAGTAAGTGAGATTTAGGGATATGATGCTAATGGTATTAATTAGACAGAACTATTATTGATTAAGAAAAAGTAATATGGCAACAAAGACTTTTGAAATTGAAATTAATGGCATAAGCTAGTCAGTTAGTGCAGTAGATGCACTACTGGCTAAGCTAGATGCCTTAGATGATAAGATTAATTCTCTATCTGATGTTGATACTTCCGAAATGAGAAGTAGTTTGGAAGCTATTAGAAAAGAGCTTGAAACTAATGCCGATAATTGGGAAGATATTTCAGATAGAATTGAAGATGTGACTTAGGACATAAATAGTCTTGAGAGGGCATATAATGGTCTTGATAACCCTTTTAAGGTACAAGATATAAAATAGTACAATGAGGAAGTACAGGACATCTCAGAGTCTATAAAAGATGTAGAAAAGGCTGCTGAGAAAATTGATGGTCTTGGAGGATTAAGTACAGACTTAGAAAGAGCTACTGCTAGAGCAGAAGATTTAGCTAACAGTCTGAATAAGGTTCAGAGAGCCGAAGATTAGTTGGGAACTAAACTGAATGTTAATATCGGAGGATTGAGTTTACAATTCGATGATGTTAATCAGGCTATTGGAGTTCTTGAAGATAAGCTGTATTAGTTAGCTTCTAGTGGTTAGAGAAGCTCTAAAGAGTTTGCTGAGATTACTTAGCAAGTAGTTAGTCTTAGATAGGCAGTAGTAGCTGTTGATAATGAGATTGACAATGCTTTTAGTGGCGGACTTAATAGACTGATTGGAGGATTTGAAAGCTTAGCTTCTGTAGCTTCTATAGGTGAAGGTCTTAATTAGTTATTCGGAATACAGGGATTAGATGAGAGCATATAGAAATTCACTGCTTTAAGTTTAATCTTGCAGGGAATTAGGAACATTTAGATAGACTTAGCTGATAAAGCTAGTGTAGCTGCTAAAGCATATAAAGCACTATCTACTGTTGCTGAGCCTCTTGGTAATCTATTAACTAAACCATTTGAAGCTGCTTCTAAGAGCTTTACTAACTTTACTAATAACTTTAAATATGCTGATTTAGTAGGTAAGCTGAATGAATTAACTAAAGTAATTGATGGAGATACTTATTCAGCATTCCAATAGCTTCACTATGATTTAATTAGGATTAGTAATGACTTCTAGGACATTCCTAAGAGTGTAAAAGATGCAGCCTTAAAGTTAGGTGATGTAGGCCCGATATTGCAGTAGATTGAAGACTTGTTTGTATTCGGAGATTTAACTGATGAGCAAGCTGAGAAAGCTAGAAAGGCAGTTGAAGAATTTAGGCAAGGACTTGGTGATGCTACTATTGAAGCCGGACTAATAAATAAAAAGATACAGGAACTCAATAAGGTCTTATTAGATAATGGGGTTGTATTTGTAGATGGAGTTCCCAAGATTAATCTATTCTAGAAAGGATTAATTAAACTTGCTGCTGGAGTTAAAGTAGTAGCTGCTGCATTTAAGACATTAGCTAAGAGTACTATTATTCTTGCTGCATTGCAGTTAGCAATGGAAGCTCTCACTTGGGTATTTGATAAGATAAGTGCTGCTTGGACTAAGTTTGCTGGTGATGATAGTTTAGTCAGCCAATTTGAGACTACTACATAGGCTATTGAAGCTACTAATAATTCTCTAAATAAGTATATAACTAATTTACAGAAATTATCTGATACTAAAGTAATATCTAATCAGACAAGAATTAATGAGTCTATTGAAGAATATACTAAGGCTTTAAATAAAGCTATTATTTCTCAACAAGCTCTTAATGCTGCTAGAGAAAAGAGTGCTAAACCACTTGATTTATCGGCAGGAAATACTTGGTTTACTGGTGCAGAGATTAAGAATATGGAAGACTTCACTAAGCAATTTGAAATATTACAGAAAGCTGTACAAGCTGGAACTGATAGATTTAAAGTGCTTAAAGATGAATCTAAAGAAGTCCAAAAGCAATTCGGAGGTAATTGGTTTAATGAATTTTGGAATACTGCTAGTGATGCTGCTGCTGATTTCGGAGAAGTATAGAAAGCTGTAATTAGTGATATTCAATATAGAATTAGTACTTTAGACTTAGCTAAAGGGGAAGAAGAGATTAAAAAGTTCTTAGACTTACTAGATACACCAGTTTACTAGGTAAGTCTAGCTAATATTGAGAAGTTATTCCCAGAAGATGAATATGCTAAAGTATTAGCTGCTAACATTAAATAGATTCAAGATTACTATTCTCAGATTAGTAACTTACAAAAAGAGGCAGAAGTTGAGGCTCAGAGAACTGCGGAATAGATTGCAACTAATAACATTGCTGCTATTAGAAATAGATTCCAAAGAGAAAGAGCTGAATTAGAGAATAACTATCAGAAAGAGCTTAAAGATGCTGCTGACAATGAAGAGTTAAAGACTAGTATAACTAATAAATACAATACTCAAAGACAGGCTTTATTAAAGAGTTAGGGCAATGAGGTTAGAAATATCTAGAACTAGATAAACTCTAATGAGATTGCAGCTATGCAAGATGGCTTCCAAAAGAGACTTGCTGAATTAGAGAATAGTAGAAAGCAAGAACTACAAGCCGCACAAGATTCTGAGATATTAGTTAATGAGTAGATAGCTGCAATTAATAAAAAATATGATGCTTAGATATTAGAAGCTAAGAAATAGTTCTATGAGTAGAGAAAGAAGCTATTAGAGGATTACAGTAAGCAATACAAAGATATGCAAGATGAGATTGCTTAGATGGAATATGAGATAGCTACTAGTAGAATATAGAATAGACAGTATGATTAGATAGAAGCATTAGGATTTACTGATGAAACTATTGAAAATATAAGAGCTTACTATGATAAAGTAAGAGATATTCAGAATAGAGAAACTCAAAGATTGGCTGATGCTAATAAAGAGATAACTAGTATGGGTACTGACAGAGATATTGATAATGAGAATTAGAGAAGTAAGGAGAGACTTAAGTAGATAGAGGATGATTATAAGGAAGGCTTACTTACTAAAGAGTAGTATGATAAAGCTGTTCAAGATGAAACTGATGCTCATTATAAGATGTTAGAAACTATTACTAGAAAAGGAGAACAAGATTTAATAGACATTTAGAAAGAAGCAGATTAGACTATAAAGAATAATAATGCTACAGCTATTACTGAGAGAATAAATGCTCTTAATGAAGCTTACAGTAATGTAAGAGTACAACCTTAGATAAATAGTCTTGGTATTATTGATTATAGTGAAACTAGAGATGAGTTAAAGAAAGCTCAAAATGAATATAGCTAGATATTTAAAGAGATAGCTAATGATAGAGAGAATTTATAGAAGTCCTTTGATAATAATGAGATTTCATTCGGAGACTTTAGATAGGCTAAGAAAGAGTTAGATAGTTTGGAACAAGATGTTATTCAATCTCAACAGAGTATAGGACAGCAACTTGATACATTACTAACTACAGTAGTTTAGAGTATTACTCAATATGTCGGGCAGTATGTTTCTGCATTAGGAGATATATGGTCTACTTATAATGACATCTAGATGATGAGATTTGAGCAAGAACAAGCTAGATTGGAAGAAGAGTATAATATGCTTGAAGAAGCCTATACTAAGCAAGAAGAACTTACTTAGAAACATACTAATAAACTTGCTGATATTGAAGATGAATTGAAAACTAGTAGAGGTGATAGAAGAGCACATCTTATTGAATAGCTAAATGCTGAGAGAGAAGCTCAATTAGCTAGTTTGCAAGAAGAACAGAAAATAGAGAAAGAGAAAGAGATTAACCAAAAGAAGCAAGATGCCTTAGAAAAGAAGAGAAGAGAGCAGGAAAAGAAAAATGCTATAGTACAAGCTACTATTAATACTTTTACTGCTGTAACTAATGCCTTAGCTGTTTAGCCTTGGTTTGTCGGACTTGCATTGAGTGCTGTAGCATTAGCTATGGGTACTGCTTATGTAGCTCAAATTAAGAAACAGAAATATGCTAAGGGAGGTTTATTGAAAGGTAATTCTCATGCTAATGGAGGTATTCCTGTTGGATAGACTGGAATAGAAGTAGAAGGTGATGAATATGTAATTAATAAGAATAGTACTAAGAAGAACTTACCTCTTATTGATTATATAAATAGAAGTAATAAGAGACTTACTAAAGAAGACTTACTTAATTGGTATGATTCTGGTAAGTAGAATGTTACTAAACAGACTAAGACTAAGTTTGCTACTGGAGGAGTTATTCCTACATTACCAAATCAATCTCAAGAACAGACTATTGTAATAGAAGATGATAGACCCATTGTGGCACAGATTGTAGATATAGTTAATAGTGCGGATAACTATAGATAGATTCAAGTACTGTCAGGATTGAGTGGTAAAACAGTCTAATTAATTATGATACTATATAGTGTGTAGAGTTCCGGATTAATTTTCGGAGCTTTATACATTAAATAGTCAACTAGTTTATTGACTTAGAGATAGTTAAAAATAATCTTATATGTTTAGAATAACTGATGATAAAGAGAATCTTGGATGGGTTACAAGAACATAAGATAGCATTTATGTTCATTTTGGCAGGATTTCTTACTCTGTTTGGCTGTGCTTTACTTTTAGCTGGTTTTATTGTTGAACCTATGGGGGAGATAAGTCACTCAGTAATGATTTCTGCTGGAGAAGTTTTTACATTTGCTGGAAGTGTTCTTGGAATTAATACTACTTATAAGAGTAAATTGGAGGTAAAGAAGAATGAAGTGCTATAAGGTTACTGGTGGCGATTTATTCGCTGTAAGTCTTGTTGAAGACCCTGCTATTGAATCGAACTTCATTGCTCTAAGTAAATAGAAATAGATTGTTTAGTTAGAGAATGAAAAAAGATTACTAGTTGGAGCTGCTTTAATACCTAATAAACCTATTTATAGAAATATTAATGGTAGAGAGTTCTACATTAGTTTTGATGAGGCTACTATCGAGAAGTTAGCTCAAGATTTCTTAGCTAATGATTATCAACATAACATTACTATCGCACATTAGTAGGGAGTTGATGATATTGTAGTTGTAGAAAGCTGGATTAAGACTAGTGAGAATGATAAGAGTGTCGGATATGGACTTAATGAGCCTATTGGTACTTGGTTTATTAGTGTGAAAGTAAATAATGAAGAGATATGGAATAGAGTCAAAAATGGAGATTATAAAGGATTCTCTATTGAGGCTATGGTTGGTTTAGATGAAAACCTTGAATTAAATAACTAGTTAAGTATGAATGAGGAATTGATTGAAAAACTTCGAGAGATAATCTATGAAGCTATTGGCAAGACTAATAAGGCTGAAGAGATTATACAAGACACTGCTAAGGAAGTTATTGAAGAGCAACCTCTTAAACTGGATGCTAAGGATGAAGAGATAGCTAAACTGAAAGAGGATATAGCTAATCTTGTAGCTGAGGTTGAGAGATTGAAGAGTGAAAGAGATGAACTAGAATCTAAATTGCAAGATTCAGAAGCTAGTAAACAGAAGATGGATGAAGAGATGAAATCAGTTAAGACTGAGCTTGAATCAGCTAAGTCTGAAATAGTTAAAATGAGTAAGCAGCCTTCAGTTGAGCCTAAGAGAAATGAACAAGCTCCTGCTGGTAAGAACTACTCTGCCGCAGTAAAACTGATGTTGAAATAATTTAATTAAAATAAGGAGAGAAAAGTATGGCAAATTTTGTTGATGTTACAAACTTGACTTATGAAGGAGAATATGCAAAAGAGATTTTTATTAAGAACCTTTATGAGTCTAAATTAAAGAATTTTGGAATCACCTATATGCCTGGAGTTAAAGGCAAACAGCAATTAGTAAGTGGTGATGTATCAGATTTATTCCAAAAGTTTACTTGTCCTTTCAGTGCATCTGGTGAAGCTGAATTGACTGAAAAATGGATTGAAGGTGTACCTATGAAGGTTAACTTGGAGCAATGCTATGATAGCTTCTGGTCTACTTTCTTGGCTGCTCAAACAGAAGTATCATTGAATGGTGGGGTTCCACAAGCATTCTTCGATTGGTTCTTCAATGGTGTTTTAGTTCCCGAATTGAGTAGAGAATATGAACAGATTTTCTGGAATGGTGATAAGGCTGCTGGTGCAACTGATACTTTGAAGATTGCCGATGGTATTGTAAAACAGCTTAATGCTGATACTAAGGTAAATAAGGTGACTGGTGCTGTTCTGACTGTAGATAATATCTTGGCACAGGTTGAGGCTGTTGCTTTGAAGGCTATGGATGCTGCTTCTGAAACTGAAATGGAAGATTACAAGTTGTTTATGAATGTAAATGACTTTAGACTGTTGAAAGTTGCTTTGTCTAAGGAAGCTATTCTTGGAGACCAGGTATGGGCTAACTTCGGTAGAGATGGTGAGAAGATTTATGCTTTTGGCTTTGAAGTAGTTCCTTGCTTGATTGCTAAGAATGCAATGGTTCTTGCTCCTGCTAAGAATTTGGTTCTTGGTTATGACATTGCTGATTCTGAAATCAGTTATAAGATGATTGATATGAGACAAACTACTCTTGACAATACCTTTAGAGTTGGTGTTATTACTAACATTGCTATTGGTTATGTATATCCTGAGTTGATTGTAGTTTCTAAACCCGCTTAATTGAAAGGAGAATAATAATATGGCAGTATGTAAATTAGCACAGGATATTTTGAAGTCTACTTTCTGTGGATATTCACTGAAGTAGATTGTTGAGCTTTATTTAGCTAATGCAGAAGATGTAACTGCAACTACAGTTGGTGCTCCTGAAGAGGGAGGTGGTGTAGAAGTAAAGACTATCACTCTTGCTGCTTAGGCAAAGTTCTATAAGATTGAGCCTGCTAAGGACTCAGCTACATTTGAGGATTCTTTGCAAGTTGGTGATGGTGGTTCTAAGTACAGACAAAGTTCTATTACTTGGAATATAAGCGGTGAATACACTGCTAAAATGGTAGATGTGCTCGATGCACTTTCTCTTGGTAGATTTGTAATTGTTGCTAGACTTTCTGATGGTAACTATGTAATGTTCGGTAGATTGACTCCGATGGAAGCTGAAACTGCTTCTCTGAGTTCTGCTGCTGAAGCTACTGGTTTCAATGGAGTAACAGTAACCTTTACTAATGCTACAGTGGAATCTCCACTTCCTCTGTCTACTGAAGCTATCAAGACAGTTCTTGGTACTGCTGGTGCTTAAGATTTGATTATTTAATAACTTTTAAAGCCTCCTACCCTAATTGGGATTAGGGGGCTTTTTTATTATAAGGATTTATGAGTTGTAGTTACAAAGTCGGAAAATTAAAGAACTTCATTTATCTAATTAAAGACCTTAAATACAGAGTAGTAGATTATAAGGTTTATATAACTAGTGGTGAAGTATATAAGCTAGATGCTAACTTAGTTACATTTACTGAAACTGAAAGTTATGCAGGCAGGTTTAAATTTACAACTACAGTCACAGCTACATTAAATAGAATATATAATGATTCTAGAATTAGGTAGAGCAATTATAAAGTAGTTGTTGAAGATACTAAAGGACAGCAATATATTGTTAGTCCGGAATTTGATGCTCATTTTACTGGAGAGTACACAATTAATAATGAAGGAATTGCCTATGCTCTCACTTTTACTACATAGAGTAATATACCTACAAGAATATTGTAGTCTAAAATAATAGCTAAGGAATATAATGAAATATCTAGACCTCCTTGTGAATATAATGGAATAGGAGTTAAGTAGTTATTTGTCGGAACTAATAACTAGTGGAAAGAAATAGATATACTAACTGCCGAATATTAGAAAGTCTATAATGGTAGCTATGACTAGATATAGATAACCTTTAGCTATCCTATAGAAGATAATGATTTCCATTATTAGTTAATTTCATTTCCATAGAATAGGTGGGATGTTAAAATAAAGACAGCTAATGATGAAGTAATTGAATATTCACTATTCCCACAATATACAAGACAAACTGCCGAAGAAGGTGGTACTGATAGATTTACTATAGTAATGAGAGGAGTTGCTGGAAGTAATCTTAAAGGAACAACTACTTAGCAGCCACAATATAGATGGGTTCCAACTGAGGAATATATCTGTGATGGATTCCATAAGTATGTTAAAGAAGAACAGGAAGAGTTAGTTAATCATGAATGGGTTTCTACTGGATAGTTTAGAAAGGGAACTCTAATTGAGACTAATAGTGAAGATTGTGGATACTCAATACAGACTCTCTATAGATGGGTTACTCTAAATGTTTCAGAAGAATATGAATGTGTAGGATTTGATAAGCACTATAAACAGAAACAATAGAAGAGTGATGATAATGGTAAGACTTGGACAGATACAGGTGTTACTAGAGCTGGAGATATAGTTTAGGTAGATAGTGCCGATTGTGGATATGTGCTTACTGAATGGAAAGAAGTAGAGGGAGAATTTATTTGTGAGGAATATGACCCTTCTGTAACTTGGGTATTATTAGCAGATGAATTTTACTGTGAATTAAAACCAATCTAAGATATGGCAACCTATTATAAATATGAGAAATATTAGAAATATATAAATGGTGTACCTCAAGATGAATATAAGCAAGGCAATCTTATTGGAACTGGAGAATACAGTTCCAAAGAAGATTGTGAAGAGGGAGCTATTTATAGATGGATAGATAGTGGAGAAACTATCTGTGATGGTTATAAGCTATGTGTCAAAGAGATTAAATAGAAAAGTACTGATGGAGGTGTTACTTGGGTAACTACAGAAGAAACAAGAGCTGGAACTGTAATAGATATGTGGTCTACAGAATGTGGTGTAGTTATTATGTATAGGTGGAATCCAACAGGTAGAACTAGATGTAAAGGCTATAATGAAGAAGCTGAATATGTCTATTAGGTATCTTATACAATGGGAACTAGTTGGCAAGATGTAGTTCCTAAATAGTATAAATGGGAAACTACTGATGTCTTTACTGATGAATGTTTCTTAGCTTCAGAACCTTTTACTTTTACATTTGATGCCGGAGAAGAAGGAGCTGAATTAGAATTAAATACTAAAATGAGCACATTATATAGTTATGGTACAGAAGATGGCCCTTATGGTCCGCCTTATTCTCCAGATGTTGATAAATATGTAATGTAGTGGTATACTAATGGATTTACTAAGTATGCAATAGATTGGGGAGATGGTGGAGAAATAGAACAGCATGAATTTGTTTCATACTACAATCAAAAATCTGACCCATACTGGAAAACTAGTCCTAAGCCAGATAATCCTTTTATTAATTAGAAGATAACTGGTTCTGTAGACTTAGGAAATTATGTATATAGAACTGGAGGAGTGAAGACTATAAAGATTTGGGGTAATATTTCTTATTTTGGATGTAAGCAAGTTAAAGAGTTTATTCATTGGGGCTATCCTATGTTTAATACTTAGATAAGTACAACTCCAGAAGAATTGCTTTCACTATTAATAAAAAAAGGAACATAGGTATGTGACCCTAGTACTGGTAACTGTCATGATTTAGGATTAACTTGGGCTAAGATAGAAGGATATGATAACTTTGATAAAGTAGAAACTACCTTCACTGGAACAGGTTTTGGAACTATGTATTTAAATACATTTACTTATCTTACTCATTTCGATATGAGTAATAGCCCTAATTGTACTTATCCTAATCCTTATAGTAAGTTCAATACTAGTGGAAGACTAAAGACATTTATAGCCGATAACTGCACAGGAATGACTAGTGGTCCGAACTTATCCTATTTAAGAGATAATGAGAATACAGTTTTAAAAACAATATCATTTAAGAATTGTACTAGCTTAGTATATGGGCCTATTATAGAAATGCCTCCATATAGTTCAGGTGGAGCTATTCCTAGAGGATTAGACTTATCTAGTGAGGGAGTATTTGAGAATTGTCCGAATATAGAGGAGCTTCCATTTACTTACAATGTAAATGTTCATACTGTAGACTTTAAGCATCATCCTAAGTTACATGGAATTAAGGGATAGCTAACAGCCGATAGTGTAGCAGGCTCGAGTTAGTTCTATTAGATGTGTAAGGGATTAACTAAATTACAGGATATAGAGAATCTCACATTGAAAGGATGTGGATTTGAAGAAGCCTTTATGGATTGTACTATGCTACAAGAAGTATGTAAGACTGTAATTACTTAGGAGACTCCACAAAATGATGCAGGTCTTAACTATATGTATTCTAATACAGGAATGAGAACTGTGAATATTAGTAAGATATTTGAGAATGAACATGACCCCACTATTCTAGATTGTAGCTATATGTTCTATAATTGTCCAAAACTTACTACAATAACTGGTAGTCTATTAGTTAATCAGCATATAGTTAATGAAGTAAAGTTCATTGGTATGTTTGAGAACTGTAGTAAATTAGCTACTATTAGTGCCATCTTTGGTAATAAGACATTACTGCCAAATATGACTAGAATGTTTAAGAATTGTGATATTACTAATATTCCTAATGAAATGTTTAACTACACTTATGAAGGACTAGAAGTAAATATCCCTACTGAAATGTTCTATGGTAATTCTCATCTAGTTAATTACCCAATAGTTAATTAGATACCGATGTGGAAACTTCCTGCTTTCTTCTTTGGAGAAATAACCTAGACTAATGCTTTCTTTAATTGCACTCCGATTTTATCGGCAGTACCTATGAAGTGGGGAGGATATGCAGACACTATTCCTGTAAAGATTAAAGTAGTAACTACTACAGCTAATGAGGTAGTATAGATTCCAGATTTAGATAGTGGCTACACCAATGATAGTTTTATTATGAAGTCAGAATCAGGAACTAGACTTAGTAATGGTAGAATGTAGTTTGCTAGTCCAGGAACTTATGATGTAGAATTATATCCTTTTAGTTATCTATATGCTGTAAGATTACCTAGATAGACTACATCTATTACTGATTGGGGAGAAACTATTAGTCTATAGTCTACATACAATATGGGGGCTTTATATTAGACTAAAGTTACTTATATTCCTTATGGAAATAAGTTATTCTCTAATTTGACTTAGATAGCTTCTAGTAGTGCATATGAACCAGATTGGTTCTAGACTACTACTATTACTGATGTTGCAGATAATCTATTAGAGAATTGTGCAGGAGTTACAGTAATAGATGGAAGTAATACTTTGGGAGCATTTAATATGGATTTAACAGAAGAGAAATATACTACAATACTTAGTAAGCTAACTAATCTAGAAAGAATTAATTATCTATTTCTTAGGAAAGTTACTAGCACTTGTGGAATATTTAAGAATAATCCAGGATTAACTAATGCTAAAAATGCTTTTAGTTCTCAGAACTTAGTTACTATTGCAATAGATGAGTTTAGTAATTGCAAGGAATTAACTAATGTTGAAGGTGTATTTACTAACTGTGCCGAACTTACTAATATGCCACACTTTAGGGATAATAAAAAGATAACTAATTTCAGAGAAGCATTTGCTGGATGTAGTAAATTAACTGGAAGTACACCAACAGATGAGAATGGCTATAAGCTATGGGAGAGAGCTGGTAAAGAAGGCTATCCTACTGCTATTGATGGCACACATTGCTTCCAAGGATGTACTCAATTAGATGATTATGATGAAATACCCGATAATTGGAAATAAGTATGCAATTCAAGAAATATGTAAAGCTAAGAAAATATGTTAATGGTGTTCCCACAGATGAATACAAGAAAGGTAATTTAATTGCTGTTGTTTAGGCAGACAACCAATAGGCTTGTGAAAGTGGATAGACTAATTAAGTATGGAGATAGAGGAGAGAATGTGAGTCTTTTATAGGCTCACTTAAACTCTCTTGGATATTAGCTAGAAGTAGATGGAATCTTCGGCAAAGATACTCTTAGAGCATTAAATAATTGGACAGGAAATAATTCTACAGTATTTAATGTTAGTACACTAGTTTGTAAGTTGAAAGTAGTAAGAACAGAATAGAAAGATTGCACTATTGGAGACTTATATGTTAATGGAGAGCTATTCTGCAATACATTAGAAGATGTCTACAGAGAAAAGAAAATAGCTAATGAAACTTGTATTCCTTATGGAGAATATGATGTAATTATTAATTAGAGTCCTAAATATAAGAGGTTAATGCCTAGACTTCTTAATGTTCCGAACTTTGAAGGGATTCTCATTCATAGTGGGAATACAATTAAAGACACTGCTGGATGTATTCTAGTCGGAACTAGAAAAGGAAACACTTTAACTAATAGTAGAGATGCTTTTAATAAACTATTTGATAGATTAAAGAATTACTCAAATATTAAAATTGAAATTGTATGACTATTACCAATAAAGGAAATTATGTAGTAATAGACACTGGTAAAGAGAAATACAGCATTGCTAAAGGTGCTGTTATAGTAACTCAGAGTGAGGATAGTGTATAGCTTAGATTAAATGGCAGTAGAAGAGTATTGGTTAATATTCCTTATACAGAATATGAAGGAGCTACTAGTGCTGCTGATTTAGCTAATAAACTGATTGCCATTTTATATTGAATATAGATTTTATTTTAACTTAATCAAATGTAGTGCAAATGATAAGTATTAACAAACAAGGAAATGCTATTGTTATCGAATTTACAGATAATGATAAGTATCTATTTAATGGAAAAATTGAAGTAGCTCCTAATGAGCTAATAGTTGTAGTAGATTAGAGTGATATGGTTACTTTTAAGAGAGCTTCTAATGGTGATGTTCTCTTTAGCCAATTAGTAGATGATATTTAGATTGCAGGCAGTCCTGTTACTAAGGACACTGTTATAGACCAGTTTGCCCTTATAGGATTTACCTCTGGAGGTGGAGGTGGAACAGGAGGTGCAGTTAGCTCTGTTAATGGATAGACTGGTGATGTAATAATCACTCCTGCATCTTTAAATGTTTATACTAGAGCAGAAGTAGATGCTGCTATTAATGCAGAAACCACAGAAAGACAGAAACAAGATAGTGCTCTAGGTGGGATGATTGCTGCTGAAACTGCTGCTAGAGAGCGAGCTGTAGCTACTAAACAAGATACTCTAGTAAGTGGTACTAATATCAAGACTATCAATGGATAGAGTGTATTAGGAGCAGGAAATATAGCTATTCAAGGCGGCACTTCTAATTGGGATGATATTACAGGTAAACCTGAATTTGCAGAAGTAGCTACTACTGGCAGTTATAATGATTTAAGTGATAAACCAGAAATTCCTTCTGATTATATAGAGAATATAACTGATAGTGATACTGAATTTTCAATAGATACAGCCTTCAATTATAAGAGTGGTAAGAAGTATTCTTTATCATTCAGTAAAACAGGTGGATTTGGTGTTGTTATTGGAGGTGTAGGAGACACACAAAGAAAAATAAATTTAAGTATTGATACTGATATTATAGCCACTAAAGAAGATTTAGCTGATTATCAGCCAGTAGGAGATTATGCTACTAAAACTGAATTGGCTAGCAAACAAGACACTTTAGTAAGTGGTACAAACATTAAAACAATTAATGGACAAACATTACTTGGAGAAGGTAATATAGAAATACAAGGCGGAGGTACTATTACAGTTGATAGTGAATTATCTACTACTAGTGAGAATCCAGTATAGAATAAAGTGATTACTAATGCTATTAATGGTAAATAGGATGCTGGAGATTATGCTCTAAAGAGTGAAATACCTGATACTAGTGAACTAGCCACTAAAGAAGAACTGGCAGCTAAATTAGATACAGCTACTTATAATTCTGAAAAAGCTAACTTTGCTCTTAAATCAGAATTGCCAGATACTTCTACATTGGCTACTAAGAGTGAAGTTACTTCTGGCTTAGCTACTAAATTGGATGTAGCTACTTATAATGCAGATAAACCTACATTTGCTTTAAAGACAGAAATTCCTGATATTAGTGGATTAGCTACTAAGACTGAACTTTCAGGTAAGCTAGATACTGCTACTTATAATAGTGAAAAAGCTAGCTTTGAAACTAAAGAAAATGCAGCTGCAACTTATCAAGTTAAAGGTGATTATGCTACTACTGCTCAATTAAATAGTAAGCAAGATACTTTAGTATCTGGAACTAATATAAAAACTATCAATGGAAATTCATTGTTAGGAGAAGGAGATATTACTATTCAAGCAGGTGGAACTGTTGATACTGAAATGTCTGATACTTCTGAGAATGCTGTACAGAATAAAGTAATTAAGAAATATATAGATGATTTAGTTGGTAATATATTAACTCAATTACAAGAAATAAATGGCACAAATTGATATAGAACTAGCTAAGTTAAAACAAACTAAAGCTAATATTGCCCAATCTATTACTGCAAAAGGAGGGATTCTTAGTAATCCTTCCAATTTCAGTACTTATAGTGCTGCTGTAGAAAGTATTCCTAATACAGTTACAGACTTTTCAGTAATAGGTTATAGTTCTGTTCCTGAGCCTTTTAATTCGGGAATAGAATATGCTAAATAGATAAAGGATAATTGGGATGGAAGTGCTATGGGTATTGGTAAGTATAAGGATAATAAATAGTTAGTTTTCTTTCCAGTAGTTGATACCTCGGCTACTATTTCAGGAAGTATGTTATTCTAGAACTCTAGCTTATCAGCTACACCATTACTAAACACTTAGAACTTTACTACATTTGCTAATATGTTCAGAGGTACTCCTGCCCTTGTATATGATATTTCTAGCTATGATACAACTTCTCTTACTTAGACTAGTTATATGTTTGCAGAATGTGATAATCTAATAAAAATAATATTCCCATCTTAGTGGAAAATAGTACAATAGATGGATCATATGTTTGATGGATGTAAGTCACTTACAGATATTAGTAATATTCCTGCTTGCAAAGAAGCTGTACTTATGAGCTATATGTTTAGAGGATGTAAGTCATTAACTACTATTCCCGATTTAGGAGAAACATCTAAAGTAACATCAATGAAAGGAATATTCGGAGCTAGTGGGATAGTTAGAGTAGAAGGAATGAATATCAATGTAGTTAAAGCAGAACAATATGCTAACTATTGGGTTGATGACTATGCAGAAGTTCCTAGTTTGAGATATATGTTACTTAGAAGATTAGGTTCTCTAAATAATATAACTACTTATAACTTTGCAGCATTTCCTAATTGGGGAGTAAATGATACAGCTAACCCCGATGCTAAGTAGAGTTTACTAGATACTTTAAATGGTGCTCCTAATAGAACTGGCTATAATACTTGCACAGTTAAATTAGCATAGACTACATTGAATGTTTTAACAGATGAAGAGAAGACAGCTTTTACATCAAAGAACTATGTTCTAGCTGTTGGAACTATGTATGATTAATTTAGGGAGGATTCCCTCTTAAATTTTTATGATTATGGCGATAGCAGATGAACTTGCATTATTGAAATCAACTAAGGCTTCTATTAAAGAGAAGCTAACAAATAAGGATTTGTAGCCCACTGAGGAATTTAGTACTTATCCTACCCTAATAGATGAACTTTCTAATCAATAGACAATGACTCAAGCAGAGTATGATGGATTAGGAACAAAGAATGAGAACACCTTATATTTAATAACAGGATGATTACAGCTGATAAAGTATTTAAAGGTTCTACAGAGATAATTAGAATCTATAAAGGAACTACTTTAGAATGGGAGAAGTCTGTTCCCATTCCTGATGCCGATGCTTATATTCAAGATGGCTTAGTCTTTTAGCTAGATGGAATAGATAAAGGAAATGATGCTTGGATAGATAGAAAAGGCTAGAAGGAATTTGTTCTTCATAATGTTGTAACTAATAGCAACAATATGGAATTTAATGGAACTAATTCTTATGCCGAATGTAGTTCTACACTAGGCTATGATAGTGCTACTCATACACTAGAAGTAGTTTGGGAAGGTAATAAAGTAACAGGTGTTCCATTCTTCGGAGGTCCGACTAGTGCAGAATTATGCTTGCTTCCACAGGGAACTCCTATTAGAAGATTATCATTCGGTACTGGTATGAACTTTATAGTTAATCAACCAGATGAATTAAAAATGATAAGTGCTAATGCTGATAATATTATCTACAATGCTGGATGGATTGGAACTAGTGCTGCTTTAGAAGCTAATGCTAGTTATAACTAGACAGTAGCTAGTGTTGGAAGATATAAAACAAGTAATTATTTCCGAGGAAAAATCTATGCCATTAGAGTATATGATAGAAAGCTAACTACATTAGAAATGTTATAGAATTAGTTAATTGACATACAGAGATTCGGACTAGATTCTCACTTTGAAACAATTAATCTAACTATTACTGGAAATACTGATATGACTGGATGTCGGTTTATGTTAAATAGACAGGAATATGAATATACAGGTAAGACTATGACATTTAAAGTTAGAGAAGGACAAGCATATTAGCTTACTTATGATTCTTTCCCAGAACATACAGCACCTAGTAATCCGGAGCCTGTAGTTGCAGAAGGTGGAAAAGTGAGAAATATTACTGCTGACTATGTAGATAATGGTTGGGGAGATTATTTAGTGTTAGATACTACTAAAGCTGGTATTACAAATGGTGCATTTACTAATGCTACTATCGAAGGAGATTATGAGGAAATAGATGATACAACTATCAGATATAAAGTTAAATGTAATGCAGGTTGGAAGTTTAATAGTGCTGTTAGTTACTTAAAAAGCATTAAAGCTGTTAAACAATGGCCTAGTAATAAGCCTACTAACATCTATCTAGGACTTCCCACTGCTTCTGCAATTACTTATATAGCTCCACTAATTACCAATGTCAATACAGCTGTTCTTGGCCCAACAAAAGAAGTAGAGAATAATATTACAAACTTAGGAGGAACTGTTTAGTTAAATGGTTTACCAGATACAACTAAAGGCTACCAAACATTAAATAATAATATTGTACTTAATAGTACTTCTAACTATGTAAATAGTTATTTCCATAATACTACACATAATGTAGGCTATGCAGTCGGAACTCATAAGTATGGTAGAGTTAAATATAGCAATGTTGGTGGCGATACTAAGATAGGTAAGTATTACTTCTTACTAGCTAATTTCCTAACTTCTGATACTGATATAAGAATAAATCCCAGCAATAATACAATCTCGGAATGGAAGTATATAGAGTTTGTAGACTTATTCAGAAACTTGGGAAGGTGGAATTATGATTTAACTAGATTAAATAACTGGGGAACAGGTGGAGAAGAAAACAGAATGTCTGTAGTTAATAGTCTTATAACTAATAACATAGATAGAACTAAGTTTGAAGCTTCAGGTACTGCTACTATTACTCTATCTGCTACTACTAAGGCATTACTTACTGCCGAAGAAATTTCTCAGATTGAAGCTAAAGGATATACATTAGCATAATAATTTTTCCGATATTTATTTGAATTAGTTCTAGCTAATATCTAACTATTATGATTGTCTAACTAATAGATTCCGACTAATCGGATTTTAAAATTATTTAGAAATATGTTTAAATTAGACAATTAGAAATAGACTAGATAATTTAGTTAGAACTAACTTTTTAATAATATAAGCAATGGCAGAATAGAAGAGAGGTCCAGGAAGACCTAAGAAAAATCAAGAAATATCCTAGATAACTAGAAATACATCAGTAATTAATGTAAGTATGGAAAGATAGATTCCTAATGCTCCTACTTGTAGAATTAATCCACAAGGTTACATTAATTGGGGAAACTAGAATGATTTCCCAGAATTACTTACTGGATTGTATTATAGTTCATCTACTCATAAGAGCTGTGTTGATTTCTTAATTACAGCTATATGTGGAGAAGATATAGATGCAGAAAGTATTATGCCGAACTATGGAGAGACTTGGGAATCCTTTATAGCTAAGCTAGCACAAGACTTAGTAATATTCGGAGGTTATGCTTTCTAGGTAATCATGAATAAAGATGGAAAGAGTTATTCATTTTACCATGAACCATTTAATAATATAAGATGTGGTAAACCTGATGAAGATGGTAATGTTAGTGAAATGTGGATATGTAAAGATTGGACAGAAACAGCTCGATATAAACCTTTTACTCTTCCTAGATTCGGATTTAATGAAGATGAAGTAATTTAGAAAGGATAGGCATATCTCTTCTACTACAGCAGATATACAGTAGATAGTGAATATTATCCTCTTCCTCATTACTATGCAGCTCTAAAAGCTATCTAGACAGAAGCTGAACTTCTTAGATATGATTTAAAGAGTGTTCTTAATAACTTCTCAGCTAATGGTGTAGTAACCTTTGATAGAGAAGATGATGAAGAAGAGAGAAAGAAGATAATTAATGGTGTATAGAAGATGTTTACTGGAAGTGAGAATAGTAACACAGTAATGGTTACATTTAAAAACAATGATGAAGATAAACCAGTAACATTTACTCCATTCGATAAAGACATATCTAATGTTAATCTCTTTGCCGATAATAATAGTCGGACTGTAGATAGAATCTTATCCGCACATAGAATAGCTAATCCTACTCTTATTGGATTACCTAATAGTGGAACAGGATTTGCTAATGAAGGGGCATTACTTGAAGCATCATTTAATCTTCTTAATAAGACTCTCATTAATAATATGAGAAAAGAAATAACTAGAACTATTAATAAGATGTTTACTATTAATGGAGTAGATAATGAGATTAAGATTACACCTCTTTCATTTAATCTAGCTAATTTGACAGAGAAGAAAGAAGAGATTATAGAAGAAAAGCCTAGTGCCGAATTAAATAATAACAATATTGAAGAAAAGGAGGTAGGAGATGGTAATTAAATAGAGATGCTTGATGAATAAGGAATATTTAAAAGAATATTCTCTCTTGCCGATTAATTTTAATACTGATGAGATTTGGAACTTTATACCTCTGGCAGAATAGCTTCATATTGTTCCCATAATCGGACAAGAAATGTATAAAGAGTTACTAGACCAAGTTGAGAATAATGAGGTTACTCCAGAGAATGCTAGTCTGCTATTACAGATATATCCTTTTGAAGGATTAGCTATTATGGAAGTAAGTATGCCTTATATAGCTTATCATATTACAGAAGTCGGAATTACAAAGGGCAGTTCTGAGAATAGTGATAGTGTTACTACTAATGACATTAATTATTTAACTAATTATGTAAGAAGTTAGATGACACCTTGTAAAGAGAGATTAATAGAATTTATTTCTCAAAATTCCGAA